>ERZ826242.282-NODE-282-length-79547-cov-5.295036_pt1 | contig 79547 bp, 88 predicted proteins | sample MGYA00519871_ERZ826242 | MGnify/ENA primary metagenome ERZ826242 (study PRJEB31778, sample SAMEA3449226) | human gut metagenome | biome: human gut; feature: human-associated habitat; material: faeces | place: United Kingdom | collected 2010/2012 ... | reverse complement strand
GCAGCTTCAGCTCCAGCACCACGTCGTGGCTCTCGCCGGGCAGACCCGCCTTGGCGAAGCGGGGTACCTGACGGGTGGGGGTGGCAAAGTGCTGGTTGCCCCAGCCGCCCCGGCCGCCCTTGCACAGCACATAGGGCTGGTCGTCGGACATGTCCTTGATGATCTCGCCTGTCTCGGCGTCCCGCACCAGCGTGCCACGGGGCACGCGGATGGTCAGGCTCTGGCCGTCCTTGCCGGACTTGCGGCCGCCCTGACCGTCCACGCCGTTGGACGCCACATATTTGCGCTTGTAGCGGAAGTCCATCAGGGTGGACATGTTGTCGTCCACCTTCAGGATGATGGAGCCGCCGTCGCCGCCGTCGCCGCCATCCGGGCCGCCGGCGGCAATGTATTTCTCCCGATGGAAGGCCACCGCACCGTTGCCACCGTTGCCGGCGCGGCAGGTGATGCGTGCCTTGTCGATAAATCCGTTTGCCATTGTGTTACCTCGTTCTATCTGAAAAATGTGCCTTTTACACCTAGTGTATCCTATTTTAGCGGAAATTTGTGAGTACGTCAAGGGTAAGGGGAGGTTTCGCTCTCCGGAGAGCGAAATACCAAAAAAGCACGCCTGCCGTGCGGCAGGCGTGCTTTTTGATCAAGACAAAATTACTCGGCGGGGTAAACAGAAACCTGCTTACGATCCTTGCCCAGACGCTCAAAGCGGACAACGCCGTCAGCCTTGGCGAACAGGGTGTCGTCGGTACCCTTGCCCACGTTGGTGCCGGGGTGAATGTGGGTGCCGCGCTGGCGAACAAGGATGTTGCCAGCCAGAACGAACTGACCGTCAGCGCGCTTGGGGCCAAGGCGCTTGGACTCGGAGTCGCGGCCGTTCTTGGTGGAGCCCATACCTTTTTTATGGGCGAAGAACTGCAGACCAATGTGCAACATTTCGCAGTACCATCCTTTCTAAAAGATACGAAGGGCGGAAGCCTACGCCTCCATCACCTCGATGTGTTCCGGATATTCGTCGTGAAGCTGGGCCAGATAGACCATCAGTCCCGTCATGAGATTCTGACAGGTGGATTCCGCAGTGGGCGCCAGTCCTCCGGGCAAACGGAGCGAGATGGCGGCGGTCTCCTGGTTGACCTTCACGGAGGCACACAGCCCCATCACGTCGTTGACGGTGGCTTCCACCAGCCTTACGGCGCTGGTCACGGCGGCGCAGACGATATCCTCGCCCTCTTCGCCGTATCCGCTGTGTCCCTGTGCATCAAATCCGATGATGCGGTCTTCCACGGTGTGGAAAATGACGCTCGTCATGCTGTCACCTTAGAAGCTGATCTTGCCGATCTCAACCTTGGTGTAGGGCTGACGATGGCCCTGACGTTTGCGGTAACCCTTCTTGGGGGTGTACTTGAAGATACGGATCTTCTTGCCCTTGCCGTTCTTCACGATGGTGGCGTCCACCTTCGCGCCCTCCACCACGGGAGTGCCGAACTTGGTGTTCTCGCCGTCCACGATCGCCAGCACCTGGTCAAACACCACGGAAGCGCCAGCCTCGGCGTCCAGCTTTTCGATAAACAGAGTGTCGCCCTCAGAGACGGCGTACTGCTTACCACCGGTCACGATAATAGCCTGCATTACTTGTTGCACCTGCCTTTCCTTTATTACGGACTCGCTGTCGGGGGCGTCTGGCTTAAGCCAAAACTTTTGACCCATTCAAAGCGGCCTTACTAGTATAACAGCGGAAAATCCCTTTGTCAACAGAAATTCCCCGTTTTTTCCGGCAAATTTTCCGGAAAAACGCCCCGTTTTCCCTTACTCCGGATAGACCAGCTTTTCCGCCGTCCAGCCGTCGATCACACCGGCATAAAACGCGCAGCACTCACGGGCCAGGGCCACGTCCAGGTTGACATAATTTCCGCACTCCCGGGAGGACTTGCCGGGCACGGGGCCTTCCCACGCCGCGCCCTGAGCGAATACCTGCCGCAGCAGGTCGATGGCCTGCGCGTCGGTGAGCTGCGCGCTGTCGAACAGGAAGTAAAAGCCCGTCTGGCAGCCCATGGGGCCGAAGTAGATGACGGCGTCCTTCTGCTCACTGTTGCGCAGGGCGGTGGCGATGATGTGCTCCACCGAGTGCATCTGGGCGTTGGTCAGCAGGTCGCCGGTGTTGGGCTTCTTGAAGCGTAGATCAAAGGTGGTGACGCTGCCGTCCCGGCGGCTGAGATACAGTCCCGGCACCAGCACGTCGTGGTTCACGGTAAAGCTTGCGATACGTTCCATGGTTCAGTCCTCCAGATGGTTCACAAAGGCCATGACGGCGGCGTTCAGGTCCCGCATGGCGGTGGGGAAATTAAAGTTATAGTCGTGCTTGCTGGTCAGGCAGTCGGACACGGATTTCAGCGCCATAAAGGGCACGCCGCAGCGACAGCACACCTGGGCCACAGCGCCGCCCTCCATCTCGCACAGCAGGGGGTGGAAGGTGTCCCGCACCCAGTCGGCCCGTCTGCCGGGGATGCCGAACCAGTCGCCGGTGGCCACGGTGCCGGTGCGGTAGGGATAGCCGGTCTTGTCCATGGCGGCCTTGGCCTTTTCAAAATCGGCGGTGGGGAAGTCCACACGGTTGACGGTGGACACCAGCCCGATGGGGTCGCCCACGCCGGTGGTGTCCACATCGTGCTGGACGAATTTCTCCGCCAGCACCAGCGTGCCGATGGGCACCTCCTCGAAGCAGCCTGCCACACCGGCGTTGAGAATCAGGTCGGGATGGTAGCGCTCGATCAGCAGCGCGGCGGCCATGGCGGCGTTCACCTTGCCCACGCCGCCGCAGCAGGCGATGACATTGGGCCGGATGCGGTAAAAGGACACACCGTGCACCGTCTCCATGGGGGCGGCCCCGTGGATGAGGCTGTCGATCTCCGACGGCATGGCGTAAAAAAGGGCGATATGCATAGGTACAGACCTCGTTTCATTGTGTTGCTCCTATTGTAAATATGGCACGGGGCAAATGTCAAGTTGCATTTACGGCACGGGTAGGGTAAAATGGGAGAAAACGAGAAAGGAGCCCCATCTATGACCGTTGCGGGGATCATCTGTGAATTCAATCCGCTTCACAGCGGCCATGCCTATCTGATGGCGCGGCTGCGGCAGCAGGGCGCGGACGCCGTGGTCTGCGCCATGAGCGGCAACTTCGTCCAGCGGGGCGAGCCCGCGCTGGTGAACAAGCTCTCCCGCGCAGAGATGGCCGTGGCCTGCGGCGCGGATCTGGTGCTGGAGCTGCCCACCCCGTGGGCCATGGCCACGGCGGAGACCTTCGCCCGTGGCGGCGTGACGCTGCTGGCTATGGCGGACTGCACCCACATCGGCTTCGGCAGCGAGTGCGGCGACGCCGCAGCGCTGCAAGCGACGGCGGACACACTCCTCTCCCCCGATCTCCAGGCGGATATCCGCGCGGCGCTGGCGGAGGGCGTTACCTATGCCGCTGCCCGCCAGAAGGCCGTGGAGGCCCGTCTGGGCGGCAGTGCGGCGGTGCTGCGCCAGCCCAACGACACCCTGGCGGTGGAATACCTGAAGGCCTGCCGCCAGCAAAACGCCCCCCTCTCCCCTATCGTCATCCCCCGCGTCGGCGCCGCCCACGACGGCAACGCGGAGGCGGGCTATGCCTCCGCCTCCCACATCCGGCAGTTGGTGCGGCAGGACACCCTTGACCGGGCCCTCCCCTATCTGCCGGAGGCCGCGGCGGCGGTGCTGCGCCGTGAGCTGGCGGCGGGGCGTGTGACGGACGTCCGGAATGTGGAGCGGGCCATTCTGGCCCGTCTGCGGCAGATGAGGGAGGAGGAATTCGCCGCCTATGACGGCGGCGGCGAGGGTCTGTACCACCGGGTATACGACGCGGTGCGCCGCTGCGCCACGGTGGAGGAGCTGCTGGCGGCGGTGAAGACCAAGCGCTATCCGGCGGCCCGGCTGCGGCGGCTGGTGCTTGCGGCATGGCTGGAGCTCCCCAAAGCGCCGGAGACCGTGCCCTACGCCCGGGTGCTGGCGGCCAACGAGACGGGCCGCGCTCTGCTGCGGCAGATGCGGAGGGCGGAACAGCCGGTGCTGACCAAGGCGGCGGACGTGGCGGCCCTGGGCAGCGCCGCGGCGGAGCTGTTCCGCCGCGAGGCGGCGTATACCGACCTCTACACCCTGACCTACGACGATCTGACCCAGTCCCACCCCGGCAGTGACTGGCGGCTGACCCCCATTATGCGATAAAACCAAAACCTCCGGCATAGCCGGAGGTTTTGACTATTTTTTCAGATCACGCGCCGTGCATCGGCTCATCGCTCTTTTTCCGCAGACGAATACGGTCAGAGATCATGGCGATAAATTCCGAATTGGTGGGCTTTCCCTTGGCGCTGTTGACGGTATAGCCGAAATAGCTCTGCAGCGTCTCCAGGTCGCCCCGATCCCACGCCACCTCAATGGCGTGACGGATGGCACGCTCCACGCGGGACGGAGTGGTGTGGAACCGTCGTGCCACCTCCGGATACAGCATCTTGGTGACCGCGTTGATCATCTCCATGTCCTGCACCGTCAGAATAATGGCCTCTCTGACATACTGATAGCCTTTGATGTGGGCGGGGATGCCCACCTCATGGATAATGGCCGTGACCTCCGCCTCCAGGGAGGGTCGTACTACGGTGGTCTCCTCCGGCACGACGGCTTCACGGATCCGTTCCAGCAGGGATTCCACATGGGCAGGCTTGGGGATAAAGTACCACGCGCCCAGCTGCATGACCTCCTGTACCATGTTCTGGCTGCAAAATGCGGACAGAACGATGGTTTTCACCGTCTTAGGCATCCTTTGCAGCAGACTGATACCATCCAGACCCGGCAGGATCACATCCATGACCACCACGTCGGGCCTCGTCTGCTGGATCAACGCCCATGCCTCTTCGCCGTCACCGGTCTCGCCCACGACCTGGAATTCGCCTGTCTCTTCCAGTGTGCGGCGCAGCAGCAATCGAAATTCTTCGCTGCTGTCGGCCAGCAGGATCTTGGGGTTGTTTTCCATTGCTCTCTCGTTCCTCTCTCATAAACTTGCAAGGCGGTTTTCGTGACATTCCACACTCTGTCGCCCTGCTGCATTACAAATTACCAGAATCCATCATCGTTTTCAAGGAATTTTTGTCGAGTCCAAACAAATTGTTTGATTTTTCATTCGACACTTCAGGGAATATCTGGAATTTTCTGCTGTATACTTTTTCTCAGGATAGTCCTTCCCCGTCCCCACTGTCAATAGCACTGCGGGAAATTTCCCCTTTGGGACTGGAAAAGGCCGGAAAAATAGCGTATAATGCATGTCAAACACATTACACAACGAGGTATGTACCATGGAAGAAGTACGCAGCTTTGGCTATATCTGCCCCAAATGCGGCAAAGCGGTGCTGGGCAGCCGCAGCGCCTTTGCCCTGCAGGCCGCCGCCGTGCGCATCGGCTGTGAATGCGGCGAGAGTGAGCTGGAGATTCAGACCGACGGCGTCAAGTTCCGGCTGTGGGTGCCCTGCGGCCTGTGCGGCGGCACCCATCAGGCGGAGGTGGACGTAAACGCCATCCTGACGGGCCGCGGCGTAGGCCTGGCCTGTCCGGAGACGAAGCAGCTGTGCTGCTACGCCGGGGACACCGCCCAGGTGCAGCGCGCCATGGAGGAGCTGGCCATCCGGGCGGAGAAAGAAAAGTGCGAGGAAAAGGAAGCCTTTACCGATAACGTCATCATGTACGAGGTGCTGTCCGAGCTGAAGGACATCGCCGCCCGGGGCGGCATCCGCTGCTCCTGCGGCAGCATGGAGTATGGCATCCAGGTACACCGGGACGCGGTGGATCTCGTCTGCCGCCGCTGCGGCGGCAAGCTGCGGCTCCCCGCCGGAACGGACGAGGATCTGGACCGCCTGTGCTGCCAGATGACGCTGACCATTCGAGGTGCGGAATGATCGGCACGCTTCTCTGCTTTGCCCTGTTCCTGGGCGCTATGGTGGCCTGTCTCATTACAGGGCAGAGCTTCCTGTGGGCGCTGGCGCTGGGGCTGATGCTGTTCACGCTCCACGGCCGCAGACAGGGACACACGCTGCGCTCCATGTGGGCCATGGCCTGGACCGAGGGCTGCCGGGTGCTGATCGTGCTGCGGATCTTTGTGTTCATCGGGGCCATCACGGCCCTGTGGCGCGCCAGCGGCACCATTGTGTTCTTCATCTACTACGGCGTGCAGGCCATCTCCCCCAAGCTGTTCGTGTTGGTGGCCTTTCTGCTGACGGCACTGATCTCCTACGCACTGGGCACCTCCTTCGGCGTGGTGGGTACGGCGGGCATCGTGCTGATGGCCCTGGCCCGCTCCGGCGGTGTCAGCGAGGCGGTGACGGCGGGCGCCGTCCTGTCCGGGGCCTATTTCGGCGACCGGTGCTCCCCCGCGTCCTCCTCCGCCGCGCTGGTGGCGGCGGAAACGGGGACGACGCTGTACGATAATCTGCGGAACATGTTCCGCACCGGCGTGCTGCCGGTGGCACTGACCGTCATCGTATACGGCGTGCTGTCGGTGCGCCATCCCATCACTGCGGTAGACGAGAGCCTGCTGCAGGCTCTGCGGGACAGCGCCGTCATCTCCCTGTGGGCGCTGCTGCCGGCAGTCATCATGCTGGCGCTGCCCCTTGTCAAGGTGCCGGTGCTCATCAGCATCGCGCTGAGCGTGGCAGCGGCGGGCACGGTCAGTGTCCTGGTGCAGGGCATGACGGTGTGGGACATGCTGAAAACTGCCCTGCTGGGCTACTATCCCACCGCGGGACAGCTAAAGGACATTCTCTCCGGCGGCGGCATCGTATCCATGGCCAAGCCCGCGGCGCTGGTGTTCACCACCGGACTGCTGGCGGGATTGCTGGAAGGCACCGGCGTGCTGAAGGGCGCGGCGGGGCTGGTAGAAAAGCTGGCAAACCGTTGGGGCAGCTTCGCTGCCTCGGTAGCTGTAAGCCTGGGCGCGGGCATGATCTTCTGCAACCAGTCGGTGGCCATCGTCATGGGCAACCAACTGCTGCGCCGCTGCTATACCGACCACAATGAGCAGGCGGTGGACATGGAGAACAGCGGCATCGTGCTGTCGGCCCTGATCCCCTGGAACATCGCGTGCAGCATCCCGCTGGTGATGCTGGAGGTAAATGAGCGGGCCATCCCCTACGCGGTGCTGCTGTACATGATCCCGCTGGTGTACGGCCTGACCAAGCAGTGGGTCTACCCTGCCGAAAGGCAGGCAATGAAGGAGTAGTTTATGATCTCTCTATTGGCAAAATGGTTCATCCCCCGCCGCGAACAGGTGGCGGACAGTGCGGTGCGCCGTGCTTGGGGCGCGCTGTGCGGCTTCGTTGGCATTGCCCTGAACCTGCTGCTGTTCGCCGGAAAGCTGGCGGCAGGCAGTCTCAGCGGCTCCATCGCCATCACGGCGGACGCCTTCAACAACCTGTCGGATGCGGGCTCCTCGGTGGTGACGCTGCTGGGCTTCCGCCTGGCGGGGAAAAAGCCCGACGCGGGCCATCCCTTCGGCCACGGGCGGATGGAGTACATCTCCGGCCTGGTGGTGGCGGGCCTGATCCTGCTGATGGGCGCGGAGCTGGCCAAATCCTCGGTGGACAAGATTCTCCACCCGGCGGCAGTGACCTTCTCCTGGCTGGCCTGCGGTATTCTGCTGGCCTCCATCGTCGTGAAGCTGTATATGTATACCTACAACAAGGCCGTTGGCAAAAAGATCGATTCCGCCGCCATGGCCGCCACCGCGGCGGACAGTCTCAGCGATACGGCGGCCACCGCCGCCGTGCTGCTGTCCACTGTCGCAAGCCGGTTCATCAGCGTGCCGCTGGACGGCTGGGTGGGCCTGGTGGTGGCGCTGTTCATCCTGTGGTCGGCGGTGCAGGCGGCCCGGGACACCATCAGTCCCCTGCTGGGCCAGGCCCCCGACCCGGCCCTGGTTCGGGAGATTGAGGCGCTGGTGATGGCCCATCCCCAGGTGGTGGGTGTCCACGATCTGGTGGTACACGACTATGGCCCGGGGCGGCGCATCATCTCCCTCCACGCCGAGGTGCCCGCCGACGGCCAGATGCTGGAGCTCCACGATGTCATCGACAACATCGAGTCGGAGCTGGGCCGGAAGCTCCACTGCGAGGCAGTGATCCACATGGATCCCGTGGTGGTGGGCGACCCTGTGGTAACGGCGCTCCGGGAACAGGTGACGACACTGGTAAAGACCGTCGATCCCCGGCTGACCATCCACGATTTCCGTATCGTGCCGGGCGCAACTCACACCAACCTGATCTTTGACGTGGTGATCCCCTTTGACGAGCAGCTGACCCGTCCCCAGGTGGCCCAGAGGGTCTGCCGCCTGGTGGAGGACATGGACGGCCATTACCGGGCCGTGGTGAAGATCGAAAACTCTTATGTGGAATAAGGAGGTATCCCAAATGGACGAGCAGATCCGCAAATTGAAGGAGCTGGTGGACGGCAGCGATAACATCGTGTTTTTCGGCGGCGCCGGCGTCTCCACGGAGAGCGGCATCCCCGATTTCCGCAGCGTGGACGGCCTGTATCACCAGAAGTTCCGCTATCCGCCGGAGACTATGCTGAGCCACAGCTTCTATATGGCCCACAAGGCGGAGTTCTATGAGTTCTACCGGGCAAAAATGCTGGCCCCCGATGCCCAGCCCAACGCCGCCCACCGCAAGCTGGCCCAGTGGGAACAGGAGGGCAAGCTGAAAGCGGTCATCACCCAGAACATCGACGGCCTGCACCAGAAGGCCGGCAGCCGCGAGGTGCTGGAGCTCCACGGCAGCGTGCTGCGGAACTACTGCGAGCGGTGCCATAAGTTCTACGGGCTGGACGCCATTCTCCACAGCACCGGCGTGCCCAAGTGCTCCTGCGGCGGCGACATCAAGCCCGACGTGGTGCTGTACGAGGAGGGCCTGGATGAGGACGTGATGGACAGTGCCCTGCGCTATATCCACGACGCGGACATGCTGATCATCGGCGGCACGTCGCTGGTGGTGTATCCGGCGGCTGGCCTGGTACGCTACTACCGGGGCCATAAGCTGGTGGTCATCAACAAGGGCACCGTGGGCGCGGACATCGGCGCCGATCTGGTCATCGACGGGCCCATCGGCCAGGTGCTGTCCCAGGTGTAAAAGGCCTGGCATAAGCACAGGAAATTTTAGGCTTGACAAATGCGGTTTGTCTGGTATAATAAGCAAGTACTCTTGAGAAGGCTCATTTGCGAGTGTGCTGGAATCGGCAGACAGGCAAGCTTGAGGTGCTTGTGTTCGAATGGACGTGTGGGTTCAAGTCCCATCACTCGCACCACCTTCTCGAAAAGAGAAAGTTGAAAAAAATCGAAAAAAGGTGTTGACAAATACAACAACTTCGGTTATAATTAACTATGTTGTTTGCGCGAGTGGTGGAATTGGCAGACTCGCTAGATTCAGGTTCTAGTGCTCACTACGGGCGTGCGGGTTCAAGTCCCGCCTCGCGCACCATCAAGAAGGACATCCGTTTGGATGTCCTTCTTTTTTATTGTTATCCGCATCTCCGGCAAACGCCGGAGAAATTTCTCTTGCATTTCGCGAAACGCGGTGCTATACTCATTGCCAACAAAGTGGGGATTCATTTGATCAGAGGACTTATCGTACCATATTGGTACGGTTTAAGTGGGATAGAATTCGGAAGGATTTTATCCCGCTATTTTTATTTAAGGAGGTCTGTACCATGCTGCAATTTCAAAAAGACGCCGCCCTGGACGGCGTACCCTTCGGTGTTCTGGAGGTCGCTTATCCTGAGAAAGCGCTGTGGCGGGAGGATGCCTTTCAGACCATGGTGACGGCGCGGCTCAATGCGCTGAAGGAGCGCTTTGCGGACTATGACCGCAAGGCGGTGTTCGGCGAGAATGTCTACTTCCGCTTTTTCAAGAAGTTCAAGAAAACCTACCCCGTACTGATGCAGCTGGAATCCATTCTGCTGAAGGGACGCCCCTTTCCCAGCGGGAATCCCATCACCGCCATTCCCTTTCTTGCGGAACTGGAGACCCAGCAGCTGTCCGGCACCCACGACGTAGATCAGGTGCAGGGCTGTGTCCGGCTGTTTGCCGGGACGGAGAAGGCACCCTTCCCCGGTATGCGGGGCGAGGAGGTACACACCTACCCCGGCGACTTCTGCGCCAGGGACGACGGCGGGATCATCTTCAGCATGATCGCCGGGGCAGATGACCGCACCTGCGTCCGGGAGAGCAGCACCCATGTGTTCTATCCCGTTTTCGGCGTGGCGGAACAGCCCGCGTCGGAGATCACAGCCGTGCTGGATCAGCTGGAGCGCGATGTGAAAACGCTGGCGCCGGACGCGGAGATCTGCCGCCAGCTACTGTAACGGAATACACTGGAAAAGCCGCCCCTGCGGGCGGCAGTCAGAAAGTGACAAGCGTCAAAACAGCCGTGTCCCCTGTGGTACACGGCTGTTTTTTTATTGCTTTGCCCGCTGGCGGCGGTATTCCACGGGCGTCTGGCCGTACACCTCCCGGAAGGCGGTGGTGAACCGGCTGGGGCTGTCGTAGCCCACCGCCTGGGCGATGGCGGCCACCTCGTCGCCGGTGGTCTGCAGCAGCAGCGCCGCCTGGGCCAGCCGGTGGTTGCGCATGTGGGCGGCGATGGTGTCGCCGTACACCTTCTTGAACATGCTCTTCAGCGTGGTGGGATTCATCAGAAAGCGGCGGGACAGCTCGTCGATGGTGACCCGCTCCGACAGGTGCTCAATGAGGTACTGGTGCACGTTGCGGACGATCTCCTCCTGAGTGGCCTGAAAATCCACCTGCTTCTCCGGACAGGCAATCTCCATCACCTGCTCCACAATCTGGTGCAGCAGGCGGCTCAGCTCCGTGTCCGGTGCCCGGTAATAGACCTCCTTCCCCTCCCGGCGGCTCTCCAACAGCCCGCTCTCCGCCAGTGAGCGCAGGTGGTGGGACACAGCGGGGCTGGACATCTCCAGCATGGCGGCGATGTTGACCACGCACGCCTCCTGATGGCTCAGCAGCCAGAAGATGCGCACCCGGTTGGAGTCGCTGAGCTGCTTGAACACATCGGACACGGCGGCAAAGTGCCCCGTCTTGCCCAGCTCCCGGCACAGCGCGGCGGTATGGCTCTTCTCCCCGTGATCGTGGGGCAGTTCAAAGTGTTCCATGGTGTTCCCTCTCACTTTCTGTTTTGGACATTTCACTTGCTGTTTTGGGCATACGGCGCCCGGACATCTTGCTTTTTCTCACAACTTTGAGTATACTACCACCAGAATCGTTAAGCAAGCGCTTAATTGTAAAATTTTGAGGTGCTCCCCAGCGGAGGCCCGTATATGGAGGTATCATCATGAAAAAGACCTACAAGATCGAAGTTGACTGCGCCAACTGCGCCAACCTGATGGAGGAAGCCGCCAAGAAAACCAGCGGCGTGGCGTCTGCCACCGTCAATTTCATGACCCAGAAGATGATCGTGGAGTTTGAAGAGGGCCAGGACGCCAAGGCCGTCATGAAGGACGTGCTGAATGCCTGCAAGAAGGTGGAGCCCGACTGCGAGATCGAGCTGTAATATCACTCCGTGCCCGGCCCAGTGCCGGGCACCGCATTGGAAAGGAGCATCGTGACCATGACGAAGAAACAAAAAGTGATGCTGATCCGCATCCTCATTACGGCGGCCATGCTGCTGGCCCTGAAGTTCATCCCGCTGACCGGCATCCCCCAGTTGATCGCCTACCTGATCGCCTATCTGGTGATCGGCTACGACATCCTGCGCAAGGCGGGCAAGGGCATCGTCAACGGCCGCGTCTTTGACGAGAACTTCCTGATGGCCATCGCCACCCTGGGTGCGTTCTTCCTGGCCATCTGGACGAAGAGCGGCGACTATGTAGAGGGCATCGCCGTCATGCTGTTCTACCAGATCGGTGAGCTGTTCCAGAGCTACGCCGTGGGCAAGAGCCGCCGGAACATCAGCGCCCTGATGGACATCCGCCCCGATTACGCCAACATCGAGCGGGACGGCCAACTGGAGCAGGTGGACCCCGACGAAGTTGCCGTGGGCAGCATCATCGTGGTGCAGCCCGGCGAGAAGGTGCCTCTGGACGGCGTGGTGGTCAGCGGCAGCGCCAGCCTGAACACCAGCGCCCTCACCGGCGAGAGCCTGCCCCGTGACGTGAAGGAGGGTGACGAGATCATCAGCGGCTGCATCGACATGAGCGGCGTGCTGAAGATCCGCACCACCAAGGAGTTCGGGGAATCCACCGTGTCCAAGATCCTGGATCTGGTGGAGAACGCTAGCTCCCGCAAATCCCGCTCCGAGACCTTTATCTCCCGGTTCGCCCGGGTGTATACCCCGGCGGTGTGCGCCGCGGCAGCGGTGCTGGGCATCCTGTTCCCCCTGGGCCGTCTGGTGCTGGGGATGGAGCCCCAGTGGACGGACTGGATCTACCGTGCCCTGACCTTCCTGGTGGTCAGCTGTCCCTGCGCCCTGGTCATCAGCATCCCCCTCAGCTTCTTCGCCGGCATCGGCGGCGCCAGCCGCGAGGGCATCCTCATCAAGGGCTCCAACTATCTGGAGGAGCTGTCCGACGCCAAATGTGTGGTCTTTGACAAGACCGGCACCCTGACCCAGGGCGTGTTCGAGGTCACCGCCGTCCACCACAACGAGATGGACAAGGACAAGCTGCTGGAATACGCCGCCCTGGCCGAGTGCGCCTCCTCCCACCCCATCAGCAAGAGCCTGCAGAAGGCGTATGGCAGACCCATCGACCGTGACCGGGTCACGGATATCCAGGAGATCAGCGGCCACGGCGTCGAGGCCGTAGTGGACGGCCATAAGGTGGCCGCCGGCAACGGCAAGCTGATGACCAGGCTGGGCATCCCCTTCAACGAGTGCCACAGCGTAGGCACCATCATCCACATGGCCGTGGACGGCCAGTACGCCGGACACATCGTTATCTCCGACGTGATAAAGCCCCACTCCAAGGCGGCCATCGCCGCCCTGAAGCGCGCCGGCGTGGAAAAGACCGTCATGCTGACCGGCGACGCCAAGCGGGTGGCCGATGAAGTGGCGGCGGAGCTGGGTGTGGACGAGGTCCGCAGCGAGCTGCTGCCCGGCGACAAGGTGGCCGAGGTGGAGAAGCTGCTGGCCCGGAAGAGCGGCAAGGCCCGCCTGGCCTTCGTGGGCGACGGCATCAACGATGCGCCGGTGCTGACCCGTGCCGATATCGGCATCGCCATGGGCGCCATGGGCAGCGATGCCGCCATCGAGGCCGCCGACGTGGTGCTGATGGACGACGATCCCATGCAGATCGCCAAGGCCATCAAGATCTCCCGCAAGTGCATCGGCATCGTACACCAGAACATCGTCTTCTCCCTGGTGATCAAGTTCGGCTGCCTGGCGCTGGTAGCCATCGGCGCGGCCGACATGTGGGCCGCCATCTTCGCCGACGTGGGTGTGATGATTCTGGCGGTGCTCAACGCCATCCGCGCCCTGAAATACCGCGACTGATACGCTCCCAATAGCAGAGAAAACCGGCTCATCTGAGCCGGTTTTCTCTGCTATTGTCAAAAATCTTCGCAGAATTCGCCGCCCGCTATGGCGGCGAACAATTTGAATCATTTTTTGCCGCGACATGTCCCCCAAGGGGACTTCCGTTGGGCGTGCGTGGCAAAAAATACTTTGCGCGGAGAGAGTGTTTTTTCGCCCGTTTATGGGCGGAAAAGCGCGGGTCGGAGCGATTTCTATATTTGTTAAAAAAGGCTATGCCCTTTTTTAACAAGCTGAGAGAAAACCGGCTCATCCGAGCCGGTTTTCTCTGCTATTGGGAGGGCGTCCCTCTATGGAAAAGTATGTTTTGCGATGGTTTACTTCACCTGCAGGCGGTTCTCACTGGACCAGCTGGTGATGTCCAGATTGCGGTACTGCTTGCGCAGGCGGGCCAGCTCCTCGTTGTCGCCGCCCAGCGCCGTGATGCGGTTCACCGCCGCCAGATCGCCGGCCGCCATGGGCTGCTCCTTGTGGGCGCCGCAGGCGTCGCAGATATAGGTCTTGCCGTCATAAGCAACGCTGCTGCTGCCACAGACAGCGCAGCGGATCGTCTTGGTTACCAGAGCCATAATTCAATTACCTCCTTGAGATTCCATGTATATTCGTGTGTTTCTTCGACGCGTCTCGTTCAACTGTCCCTATCATAGCACAGCCTCTTTCATTTGTAAAACGCATAATTGTACTTGCAACTATGAGAAAAAGTATGATATAATACCTACAGAAACGAGGTGGCACCATGAGCATTTCCAAATACCAGATCTTCCTGAAAACCGCCCAGTGCGGCAACTTCTCCCGGGCGGCCCGGGCCCTGAACTTCACCCAGTCCGGCGTCAGCCACGCGGTGCAGGCCCTGGAGGACGAGCTGGGCGTGCCCCTGCTCAGCCGCAACCGGGGCGGCGTGGTGCTGACGGCGGATGGCCGCGCCCTGCTGCCCCAGATTGAAAAGCTCTGCGCCGCCCACCACGCCCTGATGCAGTCCGCCGCCAGTCTGAAGGGCGTGGACGCGGGCCTGGTAAAGGTGGCCACCTTCTCCAGCGTGTCCGTCCACTGGCTGCCCTCCATCCTGCAAAGCTTCGGTGAGCGCTATCCCAACATCGAGTTTGAGGTGGTCACCGGCGACTTCTACGACCAGATCGAGGAGTGGATCCTCCGGGGCACGGTGGACTGCGGCTTCCTGCGCCTGCCGTCGGTGAAGCACCTGCAGACCTACCCCCTGCACCGGGAGCTGCTGCAGGTCATCGTCCCCTGCGGCCACCCGCTGGAGCACGCTGACCCCTTCCCGCTGGACGCCCTGGCGTCGGAGCCCTTCATCCAGCTTGAGGAGGGCGAGGACTACGAGATCGTGGCGGCCTTTGACAAGATGGGCATCCGCCCCAACGTGAAATACACCGCCCGCGAGGACCGCACCATCCTCTCTATGGTGTCCAAGGGGCTGGGCATCAGCCTATTGCCGGAACTGATGGTGCGCCATAGCCCCTACCCCGTCACCGCCTGTCCCCCGCCCATGACCTTCCACCGTGATATCGGCATCGGTGTCAAGGATGAAAAGGCCCTGTCCGCCTCCACCCGCCGCTTTGTGGACTACGTCCGGGCCTGGGTGGCGGAAAACGGCGACCAATAATTGGGAAAATTCCCTCTTGCATTTCCTCGCGCGGTGTGCTATATTGAATTTGTGAATTGAATAACAGGACGGCGTGCCGGTCTTTCCGGCAGCGGAATGGGGTGAGATGCCCCGCGAGAAGGTCACTGTGATGCCCCCGTGTCAAAGCGGCGGGATAAGTCAGATACGCCATGCGCCGCCCCTGGGCTTTCGCCATTCCCGAAGCCGAAGCGAAAAGTGTGTATCGACGCACGGTCTGCTTTGGCCGTGCGTTTCTTTTTTGCGCATGGCCACAGGAATGGCCGTGCGCTTTTCCTTTTGCAAGCCGAACGCGGCGAAGAGCCGCAGCTTTCCCATAGAACGGCGGACGGGGTTTGCCGGCCCCGTCCGCCCATCCTCATTTTGCGGCAAAGCCGCCAAAGGAGTCTCCCCTCTCCTACAGCCGTCTACCGAAGCTGCCGCTCCCAGCAGCGGCCTTTCGATACAGAGAAAAATCACAAAATAGAAAGGAAGATCCCAACATGAAGGAACGAATTGCAGCCCTTCTGCTGGTGCTGGTGATGGCGGTATCCCTGCCGCCCGTCACCGCCTTCGCCGTGGATGACGCACAGGACTACGAGCTGCGGGTGCTGACCTTTGAGGATGCCGACTACAAGGGCGGCACCAACTTCGCAGGCGGCAATGACTGGAGCAGCCTGATCGACGAGCCCCAGTACGGCGGCACCATGCTGTATCCCAACGGCTCCGGTACCACCGAAGAGAGCGAGGCTTACACCTGGTACGACGCCGGCAACACGGAGTTGAAGCACACCCTGCCCAAGAGCTGGGACAACTACTGCTACTGGGGCGGCGGCCACGCCATCTCCCACTACGTCTCCAGTGATTTTGCGGCGCATGGCTCCTTTATTGATCAGCTTACCGTTTACAGCAAAACCGCCAGCGCGGATGTGGCCACCACCGGCGGCGGTCACAACGGCTCCAACAACTTCGCCGTGCATTTCGGCTATAAGGACAATTCCGGCTATACGGACAGCCAGATCCTGCCCTCCTTCGCTTTTGCCGACGGCGTGGCGCGTGTCGTCGACCACATGTATGTCAACAACATCTGCTATGCCCTGAACTGCTATCTCAACGGCAACGGCCTGACGGCCAAGATTGGCCCGGATGACTGGGTAAAGCTGGTGGCTACCGGCTACGATGCTGAAGGCAATAAAACCGGAGACGCCAGCATTTACCTGTGCAACGGCCCCGATAACATCATTATGGACTGGACAAAGTTCGATCTGTCCGGTCTGGGCAAGGTTGCCAAGGTGGAATTCAACATCACCGGCTCCAGTGACAACGGCTACGGCTTCTCCCAGCCCGCCTACTTCGCTTATGACGATGTGGCCGTGCGGTTTGAAAAGACCGTGATCCCTGCCGAGAGCGTCACGCTGGACAAGAACACCCTGACCCTGAAGCCCGGTGAGACCGGTACCCTGACCGCTGCGGTCACGCCGGAGAATACCTCCGACAAGCCCGTTGTCTGGGCCTCCTCCGACGAGACGGTCGCCACCGTTGAGAACGGCACCGTCACCGCATTGAAACCCGGTACCGCCACCATCACCGCCGCCTGCGGCGATGCTCAGGCGACCTGCACCGTCACCGTGGCCTGCCAGCACGTCAGCGGCGATCCCGTTAAGGAAAACATCACTCCTCCCACCTGCACCGCCGATGGCTCCCACGACGAAGTGATCTACTGCACCATCTGCAAGACGGAGATCAGCCGCAAGACCGTCACCGACAAGGCCACCGGCCACGATTGGGACAACGGCAAGTGCAAGACCTGCAGCGCTGTCTGTGATCACAAGTGGGACGATGGCAAGGTCACCGCTCTGCCCACCACCGCCAAGGAGGGCGAAAAGGCCTTCACCTGCACCGTGTGCGGTGCCACCAAGACCGAGGCTATCGCCAAGCTGCCCAACCGGCCCGCTCCCAAGCCCGGCACTGCAGCCGCCACGCCTGTCCAGTCCGGCAAGACCGGCGATGCCGGCATCGCCCTGTACGCGGGCATGAGCCTGCTGTCCCTCACCGGCGGGGCATGGATCGTCGGCAAGAAGCGCAGTGGCAAATAAGTAAGCTTTTCTTCTACCCCCTTTCATAGCGCAGCAGCGGAGACGTCCAGCGTCTCCGCTGCTGCCATTTTACACGGTGACCGGGCATAGGGACTTCCCGTGGGCGCATAGCCTTAGCAAGGAAAGGAGGGGAATGTCATGCTGAACGCGGCGCTGCTGCTGTTGTGCCAAAGCATGTTCTGGTCGCTGCACCTGGCCGGCAGCAGCGGCTCCTTCCCCCGCCCGCTGTCGGCGGAGGAAGAAAAGGAGTATCTGGAAAGATGCGCCCAGGGCGACCTGGACGCCCGCAACGTGCTGGTGGAGCGGAACCTGCGCCTTGTGGCGCATATCATCAAAAAATACTACACCCAGGCCGAGGAGCAGGAGGATCTGATCTCCATCGGCACCATCGGCCTCATCAAGGCGGTGAACACCTTCCGCCCCGACAAGGGCATCCGCCTGGCCACCTATGCAAGCAGATGTATCGAGAATGCTATACTAACGCAACGGAACAAACGGCGGTTCATGTAGAAAACCATGTACCTTTTGGGCCAAAATGGTCTACGTTCTACCACCTGAAAGTCCACAGCTATGTATTGGCTGCGAATTTTGCAGGTGCACTAAAAGTTGCGCCGCTCCGAATTCTCAAGTTCCCGGTCATCCTTCCCCATAAACTTTTGGATGCAGAGAAGTTTAACCTGCAATTTTCAGACGCATCTGAGATCACAGAAACAGCGGACAAGCTGAGGTGGTATCGCTATCAAAAAGGACTTCGACAGAGTGACGTGGCGGACTATGCAAGCATCGACCGCGGCACATATATCCATTATGAAAAGGTAGGAAGGGACTATTATCCGAAGGAACATATGGAGAAGCTGGCGGAGCTGTTTGAGGTGTCACTGGCGGATCTGCTGGATGACTATAACCTGTTCCTACTACGAGGACAAGGAGCGCAAATCAAAGCCATTCGTATGCGGCGTGGCTTGACGCAGAAAGCATATGCGGCACAGCTTGGTGTCCCGCTGCAAAAGTTAAAGAAATGGGAACAGGGCAAGGTGCAGATATACAAATCTACGTGGGCAAAGTATTTCAAAGAAAGCCTTGAAAACCGCGGATAATTCCGATAGAATTATCACAGAATCATTCAGGAGATGCTGACCCATGATTATCAAATCTTCGACCGCGCTGTGCAACGACTACGGCATGATCTCTGATCTGGCGCATGAAGAAGCTGAACAGCGTAAGGAAACCTTGAAGCTGCGCGCAAAGCTGGAGGCTGTGGAAGAAAGCCGCCTTTCCGGAGTGCCTGCCTATACACTGGAGGAATCCAGAAAACGGCTGGAGACGATCTTTCAGCGTGGCTGACCTTGTGATTCTTGAACCCGCTCAGCGGAAGCTTGAAAACGGCACATAGCTTCACTTAAACCTTGTGGAGGCAAACGGGCAAACTGGCATTGAGAGCCGGTTTGTCCGTTTGTGTATATCTTACTTCTGTGTTTTCAGACGCTATTCTGCGGTGTCCACCAACTCCAGTTTTTGCTCCGCGGCGCAAGGAAGCCCTTGGACTTTTTTCAGCGCCTGCTCGGACTGAAACTTTGCGAGTTCCTGGTTTGCCTGCTGTGACTTAGGGAAAATCAGAAATACTTCCATAGCTGTGTCTTTTCCAGAGCGCTTTCTGCTTCAGTCCATGCGCACTTTCCGGCACATCTGTGCTGGTTTCTTTCATCAGCAACAGGGCAGCGCAAACAGAAGGATAGTCCAAGATGCGAAAGACTGATTTTCAGGTTTGACAGCGCCGATGTGGGGGTTATTATGTCGCCATATCGCAGGATATATTTTTGCCAAATCGCAGAATTGTCTTGAGTTGGATGCCTGATTCACTCTAATAATGATGATGATGCCGATAGTGTTTTGGCACCTCAGATTATGTAAGTGACAAGATAAAAGCTATAACAAACTGCGAGATGCATATAAAAAACGGGCAGACCGGCTCTTGATGCTGGTCCGTCCGTTTTTCATATGTCATGTATTACTTCTGTGTCTTCAGATGCTTTACTGCGGCATCCACCAGTTCTAGTTTCTGCTCTGTGGAACAGGGCAGCTTCTGGACATTTTTCAGCACCTGCTCGGACTGGAACTTTGCCAGCTCCTGTGCAAGCTCCTGCTTTGCCTGCTGTGACTTTGGGAAAACCAAAAATACTTCCATCGCTGCCCTCCTTTCTCGAATGCTTGTTGCTTCACTCTATGCGTGATTTCTGGCGTATATGTAGACATTTCACTCATTATGGTTTTAATTCGGATACAGCTACCCTCCGCCTGTGGCGAGCAGGTCCATGGAAATTTCATCCCCCCGCCTTCATCATGGCCGGGCCGCGAGTTACGGAAGTATCATTGTCCCCCTGGCAGGTCAAGGCGCATACGGTTGCCGTCCGTATTTATGTGCTCATGGATCTGACCACAGTCAGATGGATAGCCGCTCGCGGCCAGAGGAAATAGAGGGCGCTGTTGTTCGATTTTCAAGGTGCAGGTGGGGATGCTTTCATATAAGCAAAAACAAGCAAAAATCGCATAATCTAATGTCCTCTGATCTTTTTTCTTAAAATTCATATTCTGAACTCAGATATATGCAGCGTAATGTGGATGAGAATGAACTGCCTACAATCTTCGTCCAACTGCCCATTATACCGACTCAAGCGGTTGATCAGGGGCATGTATAGCTCAAATATAGCTGCAAGCGCATCAGAGTTGCCCCTTACTGCCGCTTCCAGCAATGAGCGAAATTCACTGTTCGTCATTCTGGCCACACTCCTTCATCATCTGCTGACGCAGCCGCTTGATGGCAAGCGAACGCTGGTTATATACATGCTGCACCGTGCAGTGCAGCTTCGCCGCAATCTCTACCGGAGAAAGCTCCTCCACGAAAAGCATCTCCAATATGCGTCTGCGCATCAACGGCAATTCCCGAAATGCGTCTGCCAGACGGCTCTCCATGAAATCGAAGCCATTCGCAACGGACACAGTCTGTTCCAGTGCATCCTGTTCACTGGCTATCAATTGAACTTCCGTCGTTTCAAGCGGTATGGTCTTGGGCTGCCGGCTCTCTTTTCGCAGGTAATTGATCTGCGCATTTCTCGCGGTCTTGGTGATCCAAACTGTGAACCTGCCGCGCAATTCATCATTTTCTGTTTGCTGGGGTGACATTTTTAGCGCCTCCTTCAGCGCATGCCACCCTGGCAAAGAAAATTGCAGCACACCAAAATGGCATGCTGTGATTTTTTGTGTATTGAGTTAGAGTCAGGAACAGGAGAAGATCACAGCTGATCAAATCACTGGAATCACCCCCTCTCCCTGCATACGGGTACCTACGTCCCATAAAAATACACCTGCCCGCGTACAGTTTTTTCAACTGTAACGAATAGGCAGGTGCAGATAGGGCTCAATAACTTACCCGAAAAAGTTTCTTTTATGTCACGAAATTTGCATCCAATTTGTCTCAAGTCAAGCTGCCGGAACGCTGCCGTTATACTCCGGCATTCATGAAAAGCCGGTTCAGCTCTCGTCGATGCTCGTCTGTGAGGAATTTATCCGACTGCCTGAAGTATACCTTGGCAAGCGACTTGCTGCCCGTTGCCAGCAATGCTCGGATAAGGTGGAAATGCATGGCCGACGCATATACGTCGATAGACAGCGAATCCGAAGCAATTTTCTGGACTTCGACAAACTGACGCTCCTTATAGAGCAGCTCCAGGTAGTCATTCAGGATCCCCAGATATTGATTCTGGTAAGCGACCGCCTTTGCCATTACCCAATGATAATGATCCTGACGCGGAAGCAGACTCCCTTGATACAGTGCCAGCACTTGTTCGTAAAGGTGGCGCAGCACGGCCATATCCGGATCCGCGGCATTTCTGGCCTGCAGTATTTTCCGATTCAATTCATCAAACCCATCGACATCAGTTGTTATTACATATGCCGGATTCAGGGAGAGCATTTTATGTTCGACCCGGATCAAGCGGCCCAGGCCGATGTAATCAAGCGTTTTTCTCAATCGGCTGGTCACATTTCGTATGGAGGAAAACGGGTTCTCCGATTCTCCATTTTCCCATATCATCGTAGCCAACTGGTATAGCGGATGCTCACTCTTGCGATTCAAAACAAGGAATGCAAACAGGTTATAGCTGGACGAGCCTTGAAACGCATTGTCGTGAAGCGTCCCGTCATGCGCAATGATCTCCATTCTGCCGAACATGTTAACATGAACATGTGATGCATCTCTGTGTTCAGTGTCACGGGCCGTAAGAGCCACACGTTCCCGGAATTGCATCTCGCAAAGCTCCATCGCCACGATTCGTGCAAGACTGTACAGCATTTGTGTATGCTCTACATTTAACTTCGGATTGTCAACGCCGATAAGGCCAGCGCTTTTCTTTCTGAAATAAGGGACTGCGCACAAGGAACTGACCCCGAACCGGCGAAGATAAGCAAACTCGTCCGGACTATTACCTCGCAGCCGTTCCACATTTTTTATGATGATCGGTCGGCGGCGATGTATGGCCTCATGCCACTTTGGAAGAAGTTCCAGCGGGACAGTCCGAAGCTGACGCCGTTTTGAGTCAACGCCATTGCTGCAGTACTCATAGGTGTTGCAGCCAACATCCAATTCATCGTCGATGTCAAGGATAAACGCACGGTCTGCCTGATAATACTCAACAGCGATTTTCAGCGAAGCTTCTATGATTTTTCTCGAATCTGTCATTCCGCTTATGCGTTGCTCAAGAGTACTCAGCATTTCTTGGTGCGCGTAGCACCAACACCTGTTGTCGCCACAAGCTATCATTCTGTCATGACCCATTGCAATCCCTCCTCAAAACGGCGCAAAGGCCGTCCAGCTTAAACCGGACAGCCTTTACTTTTGTGAACCGTGCAGGTTTGGCGCTGTACGGTCTTCCTATGTAATTGCAAAATATGGAATTTTACAGAATTGAGTTATCGTTTCAACAACGCAGTGTCTTCGCGTACTGTGTAGGACACATAGCCCCATGAACTAATCATGCGCCTTTTCTATGATGTCGATCAGATACTGCAGCATTTCGCATGCGGTGATTTTTGTCTTTATCGGAAGGTTTCCAATGCGCTTATAGATATCACGAATGATAACTTGCTCCTTATAGTCGTAGGAGTCCTGCAAAAGCTGATCTACAGTAGTCTGCAGCTCATTTGCAATAGAAACCAGCAACTCGATGCTGACACCAACCTTGCCGTTTTCCACTTTTCCGATATGACTACTCGTGCAATGCAGTTTCTCCGCAAATTCCTCTTGCGATAGACCACATTTTATCCTCTGCGCTTTTATCCTCGCTCCAAGAGATTTTCTATCCACCGGCATCGTCTCCTTTATACCTATATTTTACAAAAAAGAGGCGTGCCGCAGAAGCGACTAACAATCCGATTTCCGCCCTGATAATGCGGATATACGCCTGTTAGTAAAAAAATTCTACTTGCAACCGGATTATCCGTTTTTCCATACGGATAAATGCTTTATAATCACCCAAACAGATCCAGATTGCTGATCATTGCCGCAATGTCATTGCTCAGATCCCCCTGCACCTGTTCATCTATGTACGGCGTCGCTGTATTGGGTTGCATTTGAAGAACTGCAATCTTTTCATCAATCAATGCACGTATCATTTCCTCAAGTGACTCACGCTTCACTTCGCTTTCTATTCTAACACTGATTCTGGTGGCTCCGGCAACAATCTCAGGATGTACAGAAATATAGTCGTTTAAGGCAGCTACCACCACCGCGCTCTTTCGATTGCCAAGCCGTTCAAGCAGCTCACCCGCTGCTATATTGGCGTTGGAATCCGCCTTGAATTGCAGCGAAAACCTGTACTTCCCATTCTGCTTCACAATGACACCTCCGTCACTGCGCGGCACGCATAGCTAACTGGCCTCGCGCAAGCAGTTCATAGCCAACGGCATTTGCCTTCGTATCCTCAACAAAAGAGGCACTTGCAACCAATCCAGTGCTCTCGATCAGCGGACGGAACAGAATACTTCCACCGCCGATAAAAATTGCAGGGTTGGTACGAAGGTCCACCTGAAGCTCCCGGAGCTTGTCCAGGATATCCTTTGCATGCTGCTGTGCAGCTTCACGGATCGCCCTCTTTACGCTCTCCGGTAAAATAGTTTCCTGTCCGCGCAGCACGGCGCAGATATGTTCATCCTCGATCCGCATATCATGCTGTGCGCTGATTTTGCCGATAACATCGTTGTTCATTGTGATAACGCCACTCTCCAGACTACGGCAAAACTGCAGATCCGGCTTACCGTTCCGAAGCAGCAGCACATCGGTGGTGTATCCACCGATATCGACAACAAACATTCTCAATGTTTTCAGCAGCTGACCGCACTGCGGCACAACTGCGGCATAGGCCTGCGGATATACGAAGACATTGCGAATCACGATGCTCATGGGCTGATTATTATAGACAAAGTTGACCGTCCCGTAGCGCCGGAAATACTGTGCGAACCGCTCACGCAGCATGCCATAGTGCTCCGGGGGCAAGCCGACGGCAAGGTCAATCTGTTCAAGCGCCGTATTCGCACCGGCTGCAGAGAGTTCCTTGGCAATGGCAAAGAGCGACAGCACAAAATACCGATCGTCTCTGGTTTTATCACGCATGTAGGGTAGGCGCTGGCCTGTCAGCGCCCAGTATTTCCCGTCATATTCCAAAACCTCGTCCGCCATGGGCGGCCTTACAGTATGTTCCGTCAGTCCGGACACAAAAGAAAAATGCGGGGTTTTGATCGAGTAATTTCCGTGGTCAATAGCAACCAGCATAATGACAACCTCCTAAAATATAGTTTATCTAATTACACAGCTTGTTCTGCGCATTTACAGCACGAATACGCATTGTTGTGGTAAATGCGTACAGGAAACGCAGATTAAAACAACGATAAAGAGAGGTCGAGACATACGTCCCGGCCTCTCTTTTCCTATTTGCTTTTATCTGGATATGTTATCCCTGTTCGCGTTCACAGTGGAGTGATTGCTGTTGAAAACAATGCTCCCAGATATAATCATCTAGTCCCTTGTACTGTGGATCCCACAGATAGGTGCCGTAGGTGAGCCCTTGCGCCGAAAGTAGTGAAACCAAATTCATATATCCGCTTTGAACGTGTGGGTTCGACATGAAGTCCATATCAAATGCGGTCATAATACGGACTACGCCCTGTTCTCGTAATTGTGGCAGCACAAGTTCCAGATGCGTCAGAGTATTGACGCCTGCAACCGCAAGCACCGTTTGCCCGGTCAGGTAATGGATAATATCCGCTTTCATCGGGCCCTCTGTCAGCAATATGGCAGGACAAGGTGGCCCCGCTAAATGCACCCAGCCTTCCGCTTTGCAGCCGTCTGGCCGCCCAGAGCTGGAGACCCATCGGAATTTCCGCCTTGAAACATTGTCCCTTCGGATCTGCATACCCTGAATGCGGCCATTGGCGTCACGCACAGGTATCAGTATCCCGCGACTCTCACAGGCGAATGTCCATTGACCATCAGCCCGATAGAAGCCCGGAACGCCCGAAAGATAATATCCCTCAGATCGAAGCTGCTTCGCAATCGCCCGCATTCCTACCACAGGTGTCGTCCGATAAGCCAGTCGGTTGATCTCTTCATCCGATAGCCCGCGGCCCCGCAGATTCTGTCGATGATCGGAGGCCAGTGTCAGCTTTGAAAGCAATGCCCTGTATGTATCATCTCGCGCCTCAATGTCATTTGGTGGGCATTCCGTAACGACGGGCGCTGGCGCTTTTACACATTGCGGGCTTCCTCCTTGCACATCTAGTCTTGCGATCAACGCATCACGAGCCTTATCTCTGGCAATGCCTGTATAGTATGCATACAGGTCAAAAATGCCGCCTGAAAAGCCGCAGCGTGGGCAGCGAAACACATCTTTTTGCAGATTGATATTCAGATGCTTGGCGTGTGGCTTATCATCACAGCAGGGACATGGCACGTTATAGCTGCTGCGGCCTGCCGGAGGATACGGAAGCCCAATTAGCGGAATGATATCTGACATATGAAATATGTCCATGCAGCCTCCTCTCCGGGGGCCGGATATTCCGGCCCCCTTGGTATTCCTTTCTCAGTCCGTAGCTTGTTGCATGGCGTGCTTACAAATCAGTTCTGCAGCCTCAGAAAGCTCCGGGTTATCCTTGTATTTGTTCGCCACCCATGCGATCGCATTGGGGTCCATCGTCAGCACCTCGCCCAGCGACTTACCACTGTATTTTTTGATGGGGCACGGCTTTCGGAATGCCTGCTCCAGTCTCTGTTCCTCCGTGAGGATCACCGGTTCATATTCCGGCTCAGGGGCTGGCGGGGCAACCGGTTCTACCTTGGTCTTTTGCTCGACAACGCTGGCACCAGCGGGTAATTCGTCTGGCGCGGTGTCTGAGAAATCATCCCCGGCAACAGAAAACTGAAGCCCAAAACCTGCATTTCTGAGTGCGATTCCGACCGCTGCTGTCTGCGCCCATTCCCGAGGGGATACGGATGGTTTGGATGCATCCGGCCCGCGCGACGCTGTGGCCTCCGCCAAAAAGCAGTCCACAGGGTCTTTATAGCTGGGATAGACACGCGCTGTTGCTACGAAGCAGTCCTTACCCGGCGTCACTTCGACGGCGATCCGTCCCTCTGGGTACTTTAGGCGAAACCACGCCATCTGGATCATAACAGGTAGCCGCTTGCGAGTCTCCTGCGTGTTGAGATCTGTATACTCCACAGCAAACGGCGCAGGGTCAAATCCTTCGACCTTTTGGATATTATCCAGTGTAGCCTGCATGGTCACTTTATCATTTGAACAATTCTGACTCATAATGAATCCTTTCATTTACTGATATTGATGTAGGTGTTACGTAATTGCAGCCAGACCGGCAAAACCGTATTGATAAGGCTTGATACGTCTTTACGGTACTGGTTTTGATCCACGGGGGTAAAACTGGAAAACCGCTTACGGCAATCCTGTACGACCCTTGTGAATGTCTCGGCCGCCGTCTGGCGTTTTGCTTTCAGGCTCTGATCCGCCGGCTGCCCCAATCTCCGTTCCTTGGTCAGGCATTGAATATAGGCATCTAACAATTGATAATGCCCTGCAAGCACAGAAACCTCCGTCGTGACTGGAGCGCTCTGACAAAACGCCTGGCTCGCACGCAGCACCTCAATGCGGTAAAGCAGTTCCTGGTACAGCAGCAAGTGCTCCAAAGACGCTTTCCCAGCACTGAGCTGTTTTTCCATATCATCTTTCAGCTTTTTATACTCACTGAGCCATGTTGCCATTGTGGTGTCCTCCTTATATTACATTTTTTAGAAAGAGTATGGGGTAATCAGCCCGGCAGTCCTCGTATATCACAGGCCGCAGCCAGCGATCTGATCCGCGCTGCGAGTTTTGTCCCGCGCCGCTCTGTGTCTGTACGCTTGATGGCAATACACAATGCACGGCGCTCGCCGACAATTATGACGCGCTCCTTTGCACGGGTAATTGCCGTATAAATCAAAGGGCGAACCAACATAACCGCGTGGGCGCACTGCAAATTGATAATAACGGATTTGTACTCGCTGCCCTGTGATTTGTGAATCGTGGACGCGTAAGCAAGATCCAGCAATTCAAGGTCGCTCTTGTCATACTCGGCCACCCGTCCGTCACCGAAATCAACGGTCAGCGTACTATCACTATCTTCACTTGTGATGGACGTGATGTATCCGATATCTCCATTACTGATATCTTCACAGTTTTTTGTCTGCATGACCTTGTCTCCCATGCGGTAGATCCGATTTCGGTACAAGACCTCCGGCTTCTTCCCATCTGGTGGGTTAACGATGCTTTGGAGCCGATCATTCAACGCATTGACACCTGTCTCCGTTTTCTGTCGGTATGGCGATAGCAGCGCCACATTATCGAGACCATATTTCGAGATCTCCTGCATATACAGTCTCTCAATGAGCTGAGCGGAGTCTTCCATGTCGTTGGAATCGAAGAATTGGAAGTCGTCACCATACTCCAGACTGAGATTGCCGTGCCGAATGTATTTCGCGTTCGCCGCGATTCGGCTGCCATGGCTCTGACGAAATATTCGGTCCAGTCGCACGACCGGCACAGCGCCGCACGCAATTATCTCGCTGAGTACCGCACCAGGGCCCACAGAGGGAAGCTGGTCAGCATCGCCAACCAGCACCAATTGGCTACCGCGAGGTACTGCCTGAAACAGGTGGTTCGCAAGGTAGATATCCATCATGGACACTTCGTCTACCACAACCAGATCCGCGTCCAGCATCTGCGGCTCGCTATAGGCAGCGTCTTCGCCGGCCAGCAAACCCAGCGCTTTATGGAGCGTCATGGCCGGAAATCCGGTAGATTGCTCCATCCTGCGCGCTGCACGACCGGTAGGCGCGCAGCACATGATCTGTCCGCTACAGTTCCTGCGGCGGTAAATATCCAGTAGGAAGCGCTGGATCAGCGTCTTGCCGGTGCCGGGGCCGCCTGTGATCACACAGAGCTTAGAGGTCAGTGCTGTCATGACCGCGCGTCGCTGCTCGTCCGCCAATTGAAGGCCCTGCCGAATCTCTTCGGCCTGAATCTCCGCGGCAATATCAGAAACCAATTTGGGGGAGGGTGCTGCGAGCATTCTCCAAATGCTCCACGCCAGGTTTTGTTCCGTTCGCGCCGTCGCCTCGCGGTATACCTGCCCTTCATATGATACCAGTCTGCCGCTCTCAACCAGTCTTGAGGCACGGATCGCCAGCATTTCCTCTGTCAATCCGTCTGTGTCAAGCAGTTTCAGGCTTTCTGTTATGAAGCTGTGTTTTTCCATACACAAATGCCCCTTCTGCTCGGCATCGGTCAAGGTGAATATTAGGCCTTCATCTACCCGCTCTGCGGCCCGTGGGTCTATACCCATACTGATTGCAATACGGTCAGCCGTTTTGAAACCGATCCCCACCAATTCGCAAAGGCGATAAGGGTGGTTGCGGACGATGTCCATTGTCTGGTTTCCGTACTGCTTATACAGCTTGACAGCGCGGTTTGGCGTCACGCCATGCGGTGCCAAAAAGGCAATGACATCACGAGCCCCACGAGATGCCAGATAGGAATCATAGATTTTTTTGAGTTTTGTCTTGCTGATACCAGAAACGGCGAGCAGCTTTTCAGGCTCACGATCCAGTATCTCAAGCGTACTCAGGCCAAACAGTTCAAAAATCTTTTCGGCTGTTTTGGGTCCAACCCCCTTGATTTGTCCAGAACTCAGGTACGCAACAATACCCTCCTTACTATGCGCAATGACCTCGTCGAAACCCTCAACTTCAAACTGGACGCCATGCTTCGCGTTGCGATTCCAACGCCCGTGCAGGTCATAGCGCAGGTTTTCTGTTGTCGGCAGGCAGTAACCCACCGCCTTGATCTCGGAGATGCTGTGTCCTGCGCCATCCACAATTTTTTCGCAGGGCCGGTAGAGTGCGATCATATAGCTGGCATTATCCACGACCGGATTCTTTGGGAAAATGAGTTTTATGAATTTACATATCAAGATACGTTCTCCTTTCGCGGTACGATCAACTGCTGGTCAGTCGAAATCAGGCTCTGTAAAGACTGTTCCATCGTAATCCGCATGTTCCTTTGCATCGGTGGGCATCCAGTCATCTGACCAGCTGATATGCTCGGTTGTAAGATGATCCGCCAACTCCATCGCGGCAGCAGCAGACTCTGCGCTGACAAAAACAAATCCAAACCGAGAAACCGTGACCTCGTAGATCATACCCTGTGTTGAAGCTTCACTTTCGTCCATCAGCGTATAATACTTCAGCAGTTCTTCTTCCGGCAGCGTCAAATCCTCGTCCATTGGCAACTGGCCGAATTTCAGCGCACGACTGATGGTGACTTTATCGCCGACCACACTCTTGACCACGCCGCGTATACAGAACTCAGTTTCCGGCAGTCCTTTGGTTTTGCAGATAAGTTTGTCTCCTTCTTTCAGCATGGTAACTTCCTCCTTCACGTTAGTTTTTTGCTGTGAGCACCTTACGCGCTTGTGGAACATAATAATTTTCCTCAACGACCTCGAAGTGAGCAGCAAGATACAACGCTTCTTTAACCATCCGATCTGCGAGCTGATCTAGCTCCTGCACAAGACGAACCCGCTCACGGAGCATTTCCATGCTCCAGTCCACGAAATCTTCGTCTGCATCCGTGCCGCGTCCGGGATATGTCGCAACCCGCATATGTGGACGTGAGTAATTGACCCGTGTTGGCTGCCCACAGACGCCGCAGGTGCAGTTTCCAGTGTCAGCCACCTGATAATTTTTCTGTCCGCAATGGCTGCAATAGGACCGGTAGCCGCTGGGCGTCAGCTCACCCTGATAGAGGACAAGATAGCCGCCGCTCCGGCCGTTCATCCATGCTTGCCAGATATAGTTGTGCGTGGCCGCGAAATCCTGCTTGAGCGTATCCATGGCATCAAAAAACTCCTGAGTCTGGATCAGATCGAAGAGCTTGTCTATCTCCTCGGACGAAAGTCCAAGATGTGTGATTTTAAGATTACAAGCATACGATGTGCATCCATTCCAGGAGTTCATTGTTGGATAGCGAAAATGAGAACTCAGAAACTGCGTCATTTCATGCCGCGATCTGAAATCCACTGGTCTATAAAAGTTACGCAAGGCATTACACCTCCCGTAACTCGTTGCCCTTATGGCACGGCAACAGGCACGTTGTGTTTTTCATACAGGCGCTCCTTCCTCATGTCGTTACGATAGACACCTTGAGTTTTCGGCTCTCAGTGGTCTTAATGACATCCTCATACACGGCAGGGTGTTTCTCTTTCAGCAGTTTGGAGTCAGTACGTCTTGTTGTTTTTGTGACAAAATCAATGAGAAGCTTATCGCTGGTCGTGCTCAGCACACCATGCTCATGCGCCTTCATCAATTCTGCAATTCGCACACTATGTGCGGCAATCTCCTTTTCATAAGTTTTGATCTCCGCACTGCAATCTGAGATCTTCTCCTGCAGCAACGCAATTTTCCGTAATGGTTTTTCATATTTAGCGGGGAACTCAATGGTAGGCAATGCCGGTTGACTGGCACCGTAAATGCGTGCCAGGGATTCCAGAGCCAAGGTAGGCTTGACATCTGCCATTGTAGGCGGCTTGTCATGCTCCAAGCTCCAGATCCATTCATCCAAGCGCTGGAAGATCATATCCTCCTTTACCCGATCGCGGGTAAGCGATGGCATTGCCAGATCGTTTTCCGGATTGTTCCCCCAGATCGTAGAGAATGCGCCGATCTCCACATCCGCTACCGACAGATAGAACCGAAGCTGCAGCTCATAGTAGATAGGAAATGCGCCCTCGGCCCAGTCCCCAGCTTTGTGGTAGGTACAGCTTTTGCATTCCAGAATGCCGGGTGCATCATCCTCCTTACGCACGAAGCGGCGGTCAAAGTCCGCAAGCGCCCATGGATGATCTGCATGCTGATACAGATTGGTGTCATCATAGACCATATTGCCGGTTTTCTGCTGATACCAATAGGCGGCAATCGGCTCCAGAAGATGGCCCATCATCAATTGGTCCTGATTGGCCTTTATCGGTGCCTTCATCCGCCCCTTTTTAATCATCCACAGTTCCAGCGGTGTTGTCCATGGAGAAACGCCAAAAATGGCAGCTACATCACTTCCGCCGACGGTATAAGGTATCGTTCCTTTCGGGCCGTGGGCACGGCATTCCAGCCAACGCTCGTTGGTCATACCGGCGGTATCACACAGCGCTATTGGAGCTGACATCAGTAGCTCACCGCCTTCGCAGTGTCATAGTCGCTCCATTTCAGCGTCAGTGCTCTGGCCATATTTTCCTCCACGTTCAGCATCTTGCTTTCCGGTGTATGCTCGGACTTGAGAATATACGGGATCTCTTGCATGGCCATAAATACATCATGCGCACTTGCAGGACCTCCGCCATATGCCATCTCAAACATAGCGATCGCTTCAAGCGCCGCCTTCTTCGGGAGCACAAGCTTTTTGCAGATGCGCGTCATGGCATTGACCGGATAGCTCAGCGGGATCTCCAGCAGCTTCTGCAGCTTGGCAACAGAATCACCAAACTGCGCAAACAGTTGGTTCATTGCTGTCTCGAAATCCTCCACCTTGCTCTGATGCCGATGATCCACTGCGATGCAGCTCCCGATATGGATGGGATGCTGCGTGCCCTCCAGCATTGCGGATACTTTTGCGGAAGCGACACCTGTATCCGACGTTACAAATCGGATCGAAGGCACGAGCTTAGCTGCCAATGCGGTTTTCTTCTTTGATTCCAGCAGCTTGGCATATGCGCCCAGCAGGTCTTCCTTCTGCCCAGGCATGGACCATGATGCAACGGCCAGCGCATGGTTGCAGTAACCGCCTTGAAACACATTGCCCGCGAACCGATCATCCAGCTTGCGGGTCAGCACCTTCAGTAGTTCGTCGATTGGCAGCACAGAATAGTCCATGGAATCGCCCGAATGTGTCGCCGAGATCTTTTCATCGCGGATCAGCAGAAGCGTCTCTGCCGAATAGAGGGCCAGACAGTCATTGAGAACTGATGCCAATTTCTGGCGACTCAGTTTCGGCAGCGCTGTGCCGTTGATTTTCGCCCGATCCAGCAGGCTCTTATAGGCCGTGCTGCGTACAGGGTAATAAGCACCCTCCACCTGCAGCGCAAGGCCGAGATTTTCTGCCGTATCCTCAATGGATGCTCGGCTGACTCCGGCAGCAAACGCGGACGGGGTCTCATAGAGTGGTGACAGCTTATCCAGCGGCTCAATATGCAGTTCGTTGACCTTGCATCTGCGCCACAGGCTCTCTGCCGACTCTTTTTCGTGGTACCTCCGCATTCTCTCATAGGAATCGAAGGTCGTGGAGTAGTTGTCCTGGCATGGTTGTAACATTTTGTGATCTCCTTTCGTTTTTTCTGGCGTTTTACGCCGTGATATAACAAAAGCCAGCACTCCATGATTGGACTGCTGGCTTATGCCACTATGAAATTGGCTGGATACAAAAAAGTGACATTTGTGCAAAGCACAAATGTCACTTCGTAACGCGATCAACTCTGCTTAGCCTTGGCTAAACTCTGAAACTGATATTTTTATTATAGCAGAACCGTGGCTTACAGTCAATCCATAGTCAAACGAAAGAGCTGGAAAGTCCAAACCTATCCAGCATAGGTGCTTCTATAATAACTCTATTGACTTCTACGATAAAATCGTATATCATATAAATACAATAAAGACTTAGGGGTACGGATTGCAATGATACGAAGCTTTATCTACACGGATACATTTCGTAAGTGCTGGGCAATGATGGGACTTGGCGATGATGCAATCGCCATCCTCGAAGATGAATTACTCAAGGATCCATATGTAGGCGACGTAATACAAGGTACAGGCGGTGCTCGTAAAATGCGCATACAGCTTAATGGACACGGAAAAAGCGGCGGTGGACGCGTTATTTATCTGGACGTATTAAAACGTGAGGATTTGTACTTGCTGTTTGCATATCCTAAGAGTGTACAGGAAAATCTAACACCTGAGCAAACGAAAATTGTGCGTCAGCTTGTCGAAGACATCAAAGGTGGTGAATGAATATGTCTGCTATTGAAGTAAAATCTACACTATCTATGGATCAAATTGAACGCAATTTTAAGGATGTTGATTTCTTTTCCAGCTTCGTTGATGGATTGCAAGAAGCTCGTGACCACAAGAACGGAGATACACACAGTCAGACTGTTGTCCGCAAACGGCTCTTGCCTAATGTAAATGTCAAATCCGTCAGAGCATCGCTTAATCTGACTCAAAAGGCATTTGCTAATGTGTTAGGTGTTTCGCCAAGAACTGTTGAGGCATGGGAAACGGGCAAGACCACACCCACTCCAACAGCAAAAAAATTGATATATTTGATTCAAGAAGATCACGCAATTATTCAAAAGTTGCAATAAGCTAATATAGGAAACTTTGGGAGGGATGTCTTTATAACATCCCTCCTTGTATTATTTTCCACTTTCACCAGACCAATAATCTATATCCGCGACTGCTCCTCTCCACACATTGAGAAATACCGCACCCCATTAAAAGTAAAAGTTTTGCGGTTACAATCCGCAAAACTTTTTGAGAATTTATTCTGTTGCGGATTATTTCTTCTCCCGTACAAGAACTTCCTGAATCTATTTGTGTCATGCCGTGATCTCGGCGTTTCGGGACTTCAAGTAGATATCAATATCCTGATTGATGTACTGATATCCCGTCGTGTGAAGAACATCATAAAACTCGTTCAGATAATCAAACACACCATAACGGTGAAACAACTCTGCCGTCTGCTTTCCCGTCAGGGACTTATATACCTTGTAGCTTTCAAGACAAAAAATCGAAAAGGCCGTCTCTTTGCTCATAATTGTCCCTCCTTACACATCAGGGAATTCGACTTTTCCCGTTTCTTCTTCCTGTTCAAAAAGCGAATATAGCATTTCCGTACTGTATTGCCAGACTTTAGTTTCTTCCTGCTCAAGGATGGCATACAGCTTTGAATTATACAACTTTGTAATTGCATCATTCTCGGATATTTTATTTTTTTTTGCAATCATCCCCACGAGATCAGTACTGATGTAGGGCATAATTGCCGCAAATTGATCTTGTCTCATATTATAACATACTCTGTCGTGTAGCAGGGCCGTATTCACGCTTCAACGCATCCATAGAAACGACCCATTGTTTGCCAAATTTGCAAACATCGACCCCGTTCACAAGTTTCCCATAGGAAATCGCTTTACGCAGCGTACTCTCGTTCAACCCCCATAGCTCAGTGGCATCGCTGAGAGCCAGCAAACCGTCAAACGGAGTTTTCACCGGAACACCATGCTCCCATAGCTCATCGCAGGATAGATCAAGTTCATCTCCCCACACAATGCCGTACCCACCGGTGTCAACACTGACCGTGCCAAACTCTTCAGGATGCTCTTTTAAATAGCAAAACGCCGGAATTCGATCAAATAGCGGTTTGATATCATAGACCTTTGTAGTACCTTCGCTGAACTGGACGCTCAATCTGTAATTTGAAAGAGCAGAGACATTTTTGATCTTGTGAAACATAATAGTAAAGTCCTCCTCGTATTACAAGGTCAGATATAATATATCACGGTATCGTGATGCCCGCAAGTGTTTTTCTATTATACAGGGGCGGGATGTCCATTTGACATCCCGCCCCAAACACTATCCCCCATTTTCAACGGACTGGTATTCAATCTCCAGAACGGAATCTGAGAGGATCTGAATATACTTCCGCAGAAGTTTGGCGATCTTTTCTTCCGTCAGGAAGCGTTCCTCCTCGCAGATCTGCCATGGATACAGCGGCTCGAACAGCAGGTATTCCGCACCGTCATAGTCATCACATGCTGTAAACTCAACATGCTCCGCTTCTTGGATTACCTCCTTCAGGATCGTCGCAAGACCGAGATAATAGTCTTGGTCGAAGTCATAATAGTCCTCAACTGTTGGCTCTGAGATCTCACTCTCTTTCAGCCAGTTCTCAACTTTTGCCCGATACTCTGGTGCCATGGACAACAGTACCCGGAGCTTTTCAACGGTTACATTCTGGAGCTTGGAGACGCAGATGCCGTATCCGTAGATATGCCAGCTCTGATAGCTCATTGAACACCATCCTTTACGGCGCTTTGCTGTACCGCCTGCGTTTCCCGCAGGAAGCGCGGAGAAACGCACAATGACTGCCGAACGATCATGATCTTGTAATGATTTTCAATGTACTCACCTTCAAGATATGCCTCGTAGCAGTCCTGTGCAGAAAACTCCTTAAAGTTTTCAGACACTTTCCATTGCGGCACACCGCCTTCATCAAGCTCCTGACAAAGCCTGTCCGTCAAGATGCGCCGAGCATCATCATAGTCAGTAAACGCTTCACAGTTGCTTTCCTGTTCACCATTTACAGCCCAATCTTCGGTCAATAAATAAATCGTGACCCGGCCACGCGTGGTATGCAGGTCATCCAATGGGCGGATCATTTCTGGCGCCATGATAACGTAGTCAAAAATAATATCCTCCACAGTTTTGGGTTCTTCGTACAGATCAGAGAACACCGCTTCCAACTCTTTTACCTCGCAGGGCAAGACAGGCGGCTCAAATTCGCAGTAAATATCCGGTGTTTCGTTTTCTGTTTCTTTATCATCGCCATCGCGTATCTCTGTGATCACACCATAGAGCCCATGATACTCGCTTGCATCCGTTCCGATAACAGGACCGCCGATCGTATATGTGACGCCTGCACATTCAAAGGAAGCCCCATCTCTATTCAAGATCATCTTCGCACCTCCTCAAATATGGCAGTCGATCCCGACAATGAAATGATCGTCAGGGATACTATCAATATAGTCTGCCATCATCTGTCTCCACGTTTTTGGCTCCTTGTCGTTGCTGCTGATACCCCACCAGCCCATATCGCCCTTAGCGTTCCATTCTCCATCTCGAATGAAAGAATAGGCACCGGGCAGCATGCGTTGCTCTGCAGCAAGTCCATTGCGGCGGAGATATTCTTTCTCACTCTCGCCCTTAAAATAGAGCTGGGTCAGGAACGAGAATACGCCATCTTCGGTTATGCGCCACCAGGGACAGTCTTTAGGCACCTCCCTGGAATTAAACGCATGCACAAGCAGAGCATAGGTCTTCCTTGCGTTTTGCAGTTCGCACTCCTTCATAAGCTCCCATGCAATGTCTTTTTTTCTGGCACCGCAGACCCAGACATAGCCTTCCGGCGCTTTGCACTCGGTATCTTCATCATCCCAAGAGCGTTCGCCTGTGATCCGCTCCGCGGTTTCCTCGACAAGGAACTGAAACGGCCACCGGCCACCGATAGAATACCAGTCCCAGTACGCATTGGGATTGGAGTAATAGCCATATGCATTACACTCTCTATCGTATGTGTAGCCGCAATGCTCCTCTGCGTAGCGCTCCAGGCTGAGATAGAATCTCTTCACTGGATAATTCGTGAGCGCACGCATCTTCTTTGCCTTTTTGGTGCGTTTTTCATGCCCGAGCCGCCCCGCCTTCACTTGATAAACTTTGCCGTCTTTGATACGGTATTTTTCACAAAGCCGATAGTCATATTCCGGGACGATCGTCCCGTCGGGAAGCTGAATGCAATCTATTGTATCACGTTCATAATCTCGTTTGAGATCATCCGTCCGATCTATGAACTCAAGGTACTCAGAATCCTCTGTGTTTTCACAGAAGGGCGCCATCAGCTCACCGATTTCACATTCAGCGGCACGATTCAGCGGATTCACCTTGCTCTGCAATTGATTGAGTATCAAACGCAGAGCAAAGCTATTCCCACCTTGGCTCTGTGCCAGTGCTTCTTTGGCTTCAGCTATCTGCGCTTTATAATGCGCGGTCTCCTCCAAATTCTCCTCGACTTCAGGCATATAGAAATCGACCAGTGTTACGAAATGACTCATTTTTGAATTCCTTTCCTGTTGTAAGATAGACGGGCAGCAGGAAAAGAATCCGCTGCCCGTCTTTTGAAATGTAGTATTTCCGTTATTGCATATGCCGCTTGACTGCGGCGGTCAGCTTTATGGGCAGTTGATTCAGGTCTGTGATATCCATAAAGGCATCACCATAGATTCGCTCGATGTTCTGTTTGTCGCTTCCAATCGCGGCAGCAATGAACAGGATCCCCTTGCGGCGGTATTCCTGTTTGATGCCGCGCAGATCTTCTTCGGCAGCACTTCCGTAATAACCACATGCAGCTGGCTGTCCGTCGGATACGAGCAACAGGATCTTCACCTCCTCCGGACGTCGATCCAGCCGTTCCGCAACATAGCGGAGCGCCGCACCGTCGCGGTTATCACTGCGTGCTGCGATGTCCATCATGCGGTATTTGTCATTGCCGTCAATGGTTTCAAACTCAGCGTATGAGTATAGTGCCACATCTCCGTGCATGGTCGAGTGTCCATAGACAGTGATCGGGATATGCAGTGATTGGCAGAAATCATATAGGATGATTGCGGACGCACGGGCGTAGGTACAGCGGTCGTAGGACCCCATACTACCTGATTCGTCCAAGAGAAGCGCCACCGCCATCTGCGGGATCTCGTTGGGAAGTGCGTTCTTATAGAACACCTTCCCATCGTTCCGGCAGAGTGCGTGAGCATCCAGCCTTCGTCCCATCATAAGTCCTGTCTGTTTTCCACCGCGCTGCCTATCCTTCAGCTGCTGTAAGAGACTCTTCTGCAACTGCCGTGAAATGGTCAGAAGGGGAGCTGCAATGCAGTTATACTGCTCTACCAGTTCTTCATCCACAGTGGCGATCCGGTTCACACGGATACCGACTCCCTTATGGATATTACCGTAGGAGATGCTCTGCGCAACATCATTGAGTTCCCTGAGCCGGTCATTCTCAAGCTGTTCACAGGCTGCCCGTTCGGCCATCTTATCCAACAGGCGCTCAATATCATGTGCCGCATGCTCATAATGCTCACGTTCATAGGCATCGTTCCGCACTTCACCGCCGCCGCTTCCCTCGGAGACACGTTCCGTTTGCTGGTAGGGCAGACGTCCGGTCTCGTCTTCGGATACCTTCTTTTTCCCAGAGGAATGTCCGGCCGAAAACGCTTCGCTGTCGCCCGTACCTGGTATACCGGCAGAAGATGCCCCGGACGATTCCGAATCAGGCTCATCTTCGTCCACGGCGCCACCACTTTTCTCTGTATCATCGTCCTTGCTGCTGTCCTCTCCGGCACCGACAGCTTTCTCCGCTTCGGAGTCATCTGCTCCGGCAGAGGTCTCCTCAAGCTCGGCCACTGTTCGCATCCGTTTTCCGGACGCAGCTGCGGTGCAGCTCGTTCCCGGTACTGGCGCGCTGCTGCCCTCAGCCGGTTCAGAAGTGCCAGCCAGCACCTGCAGGATCTGCGCAAGCGTTTCGGCCACCGATTCGTCGGCGCCTGCCGCTTTTGCCGCTTCCTGCCGCGCCTTGCAGAGGTCCAGAAACTCTTCAATGTAATCCCAGCAACGAACCAACACGAGGTTCACAGCCTTGAGCCGATCCTTGCCGGAAGGATTCACAATGGCTGCATCCAGTTCATGGATCATTCCATAAACAATCTGGACCCGTTCATCGGTGAGCGGCGTGGTGCCATATTTTATTTCTCCGAATTTCACATATGAAAGCAGTGTCTGGAGGATACTCTCAAAGATATGGCACGCCCCATCGTCCTCTTTCTCGATCAGTTCGGTTACAGTGGGGATGCTGGCAAGCTGCTGCTCACGCAGTGCCTCCAGACTGTACCCTAATGTGCCGCGAAACTGGGTGAGCATTCGGTTTTCGATATAGGCATCCTCGATGATATTGGAAATATGATGTGCAATGTACAGCAGCATATCACTGTTCTGCGGCTCCCGCCTTACATACTCCCACAGCGCCCGCTCATTTGCGGCGTCCTGTGGTTTCTTATAGGCAGGCGGTTCCGGATACCATTTTTCGCGTTTAAGATAGTTGTTGTAGGTTTGGCCCGCAAGAAAGTCCGTATACAGGCAGTGACCCAGCTCATGGGCAAAAAGGCCGCAGATAATCTCATAGCGGTTCTCACGCCCCTTATTCTTTGTCACCAGCTTATGCCCTGCGTTGATCCGCACAAACAGGTTATCGGTACAGGCTACTTCGCCGGATTTCGGCTCCCAGCAAATAGAGACATGAATACGGCGATTATACTTATAGCGGCGCGTCTGAGCCATGGCCATATCCTCAAAATGTCCCGCAAGGATTCGGGACGTGAAGAATTGCCGGTCCGTGATCTTGCTGCGCTTTTCATTAAGCAACTGTTTGACCTTCTTGTGATTCACTCTTGCCACAAAGCGTCAGCCTCCTTCCGTTGTTTTATGCCGATGTCCGTGCTCGTTTCGGAGCAAAGAGCGGATCCAGAATGGTCGTGATCAGCGCTTCACGGTCTTCTTCATTGGCGGTTGCCTTACTGATGATCGTGTATCTTGCCGATAAATACGGGTCGCCGGAGATCTCCGAGCTGATGATCCAGTCGATCAGACTGCGCATACCACACGCGCCGTCTGTGATACTGTTCTTGCGGCAGTAGTCCGCCATGTCGTTGACCACCTGCACCATCTGAGATACCTGATATTCGTCCGCGCATCCGGTCACGGCCATCGCACGCTGCACCATGACCTCCGGTTCCGGCAGTTCAATATCCTTGACCAGACTCATTCTATCCACCACCGACTGGTTCATCTGCCGGCAGCCCTCATAACTGACGTTCGTCGTCACGACAACCACCGTATCAGGATGCCTGTGGATGATCTCGCCGGTCGGCAGTGTGATGGAACCCTCCTGCTCCAAAAGTGAGTTCAGGCCCACCAGTACACCCGGCTGCATGATGGTAGACGGCTCCTGGATCTCGACCAGGTACCCATGCTTCAGTGCCTTCACAAAATCAGTTTCCACATAGGTGTAGCTTTGCCCCGCGTTCTGTTTGCTCTCTGCGCATTTGCTGAGTGCCTGCACCTTCTCTGTGACTTTCTCCAGCACGATACCCATACAGTCCTGCACGGTGGCTGCGGCGTTTTCTACGCCCGTCAATGCCTGATAAACACCGGCAGGATCATAGTCCATGTCGTCCAAGTCAGGGAAGTGCATCAGCTTCGCCACATTGGCATAGTTGATACCGCCCATGGACTTGAGCACCTCGCGTTCATGGTCAAGCTCCCGGTCGCCGGTAGAAGCCGGTTCTGTATCCGGAAAGATCATGCCCGTGAAATCGAAGATCTCTGTGTTGGCAGAGCAGGTGTATTTCATGTAGGGCAGACCCAATCCCGCTGCGATCGCTTTTGCACCCATCGTCTTACCTGTACCGGCAGGACCACGCAGCAGGAAATTCCGCATCTGCATGGCGCGTCCGGTGGTTTTCTGCGCGTGTGTGCAGATATCGACCACCTCTCGCGGGATGATATACCACTCCGGCAGTTTCGGGATAAGGCTCTGCTCTACAGAACTCAGCTTACGTCCCGGCGTCAGCAGATACTTACCGACGAAATCAGAATGCTCGATTACCGTACTGGCTTTCTTGATAACGGCAGGCCCCGTCTTTGCAAAGATCGTAAACTCGCCTGCCGTAACACTGGTCGGCGTGAAGAAGCCGGAGTCCAGTTGTCCCAGCGATACGCGCATCAGATTTCCGGATTTATCCACAGCAACATTGATATGCGCCGGGCAGGTATCGTCCTTGATCCTGCGGTACGCATTATCACAGAGGAGCGCCATGCTCCTGGTCGCTTTATCCATGTCCGGGTATCCGGCAATGAACTGATCGTAGTAGTCCTGAAACGTTTCATCAAACTCCGTGTCCGACAGCAAGAACGGCATCAGCGCGAATAGAATCGCTGTACCGTCTCGCTGGCTCGCATGCGCCACATACTGCTCGATCATCTCCGTGTTCTTATCATATACGCTTGCCAGTACACTGCCGGACGCTACGTCGAATACCACGAGATGATAGGCGTCCGGATCGGTGGACGATTTGTATTCTGCCACGCTCTTGTTTGTATCGATCTGCCCGACCGCGCCTTCACCGGTTCCATTCATGCAGTTGCACAGCGCAAGCACAGCTTTCATCACAGAGCAACATAATGTAGACTCTGTTTTATCGCCATACACGGAAGAAACCTTGATCCGCTTGTTGACTATGCCATCAAATGGAGCCGGTAACGGGAGCGCATAGTTGAACAGATTATTGATTGCCACACTCATTTTGTGTTTATTCCTTTCTGCAGGGACGCTGCGTAAAATCAATGATAATGCCGGTTTCCGTACAACTGCAATGCTCCATACCATTGCGTGTCAGTTCCCGACAGATATCCGGCCAGCTTTCACGGGCGGGCAGTTCCGTCTCTGAGATCTCCAACATGGAGAGTCCCTGTGCAATGCACTCATTACACCGCTCGTTCAGCTCCACAGCATGCGCATCCACCCATTCAAAGGCCAGATACTCATAGTTCTCTTTTGGCACTTCCGGTGCCTCGGAAGGCGTTTCAGATTCATCCTGTTCGGCATCCGGCGCTTCAGGTGCTTCCGCTGCCTGCGGATAGGTAAGCCCTATTACCTGAAACCCTCGGATCACAACGATCGCTTCCCGATACCCACCGGCGCGGTTGAGCAGGATCCGCACCTCGTTGCCTGCCGCGATGTTGGACTTGGCGTTGGGTGTTTTCCATACCCATCTGGCGTCCGGATAATCGGCTGTGACCAGTTCTGTGATCCGTTTCTGCACCGCGCCGAATGTCATGTCCTGCATTTCCTGTTCGGTCGGCTCTGTCCGAGCGGGCGGAAGCAGCGGATGCACCTCCTCCACCTTTGGGAACGAGAGAAACAGGAGCCGCAATGCCGCGATGAATATGCCGAGGATCACCAATAAGAGGATCGGCCAAAGCCGGCAAATGAAAAGCAGCAGTGCCAGCATTCCCAGTATGGTCAGAACCTCATAGGCAATATGGCGCTTGAATTTCTTGTTTCGCATCTGTTCGTCCTTTCTGAGTTCTAAGATCTGTATTTTGCTTCCATGCCAAGGCACCATTTATCCCGTTCCCCATTCCAGAATCGCTCAGCTAAATCACAAAGCGACTTTTTACCGGAAAGCAAGGCGAAATAATCTGCCTCTACCATTTCGTTCGTATACCCCGTATACTGATTTTCACTGATTTGCAGCCGGAATCGTTCTCCACCTCTTTGCCAGCAGCTACGGGTGCGTTGTGCTATGGGGTATGCGGCGATCATCAGATGGATGTTGTCCACGCCCCATTCCTCAAGCTGAACCCGTGTCCCGTCCGGCAAGACGCCTTTCATCATAACCTTCATGCCACAGCTCCGATCAAACAACGTTTCACAATGCCACAAGATGCCAAGTATGATCTCGTTGTCACCTCTGCGGACGCAAAAAGACATCTGGCGTCTTGCATAGAACAAAGCACATGAGTATTGTTACATGACTCATGTGCTTTCCTTTTATATGCCCGATTCACTTTTGCTACCCTCATTCATCGAAAAACGAGTTCACACCACCGAACGCCTCAAAGCCGGTGAAGTTTCCGGGCATCTCGCTGCCCGCAGATACCGGCGCAGGCGTGGCTGCCGCTTTCGGCTGGCCTTCCGCATTGCCGTTTTTCTGCTTCCCACCACCGGATGAGCAGAATTCGATCTCGTCCAGTATGATGACCATTGCGCTCTTTTTCTCGTGTGTCACGCTGTCTTCCCAGATATCCTCGTCCAACCGGCCGAGGATATTGATGAACGAACTCTCCTTGAGCTGCATCTTCTTGATGCGCTCACATACAGGGCCAAACGCCTTAACGGAAATGTTTATCCAGCGAGTATTGTTTTCGGCACGGGTATCATATACCTTCTTGCCGATCCGGAACCTGACGCTCTCGCCGTTTTCCGCGAACCTGAGCGCCGGGGCGCCGTCATACCCTTTGGAAATGACGACATCTGTTGCGATTACCTTGAACATGATAAAACTCCTTTCTTGCAGGTGCTGCCTGCTATCACATGATTTATTTCAACCCGTTCCGGGCAGAAACCAGAAAAACAAAAAAGTGCCAATCAACACAGATGTGTTAATTGACACTTTATAACCTGAAAACTCTGGTGCTCCGTATGGAACCCTTATGAAACTATTGTCATGATTATAGCAGGTTTCGAGCGCACAGTCAATTGCTTTCCGCAGACCGCCTGTGCATTTCCAGTACCATCAAAGCAAATTCCAGCGCAATCCTGACCTCGAAGGGATCAAAGCTGCAGCTTCCGTCTGCACAGATCCCTTCTTCAATTTGCCTTTCAAGCTCCTTGACCATCTTTCGGATCTCTTCACCCTGTGTCACTGTGACTCACGCCCCCTCTGAATATTTATGGCCAGATAGCCGCCCAACTGCTGGTATCCCTCGTTTTCATATACCGGCGCAGAGTCAGACGCATATACCGTGACCAGATCCCCCGGCTCTGCATTTCGCAGTGTACCTGTGATCTGGAGCCGAACCACCTGCGTCTCTACCTGTAAATAGAGCGCTTTGGGCCTGCGGCGTATCGGTGTTCTTTCGAGCCTGATACATTCACCGCTGATCTCTATAAGATGGCCGGAGAGCGCCAGATACAGGAGCTGCGACGCACTGAACAGGAAAAACGCAAATATCAGTGCCAACGAGAGCGGAAGATACGGATCCTCTGCCATCAGCAATGAGAGCACCAGCAGTATAAGGCTCACTGCCGCTGCGCCATATCTTATTATAACCTGTTTCTGGATTGCCATTGGCAGTCCTTTCAGTTTTCCTTTCATCACACGCCTCACAGTAAAAGAATTCGTCTTTTCTCCAGCAACCGGAGCAATGCATCTACGACCTCGTCTCTAGCTGCGGCATGCTCCATCTGCGTCTCCAGAATATTATCGAAGATCGTCTCCTGTGTATAGATCCGCTCCGTCAAACGCTGCCGGTTCCGTTCACCCAGCAGATCAGCGGTGGGTTTGACATGGTGCTCCACAAGGAACACAAGCTCCGCAGTAGTAAGATGCAGTCCGGCATCTGTCAGCCAGTGTAGTAGTTCCTTTTCTCGTGTACTCAACAGTATGCAGTGTCCCTGCGGCCGTGCAGGCAGCAGAACGCACTGCGTCAGCGCGCGGTACTCTGCTGCCGGATCGTCCGTCTCCACGAGTTCAACAAGGCCCTGGCGCTTCAGTTGACGCAGCGCCTTCTCCTCCAGAATGTTGCAGCCGCTCTCTGCAAAACCATATCGGCCATTAAGCCAGAGATCTGCCTGCAAACCGGTCAGTTGAAAATCTGCACCACACCGGGTCACAAATAAGAGTTCCTCCGTCGATGCCTTGATTACCATGCCTTTGGAAATATATTTCATGCTGATTCACTCCTCGTTTGGTATTTACCCATATTACACCGCACGCAGATACGATTTACAGCACTCAGAGTAAATACATTGCAACGACACACAGCGTAATAATCAGCAGCATGGCGCCTGTTACCGCACAGATCTTCTTGACCAGTTCCATGTCAATACCCTCATTCAGCTTACCGGCATCGGCAGGAAGGATGTCGTCGTAATAGCCATCGTAGCCATCATCCTGCACATCTGTCGATTCGGCATCTGATGCCTGAGCCGCTTTTTGCTTTTCTTTCTTTGACGTAGCTTTGCGGCTCTTGGTAGTCATATCTGGAACCGTATTTGGCTGCTCATGCTTTTTCTCGCGTTCCTCCGTCATGACCGGCAGGTTCTTCCCGCATTCTGGGCAGAAAGAAACGGCGCCATCTGGAAGGGTGACGCCGCAATACGGGCAATATTTCATGTGTAGTTTCTCCTTTGGGCAGTATTCGGCGTTCAAACCGTTTCTCAATGCCCATTGGGGGACGATAGGATTATAGCACAGTGGTATTTACATGTCATCGGCCTAAACATTGCCATTTACCCTGCCATTTTGTAGGACATGGTGATTGGAAAGTTGACCGCTGAGCCGAATGGACAAAAGCTGCGCAAGGCATTTGTTGTCATTCCGTGCAATTGCGGAAAGCCCCTTGCAAACAGTGTAGATAACTTGTATAATTTAAGATGAAGGAGGCGAGCAATATGGATGTCAAAGCAATCGTTTTCCCCAACACCGGAACGCACGCAACATACCAACTCAATGCCGATGGTAGCGTAGATTTGCTATCTGTTGTCACGAAGGGTAACTATGTTGTTGAATACCACAACACGCATTTTTCGAGCTTAGATGCACTAAAGCAGTGGATTAAAGCAAAATATCTTTAACCCAACCATTTTTCAGAGCCGCTTCTGCAATTTTGCAGAGGCGGCTCTGGCATATCTCACGGGTATTCAGCTCAAGGAACTCTACTAAGCGCAAGCTGGCGGCTCTCGTTCCTTTCTCAGCCGATCTCCCTTTTCCTGTTCACACATCTAAAGACACACTGGATGCGTGATGACGAAAACATTCCCCTTTCATTAAGAAACATATAGCTTGCTCGGGCTGTGTATTTGCTTATCGAAGGATTCTCCATAGCAAGTCCTGTACAAGCCGCAGCATTTTTTGTGTAGGGCGTAGAATTTTTCTCGTAGATACAGCCTTACCAACAGTCTCTTTTTTATCAATGCACAACCGCTGTAAATGATTCGCATATGCTCCTCCCATATTTTGTATTGTCAAAATGCCAGCACCGTACAGAACTTCCTCAATTTACCGCTTGCGCATTTAGAACTTATGTTCTATTATAAAAACTAAAAAAACCGTGAGGAGGGGCAAAGGATGGGCCGGCATATTCTGCATGTGGACATGAACGCATTTTACGCATCTGTAGAATGTCAGCGCCGCCCTGAGCTGCGGCAAAACCCGGTGGCGGTCTGCGGTGATCCGGAGGCCCGTCATGGGATCGTCCTCACCGCCAACTATGTAGCAAAACCATGCGGCGTCAAGACCGGCATGGCTATCTGGCAGGCGAAACAGGTCTGCCCTGATCTGGTGGTGCTGCCTGCCGATATGGGGGAGTATATCCGGTTCAGCAAAATGGCCCGCGAGATCTACGAAAAGTACACCGACCAGATTGAGCCGTTTGGCCTTGATGAGAGCTGGCTGGATGTGACCGGCAGCACTGGCCTGTTCGGCTCGGCTATGAGCATTGCAGAGGAGATCAGTGAGCGGATCAGGTTTGAACTGGGGATCACCGCCAGCATTGGCGTTTCAGATAATAAAATCACGGCAAAGCTGGGCAGCGACTACAAAAAGCCGGATGCCATCACTCGTATCGAGCGGGATAACTATAAAGAACTTGTCTATCCGCTGCCGGTAGCCGCCCTCCTCTATGTTGGCCCTGCCACCGAACGCAAGCTGCGTGGTGTTGGGATATATACCATTGGGCAGCTTGCAGAGGCGTCGCCGGAGCTTCTTGAATATAGGCTAGGGAAAATGGGGCTGGTACTGCATACCTTCGCCAACGGACTTGATGTATCACCTGTGCAGCGGAGTGACCATATCCGTGCCATAAAATCGGTAGGCAATAGCGCCACCACGCCACGTGATCTGGTTAGTGACGATGATGTCCGCCTTATGCTGTATCTGTTGGCCGAGAGCGTTGCCTGCAGAATGCGGGAACTGGCATCGAAGTGTACAGTGGTCGAAGTCAGTATCCGGGACAAAGAGCTGCACTGGTATAGCCGACAACGAAAGTTAACGGTTCCAACCTGCTCCAGTGCGGAGATCGCAGAAGTGGCTTTTGATCTTTTCCGTCGCAGCTACTCCTGGACAGCGCCGATACGCAGCATCGGGGTGCGAGGGGCTGACCTGGTAGATGCGACTATTGGTATACAAACATCGCTTTTTGATAACGATAGGCATCGAAGTGCGTGGGAGCAGATCGACGTGACTGTGGACAGGCTGCGGCAGCGATATGGTTATATGAGCGTGCGCCGCGCTATCACTATGTCTGATCCGGTACTGGGCCGTATCAATCCCAAGGATGACCACACAGTACATCCCGTGGGGTATTTCGCAGGATAGGGGGTATTTGAATGGAGCTTGAAAAGCGGTATGTGCCGGTGACGGTGCATTTTGATGCTGGCGGGAAAATGCGGCCCATTGAGATTGAGTTTGACGAGACACGAAGGTATCATATTGACAAGATACTGGATGTGCGCCGCGCTGCCTGCCAAAGCGTAGGCGGTGTAGGAGACCGGTATACCTGTCGGATACGGGGGCAAGAAAGCTATCTTTGGTTTGAAAAAGGCCGCTGGTTCGTAGCGGCAAAGGACGGGAAATAAAGAACTATCAAGAGGCTATTATCTGCAAATGACAGAAGGGAGAGACGCGCGATGCGTCTCTCCCTTCTGCCATATAGAGAAAAATCAAAGAAAGGCTGGTTGTTAGTTCTCCTTGCGCTTGCGGGTGACGATCACCGCGCCAGCCAGAACGGCCACAAGGCCCATACCCACGTACAGGGTAATGCCTTCGTCGCCGGTATTGCCGGACTTCACGTCCTTGCCGTTATCCTTCTGATAGGGATTCTTGGCGGAGCTGTTGTTGCCGGTATTGCCGCCGGGAGTCGGTGTGGGAGTGGGATTCTCCTTGATGATCTCGTCCATGCGGGTGGTCAGTTCACCCATCTTGTCGATCTCCAGACCGGTCAGTTCCGCCTTCTGCTCCGGCGTCAGTTTGTCATAGGCATCCTTGGCCGCCTTGACAGCATCGCGGTCTTTGATGGTCAGATCGCCTGCGCTGGGCAGCTTGTCCAGCTGATCCTTCACCTCGTCGATGGCCTGGAACTGAGCGATAGCGGTCTCCAGCTTCTCCAGCTCCGTCGTATCGACCAGCTTTTGCTGCTCCTTGCTCAGTGCGTTGAAGGACGCTCTTGCCGCGGCCACAGCGTTCATGTACAGCTGATAGTTGCCGTACTTCACAGCGGATACCTCCGGCAGATCGTTTATCATACCCGTCACGGCGCTGGCATCGGCGTTGACGTCGATCACCCGCAGCACGTACCAGGTACCGTCATTCTTCTGCGTATTGCCCGCCTGGTTGTTCATCGTCGGCCAGGCTCTCGCACCGCAGCCCACATAGATCACATCGCCCGCCTTGACGGGAATGGTCTGCGTCCGCTTATAGAAGCTGCTGCCCTCGGTGTTGTCGGTGACCTTCTCGTTCAGGAATATCTTCGTCAGGAAGTTCTTGTTGGCAGCGGTGGGCGTCAGCTGAATGTCGGCGCTGGCACCCTTGATGGCCAGCACATACTCATAGCTGCCGCCAATCTCACCGGGAACAAACTCCGTCAGCAGCTTGCCGCCCTCGACGTCCAGCGCCTTCAGGGTCGTGTCGCTGTTGCCCCAGGTGCCGTCCAGATCCACGCCCAGATTGCGGGTGTACATGATCCGGATCACATCGCCGTCCGCCAGCTTGCCGTTGGCCACGGTGAACGCGGCAAAGCCATAGTTGGTGAACCAGTCATTCAGCGTGCCCATCCAGCCGGAACCTTTGCCGCCGTTAAACTCAGCCAGCGCGTTGCCGTTGGGATCGGTGATGGAGGAAATGTAGCCGTCCTCCGCGCCGGTCTGCGTGAAGTGCTTCCGCTCCAGCGCCTCCACGACACAGGACATCATGGTGCTGTCGGCGGTCAGCGGTATCTCTTCGTTGGCGGCCTCGCCGTACCAATAGGTCTCATTCTTGCCCCAATCAGCCTTGGGGAATGTCCTGTTCTCCACGATGACATGCACGGTGCCGTAGTTGTCGGCGGCCCGCTGCATCTCCTTCACCGCGGCCTGATAGGCGCTCTCCACGGCGGCCACGGAGGTGGCACTCTGGATGGCGTTCTTACCGGCCTGATAGGCCGCCTCAGCCTTGTCTCCCAAACTGCTGCGCAGCGTTTCCAGGCGGGCCAGCGCGGTAGCCTGGGCGGCAGCCACGGCTTCAGGGCTGTCGGCGGTCATGGCCTGATAGTCCGTCTTGGAGATCATCTTCAGCGTAATGTTGATGGTGCTGCCATCGACCACATCATCGGGAACAACGTACTCTACCAGATAGTAGCCAGGATACTCCGCGCCGTGCATATTGGTCAGCGTCTGCGGCGTGGACAGACTCCAGTTCTCATTGTCCAGCGACCAGGCCATCCAATAGGCGTCGTCCGTAGTATTGGGCATATACCGCCGCACAAACACGTGGCTCCCGGCCTCGGAGGTTAAGGTCGTGCCCTGCTGCGAAGACGGCACCTCGGCCCACTTCGGAACTGGCACCGTGCCATCCACGTCCTCTGCCATGCTCCAGGTCAGATTCGGCCAGCCGTAGTTTGCTGCACCGCCGGTTCCTCCTGTCGTCGGCAGCGTACCCTTCACCGTTACATTCACTGTGACCTTTGCCAATGCCTTCAGGTCCTCGGCGTCGATCTTCGCCACCGCATCCAGGCGCTTGGTTTCGTTGGCGGACAGCAGCTTCTTCTGATAGCTGTTCAGCCCCGCGTAGGCCGTCTGGATATCCTGCACCAGCTGCTTATAGTTGGCGTTCAGGTCGTTCAGATCGTCGGGCAGATAGGACAGATTTTGCCGCAGTTCGGCGATGACCGCCGCGTGGTCGATGACCGCCGCGCCCAGCTTCTTCAGCCGGGCGAAGTCCGCGTCATAGGTGTCCATCAGGGCCGCCAGGTCGGCAGCCTTCTCTAGATTGGCCGTCAGGGTCTCGTACTGGGCCTTGAGCGCGGCGTAACCCTCCGCCGTGAAGTCATAGTCGTGGAAGCTGTCAAAATATGCCTTGGCCTCGGCGGCCTTTTCGGTGCGGTACTGCTTCAGCAGCGCGTCGGCGTCGTCTGCGGCGGTCACGTGGACCAGGGCGTAGTCGCCGCCGTACAGGGAGTAATACTCGCCGATGGTGGTGGCCTGATACACGTCGGTAAAGGTCAGGTCATCCGGCGTCACGTTGAACATGGCCACGGTGTACCAGCCGGTTCTGGTAAACACGTATTGCAGACTGCCGTCCGCGCCGGTGACGGCGGCGGTCTTGTGGGTGGGCTGGGACAGCGCCTTCGTCTCGGACGGGTCGCTGATGAACAGGGTGATACCCGCGGCGCTCTTGCTCTGGCCCAGGTTAAAGAGATCAGCACCGATCACCGTGGCGGAGAGCTTTACCTTGTCGCCCATCTTTACGTCGGCGGGCGTTTTCATATTGATCAGGGCGATGCTGTCCCGATAGCTACTGGCGTCAACAGCGTTGCCTGTAATGATTGCCGTGGAATCGTAACCGCTGGAAGCCTCTATTCTCTCCAAAGGAGACTGAATACGGAACATCCGGATATCGTCTCCATTGTGAAACTGCACCGCTTTCTGTGATATTTGCCCTCTGCTGAACACGCCAAAATTCTCGCCATTTACCAGCAGCAGGAAGTAGGGCACCTCATCGCAGCCCCCCAGGATAGCGCCCTCACGGTGCACATCGAAAGTCAGACCCGCCTGTGCCAGCAGGCCCGTCAGGTCGGTGCTGCCCGCCGCCAGCGTCAGGCTGCTGTTGGCGTACAAGCTCGTGCCGCCGAAGCTGGGGTGCAGGGCGGAGAAATTATTCAGGTACGTAAAGGACACCGTCACGTCCACGCCGCTGGTCAGTGCACGATAGGTGTTTTTCAGCGCTTCAATATGGGCGATATAATGCGTCCATTGCCCCGCGTCATCGTATGCATAATAGCCGTTGAAGCCCTGAAGCATTTTCCAGTCCTCGGTGGTGCCGCCCACGACGCGGTAGGCCACGTCGGCCTTCAGGGCGTCATAGGCGTCGGTGTAGGCTTTCCAGCTGGCCGCCGTGTAGTCGCTCTCTTTCAGCTGGTCGGGGGCGTACTGCTTCAGCAGAGCCTCGGCCTCCGGCCTGGCCGCCATGTACTTGTCATAGGCGGCGGCGTAGACTTCCTTATTCACCAGCTTGTGGGCGTCCGCCGCAGCGGCCAGCCTGTCCACGTTCTCCTGTTGGTCGGCGGCAATGTTGGCCGTGGTGGGTTTGCCGTTTTCATACAGCTTGTCCAGCAGTGCCTGACCGTCCGTCAGCGCCTTGGCGTAGGGCTGCCAGGAGAGGGGGGTGCAGTTGTCGGCGCTGACTGGGTCGCTGCTCCCGATAATTGTGGGGTCAGCCTTCCGGAGGTCGCCGTGGTACCACCGCCAATCGGTATGCAGCGCCTCATACAGCGCCGTGGCGTTGACCCGATCAGTGGGGATCAGGTTGGCGATGGCGGCTTGCAGGGCGGTGATGAGTCCAGGAGCCGCCTTATCATATTGTTCCTGAGAAATGCTCTCGTTGTCATAGAGTTCCTGCGCCTGCTGCACGATAGCGCACAGTTCATTCCAGAAACCCGTTTCGCTGGTTGTTTTTCCATTCCAGCGATCATTTTCGGTATAATAGCCAGTAGTGGGAACGCTGTCAAGGACTGCTTTCAGCGCACTCTTATCAACTGTCTGGCCGGCAGTACTGATTTGGATAACAACGCTATCATTCGATACTCCAGAAGTCGTATAAGAAACAATGAAACCCTTTACATCCTTGTTTGGAATGCTCTTCCCATCAAACAGTGTGGTAATATTATCTGCACTGTCTACTTTTAAAAGATTCAAATCAAACTTCTCATTGACAATATAGTTTCCATTTTCTGCAAGCTGCGCAAGCAGTTCTGCCAAAGTCCCGGTTTTCTCTGGCCATTTCTTGTATGCTTCAACACCTTTTTTATTCAGAAATACACAACTTACCATTAAATTATATTCCGGTACGCCCTCCCCCCAAAATACATTCTTGAGGGATGCTCCCACCGGCAACGAAACAAGCCATATTTTCCCGTGCGTTATTGTGGTTGTTCCCTTCCTTGTGTATGTTCTTGTTCGAGTACCGATCTGCTCAAGTGTGGCAGTAAGCTCAGATGTATCATCCCCTACGGTATACGTCACAACAGGAGTAAAATTACTTGTAACTTCATTATCTGCATAGGTCTGTATACCGTTATCTTCTATAACGATATCACCCTGCTGCTCTTCGGCGGTCTGGACTTCCTGTGCCTTCTCTTCAACAGCAGGCACGTCCGGAGAAACCCCATTCTCCACAGCAAAGGCGCTGACCGGCAGCAGCGAGACTGCCATCACCAGCGCCATCAGGAATGATACGATTCGTTTTTTCATTCCGTGATCTTCCTTTCTCTTTCGTGATTTTTTCTCTATATCAAAAGGCCGGATGGCCTGGATTTTTGTGGAAAACACACCGGGTACGGTAAACGTCCGTAGGGGCGGACGACCCTGTCCGCCCTGACGATGGTCGCAGCATTCCCGATAGGGCCGACAGAGTCGTCGGCCCCTACGAAGGGTGCGTGGCTTGAGGTGTGGCGGGCGGGAGCGGCAACTCCCGCCCGCCCTATGGAAAACACAACGGCGTAATGCCGTTCGGCTTGCGAAATATGTCATTGCGAGGAGCGAAGCGACGTGGCAATCCGTCTCTTCTTCCGGTGTACGGATTCCCACGCCAGTGTGTTCACTGGCTCGGAATGACAGGACGGGCAGGGTCGTCCGCCCTTTACGCTTCTTTCTCTGCTTCCTTCTCCGCCCGGCGCTTCGCGGCCTGCTCCTGGGCCAACTCGTTGCGGCGCTGGGCCTTCTTCTGGCGCTTCAGCTTCTTTTTCTCCTCGTGCTCCGCTATCACCAGCGGCTCCTGCACCTTCTTTTCCTTCGTGTACCGGGACGTGTTCACCAGCTTGGGCATATGCACCGGAGGACGCAGATTTGCGGCTTTGCACGCCGCGTCCCAACTGCCGAAGCGCTGCTCAATAAACGCGCCGCCGTCCACCTCGCAGGGCCCCGGCGTGTGCCGCAGTTGGTGGGCTTGGCGGCGCAGATACCGCGCCAGCTCCTCCAGGGTTGTCTCCGCGCGCTTCTCGGCAAAGGCCGCGTCACGCTGCTCCAATACCTCTCTGGTTCGCTTGGCCACCTGCTGGCGGAGCCAATCCTGATAGTTGAATTTGAAATTGAGGTTCTGGTAGCTCATAGAAACTGCCCTCCTGCATGGCGAAAAATTACCGAGCCTCCTTGCGGAAGTCCGGCGCGTCCGGCAAGAAAAAACACCGACGGGTTCCCCATCGGCGCGTACTCCTGCCCTTCGTCACAACGAGGGTGCGCCGTTGTCAACGAGCTCTCAGCCGTGCAATTCTACTGCCCTCGCGCCACGGACTTTCGTCCACGTACATGACCTACCTTCTCAGAGTTTCCACTCCAATGGCGGGTATTGCCCAACGGCTCAAAGGCCGTTTCGGTCACTTCCTTGCGCTCACAGTGCCGTCCGCGGTGGGTTTTGTCCCATATTCCTTCTATGCTGCGCCCTGGCGAATCCTCGCCTTTACAACACGCAGCCACACGACGTCACAGAACTCAAACTATGCAATTCTGCCAAATTATGGGAGAATTCTTTCGCAAAGTATCGTACTTTGCGAAAGAAACCAAAAGCCCAGTATTCATGCGGGTTTGCGGACTTGTTTTTGCAAAATGACAGGTTCTGGAAATGCTTATTGACATTTTGGACGACCTGCTATATACTGTATTTAAGCCAAATTTTGAGTGTTTTCGCAAAGTACGATACTTTGCGAAAATTTTTTATGGAAAAGGACGCCCCCCGGCGTCCTTTTGTGGTATTTCGTGTGCGGCCGATTGGCCGACAAACGACAGTAGCGGGGGCGCTTGACGCACCTCCGCTACTGCCATATAGAGAAAAATCACGGAAAGGTTACATTAGTTCTCCTTGCGCTTGCGGGTCACGACCAGTGCGCCGCCCAGGACAGCGATCAGGCTCATACCCACATACAGGGTGATACCTGTGTCGCCGGTGTTCTGGGAGGTAACACCTGCACCAGTAGACGTATTGCCGTTGGAATCCTTCGGCAGTTCGCTCCACTTGGCGTACACGGTGATATCCTGATCGAGCTTGACGGTAGTGACCTTGTGGCGGAAGTCAGGATCACTGTACCAGCCCAGGAACTTAAAGCCCGTCCGGATGGTGATATAATCCTTCAGGTTGACCTTTGTTCCAGCCTTGAACTCCACGGCAGGCAGCTCGGAGCCGCCGTTGGTGTTGAACGTCAGCGTGTAGGTCTCACGGGCAGGCGGCGTGGGAGGATTGGGATCTGTCAGATCCTTATAGGCTTTCTCGGCGTCCGTCAGTGTCTTGCGCACATCTTCAGGCACCAGTTCCTTCTGATCCTCGGTCAGCTTATCGTAAGCCTCGCGGGCCGCGTCGATCTTATCTCCGCTGTCCTTTGTGACAGTACCAATGCCGTTGATCAGGTCGATGACTTCCTGTGCCTTATCCTGATCTGCCTTGACCAGATCGGCGTACGCCTTTTCGGCCTCTGTCAGCATCGGGTAGTTCGTGACCAGATCCTTCTGTGCATCGTCCAGACCATCATAGGCCTTACGGGCAGCATCGATCTTATCCTTGCTGTCCTTTGTGACAGTACCGATGCTATTGATCAGGTCAATTACTTCATCAGCCTTAATCTGGTCAGGGCTCTTGCCGACGGTAACAGCGACAGTGTAGGTGATAGCAGTACCATCCTCTGCCGTGACGGTAAAACTCCATACGCCGTTTTCCTCGTGGGGAAGCGTGGTAATGGATGCCTTGCTGTCAGCCAGCGTGATCTTGAAGCTCTCTGCCGTGATCGTTGTGCCATAGGGAACCGTAACCGTGAAGCTGTTACCGGAGATCGTGGCGGTTTCACCGGCAACCGTGAGTTCAGACACACCGGCGTTGGTGGACTTCACATACTCCGCGGCGGTGATCGTTCCGGTCAGGCTCACACCGTCCTCCGCGCTGGTCTCAGCTTCGCCCTTGGTCAGCTTGACCGTGAAGCTGAAGCTGCCGTTCGCACCGGATTCGTTCTCAGCGGTGCCATCCTGCGCGGCGGTGAAGCCGGTCATGGTGACATCGAAGGAAACGTCGGTATTCTGGAGCAGAGACTTGATCTGCTCTTCCACAGCGGTCTTTGCCGCAGCTTCGCTATTGACATCCTTGGATGCGTAAGTGAAGCTGGCGTTTTCCAGCATAGACTTAGCCGCTGCCACCGCTGCGATATTACCGGCAGCGGGATTCTCGGCAATGCTGACATGGATCGTATACTCGACCTTCGTACCATCCTGCGCGGTAACAGTAAACGTCCAAGTCACGCCCTCGTCGGAGGTCACAAGATTGCTTACCTGCGCGTCAGGATCGTTGGTCACGATGACCACGGACGCAGGATCGGACGGGATCGTGGCATCGTCGGCATAATCCAGCACCACGGTGATGGTATTGCCGTTGATCGTACCGGCCTTGCCGCCAACAGACACAGACGCAACGCCCGCATCACTGGAAATGAGCTTGGTCGCGGTGATCGTGCCGGTCAGTCCCGTCAGACTGCGGGAGGCCTGTGCACCGCCTTCACCGAGCGTCAGCGTCACATCAAAGGTAAAGCTGCCGTCCGTGCCATTCTTGTTTTCAGCGGTACCGGCAGTCGCAGCGGTCAGATCTGTAACAGTTGCGGTCGCCTTGGCGCCATTGAGTTCCAGTGTGTTCAGCTTGGCTTCCAGCCAGGTCTTCACGGCAGCGGCGTCATTGGCATCGCTCATGGAGACTGTCCACGTCTGCTCCTCGATCAGAGATACCAGTGCATCCATGCCCGTCAGGCTCTTATATTTCGCCTCGGCGTCCAGCAGCGTCTGATAGTTGCTGACCTTGCCCTGTTCTTCCGCAGTCAGCTTGTTATACGCCGATCTGGCTTTGTCGATCCGGGCCTTGCAGGCATCGGAAGCATCGACTTCGCCAATGAGCTTAATGAGGTTTTCAATGTACGGTATCACACGGCTGGTATTCCAGTTCTCGGAGCCTTCCTCAATCGTGAAGTCATCGCACCAATGCCAAGTAATTACCTCACCACCGGAAAGTGTATAGCTGTTTAGGCCCACATTGGCGTGTTTGCCGTTCACCAGATACATCCAGCCAGAATCGTTTCTGCTGTCGTCCTTTTCTCTCAGGGAGATGCCGCCGTCGGGCTGGCTGATAGAGCTGATGTAGCCCCGTTCCAGACCCACGTAGGTGTAACCCTTTTCGTCCAGCACCTGCTTGAACACATCGCCCACGGTAGAACCGCCGGGAACGGTGACCGTTACCGTATCGATCCACACGGGCATCTCGTCCGCGTTGAAGCGATAGGTATGAATGTCCGCGTCAGTCTTGATCTCGTGGTGCGTATCGCCCAGAAGCTGGAAGGTGACGGTGATATCCTCCTTCGGCGCTTCGTACTTGGTGGCGGTGATCGTGCCGTAAATATCGGCGGTATCCGTCACGCCGTCCATGGTGATGGTCACCGTGGCGATAAAGCTGCCGCCCGTGCCATTGGGATCCGTCTCGGTACCAGCCACTGCGGGAACGAGCTTCTTTACACTGACCTCATAGGTCGGGCCCTTGGTAGTCAGCAGCTTCAGACGGGTGTCGATATAGCTCTTGACCTCATCCTCGGTGTTGGCCACGGTCATGGAAACGGTCTGCCGCCCCATGGAGCCGATCTCCAGCTTGGCGGAGGCAACCGTTTGCTTGGGATCCTTGACATTGCCGCTTTCGCTGAAGGCGTCGCTCATGTCATAGAGACGGTTCTGGCTGCTCACGAACCGGTTATACGCCACCAGCGCGTAAGCCGCCTGCTCGGTCGCCATCTGATCCGCCTTGCCGTTGGTGGTGTGGCGGAACATGCTGGCGGAAGCGTCATAGAAGTGCAGCAGCGCGTCAATGGGATCCGCACTCGTCCACTTTGTGGGGTCGATGCCCAGCGCTGTCAGCGCCACGATGACCTGCGCCGTGCTTTCGGCGTTGTAGGTGCCATAGGTGGAGAAGCCCCCGGTGCTCTTCTGCATGGACTTCAACACCTTCAGGGCGCTGTCTACAGCCGTTTTCACCTGTGCATCGCCGTAGTAGGGCGCCAGCGCCTGAATGACCATCGCGGTCATATCCACGTCGGCAGTCGAATTCTTATCGCCGCCGTAGACCCAACCGCCCTTGTCGCAAGCGTTGTTCAGCAAGAACGCCACATAGCTGTTGCGCAGTGTTGTGTCGTCCTTGTCATATGGACGGGAATCCAGCGCCAGCAGCGCGTAGCTCACTGCGTTGATGCCCTGAGCCGTGACACGGTCATAGTCGCGCACCACGTCCAAAACGCTTTCCGGCGCTTCGATACCCAGCGCGGACATGGCCAGCGTGACGCGGGCATAGTCTGTGGGCTGGGACATCTTCGTATCCCGCATATCCCGCAGGACACTGTAAGCATTTTCAAGATAGGTCGCGGCTACGCCGCTGGTATCCGTGCCGCTGATGATGCCGCCGCGGGCCAGCGCCAGGATGAGCCACTCGCCATAGGTACTGCCGACGGATGCGTTATTGTACTGGTTCAGCAGGGCCAGAGTGCTGGCCAGCGCGTCCTCGTACTTGACATCCGCGCCTTGCGACAGCTTGGCAAAGGCCGCTTCCGCGTCGGTGAGCGTCGAATAGTTATAGACCTCTTTCTGCTCGGCTTCGCTGAGTGCGTCGTATGCCTTGCGGGCCGCGTTGATGGCCTCACCGCTGTCGGGCGATACCGTGCCGATGGCGTTGATGAGCTGAACGACCAGCTCTGCCTTGCTGACCTCACGGAACTGGCCGTGACGTTCGAAGTTGATGTCCGGGAACGCCGCTTTCAGCGCCTCGGTGCTGGATTCAAAGGTCACGCCGCGGGCTTCCATGTCCTTTGCCAGGGCATCGTCGCCGCCATTGTTCTTGTAATGGAAGCGCAGGATGGCCTGATTCCAGCTCTGGGTCACGTCCGGGTTGCCCCAGGACATGACGTCGCCGTCATAGGGGTAGTAGTTGCTGACGCCCCATTCGGAGAACTTTCCGTTGTAGTACCAGAAGCCATAGGACATACCGGGGCCATTGGTACCGTCGCGGATGTTCATCCGTCCGGTATCGTTCTCTCCCCCGGCGGTGACACTGTTCACAAACATGCCGAACTGGGTGGAGGTGCAGTTATACGTCCAGTTGCCGGGGTATTCCGCCTCCAGCGCGGCGCACATGGCATCGCTGGCGGAGGTGCCGGTCTTGTTGACATTGTCCCCGTCGTTGGGGAGCGCGGTCAGAGTGGGCTTGTCATGTGTGCCGTACATTTCGTTCTGGTTGAAGCTCCAGGATACGGCGTTGCAGCCTTCGCCGCGGGCAGCGGCGTCCAGCGCGGCCTTCGCCTCTATCAGCGCGGCGGCGGGGTCGTCTGCAAAGGCGATCTCCAGCGCCTTTGCCTGATACACCTTGCGCATTTCATAGCGGAAGGTGCTGTACTGGCAGTACAGCTTATAGGCGTCGGTCTGCTTTTCCTCCTCGGTATACGCCTCCTGGCCCATTTTGTCCAGGCCGTAGGTGTCCGTGTAATACTGAAGGAACTCTTTGGCTTCTTTGACGTCGCTGACCATTTTGACGTCCGACGTCAGCGTGATCGTCCGTCCGTAGGCAACTACCTCGGTGGTGATCTGCTTTAGCTCCGGGCAGCGGGCAATGGCCGCGTGGCCCACAGCGGTCTTAAAGCCGCTGTATACAATATATTGTCGGGACCATTTGTCACCCAGATATTGCTCTGATGCACCTGGCAGGCCGTATAACTCCTTGATCGCGTTGGGATCGTCCATGGAGAAGAGCAGGGCATCCTCGCCCTTTTCTGTGCCATTGTAGATTTTGAAGGAGTTGAGCCGGAATTTCTTTTCGGTTTCCTCTGCGGTTCCCGGATCCGTTAAGTCATAATCAAAGTCAAGAAAGCCCCGGACCTGCATGGTGTAGCAGAATTTGGCGCCGGATCCTTCCACCAGAGGGATGGTCTGATACCCTAAGTATGCCATCATTTTATCCGGTGTCCATGTGTCTCCAAAGAGGGTATAATAGGTAAGACCTAAATCGTCCGGCATATATCCGACCAGCTTCAGTTCCACCTCGGCCGGTCCAAAGTTTAATGTAATGTCGGAGTCCTTTTGAATTTCCAGCTCAAAGTAATTGCAGGCGGTATAAGTCCGCCCAAAATCATCCGGTTCCGAGAACTTCCAAGTGACGTAGTTCTCGTTTTTCAGCTCAATGGGGACTGTCTCGCTGCCCATGGTGTAGGAGAGCAGCTGATACTGGTTATCCGGCCGGACCCAGAGACCGTAAACGCTGTTCCCGTCATCGGTAGGGTAGAGATATTTCGTCTCTAAAATTTTTCCGTTCTCTCCGGCAGTCGCGTTGAGCTTATACTCGGTTTCTGTTGACTGCGTTTGGAATACGAAATTGATTTTAATATCCTGCGTGATCGGGCTTCCCGTTTCCTCATCGAACAGGATGTTCAATCGGCCGCTTCTTAATCGAATTTCTACCGTGCGCCCGTTCAGGTTGGGGCAGCTACTGGTATCGACAACGAAGTATTTTTTATGGGATTCAAAGACAGTACCATATATTTTTAAACCGTCGACCTCAACATAAGACAATGGCAATGTCTCTGAAATTGATCCGTAATTCTCGATGACCACAACTTGTGGAGAGTTATAATCAATGGATGTTCCGTTTATGATACAGTCTTCTTCATTCGTTAGGTAAGGCTTTGTGGTATCAGTCGCCTCGCTTGCCCATCCTACGTCTGAAGTAACGATATACTTTGGAACTTCCTCTGCTGCAAATACAGTACTGATCAATGCAGAAGGAAGCAGCGAGAAGACAAGTGTGAGCGCGAGACATAATGATATTATGCGGGAACCCCTTTTCATCAAGGATCCTCCCCCTTGGCCATTGCATTTCGCGCCCCTGGCCGTTGCAAAACGCAACAGTCAGGGGCGCGAAACAGTTGCGCTGGGAGATGGGGCTTCACGCCCCATCTCCCGGTGGGTCCCGTATAAGTTATTTGATCACGAGCACTTTGTTGTTGTCGTTGCCGAACACCAGATACCCGCTGTCAGAGACCGCAAAGCCCTGCAGGGTATAGGTACCGGAATCAGCAGACCACTTAACACTGGAACGTTCGGTATTGATATTATAGCTTACGCAAACAGCTTTGCCGTTGGCACCGTTGGTCGTGAAGTAAATATAGTCGGTGCTGCCGCTGTTGTATACCACCGGCGAGGACTGGATAGCGCCGTTGCTGTCCGAACTCCAAATCGTATCGACAACAGCTTCGTCATCACTCCAGTCTACAGCCTTCAGAGCGCCCTTATAAGCGCTGGTGCCGTCTGTGTTCCAGGTGATATTGTAGCCGCCCACATAAATGCGGCCGCTGGGGGAGACCACAGGCGTAGAGGAGGCATTCTGCACATACGGATCATTGGTGTTGCTTTTCAGAGGGGCAGAAGACTTGTCCTGAAGATCCGTGCTCAGCTTCCAGAGGGTAGCATCCTTTGTCGTCAGATACAGGTTGCTGCCGTCATAGCAGATGCTGGAGCGGATCGCATTGCCGGACAGATAGGCGCTGACATTGGACGCGGAGGCAAAGGTGGAGCCAATGGGGCGCTTGAACACATAGCCGCCCTCGCCGCCGAAGTACACGCTGTCGCCCACGACAGCAGCGCCGGCCCAATAGAAGCCATCGCCGTTTCTATAAAAGTAGAAGGACTTCAGATCGTTGGACGTCGCATCGTACTGATAATACGCACGGTCGCCGTCATAGATGCCGAAGTAGAGGTACTTGTGGCCGTTGTAGGTCGTGGCGGTGATGGGGGTATTGAACTGACCGGCGCCCTCCACATAGGTGCTGCCGGAAAGCGCAACAGGAGACGCAGTGGGAGCGGTCGTGCTGGAAGCGTTCATCTTATAGAGCCGCCAGTAGGGAGTCACAGCACGCACAGGATCGGAACCTCTGCAGTAAGAGGTGGAGCGGATCGTGATGGTGACGGTGTAGGTGCCCGGCTGGATCGTGTCGCCGGTCTGGTTGTACAGGCAGAACTCATAGCCGGTATAGTTGAAAGAGGTGCCGTAGGAGCAGCTGTTGCCGGAGGTGCTGGTAAAGGCGACCTCACCGCTGATCGTTACGCCGCTCGCGGCCGTGATGCCCGTGGGGAAATAGGTCATTTTGCTTCTGCCGTCGATCACAACATCCGTGTACGTAAGCGTGCAGGTGGTGTTGTTGCCGGGAAGAGCAAGAATGTTGTCGCTGCTCAGTGTAGCGCCGCCGGAGACGGTCGGGGTCTTGCCGACCAGAATGTTCTGGCTGTAGGTGACGGGCGCATACAGAAGATTGGTGCTCTCGTCATAGTACGGGGTACCAAGCTGAGAAACGCCGTCCGTATTCAGATCGCCGCTGACCTTGGTGCTCCAAAGCTCTCTCGGGCTGCTGCCCAGCGAGATCGCGGAAACGTGGACGCCGCCGTTGCTGTAGGTGTGGCCATCGGCGTTGTAGAGCACATAGGCCGTGTTGCCCACGACGACGGGGGTGTTGTCCACACCGGGCAGGCCGCTGTCTGCGGTCCAGATCGGTGAAGTCGTCAGGCCGACAGTGGAAGCCTGCGCGGCAGAAGTGGTGGGTACGCTGCTGCTGGTGATCAAGCCATTGTTGCTGCTGTCTTTCTGGAACTGGTTCCAGGAAGCGAAGGCCGTGACACTCAGGGAGAGCGTCATGACAACCGCAAGCACCAACGAAAGCAGTTTCTTGTTGGTTTTCATTCTTTTTCGTCCTTTCTTATTTTTGTATTTTTTAGGAACAACAAAATCAATATCCCTATTCTTTTGCAGCCGGGAGACTGGCTGCATTCTGTTTGGGCGGCATCACCTATCTTTCCTCTTTTTCGTCTTGCTTCGCCGTATGTTGGTTTATCATGGCGCGCCTATTTGACAGGCGCGGGGAATATGTTCACGGCTTTCGCCGAGTATCGCGCTTTCTGCGTTTCCTTTCCTCCCGAACCGCGCCTTGCCGCACGCCCCGGGAGTGAAAAGGAAAACGCAACTGGAAAGCAAACAGCACCATAAAGAGCGATTCTCTGGCCTGCGCGTTCCCAAGACGCAGGCCAGATCACCGCAAAAGGGGGTAAAAAAGCTGATCTCTTCCTGAACCGACGCACGATGTCCTAAAAAACAAAATGCGCCGATTTCAAGATGAAATCAGCAGCGTTCATGGGCTTCTTTAGCCCCATGCAACAGGAAATCGCTCGCCGCTGCAAATACACAATCGCGGTTTTCACCGCGAGTAATACAGTTCTTCTGACTTGCGTTAGGGAGTGATAAAACTCCTGCGTCCACATCCTACCTTCTCGCGGGTCTTCCCCGCAATGGCTGGCTTTCACCCCGGCAATCAAATCGCTTTGGCGTGGCCTCACGCGCACAGCACCGTTTCGTGTCGGCCTTACGGCCTTCTTCCTGTACCTATCCTGCCTGAACATCAGGCTTTACGGAATCGGTATGTATTACGGTATCGAAGTATTCAAATGTAAATGGCCCAGATGTTACTCTGTGCCGAGGAATGACTTTCGCCCAACCGGGAAAGCTAACCCTGTCATAACCCGATGTGCGTGTCGTAAAGCATCACTACATTTACGACACTTATGCAAAAAAGCCGGAGTTTACCGATGCCGCCGTGCTTGGCTGACGGGAAAATTGACGGTTAAAAAGCTTCACGCGATGGCGGGAAGAAAGCTGATCTTCTGAACCGCTCTCTGCTTGTGTTCCATCGAAGAGTGCACATAGAGCCGCAGCGTTGTCTGGATGTCCGCGTGACCCAACATTTCCGAAAGGCTCTTGACATCCACGCCCTGCTCAATGCAGCGGGAAGCGTAGGTGTGTCGGATCGTGTGAAAATTGCGATCCTTTACGCCGCAGCTCCGCAGAAGCTTGTGGAAGCTGCGCTGACAAGTACGCGGCTCCATAGGCTTATCTGCACAGCCCGTCAGAATATACGCATCGGGCGCGGCACTGGCTGCTCTTTTCTTCAAAAGCGCCAGCATATCGGCAGGAACAGGCACAGAACGCACAGAGCTTTCGCTTTTGGGAGATTGGATCAAAAGGCGCGTGCTCCCTCCGTAATTGACGCGCTGCACGGTACGTTCTACCCGGACAGTGCCGGATAGAAAGTCTACATCTGACCATCGCAGTGCGCACAGCTCGCCCAGCCGCAGGCCGGTATTCAATCCTAACAGGATTCCCATGTTTCCCAGCGTGGGCGCTGCGACTGCATACGCGGCGATCCGCTGGACGTCGCCCTCTGAGAACACCTGAATCTTACGCTGCCGGTATGGCGGCAGTTTTACAGGGGGAATTGCTTCGGACGAATCAAAGGCCTCCGATGCCAGCCGCAGCGCGGATTTGACCAGAACACAAATATCCTGGACACTTTTTACTGACAGTCCACCGCCGCGCAGCCCACCGCTGATCCGTTTCTCATTCAGAAAGCTTTGAAGCCTTTCCGCCGTCAGCTTATTGACGGTCAGCTCACCCAAGGACGGAAGAATATGCCGATTGATTAGAAACCGGTATCTGGCAAGGGTCGATTCCTTCACATCACCGGCCCGCTTCTGGAGCAGCAGAGAAAAAAGCTCTTTGACCGTCAACGCGCACTTACATTTTGGAGATGCTTTTTTCCGCACCTCTGCGGATCGCAGTTTCTCGCGGCATTCTGTGTAGCTGTGTCCGTACACATATCCGTACTTCGCATGTCCAGAAGCTTTCCGGCCCTGAACATACCGGCCTTCCCAGCGGCCATCCTTTCGCTTATAAATGTTGATCCCTCTTTTTGCCATGCTGTTCCTCCTGTCCCTGACGGGATTTTTGACGGTTATAAAGCTTTTTCCATAAGAGCCACTACGATCAGGCCGATTATGATAAGGCACAAACCTTATCATAATCGGTGATTTTGCGCTTTTGCGGAAAATCTGTTTACAATTTCGTCATAACTATTGACTTCTTTTCGCGGAGGCTGTACAATAAAGTCGAGAAAAAAGGAATGAGCGTATGTCGTAAATGTAGTGATGCTTTACGACACACGGAGTTGCCGTTATGCAGCCGTGGGCATCTGTGCCTGCGGCGTTTTTGTTTTGGTAAGCAAAAATAAGGCCCGGTATCCCATACCATGATAGCACGAATATGTATCGGGTTTAAGGCTGCGTGGGCGGGAAATGTTCGTTGATCTGAACCGTAGTCAGCTTTAGGGGATCTAACACCAGCACAGGCTTATGGGCTGTATCCACAGCATAGGCCAACGCCCTATCTTCGGCATCGCCCAAGGCCGGACTGCCCAGATCATAGACACCCAGCACCACATCTGCCAAGTCGATGATCTTCCGGTAGGCTTGCAATTGTGCATCTGGCATTCCCACAGGGCAAGCAGCAGACAGGTAGGTGCATTTCTCCAACATGGTGATGAGCTTGAAAGAGCAATCAACACTTCGCGGAAGGAAGGAAGGAAGGAAGGAAGGAACGGCAACGGCTGAGCCAAGCTGCATGAGCCGAGTAGCAAAGGCAATTCCTGAGTAATGGCAAAGGCACAGCCGCGCAGGCCATCTTATGCAGAACCACTCACAGAGCCTGTTGAGGTTTTGTTTGCGGTAAGCGCTTATAAGGAGCCCCCAGACTCACTCCGCAATTGTCTTCGCCCTAAAAAAGCGGGAAGCGCCCTTCAGATAATCTAAGGGGCGCTTCTGCCAACGGTGCTCCGCGACCACCAGTACCATTTCCCGCTGAAAATTTTCAGGCTGTTGTGGCTTCTGGTGACGTAAGTGTTGCCGCCTGCGCTGACCAGTTCCTCCGGCTCACAGCACCGCAGATACATCAGCAGATCCATCTCGCGGGCACGGGCTAATTGCTCCGGTGGAATAAACGACATAGAACATCACCTCCTTACGGACATGAGAAAAGCGCAGGCATTTGCCTACGCTTTTTCATAGAATTATTTTTGTTTGTTACGCATGAGCTCTCTGAAGATAAAATTCACTCTCTGCAACACGAATCACAAAATCATACTCCAGTCTGTTCGCCTTGGACATATTGATATTGTAACGCTTGCTAACCTGTCGCAGATAGGCAAAATACGCCTTATCTTCCTGTGTAAGCGGCGCGACCCACCCTGTTTGGGCGGCGTGATCTTCTATGCGCCGGAGATATTCAAGCTCTTTCTGATCCATTGTCACGCACCTCCGTAATAAAATCTGATAGAATATTTGCTGCGGCATCCTCCCATATTACCAAGCGAAACGGATCATATGATGCAACCTGCCGCGCACCAAAGTTCTTCATGTAGTAGTCCAGTAGCTCACTGGTTTTCGCTTTGAATATCAAAATGCCATCAAATCCCTCGTCCAGTGAAATCTGTATTGCATGAGCAAACAGCGCTTTTGCAATGCCGATGTACTTTTTCGATCCACCTTCCATATGAAGAAAATTTGCATTACTATGACGGGCATTTTCGAGATATAAGATTTCAACGGCTAAGCTATCCTCATCCAACTCATATGACATCAGGCCCAACAATTCATCATTGTCCATGCGGTGCAAGGCTACCTTATTGGGTAATTGTTTCGCATAAGGAGTTGTCCACGCAGTTTGCCAATTCTTTGTTGTCATCAAATCCTGTTCCGTCGCATCCTTTACGACTGCCGGAATTTTTGCATTGGTCGCATACTCCAAAACAAATAGATTCAACATCACCATTCCTCATTTCATAAGTAGTTTACCACAGTTGAGGTCAAAAAACAAGTAGCCTCTGCATTCTCAATGTGCACAAGTCCATGTCTTACCTGTACATGTTTTTCCTTGTATCATGTGCTTTTTTAGGAGATTCCACTTTCCCAACCAGGGCACTTTTTGCATCAGCCAGCACTATTTTGCACCCTCCTTTTTCGTGGAAAAGGGAACTCCTGTGCAGAAGTTCCCTTTTCTGACTGCATGGCAAGCATATCCATGTATGGCTACCTCCGCTTCAGAAGAGTCGCTCCTGCGTATCCGCGGCCTCCTCACGAAGAGACGAAGGCGATGCGGGACGCTGCCGGCCCGTCATATAAAATGCTGTCAGCCAAGCAGCGTAATGGGTTTTGGTCATAAGCATCAGCGCACTGAAGGATTCAAATGTCATACTGACAGAGACATGGTTCTCCGGGTTCTTTCCAAAACGCGGCACGATCAGTCCCTTTTCATTGGTTTCACCGGGGCCGCTATCGGCCACAAAAAGGAAGTCCGTTTTACTGCCGCAGACAAGCTGTGCGGTTCTTGACAGACTTTTACCGTCCGCCCTTGGGCGGCCATATCTGGCAAGCTTCTCCGCGGAAGTCCCACCGAGATGTTGAAAGAGCGGCGTTGGATCACCGGCCTTTTTCCTACCCTGCATCATGTACCGCAGCTCACCGCCGACCAGTTTCCGACATAGCTCCAGCAGCTCAGCGATATCAATATAGATCTGAATGCTGTTCGTCTGGCGCTGGCCGCTCGGTTTACTGAGATCATAGGACGCAAACGTGAAATGTGCTTTGCCAAAGCCAAATGAATCGCTCAGGCTCTCCACAAAACAGTTGCGCGCGTCAATACGGATGATCTGGTTTTGATTACGTTCTTCCGGCATTGCGAGCCTCCTCCCACAGCCTAGGTACTTCATCCAGCACCATAACGAGCCGCTCAGTATTGTTCCGAAACTGTTCATCAAACTCTTTATGGATGTCGTAATCAATATACAGAGCCTGCCAAGTGATTGACCAGACGTATTCCATAGCCTTGGTGGTCAGCTTTTTCTCCAGTTTCACGAGTTTTTTTCTGACACGGAACATCACCTTCTGCCATGCAAGGAAGCTTTCATCCCGAACGGGCAGTCCGAAGCTTTCCAGCCAGTCCCGCACCGTATGGGTTTCTGAGGCATCTCCACACATGATAGGGTTCAAAATATACTGGATATCAGCCTTGTCGAAGGATTCCTCGGTCATTTTTTTGGCATTAAACCTGACACAGCGTCCCAACGGGAACAGTGCGCAAACCGTGGGTTTAGCGCGGTGGACTGAACACTTGCGATCCTTGAGCAGCGGGCAGCGCTTGATGGATCCTCGTGGCTTGAGCCGGACGATGGGGATCCGAGAGTCTCTCCCGATATAACTCTCGCAATATTTGTTAAAAGCTTCCAACGGGGTAAGCTCCAGTTCTCTGGCGATGTTGAATACATCTTTTGGGTTCAGCAGGATATCCTCCCGCTCAATACAGCATTTGCCGCACTGGTCGCAGTGGAACCGGAAGGTATCGTCGAGGCCGATATGCATTTTATCGAAGTTGTCCGCGATATATTTTAATCTTTCATCCATTGGTATTTCTCCTTTGTCATTTGTCGGTTAATTTGTGGCTCACGCTCGGTCAATAAGTGAGTTCAATGCAGCCTTGAGCAAATGGAGGTTCTTCTCATACTGCGGCAAAAATGGCTGATCCAAGTTGAAATCAGAATACCGATACCGCCAGAACAGTAGCATCGCAGTCTTTTGCTCGAATTCCGGTACCATGCGCATGAGTCGTGCAATCTCCGCTACGGAGCCGAAATCCAGTTTCAGAAAGGCACGATCCTCAGCGGTGAAATAACGCTTCATCCACGTTTTTGCGCAGATGGACTTACCCTTAAAATGATGCGACTTCTCTTTGCTGAGCAGAAACTCATATTGTCCGTTTGGCGTTATGCCTGCAACGAACGGGTAGATCCTACATGCACGGGGCTTCGCCGCATGTATCATGCAGCGATTGCCTTTCAGAAAAATGCAGGCATCATCCGGGCCGGTCGTTTTAAGCATGAGAATAAAAAAACCGCATGCATCAAGTAAAACCGGTTCTGCATATTGCCCGATAAAGTCATCTGTACAGAAGGTCTCCGTATCGTGCTCACGCAGATACCGGGCTATGTGATAGACATCCAGGCTCTCCAGTGGGATACACTGGTGAACATGCCGGCAGCACTCGCCACACCCGGTACAGCGAAACGGGACATGTTCCTTCGGTGATATCCTGTGTGTGTTCAAAAAAGCATTTTCTGTTTGCATTTTGTTTACTCCTATACACTGCCCGAAGCACATTGCGTGTGCGGATCATCCTCCTCAAAGCTACGAAACCAAGCCAGTAGGACGGCTTTTGCGTCCTCAACCCGACGCAGTTCGGGGAACTTCCGCTGGAGATAGGGCGTAGCGCCGTACATGTTGGTCTCACCAGACTGGCGCAAGCTTTCGAGGTAGTCGAAGTAAATCTGATATTTTTTATTACTGTCCATAACAAGATTCTCCTTAAAAAGAGGCATCGGAAATCCGATGCCTCTTTGTTTTATGCTCGTATATGTAGCTGCGCCTGCACTACTGGCAGGGATTTTCACCACACATATCGAACGGGATTTGTTTGAAACCAATCGGCTCGCAGTAATAATACGTTTTCTCCTCCGCGGAGTGATAAATGGCCACTACATCAGAAACGGACAAGGATCGACCTTTATAGCCCTTGGGATGTGCCATATTGAAGATATAAAACACATCCTCCAAGGTCTTTGCCGCGACCTCGCCAGAAAAGACACAGTCATAGAGCTCTGTGGGAATTCGTCCGTTATAGGCCGATGTGATGTAGTTCAGATCCCGAAACGCGACGCGAGCCAAATCCCGCTCCACATCGATCTGGTAGATTGCGATTTTCATGATGGCGTCCCCTCCTTTACAATGAGTTCCTCCGTTTTCATGCTCTGCAAGTGATATGGCGCCGCGCACTGCGGGTCCTCCGGAAACCGGCCATGCCGATCGGGGATAATTACACGCAGCACATTGCGCCCGGATTCCTCGAACGCATCAAGCCGGACATCACAATCTTCGTAGATGCCCGACACCAATGTGCCGGGTTCAAAGTGTTCGCCCGCCTGAATGCGAAGGCCCAGAGTATTAAGGATCCTGGCTATTTCATGAGACGAATAGAACAGAACCAGTTGAAGATCCATGTGCCCATACGCTGCAAGGCCATGAGTATGGGCATTGCAGGTATAGGGCAAGAATCCTTCTTCAGTTCTTCCGCATTCATCACACGTTCCGTTTGCTACGAGGTGGATCACCCAGTCAATTTTTTTGTTCATCACGAACCTCACATTTTCTGAATAGAATATACACTGTTTTGCGTCTCGATCACCGTAATCTGCGGTATATCGAGGAGCACCGCGCAGACGTTAGATGTCTTGCGATACCCATTGGTTTCCCGGATAAACGCAGGTGCACCTATGCAGACGGGCGCCATGAACTGCCCAGTCACTGTAATAATACGTTTTTGAGAGTCATGCATTTTCTTCGCCCTCCTTCAGGATCGAGTGCATCTCACGCATAGCGTCAGTGAGATCATCTGAAAAGAGTTCCCAGTCTGACAGAAATGTTGAGATAGATTCTGCGTTGTGAAACACGGCATCCGCCAGCACGAGGATCTCATAGTCCTCTTCATCCATGCTGTTATACGGCAGACTCAGGTACCCTTCTTTCACAACCAGAATGAAAGCGCCGGCATGCACACCGTCAGAAATCGGATACCGCCAGCACAACTCGTTCTTGTGCGCTGTGTAATAGCGCATCCGGATATCGCTGAGTGCCGCATCAGTGCCGCCATTATCGGTCAGATGTGTCAGGACTTCATCCTTGGATAAGAGCGCCGAAGTATTGAGGTTCCGTAAGAGGCCGGTAGCCGTATACGGGTTCGTTTTGGCGCTGGTGAAGCCGACCAGCCAAAGTGCGTCTTCATCGACCAATTCACGCTCCCAGTCCGCCTGTAATGCGGATTTCAGCAAGAGCGCCCCGAGCGTCATTCCAAAACTGTGCGTATCCTCCGAGTCCTCCGGCAAGGTCATTTCACGTTCCTTTTCGCTGGCATCAACAGCATCCAGAAGCTGATTCAATTCACGAACGGAGAAGGTCCTGTGCTGCGCCCGAACGCCCCAGAAATCCAAGTCCTCAGGCCAGACACGCAAAGAGCACCTGTATCCCAAAATCGACTTGATCTGTTCCGAAATAAGTGCCGCAATGTCGCTCCACGAGATGCGGTACGTCTCAATCATCTGCGGTTTCTGCGGAGTTTCGTTCATAGTCTTTATTCCTTTCTGCCTGATATGGCTCATAATATTTTGTGTCGTCCTCGTCGGATGAATAAACCCCGATACAGAGTTCTCGATTTGGTTCCTGACCGATATTGTACTCCGCAAAACAGATCAGTTCCTCCGGCTGCCCATTCTGCAAGAGATACAGGTTGATGGCCGGATAGGTGTTCTCCGCATAGGCCACAGCTCTAAGGCTTGTACCATCGGGCAGCGGCATCGTTATATGCGGGTACGAGATGGTATCCAGCGCATAATTTTCCGAAAGAGAAAAGCGCTTTTTTGACCGGCCGCCTTCTGTTGTATACTGCACACGCGCTTTGTCCAACTCGATCTGCAGCGCCGAAAATATCTGCTCGACGGCACTATCGTCATAGGCATATACGCTCGTTGCAGCACAGTTGCCTAACAGCCTGAGCATTCGGATGATTTTATTGACGCGTGCTTCCGCAACGCGGCGGAATCGCTCACTCTTGGTTTCTTTCATATTGCTGTCTCCTTTTTCTACGTATTCCGCGTGAAATGCGTATTTGCATGGCAATAAACGCATAAGGCGGGACATGCGGAAAGTTACTTTTGCTGGGTCAGATACAGGTTCAGGAATTCATCCTACACGAATCGGATCTCCAGTGCGGTGATCTCGCCGTCCTTTTCATGGGCATAGACACCATAGCCGCCGTCACCATACCCGGAACAGCTATAGAATCCATCATCTGTCAGCCATGCATCACCATGACGGACACGGTCACAGAACTGGCTCCATGCCTCGTCGCTGTAATCCGGTTTCTCATGGAAGAAGCCGGCCATTCCGGAATCCACACCGATCGTACCGATCTCCTTCATGGCTCGCTGACGTGGGATATTTCCATCCAGATAGATGCCAATGATCCCAACCAGCTCACAGGAGTACGGATGCCCATCGCTGTACGTTCCTTTTTCGGTATGATGCCAGACCATGCAGGCATATGTTCCTGCTTTGATCTTCACATCGTTCATCCTGCACCAGATGTCTTTTTCATAACAGGGATCTGTAATATCCACACTGCCGTGAAAATCCATGACCCCGATTTGCTTTCTTCGCATTATGCTGCCTCCTTCTATTGCATGTAAGGCTCTGCACGAAACTGTTTGCCTGTTCCGGAATAAGCGCAGTTGGCGCAATTCCATATGTCGGATTCATCGGGATGATGCGTGATCTCCACACATGCATTGAGGACTTTCTGGAATGTGCCATTGCTGTCGATTTCCCAGTCCTGTGTGACATGTGCCGTAACCACAAACCGTTCATTTCCGCAAGCAGGGCAACGGTATATCCAGCCTTTCATCTTGTGGCCTCCTTGAAAACAGGCACGGAGCAGGTAATCTGCTCCGTGCCTTATTGTGGCTGCTGCGCAAATCAAGACAGCATATCCTCGAATTCCTGCTCGGTCAGCGTCTTTACGCCCAGTTGCTGCGCTTTGGCCAGCTTGCTGCCAGCCTTTTCGCCGACGATCAGATAATCAGTTTTTTTGCTCACGGCATTAGACGGATGCGCACCCAGAGAAAGCAGCTTCTCCTGAATGCCTTCTCTGGTATAATGCTCCAGCTTGCCGGTAGCGACGACACTCTTGCCTGCGAACGGGTTATTCATGGTGGTTTCCATTGTTTGATTCTCCTTTTCGATAAACTGAATTTTAGTCAGCAGCGGATGCCAGAGGAGTGCCTCGTCTGCGTCCGCGTACCAAGTGTAAATGTTGTTGTGCATGGTCTGCCCGAAATTCGGCAACTGTGTGAAATCAAAGCCATTGAGGATGGCTGCCTCGAATTCGGGCCAGGAGCCATGGAAGAACTTGTCCAGATCTCGGCCGGCATGGCGCCCGACCATGGGGATCCCCAGACCGGCAATGAATTTTGCCAGCGTACAGTGTCGGCTTTTTTCGATCGCTGCCTGCAGGCGTTCAAAGGACTTCTCACCGAAACCCTCGGTCTTGATGATCTCCTCACGATGCCGGTCCAGTTCATACAGATCGCCAAAATTGCGGACCCAACCATGGCCAATGAGCTTTTCCAGTGTTGTTGCCGAAAGTCCCTCGATATTCATGCGGGTCTTTTCGCAGAAATGTGCGAACTTCTGCACCAGCTTGGCGGCACAGTGGGGATTGACGCAGTATAACTGCCGTGTTCCACCGCTTGTGCGTTTGACTTCCAGAGGTTCACCGCAGCAGGGGCAGGTCGTAGGCAGCACATATGTATTGCTCTGCGTTTTGTTATCCGCGATCTGTGGGATGATCATGTTCGCCTTATATACACGGATCTTATCTCCGATACCAAACTGGAATTTATCAAAGACATCCAGATTGTGCAGGTATGCACGGCTCACAAGCGTCCCGTCGATACTGACCGGGTCGAACAGGCCGGTAATGCTCACCATACCGGTTCTGGTCGTGGTCAGCTCCACACCACGGAAATGCGTATCATACAGTTCATCTTCCCACTTGAGTGCGATCAGCCGATTCTCGTGATGACCGGTTGCGCCAAGGCTTTTTCCGTAGCGGATCTCTTCATATTCCATGATAAGGCCGTCCACCGGATATGCGAATTCTTTGGGCTTCATGCTCTCGACCACATCACGTATCATCTGATCGTCGTGCAGCGCATCCAGATAGATGTACGGCACAACAGAAAAACCGTTGTTTTGCAGGAAGGTCTGTTGCCCCAGCTTGCTTTCCGGTTCCAGATAGTCGCTGACCAACTCAAATGCCCAAAACTCCAACCGACGCTTTTTCGACTCACTGGCATCGAGCTTGCGCACGCTGCCGGACGCCAAATGGCGCGGATGCGTATAGGGCTCCTCAAGACTGGAATTGATCTTATGGAAATTGGCCCAAGAGACAACGCCTTCACCACGTACCTCAAATGATTCCTTGGTCGGAACCGTCAGCGGTACATTCAGGAAGGCACGAACGGTATGTGTCACATCCTCACCGATAATGCCTTCTCGTCCGCGGGTAATGGCCTGCTTCAATTCTCCAGACTCATATCGCAAGACCAAGGTAAGACCATCCATTTTCCAGCTCAGCAATACAGGGCGCTTTGCCGCGAATTTGACAAGGTCTTCTACAGACTTGCTCTTACCGGCAGACAGCATCGGCTTCGTATGCCGCACCTCTGTCAGTGTTTCCAGGATATCGCCGGATACTTTCTGGGTCGGAGAGCCAGAGAGCACCAGTCCGGTATCACGTTCCAGGGAGGAGAGCTCGTCTGTCAACTGGTCGTATTCCCAGTCTGACATGACCGGTTCGTCATTTTTGTAGTAGGCGATATCCGCCTCGGTCAGGCGCTCAATTAGCGCCTGCATTCGTTCCAGAGTGGTGTTGTGTTCTGCACGCATGGCACAGCTCCTTTCAGTTAATTGATTTTGCAGGGAAGTTGCTGAAGACGATTCAGTACCGCACATCTCATATCAAAGACTTCCTATTGCAAGATACAGGCCGGATAGCTATGCAGTCGTGACAATGCTCGCAATACCGCTTTCCGTCACTGCACAAGCAGAAATTCTTGTATTGTGCTGTGATCAGTTCGAATGTGTTTCCGCAACCAACGCATTGCACCTGAAGCAACTCCGCATTCAGCAGTACGTCCGGACGATACTTTCGGTTAAACGGAATATAATCACACCATAGGGGATTATCCGGCATTCGTGAGACATGATATTCCAGCGCTATTCGCTCGCTTTCCGAGGTATTGCGTGCCCACAGGCAGTGCTCATTTATCCAATCTACGAGCTGGAGAAACAGCTTCTGCTCACCGTACCGGTCGATCAGTTGGCGAGCAATGCGTACCCATTCGTCTGCTTGAATATCGCCGACATTGGTCGCTACCCCGTTGCGATAGCGATACGCTTTATTCCTGCCTTCACCGGAAATGAGTATGGCTTGGCCCGTAAAATAGTGGATGCGAATATCTTCGAAGGTCAATTCCTCTTCAGCTTTTTTGTGCTTATTCATCCGCACCACTTTCCAGTGAAAGTCTCCGGCTTTCCTCGGGGAGCACCTGCTTGAACAGTTCCAAATACCGGCGAAAGCCCACATTGTTCAATGGCGCTCTAAAAGATGCCTCACTCCAGCCAATGAGTTCCTCCTCTGGGATATCATACTCGCTCGGAATGAACTTTCCGCCGTAATAATGCGGGCAACTGGGCTTGAGCATCTTCTCCATTTCTGACTTGGTGGTGATCATTCCGATCATCTTGCATTTCTTCTCTGCAATCGCACGAATCAGCTTCGGCATATAGCCGTGTTGTTCATACTGATGCAAATAGCCCTGCAATTTCAGAACCGCGAGAAAACGAAGGTTCTTGGTTTGGTCAGGGATTGTTGCCATCATGATTTCCGCAATACACCGGTTGATCACAGGTAAATAATCGTCTTCCATAATAATTCCTTTCTGCACTTCTGCGAGTAATATCTATATAAACGGGTATGCCGCAAGGCATACCCGGAGCAAAGAGTTAGGGAGCTGTCCGGCTCCAATTTATATAAAAAAAGCGCTCAAAGGCCCGAAGTCCTTTGAGCGCTTTTGGATCCGTAGATCCCCGATATGAAGAGATATGCAATGTAGGGATACAACTCCCCACACAACCAGACTGTGCCTCTCTTCGTAAGAGGCAGCAGAAACAAAAAAAATGGCTGAAGATAAAACTATCTTCAGCCACTTAGTAACTCGTCAACTTTAATTGCTTGGCAGCAATTACGATACTTACAGTTATTATTATAGCATAGAACTTTGAATCCTGCAAGCATATGTTATTTTGTTTCCGGCTCGTTTGTGTATCTTATTTCCGGTCCGTTTGCAAATGCCAGCCATTTGGCATCATAAAAATCAAGATAGAAACGCTGACCCACTTCATTCTCAACAAATCGTGCTTTTACATGATACCATCCTCGGAGCTCCATACGCAGATGCGAGTCCATCGAAACGGGTTCAACCCACACAATATCGTAGGCCGCCAATTCATCTCTGCGCAAGGGTTTCTCCGTGATCGTACCGGGAATGACATGCGCCGGCGGCAGTACGTAGCAAGTATCAACCAATTTTGCGAGCGGTTGAGTTGCTCCATTCGCAAAATGCAGCACACCCTCTATCGCATCTACCATGGCCCAGCCATGGTCAATAGAAAACACAGGGGTTTCATGGAAAATGGGGAGGATCTCAACGGGAATCGGCTGCAGCAGGTCAGCGCGATGGTATCGCTCTGCGGGCAGCCCCAGAAGATAGTCCACACTCACGCCATACAGCTCGGACATTCGAATCAATGAGTCCACAGACGGGTTCTTCCGTTCGCCCTCCCATGCGCTCAGCGTAGGCTGAGACACATTGAGTTCTCTCGCGGCCGACGTAAGTGTGATCTTCTTTTGTTTTCTTGCCAATCTATACCGCCTTGCCGTAAGACCACCTCCTACAATGCGTAACACATATTATACCCGATGTGCTTACTTCAGGTCAAGCGGTTGCGCGGTTTTACATATCTGTATGCCCTATTGCCTTAAATTGTATCGGCACTTTGAAGCTGAGGCATAATAAACTGTGTCTATACTGCGCTCGGCCTCTAACGTCTTTATTTATTGACAACACCGCTTGTTTGGTTTATAATCTGAAACATAAGCAGAAAAGGAGGTCGTGCTTAAATGGGAAGGAAAAGCGTTGCTGTACTTCCGCAGACGCAGGTTGTCTTATGTCAGCTCGGAGAACAGATTAAGATCGCTCGATTAAGACGTCATTTGTCCGCTGAGTTGGTCGCGCAGCGAGCAGGTGTAAGCCGTGCCACCGTGTGGAATGTCGAGAAAGGCAACCCCTCGGTTGCCATTGGCATCTATGCGGCTGTGCTGCATGCATTAAACAATATGGATCAGGATCTGCTTCTTGTTGCAAAGGATGATGCGCTTGGTAGGAAATTACAGGATCTTGAATTGATTACCCGCAAGCGGGCACCCAGCAGCGGAGGTAAATGATAATGCCAATAAGCCAAAAAGAGATTTATGTCTATGAGAGCTTTGATTCCATCGAGCCAAATCTCTTAGGAACTCTATTTGTGGAAAACATTCGCGGCCGTGAAAGCTATTCATTCGAGTACGACGTACAATGGCTGAAGAACAGCCAGCATTATCTGCATCTGGATCCTGATCTTCAGCTTTATGAAGGCCGTCAATACCCAACCGGAAAAAAAGATGTATTTGGTCTCTTCGCGGACTCCTCGCCAGACAGATGGGGACGCTTACTCATGACACGACGCGAACGAATACTTGCCGCACAGGAAGGCCGAAAGCCCAGAAAACTCCTTGGCAGTGACTTCCTGATGGGTGTATATGATGAGACCCGCATGGGGGCCATTCGATTCAAGTTTGATAAAGACGGACCATTTCTATCTGACGACTCAAAGACACCGACACCTCCGTGGACCAGTTTGCGCACTCTGGAAGAGGCCGTCCGACAGTTCGAGAGCGATGACTCCGGCCTTGAACAGAAGTGGCTCAACCAACTAATCAAGTCCGGTTCTTCATTGGGGGGCGCACGACCGAAGGCAACCGTACTAGATACGAAGGGTAATCTGTGGATTGCAAAGTTCCCATCCAAAAACGACGAGGTTAACGTTGGGGCATGGGAAAAGGTTACACATGACCTTGCGAAACTGTGCGGCCTTAATGTGCCTGAATCTATGCTGATGGATTTTTCAAAGTACGGCAGTACCTTTCTTGTACAACGATTCGATCGGCAAGGGAAAAAGCGTATCCATTTTGCATCAGCTATGACTATGTTAGGTAAAACAGATGGTGCTTCATCTGACGATGGATCCAGTTATCTTGATCTCGTATCATTTATCAAAGCCTATGGTGCCGCCCCCAAAGAGGATCTGATTGAACTATGGAAACGAATCGTGTTCAATATGGCAGTAAGCAACACGGACGATCACCTTCGAAATCACGGTTTTATCTTAAAAAAGGATGGCTGGCATTTGTCACCATTGTATGATGTAAACCCAGTACCCGAAGGCAATGAGCTGTCTCTCTGTGTAAACGAAAATGACGCAACGATTTCAGTTGATCTTGCTATTGAGATTGCGCCGCATTGCGGGATCTCCACGAAAGCAGCAAAAAACATAGCCAGTGATATCGTGACAACCGTCCATGATAACTGGCGGAAGCTTGCCACAAAGTACGGTCTAAACCGAAATGCGCAGGAATATATGCAGCCTGCGTTTTCGCTCTCCTTCGAGTAAAGTGTTGATAGAACAATATAGAGGATGTAAACTCGCATATAACACAGAAACACGATAGGGAAAAATGTTGTCGCTGTGTGAGTGGCTGAAATGAGGTAAAATAGATAATGAATGGAACGGAAATAATTGCTCTTTTGTCAAATGGTCTTAAAAGTATGTCTTCGGCTGTTGGGCCTGTTGCAGGGGCTCTTTTTACCGCAATCTTTTTAAGACATAACACCAAGACAGATGAATTTGAAAAGATTAAGGCAGGTAAGTTCAAAGAAGTAGCAGATGAACTATTGGCTTCGGGAAAGATGACCTATACGGAGTATTATAAGGCGAACAACTTTCTAACTGTCGCGAAAAAAGCTGACCGTTATTATCAAGAGCATCCAAGGACTGATGAAAGGATGCCTTATGATTTTGATTGGTTTGTACGCTTTTTTGAAGCCACAGGAAGCGTAAGTGATGACACAATGCAGAATTTGTGGGCGAAGATTCTCGCAGGAGAGCTCGCTTGTCCATCGACTTTCTCGTTAAAAACAATTGATGTTATGAGAAATATGCGTAAGAGGGATGCGGAACTTTTCATTAAAATATGTTCCCATTCTTTTATGTCAAGCCCAGGAAATTATTTTCTGCCAAATGAGGAAGATTTTCTAGAAGCCGTTGGCATTGCATATACAGACATTATGAAATTGAGTGAGCTTGGCTTGATATTTAGTGATGGAATGATCACATTAAATATGAACATCAATAGCGAGTCTCAAATTTTAGTTAACAACACCAGTTTAATTATGATAATATCTTCATCTTCAGGAAATCCTGTAAAAGCCAGTATAGGACAATACCCTTTTACAGAGGTCGGAAAAGAAATATCAACTTTGATAGATGAAACTGCTCAGGGTGAAGATTTTCTGAAGTATGGCGAGGTGCTATCTCACAACAAATCATATAAAATCTCTGTTCACAAGATTATAAAACGGGAAGGAAACTTAGTAAGATATGAACAACAAGATTTAATACCAAAGGATATATCTGCAACTAATAACTGAAGCTTGACAAATAAACGCAGTTGGTGCTTGTCCACCTTGTCAGCCAAATGAGCTATATTCTTCCCGTCAACTATTGAGAGGCGTGTATTCCGTCCATGCTTATGGATCACATGACAGCAACACCCATAATATGAGAAAAGCACCGCTCTGCCGTATGGCAGAGCGGTACTTTTTCATGCAGCGGCTGACGGAGTTCATCACGCCTTATAACGAACGAAACGCCGCAAGCGCAGGCTGCTCTTTGAGATATTTTTTAGTGCGGGAGATTCGTGCTGCAACACACTTGGCGCTTTCTCCCAATACCTGACCAATCTCCGCGCAGGAATAGCCCTCGGCATTGAGTCAGAGCGCACGAATCCCCTTAGCCATCGCGTCAGTAGCCTCCGCTTCGATTCTGCTCAAAACCGAATGCAGATCACTGTATTCCTTCTCCTGCGGTCGAACATCGAGGAGCTCTGGAACCAGTTCACATTCCCTGCTGGTACGCCGATTTGCATAGATCAGCGCCGAGCATATCTCATTCCAGATCAGACGATATGCAAAGGTCGAAAAGCAACCGCCCTTATCGCTGCTCGCCGCTTTACACAGTCCGATGCAGCCGATTTGATACAGATCCTCGTAGGTGAAATACTTGAGCTGATCGAGCCCATGCACCTTATCTTTAATGACTTTCCCCACGAGCCCCATGTTTTCTTCTACGAGCCGCTGCTGCTCATGGGTGAGGGTCATGATGCCGCGCCTCCCTCAGAGAAGCGGGAATCAACAGAATGACTCTGTTTCCCCTGCGCCAGGAGCTTTTTGCTCTCTTTGATGACTTCGTTACAGTAATACTCACCCAGTAAACCAATATGCGCCTCCGAGGGGGGTACCTGCAGCAATTCCGTCAACCACAGATAAGCGTCTTGCTTGCTCATGATCCCGCTGCAGTATAATTGATTGAAGTAATGGTGGGCTTGACGTCTAAGCTTGCGCAGCTTGGAATCTGCCAATGTGCCAACAGGAATACTGGTTCCGGAATGTGTACGGACATAGGCGTCGCAGCGCGGATAGTTGCTGCAGACATAGAGCATGGTGTGATTGGGGTTTTTGCGATAAATCCCATCCGCCGAGCGCAATACAACAGATCCTCCACAATACTGGCAGCGCAAGCGGGTCGGGTCAATTCCTTTCTTCTTGTGTTTCATAGTTCGATTCACCTCCATTTGAGTATAAACAGCCATGAGCAAAACGCAAGAAACGCAGTAATTGCAATGGTTCCCGGCCATGGCTGAAACCGAAAATCACTCATATGGTAT
>ERZ826242.279-NODE-279-length-79842-cov-10.947222_pt1 | contig 79842 bp, 83 predicted proteins | sample MGYA00519871_ERZ826242 | MGnify/ENA primary metagenome ERZ826242 (study PRJEB31778, sample SAMEA3449226) | human gut metagenome | biome: human gut; feature: human-associated habitat; material: faeces | place: United Kingdom | collected 2010/2012 ... | reverse complement strand
AATTGGAGGGTACGCCTATCGGCAATGAAATGAAAGCCATTCAGCAGAAATGGTTTTCCAGCTTCGAGGAATTTATCGACCACAAGGACGAGATACGCTACTATGATGTGGGTGACGGTGCAGCTCTGGCAGAATACCTTATCCGTGAAGAATATGTTTTTGGTGAGATTCCTCACGAACTGTTGAAACATATCGACTATCACTCCTATGGTAGTGAGCTGGAAATGGACGACAGATACTTATTTACCACAAGCGGCGTATTCCGCTATCAGTAAAGGGGTGATGTGGTATCGAAGAAATGCGAATCTATATCGCCAATCTTGGGAAATACAACGAGGGTGAGCTTGTGGGTGCGTGGTTTACGCCGCCCGTTGATTATGACGAGATGGCAGAACGTATCGGCTTGAATGACAGATACGAAGAATACGCAATCCATGATTATGAGCTACCCTTTGAGATTGACGAGTACACACCCATTGAGGAAGTCAACCGCCTGTGTGAAATGGTGGAGGACTTACCAGAGGACATACAGGACGAATTATCGGAACTGCTAGGCTATTACAGCAGCTTGGAAGATTTGTGCGAACATGCAGACGATATTATCCATTATCCCGATTGTGACGATATGACAGACGTTGCCTATTACTTCATAGATGAATGTCAAAGTCTGGGTGAGATACCAGACAGAATCCGCAGTTACATAGACTATGAAGCCTACGGGCGTGACCTTGATTTAGAGGGGCGTTTTGTCGTCACCAATCATGGCGTGTTTGAATGTCCGTATTAACAATTACAACTGAATATTTTTTATCTGCCAGTGAAATGACACTGGTTATTTTTTTGCAGCAGCCTTGAAACATAGGCTGCTGTTTCCATTTTAGAACAGAAAGGAGCTGTGAAAATTGAAGAAAATCAAAAGCTATACAAGCATATGGAGCGTGGAAAAAGTCATTTATGCAATCAACGACTTTCAACTCCCGTTCCCGCTCACATTCAGTCAGATGGCTTGGTTCGTGGTGTCGCTGTTTGTGGTGATTCTCTTTGGGGAGCTGCCGCCCTTTAACATGATTGACGGTGCATTTCTCAAATACTTTGGAATCCCTGTGGCGTTCACTTGGTTTGTATCGCAAAAGACCTTTGACGGAAAAAAGCCTTTTGGATTCCTAAAATCCTGTGTGAGCTTTTTCCTCCGACCAAAAGTGACCTATGCAGGAAAAGCTATCAAACTGAAAAATCAGAAATTCAATACAAGCGTGACCGCAGTTAGGAGTGTGATGTATGTTCCCGATTAAGTACATAGAAAACAATCTGGTGTTCAACCATGACGGTGAGTGCTTTGCCTACTATGAGCTGACACCTTACAATTATTCGTTCCTGTCACCAGAAGAAAAATACATGGTGCATGACAACTTCCGTCAGCTTATCGCCCAGAACCGTGACGGAAAAATCCATGCCCTACAGATTGCCACAGAGGACAGCCTGCGTGCAGTACAGGAGCGTTCCAAAAAGGAAATCACAGGCAGATTAAAAGAGATTGCCTGTAAAAAGGTAGATGAACAGACAGAAGCGTTGGTTGAGATGATTGGTGAAAATCAGATTGACTACCGCTTTTTTCTTGGCTTCAAGCTGCTGGTAAATGAGGAAGAAATCAGCTTCAAGGGTATGCGAAAATCAGCAGCTATGACCTTTGCGGATTTTATCTATGAAGTCAATCACAAGCTGATGGGTGACTTCGTTTCCATGAGTAATGATGAAATCAACCGTTTCCTAAAGATGGAAAAACTCTTGGAAAGCAAAATCTCACGCCGCTTTCAGTTCCGCAGACTAGATAAGAACGACTTCGGCTACCTCTTGGAACATATCTACGGGAATACCGGCGTTGCCTACAGTGATTACAGTTATGACCTCCCGATAAAAAAGTCAAAGCGTGAAACACTGGTGAAACGATATGACCTTATCCGTCCGACACGCTGCATGATTGAAGAAAACCAGCGATACCTAAAGATTGAGCGTGAAGATCAGACAACTTTTGTTGCCTACTTCACGATTAACAATATCGTGGGTGAGCTGGATTTTCCGTCAAGCGAGATATTTTATTATCAGCAACAGCAATTCACGTTCCCCGTTTCCACTTCTATGAATGTTGAAATCGTCACCAACAAAAAGGCTCTGACGACTGTTAGGAACAAAAAGAAAGAGCTGAAAGACTTGGATAATCATGCTTGGGAATCCAACAACGAAACGGGAAGTAACGTCATGGACGCTCTGGATTCGGTGAATGAACTGGAAACAAATTTAGACCAGTCCAAAGAATCCATGTATAAATTATCCTACGTTATCCGTGTGGCGGCTGACACTCTGGAAGAATTGAAACGCCGCTGTGATGAAGTCAAAGATTTCTATGATGATTTGAACGTCAAGCTGGTTCGTCCATTCGGTGATATGTTGGGGTTGCATGGTGAGTTTATCCCATCCAGCAAAAGATATATCAATGATTATATCCAATATGTCACTTCGGACTTTCTCGCCGGACTTGGCTTCGGTGCGACACAGCAGCTTGGGGAAACGGACGGTATCTATATCGGCTATAACCTTGATACAGGAAAGAACGTCTATCTAAAACCTAGCCTTGCAGCACAGGGCGTAAAAGGTTCTGTGACAAATGCCCTTGCGGCTGCTTTTCTCGGTTCGCTCGGTGGTGGGAAGTCTTTCTGTAACAACCTTATCATCTATTATGCGGTGCTGTTTGGAGGAAAAGCGGTCATTATAGACCCTAAATCAGAGCGTGGCAACTGGCAGGAAACACTACCCGACATTGCACATGAAATCAAAATCGTCAACCTTACCAGCGAGAATAAGAACAAAGGACTTCTTGACCCTTATGTGATTATGAAGCGTACAAAAGACGCTGAAAGCCTTGCGATTGATATTTTAACATTCCTTACAGGTATTTCTTCCCGTGACGGTGAGAAGTTCCCTGTATTAAGGCGTGCAATCCGTTCTGTTACCCAGAGCAAAAAAAGAGGACTGCTCCGTGTCATTGATGAACTCCGCAAAGATGGTTCACTCGTGGCAGAGAATATCGCAGACCATATTGAGAGCATGACAGACTATGATTTTGCACACCTGTTATTCTCGGACGGTGATGTGGAACAATCCATCAGTTTAGACCGACAGCTTAACATCATACAGGTGGCTGACCTTGTATTGCCAGACAAGGACACAAAATTTGAAGAATATACCACAATGGAGCTGCTTTCCGTGGCAATGCTTATCGTTATCAGTACCTTTGCCTTAGATTTTATCCATTCGGATAGGAGCATTTTCAAGATGGTGGATTTGGACGAAGCGTGGACGTTCTTGCAAGTAGCACAGGGAAAAGCACTCTCTAACAAGCTGATTCGTGCTGGTCGTTCCATGAATGCCGCTGTGTACTTTGTGACACAAAACTCTGGTGATGTGGACGACGAAAAGATGAAGAACAATATCGGCTTGAAGTTTGCCTTTCGTAGCACAGATATAAAAGAAATCAAAAATACCCTTGAATTTTTTGGTGTGGATAAGGAGGACGAGGGCAACCAGAAACGACTTAGGGATTTGGAAAACGGACAATGCCTGTTTCAAGATTTGTATGGGCGTGTGGGCGTTATCCAGATTCACCCTGTATTCTCTGACCTGTTCCATGCCTTTGATACCAGACCGCCAGTACAGACAGAAGAAACGAGGTGAAGCCTATGAGAAAACGAAAAATCCTACGATTCTTCGGTATCGCTCTGTGTGTGATTCTCGGCGTGCTGATGATTTTATCCATCACAGGAACGGTGACTTATGCGGCTGGACTGGTGGATAATACGGTGAGCGACAGCAACGCCTACTCTAAATATCCCCTAGAGAATTATCAGCTTGATTTCTATGTGGATTCAAGTTGGGATTGGCTACCGTGGAACTGGCTTGATGGAATTGGGAAAAGTATTCAGTATGGCTTGTACGCTATCACAAATTTTGTCTGGACGGTGAGCCTTTATATCTCCAATGCGACAGGCTATGTAGTACAGGAAGCCTATAAGCTGGACTTTATCTCTGATACTGCAAGCTCTATCGGAAAGAACATTCAGACATTAGCTGGTGTGACTTCCAATGGCTTTTCCAGTGAGGGATTTTATGTAGGATTCCTGCTTATCCTCATTCTGGTAATGGGAATCTATGTGGCATACACAGGACTGTTAAAAAGAGAAACCACAAAAGCCATTCATGCGGTTATCAACTTTCTTGTGGTATTTATTCTGTCAGCGTCCTTTATTGCCTATGCCCCAAACTATATCAGCAAAATCAATGACTTTTCCGCAGATATAAGCAGCTCGGCATTATCGCTCGGTACAAAAATCGTGCTGCCCGATTCCAACAGCAAAGGAAAAGACAGCGTAGATTTAATAAGAGACAGCCTGTTTTCCATACAGGTGAAACAACCGTGGCTGCTTTTACAGTACGGGGAATCGGATATAGAAACGCTCGGTTCTGACCGTGTGGAAAGCCTGTTATCGGAAAGTCCAGACACGGACGACAGAGAGGACGTTGTGATTGAGGAAATCGAGGATAAGGACAATGACTATTTGAGCGTCACAAAGACCATGACCCGTTTAGGTATGGTAGTGTTCCTGTTTATCTTCAATATTGGTATCTCGGCATTTGTCTTTCTGCTTACCGGCATGATGATTTTCTCGCAGGTGCTATTCATCATTTACGCCATGTTCCTGCCGATTAGTTTTATCCTCTCCATGATACCGACTTATGAGGGCATGGCAAAAAAGGCTCTTACGAAGCTGTTCAATACCATTATGATGAGAGCCGGAATCACACTGATTATTACCACAGCCTTTAGTATCTCGACTATGTTTTATTCCATTTCCTCCGGCTATCCGTTTTTCATGGTGGCATTTCTACAGATAGTCACCTTTGCCGGAATCTATTTTAAATTAGGTGACTTGATGGCAATGTTCAGCCTGCAATCCTCCGATACACAGCAAGTCAGCAGACGAATCATGCGACACCCGTATATGTTCCTCAACCGCAGGGCAAGACGCTTGGAGCGTAAAATCGGTAGGACAATGGCGGCTGGTGCTGCTGGTGGTGTAGCTGGTGCTGCGGCGGCTTCTGCTTCTACAAAAAAGGCAGACAATACCAAACAGACAGGTAATACGCATACCAGAGCAAATCACAATACTTCTGCTTCTTCCAGTGGAGGTAACAGCAAGCCGCCAGCTCTGCCGGATTCCAAATCACAGAAGCCGCTTGCATTGCCGGATAAGAAAAGTCAGACGGATTCCTCACAGACCGTACATAGTTCACAAAGCAATACACAGGAATCACAGTCTACCTCAAAGCGTGGAATTGTGGATAAAAAATCGGTATCGAAACAGCCGCAGTCAGACAAAAAGAATCCGCAGCGTCCGATTGTGGATAAGGAGCGACAAAGCAACGGATCAGCGACAAAGAGAGCTGCCCCGGTGCATGAGCGACCAGCCACAATGCCTGTTCCTGTAAAATCGGATTCACAGGCGGCAGCTTTAAAGCCGGAGCAGAATGTCAAAGAGCGTCCTGTCACAGTGACAAAGGAGCAGCCGCAATCAAGCAAGAGTAAGGAGCCTGTGACAAAATCACAGGAGAATGTAAGAACACAGGTTGTCAGAGAATCCCGTCCGGCAGATAAACAGGCTTCATCAGCAGTAAATAAACATTCACAAGCTACCACAGATATTTCAAGGCAAACGGTACAACGTCAGAAGCAGACAAAGACGGTTCAGAAAAAGACCACAAATCAATCAACAATGAAGAAATCTACAAGTAAGAAAGGCGGCAAGAAATGAAGTTAAGGCATTTTGCTGTGTTCGGTGGGATTTTCACAGTGATTATCTGTCTGCTTCTTTTCTTGTTTATCGTAACCGCAGATGATGAAGAAAGCGGTTCTTCCAGCCTTGATTTTTCTGGATTGAATTTGTCACAAGAAGTCTTGAAACATCAGCCTACGGTAGAAAAGTACGCAAAGGAATACGGGATTTCTGACTATGTGAATTACCTGCTTGCGATTATGCAGGTGGAATCCGGCGGCACTGGCACGACAGACGTTATGCAAGCCAGTGAATCACTTGGTCTACCGCTTAATTCCTTGTCTGTGGAGGATTCCATCAAACAAGGGTGTAAATACTTCTCGGAGCTTTTGAAATCCGCAGAAGCGAAAGGCTGTGACATCAACACAGTGGTACAGTCCTATAACTATGGCGGCGGCTTCATTGATTACGTTTCCAGTCATGGGAAAAAGTACACCTTTGAGCTGGCGGTCAGTTTCGCAAAGGACAAGTCCGGCGGTGTCAAAGTCACCTATAAGAATGAGATTTCCATAAAAGAAAATGGCGGCTGGCGTTACAAGTACGGGAATATGTTCTATGTAAAATTAGTCAGTCAGTATTTGGCTGTGCCTAGTTTCAGTGACGCTACCGCACAGGCAATCTTCAAGGAAGCGTTGAAGTATCAAGGCTGGAAGTATGTGTATGGTGGCAGCAATCCCAACACTTCTTTTGATTGTTCTGGTCTTACGTCTTGGTGCTATGGAAAAGCTGGTATCAGCTTACCCCGTACCGCACAAGCACAGTATGACGCTACGCAGCACATACCGCTGTCACAGGCAAAAGCAGGTGATTTAGTGTTCTTCCACTCAACCTATAACGCTGGAACATATGTTACTCATGTAGGAATCTATGCAGGAAACAACAGAATGTATCACGCTGGCGACCCTATCGGATATGCAGATTTAACAAGCTCGTACTGGCAAAAGCATTTGATTGGTGCCGGACGGGTGAAAACCAAATAAGAAAGGAATGGTGCTATGTTATTTAAGAAAAAGGATAAGGAATCGAAACCAAAAAAAGAAAAGAAAGTGCCTGTGATGAAAGTCGGCACGCATAAGAAAACCGTGATTGCCTTATGGCTGGTGCTGATTGCAAGCGTCAGTTTTGGGGTGTATAAGAATTTCACCGCCATTGATATGCACACGGTACATGAAAAAGAAGTCATTGAACAAAAGATTGTTGATACCAACAAGATAGAGAATTTCGTCAAGGCATTTGCGAAGTCCTACTATTCTTGGAGCAACACGCAGGAATCCATTGAGAAAAGAACAGCAGCCATCAACCAATATCTGACAAAGAGCTTGCAGGATTTGAATGTTGATACGGTACGACAGGATATACCCACAAGCTCTACGGTGACGGACGTTAAGATTTGGGAGGTTGAAGCGGCTGGAACGGACGACTTTACCGTTGTCTACTCGGTAGATCAGACGGTAACGGAGGGCGAAACTTCTATCGGTTACACTTCCGCTTATATGGTGGTGGTTCATGTAGATGGTGACGGAAACATGGTTATCACGCAGAATCCGACCATCAGCAGCATACCGACAAAATCCAGCTATGAACCAAAAGTCAAGGAATCAGACGGAACGGTGGACGCTGCCACTATGGAGGAAGTGACAGAGTTCTTGGAAACATTCTTTAAGCTCTATCCTACCGCAACAGAAAAAGAACTTGCCTACTATGTATCGGGGAATGTGCTGGAACCTGTAAACTGTGAGTATGTGTTCTCGGAGCTGGTAAATCCAATCTTCACACAGGACGGTGAACAAGTAAAAGTGTCTGTATCGGTAAAATATCTCGACCAAAGGACAAAGGCAACACAGATTTCACAGTTTGATTTGACGCTGGAAAAAGATAGTAACTGGAAGATTGTAAAATAGTATGATGAAAGACTTGCATTTCGTATATATGAATGAAGTGCAAGTCTTTTCATATAAATGAATGAATATTATTCATTGACTTTCGTTTCAATAGCTTGTATAATACAAAACTGAAAGGAGGCTTATATTTATGGACAATACAAAAGAAATGTCAAAAATAGCTTTTAACCAACAAGCACTTACTTATGATAAGGATATAAAAGGTCAACACGCCAGAACCCTTTATCCTTACATATTAAATATGCTAAAAGGTAGACATTTTTCTTCTATTTTAGATTTAGGGTGCGGTACAGGAGAACTTCTTTATCAAATACAACAAATATATCATTCAAAAGATTTAACAGGTATAGATATATCTGATAAAATGATTGATATGGCTAATAAAAAAAGATTAACAATGCTCATTTTGTAATAGGTGATACAGAAGATTTACCCTTTAAGAATAATACATTTGATATTGTCATTTGTAATGATTCTTTTCATCATTATCCAGCACCAGAAAAAGTATTAGATGAAGCATACCGTGTTTTAAAAGACAGTGGCATAATTATTATTGGTGATTGCTGGCAACCATTATTTGCACGACAACTAATGAACATGTATATGAAGCACAGCAAGGAGGGTGATGTAAAGATATATTCAAAAAAAGAAATGATTCACCTTTTATTAAGGAAATTTCATAATGTTAATTGGGAGCGTATCGGAATTACTTCTTGTATATCATTTGCGACTAAATAGATTGAGTGAATATCAGTCATTGACACTTTATTTTGTAAATGCTACTCTATAGAAAAGGAGGTTATTGTATGCGTATTTCCAAAGAACCAGAAGCAAGAAAGCAAGAAATATTAGAAACCGCTATGAAATTGTTTGCTGAAAAAGGATATGAAAAAACGTCCATATCTGATATTGCAAAAGAAATCGGAGTGGCACAAGGACTATGTTACCGCTATTTTCCATCAAAAGATATTCTTTTTCAAACAGCAGTCAATGAGTATGCAAATATATTAGTCGATAAATTAAAAACAAACATCAATATCGAACAGGATTCCATAAAGGATATTTTAAATCATATGGAAGTATTATCAGAAAGCACAAATGATACATATTATGATACATTCCATGATGAAAAAAATAAAACTTTTCACGACTTGCTCTCTTTAAGTATATGCAAAAAGTTAGTACCTGTCGTTGTAAAGCTGATAAAAAAAGCAAATGTAACAGGAGAACTTAATATTTCTGATGTAGAATCATATGCTAATTTTTGTGTATACGGTCAGCTTGGAATTTTGACAGATGATAATTTAACACCAGAAGAAAAAAACAGAAAGATAAAAGCAATTTTATTTGACTTATTCAAGCTATAATCTTTCCCCTGCTTTTACGGGCAGGGAAAATTTTTAAATAATAAATGAATGATATTCATTCAGTAAGGAGAATTATATGAACACAAAACTAGATTTTATAAACGGAAATACAAAAAAATGTTTGCTGGCAATGACACTACCTATGATTGTAGCCATGTTTTTAAATATGGCTTATAACTTGGTTGACAGTCTTTGGATTGGAAATTTACTCGGAGAATTAGCGTATGCTGCATTAACTAATTCTACACCTATCGTACTACTTTTGACTTCTGTTGCGATGGGAGCAACAAATGGAATTTCTATTTTGCTCTCGCAGGCAATAGGAGCTAGAAACGAACAAAAGAAAAAGAAAGTGATTTCTACGTCCTTTTGTATTGCAGTAATTTTTTCTTTGTTCATTACTTTTATTTTGGAATTGTTTTTGCCTGTTATATTAGCAGCATTAAATACGCCAGCGGAAACAATGAACATGGCAAGAGATTATTTATCAATTTACATTTTAGGTTACATAGCTGTATATCTTTACTTATATTTTACAGCGGTTCTTCGTAGTTTTGGAAATACAATATTTCAAGTGATTGCTATGCTTATATCGACAATTTTAAATATCGTTTTAGACCCTATTTTCATTCTTAAAATAGGATTTCATGGAGCTGCGATTGCGACATTACTCTCACAATCAATGTGTTTAATTTTTATGATTATTTATATTAAGAAACGAAATGTTTTTAAAATTTCATTTGCGGATTTTGATAAAAAAGAAATTATCCCACTAATAAAAAGTGCTGTACCATCTGTAATTCAGCAAAGTATTCCGGCAATTAGTACCACTTTTTTAACTTCGCTTGTCAGCACTTATAGTATTTCTGCCATTGCAGCATATGGCATTACAGGAAAATTAGAAACAATATTATTTTATCCTGCAATGGCATTTAATATGGTTTTGACTTCCATTGTTGGACAATGTATTGGTGCAAAAAGAGTTGACAGAGCAAAAGACTATTTAAAATTATCCTTGAAATATGGGATTACGGTTTTATTTATACTTTCAATTCTGATTATTATTTTTTCAAAACAATTAGCAGGCTTATTTGTTTCAAGCGACCCTGTAGCACAGATTGTAGAAGAATATTTCATTATTATTAGTATTGGATATGTATTAAATACCGTAACAAATTGTTATTTAGGCTGCTTGAATGGAATGGGAAAACCTACAAAGAGTATGATTTTGATGATTTTCTATTATTTAGTTGTTCGCATACCTTTAGCTTATGTTTTTTCATATATCGGGCTTGGTTTAAATGGTATATGGATTGCAGTTTTGATTAGCCATATAATCGCTTGTATTACAGCTATTTTAACTGGTACACACTCATTTAAGAAGAATATAAAAATGGAGGGTTAATTTCCCTCCACTTCCTTAGACTTGATGATTCCGTCAGCAACACTTTCCATGATAACTAAATCCTTATCGGAAAGGTTGTCAAGTTGCTTTTCCAACTGTCGTCTTCTGGTACTTTTATCCAGATCAGACACAGGCAGGAAAAATTCATCAACGGAAATATTGAGTAATGATACAAGGTCATAGAATACCTGTAAACTTGGGTGCTGCCCTTTATTTTCAATATTTGTTAGATAACGTGGGTCAATCTCAATCATTGTTCCCACTTGTTCACGGGTTAAACCCTGTTTCATACGAGCTTCTTTGATGGCAAGACCAAAGGCTCTAAAATCGTACTTATCTTCCTTTTTACGCATATGTAATCACCTCACTATATTCTACAGTTCCTGTTGGTTTTCTAACAGGTACAGAAAAACGTATAGCATGGTTTGATAGTTCCTATTATGCGTATAAAAGCAAAAAGGTACTGCCCTGCGGTAAATAAAAAAAACCGTTATTAACAGTACCATTTTTGCGTGTCAAAAAATATCTTTACTTAAATGGCGGTTTGGAAAGCCGCCTTTTTCTTTTTCCAACAATGAAAAATAGCATATTGGTTTTGTTTGGCGGCTCTGGGAGGTAGCCGCATTGAAAGACCTGTATAATCGACAATCTTCAACATATCTGTTATTGTCAAAAAAATCTTAGCTTTCAAAGCGGCACAATATACTCTTGAATGTGGTTTTTTACATTACATAGCAGGAACAATTTTAAAAGCACAAGAACAGCATTTCTTTTATGTCCTTGTGCTTTTTTGCTGCTTAAAAATTTTTTTCAAAATCTTTTCTGAAAACGCAACAAATAGTTGCTGCGTGGGTAGCTACTGTGCGGAAAGGGGGATAGAGGGAAAACAACCTCATCTACTCTCACGCAGAAAGGAGGTGAATCGGCATGAAGTCATCTTCTTTCCAGCAGGCTATTCAAGCACAGTTTGATTGCCTTACAAAGAAAGTCATAAAAAGAGCAGCGATGAAGTATAACCGTGATATTTCAAGACGCTTGAAACATGAAGTTCCGTTTTCTGAAATTTCAGATTTGGAATTGAACAAAGCAGGCGTTTATGACAAGTATTCCAGCGATTATACAGCGTTCAATGTTCTTGGCATGGAAGTACAAGTATCTGACGACCAGTTAAGCAAAGCACTCAAATGTTTGCCAGAGAGAAAACGCAATATCATTTTGTTGTCATACTTTATGGATATGTCTGACGCAGAAATCGGAGAGCTTATGAACGTGGTACGCACTACTGTTTACCGTCACAGGACAAGCACTCTGGAAGAATTACGAAAAATGATGGAGGAGGAATAAGCATGGACAAAGACCAAAAACATATACCGTTTGCTGTGATTGTGGCGGCTACGAATGGTGATGAAACTGCAATACAGGAAATCTTGGATTTCTATGACGGGTACATATCAAAGTTGAGCTTACGCAAATTGTATGACGAATACGGTAACGTCTACATGGTAGTGGATTCTGAATTAAAAGGCAGAATACAGGCAGCAGTCATGGATATGATTGCAAACTTTGAGATAGTCGTAATCTAATCATTCAGACGGGCGGAGCATTTTCCCCTTTCCTCTGCTCCGCTTGTCAATCTATGAAAGTCCATTATCTAGGTAGTGGATTTTCATAGACTGGCAAATACAGTCGGTAGTTCTTTGACAACTGAATAAAGCAGTCAGATACGTTTGATATGCAGCGAGCCAGCGGAAATTGTACGCCATGACCTAAAAAAGCGAGCGATTCATGCAATGATCCGAGAGCGACTTGTGGAATGGTCGTTCTGCCATGACCTGTATATCTGAATAATGATACACTCGCATGGTGCGGTTCTGCTCATAGGAATGAGAATGGTGAAAGTCCAGTGGAGCTTCCAAAGCCATCTGACTGCTTCGGAAACACACAGTAAAGGAGGTGCATAAGGCAAAAATTTTGCAGTCTGTATGTCAGATATAAGCTGCTGATAATCTATCTCTGATATGGTATACTTTTAACTATGATTAGGAAGAAATGCTGTATTAAAAGGGGTAGAAAGTGATATGAAGATATTGTATGTTACAGATTTACACGGAGATAAAAAGAAGTACAGAAAGATTCTGGACGTAGCCATTGAAAAGGAAATCAAAGTCATTGTAAATGGCGGGGATATGTTACCAAAACAATGTGACCGCCACAGTGAGCAATCGTTTTTTATCAATGGATTCCTTGATGAATATTTTGAGGAACTGAAAAAGCAGGACATCACATACCTTGCCATGCTTGGAAATGATGATTTACTGGCAGCAGATGAAATGTTTGACAATCTTTGCGACAGATTTGAAAATGTCTGCAATATAGCTGGTAGGAAATTTTCTGTCAATGGATATGAATTTATCGGCATGAACTATATTTTAGACCATCCGTTCGGTTGTAAAGACAGGGTTGTTACAGAAACACATTATATTCCGCAGCGTCAGTTAAGTCCTGTAGCCGGAATCTCTAATGCTGTTGATTATGACAGGATTTACAACTGGCTGGAATATTCCAGAACAGAATTACCGCATATGTGTGATGTGCTGAAGAAACTTCCATTGCCGGACGATAGACAAAAAGCGGTTTACGTTATGCACATGCCGCCTGCGGGATTGAGATTAGGACAGTTGTGCTATCAAGATTTGGATATAGGCTCTGTTGATATTTACGAATTTCTGAAAGAAAAACAGCCACTTCTTTCTCTGCACGGACATATACATGAAAGTCCTGACACAGAGAAAGGAAAGTGGATAAACCAGATTCATCAGACAACCTGTATTCAGACTGGACAGACGGAACTTAATGACAAATACATGGTTTATGCGGAGATTGATTTGCAGGAAAAGAAGTATGAACGCAAAGTAATCAGTGTAGATTAGCAGAAAGACACCAGAAATGGTGTTTTTTTTGTTGGAAGAAATGAGGTGGGATTATAGGAAAAACAGTACAGTCCAATACAATAAAAATAGGAAATACGACCTTTTATGTAACGTCAGTGTTCTCCGGTACAGTGGATTTGCAGCATTTGATTAAAAGGCTGATTCAAAAGGAAATCGAGCAGGAAAACAATGGATATTAAATTGAGAACAGTGTAATAAGCGGCTGAAAATAATTAAGTAGCGTGGTATAATATTAACAGGATATAAGTTGTTTGTTTGCTGTTGGAAAGGAGTAAAAATGACGAAACAGCAAGCAAGATTAAGAGTTAGATTATATGCACGTTTATCCAAAGATGATGGTGACGCTGATAAAGAAAGCAACAGTATCACAAACCAGTTGCAAATGCTCCGATATTATTCAAAGGAAAAAGGATTTGAAATCATTGACGAGTATGTAGATGATGGCTATTCCGGCACAACATTCAACAGACCGGATTTAAACCGCATGATTGAGGACGCTATGGAAGATACACAGCCTAGTGGAATCATGGTAAAGGATATGTCAAGGTTCGGTCGCAACAATGCCATGTTCATGTATTACGTGGAAGAAATCTTCCCGAACAATGACATTCTCTTTATCGCACTGAATGATGATGTTGACACAAGATATGAGGATAACGAGATGATGCCATTCAAATCTATTATGAATGAGTATTATGCACGTGATACCTCAAAGAAAATCCGAAGCGTCAAGAAAACAACTGCTTTAAGTGGCGGGTTCTGCGGTTCATTCGCTCCGTATGGTTATAGGGTTGACCCGAACAATAAGCGTAAACTACTGATAGACCCGGAAACAGCGCCTATCGTCAAGCGTATTTTTGAAATGTCGAAACAGGGAAACAGTGTTCATCAGATAGCAAGAACATTGTGTGAAGAAAAGATTTTGATTCCGAGAGCCTACAGAGCAATGAAGAATGGCACGCTGGAAACAAGCACAGGGTTCCGATTCCCTACCGACTGGGTTGGAAAAAATGTTAAGATGATTTTGGAAAATCAAGTGTATCTCGGTCATATGGTATCGCACAAGACACAGACAAAATCATTCAAGAACAGAAAACTGGTAGCGGTTCCTAAGGAAGATTGGATTGTTGTAAAAAACACCCATGAAGCTATCATTGATGAAGAAACCTTTGAACTGGTACAGAAATTCATCAGTGTAAAGAAAAGACCAAATAAGACTGGACGACCAAATATGTTTGTGGGGCTTGTAAAATGCCCGGACTGTGGACGCAATATGGCGTTCTCCAATCCAAACGGGAGAGAGCCGAGATTTCGTTGCAGGACATATGCCAGAAACAGCAACCTCTGCACAACTCATGCAATTTCCTATGACGCATTAGTGAAGATTGTCATGGACGACATTCAAAAGCATATCAAGAATATGGAAACATTAGGCGACCAGTTCATTGAAGAAATGAGGGTGTTGAGTGAATCCGGCGGCGGTAAGAAAATCAAGCAGTTTAAACAGGAATTGGAACTGGCAGAAAAGCGTATTGCTGAAATTGACAGTATCATAATGAAGCTGTTTGAGCAGAATGTAGCAGGAAAGATTTCTGATGGACGTTTTGAGAAAATGTCTGTAACTTATGAAAATGAGCAGAGAGAACTTGAAGAAAGGCGTAAGGCATTAAAAGAGAAAATCGAAGCCGAGGACTACAAGACGAAAAATACAAACCAATTTTTAGAAACCATACGCAAGTATGAAAACGTAACAGAGTTAAACCGTTCTATGCTGGTTGAACTGATTGATAGTATATATGTGTATCAAGCAGAGGGAATCGGCAAAGAACGTACTCAAAAAGTGGAAATCAATTATAGATTTCTTTGTGAGTCCCAATGTGGTATTGCATGATGGAAATGGAAGAATTGCAAGATTATGGCATACAACACTATTATCTAAATGGAAACCAATCTTTGAATATATTCCACTTGAAAGTCAAATAGATAAAATTTTAGATGATATTTCTAAACAAGTTAATGAAGATATTGAACAAATAGATCCTAATATAAAAAAATTACTAGATGTTATGGAAGATGATGTTTCCTATTCTAGTAATGAGCTTATGCAAAAACTTAATTTAAAAGCAAAAGAAGGATTTAGAAGAAACTATCTTTGTCCTGCGATAGATCAAAATTTGATTTATATGACAATACCGGATAAACCAAAAAGTAAAAATCAACGTTATATCAAAGTATAGTAAAAAAAGGAATCTTGCGATTCCTTTTGAATTAATCATCTAAAATAGAAGATCCATTTGTAGCGATCACTTCTTTATACCAATCATATGATTTCTTTTTAGAACGTTTATAAGTACCATTACCATAATCATCAACATCTACATAAATAAATCCATATCTCTTAGACATTTGATTAGTTGAATTAGATAATAAATCAATTGGTGCCCAAGTTGTATAACCCATTAATTCAACACCATCTTCTTCAATAGCTTTATACATTTGTCTAATATGTTCTCTTAAATAATCAATACGATAATCATCATTAATAGAACCATCAGCTTCTACAGTATCTTTAGCACCTAAACCATTTTCAACAATAAATAATGGTTTTCTATAACGATCATATAAATCTACACAAGAAATTCTTAAACCGATAGGGTCAATTTGCCATCCCCAATCAGAACTAGGAATATGAGGGTTTTTAATAGCTGTAACAGTATTACCTGCACTCATTTCTAATCCTTTAGTATCCGCAGCAACACAACTTGATGAATAATAACTAAATGAAATAAAATCAACAGGATATTTTTTCATGATTTCTAGATCTTCATCAGTCATTTTAATATTGAATCCTTTATTTTTATACATTTGTAATAAGTATTTAGGATATTCACCATGAACTTGAGTATCACTATAACAATAGATTTGTCTCATTCTTTGCTGTTGTTCTAATACGTCTTCTGGTTTACATGTATATGGATAATAAGTTAATTTAGTAAGCATACATCCTACTTTAGCGTCAGGAATATTTTCATGTGTAATTTTTACCGCTAAAGCACTTGCTACAAATTGATGATGCATTGCTTGATATTCAACTTCTTCAAATTCTTCAGGTTTGAATCTTGATTCAATAAGTCCACCTGTCATAAATGGATGTCTAATGATTGAATCAATTTCATTAAATGTAAGCCATAATTTTACTTTATCTTTATATCTTTTAGTAATAACATCAACATAACGTGTAAAGAATTCAATGGAACGACGATCATACCAACCATTATAGTCCATACAGAATGCTAGTGGTGGTTCATAATGGGACATAGTAACTAATGGTTGCATCCCATATTTTAAACATTCATCAAAGACATCATCATAGAATTTTAAACCTTCTTCATTTGGTTCTAATTCATCCCCTCTAGGGAAAATACGAGACCAAGCGATAGACATTCTATAAACTTTAAATCCCATACCTGCAAGTAATGCAATATCTTCTTTATAATGATGATAAAAATCAATCCCATGACGTTTAGGATAGTAAACTTCATCATCTGTACTTAAAGCTTTTTCAATCATTTCATCAGAAATATCACATAAACCATGTGTATTTAATAAATCTTTCATAGATTTAGGATCAGTAAATAATTGTACATCACTACAACTTACTCCTTTTCCGCCTTCTTTCCAACCACCTTCATATTGGTTAGCGGCAGTAGCTCCACCCCATAAAAAACCTTCTGGAAATTGTTTCATATTATGTTCTCCTCTTTTTATCTTATTTTCCTAATTTTATTATATCTAAATTACTTTTTATTTGCTTGTTTTTTCATAATATAAAAACTAATTCTACTTATAAGAGGTGTTGTTTTCTATTTAAAATGATATGATTTGATTAAAGGAAGTGGTCATATGGATCTTATCAAAATAGGTAAATATATAGCTTTTAAAAGAAAAGAACAAGGCTTAACACAAAAACAGCTTGCTGAAAAGTTAAATATGTCTGATAAATCAGTCTCTAAATGGGAAAGAGGTATATGTTTACCGGATGTCTCTGTTTATCTAGAATTATGTAAAATACTAGATATAAGTATTAATGAGTTTCTGGCTGGCGAAGATATTATAGAAGAAAATATTGAACAAAAAGCAGAAGAAAATATTCTTAAAATTACCAAAGATAATAAAAATAAACAAAAGTATCTAAAGAAAATTATAAAATTATTAATAGTTATGCTTGTTGTTTTCATATTTATTACAAGCATATTTATCTACAAAAAACTAACACAACCACAAAACTATATAGAACCTTATTTAGAAAAAAGCACAGAAATGCAAACGGCAAATATGCTTTCTAATCATCCAGGGGATATTTTGTTATTTCATTATAATTCAAAAAAAGATTTTGATTCATTAACTATGTATTTAACCCAATATCAAAAAGGTAAAAAGATATCTGATAAAGAAATCTGTACATTTTATAATAATCCTTCAAAAGGAACAAATACCGGAAATATTGCTTTAGTAGTAGATCGAGAAGCATCTACTTTGAAGATTATAGATGCTTTTGAAGATGGGTATTATATAGCTGAAGGTATTTCATTTTTAGAAAACATTAGTAACTATGATGTTTGGGATTATGATAAAATTGAAGAAAAAACGCTTATTAGATATGGTAAGGAACAAATGTTAGCAGCTTTATTTTATGGAAAAGAGGGTGTTTCAACAATTCCAATAGAAGAATTAGAAAAGAAAGATACAAAGTTAAAAAATGATTATATGTGTATTCTATCATTTAAATTTAAATAAGGAATTACTATGGAAAAGATAAAAATAAACAAAATAAGATGTAAAAGATGTGGAGATATAATTGAAAGTAAAACAGCACATGACTTTAAGTTTTGTAAGTGTGGTGCCGTTGCAGTAGATGGAGGAAAAGAGTATTTAAGAAGATGTTTTATTAATACAGAAGATGATTATGAAGAATTATCAGAATATGAAAAAACGCCATCCTAAGATGACGTTTTTTAAAAATCAAATTTATTCTTTTTCTTCATAACAATAAAGACAGTTATACAAATAAAGGCAGATAAAATAGAACCTAGAGCGGGTGTAAGTCCCATTGGTAGTAATGTTTCAGGGAAAAGTTTAGAAGTAATATAAGCTCCTGGGACTCTTATAAGGACTATGGAAATTACATTATGAATAAAGGAAATAATGGAATAACCATAAGCAGTAAAGAATCCACTAAAACAAAAATGAATAGAAGCAAAGACACAATCTAAAACATATCCTTTTAAATATTGACTACCATACACAATAACTGCAGCTTCACTTGTAAATAACGAAAGAATTTCCTTGGAAATAAATTGACAAGTAATCGCAAAGAAAACACCAAAACCTAAAGCAATAAAACATCCATAGCGTAAAGTTTGTCTTGCTCTTTGATGTTGTTTTGTTCCAACACATTGTGCACAGATTGCCGAAATAGCAGATAACATACTTGATGGTACTAAGAATAAAAAGCTAATGATTTTTTCTACAACACCAACTGCTGCGGCAATATCAACGCCACGGCTATTGGCAATAATCGTAATAATGATAAATGAAATTTGAATCAAACCATCTTGCATAGAAATAGGAAAACCAATTTTAAAGATATCTTTAATAATCTTTTTATGTAATTTAAAATGGTGTCTATGGATGACAATCAATTTTCTTTTAATAATTGCCAATAAAGCAACAATTACACTAATAAGTTGTGAAATCACTGTCCCAAATGCTGCTCCAACGGCATGCATATTGAAATAACCAATGAAAATAAAATCTAACACGATATTAAAAAAACAAGCAACTGCCACAAAATACATAGGACTTTTAGAATCCCCTAATCCTCTAAAAATAGAACTAATAATATTGTAAGCAGTAATAAAAGGAATACCGATAAAACATATTTTTAAATAAATCGATGTTTCTTGAATCGCTTCTACAGGTGTAGACATAATAGAAACAATCGGATTAATAAAGAATAATAAAATCAAAGTAACAACCAGAGATAAAATCATAAAGATAATGATTGTATTTCCTACAGTCATCCTTTTTTCTTCTTCTTTTCTTTCACCAACATAACGACCAATCATGACCGTTGAACCCATTGCAATTCCTACAAGCATAACAGTAATCATATGCATGACCTGACTTCCAATAGAAACCCCTGATAAAGAAGCGGCTCCATTGTATTGACCGACAATAAATAAATCAGCCATGCCATAGAATGTTTGTAAGAAATTAGCAAGTAAAAATGGTAATGAGAAAGTAATAATATTTTTTAAGGCACTGCCTTTTGTTAAATCTTTTTGCATAACATCAACTCCTTGCTTTGTATTATATAGGATAAATGTTAAAAGATAAAACGAAAAAAAATGCTTAATCTAGCACTTTTTTTCATGGATATGTTGTAATAATAGATTTAAGTTCTCTGATTTATTTTTTTTTAAATAAACAAGATATATTTTTTCAAGATCAGCAAAATATTTACTAATATCCTCTAAATAGAACTGATCTCTGTTTTCTACTTCTTTTGTAGGAAGGATTGAAAAACCTCTAGATAGATTAAGTAAAAGAAGTTGTTTAGGAAATTCTTTAACGTATTCTACTTTATTAAAAGTTGTATGATAAATTTTATAAAGTTCATCTTTACATAATTGATGATAGTTTTGATCTGTTGCTTTTGTAATATAGGGAACAGATTGAATGACCTTTTCTATTGTATGATATTTATGGATCAGTTCTTTTGAACAAACAAGAGAAACGTTTTCTTTAGATAAGGTTGTTGTTTTAATTGGATTGTTTTTGTAGAAAGAGAGCATGTTTGGAGAAATTAATGCATCGAGTTGATGCGCTTTTAGGCCTTCAATCAATTCATTTTCTTCAAGATAAGAATAAGAAATAGAAAGATGTGGATATTTCTTTTCAAAGCTTTCAAGAATTTCAAAGTCTGTAAAATCTGTTGTTTTCATGCCTATATGTAAAGTATTCGTTTGTTGAATATTTTGACATTAAGAAGCATAAAAGTTTGAAATGTTTTTCATTCCTTCATAGAACTGTTTTCCTTGTTTAGTAAGAGTTAATGTTCTATGTTCTCTTATAAATAGCTGTGTTTGGAGTTCTTGTTCTAAGACAGCAATATTTAGACATGGTTGTTTGTCCAATATGACAAGCGTTAGCTGCTTGCGTAAAGTTTTTATATTCAACAGCTTTAAAGAAATAATGTATTCTATTTAGATCCATATTATCACCTCTTTCATTATAACAAAAAAAAGGAGCAATGAAGCTCCTTTGCTCAATATTTATTTACGTTTGAATAATGATTTTAAACCACGAGAGATTACTTGAAAGAAACTAAGAGAACGAACCATATTATTTGGATCAACATAATTTCTAACAGCTCTTAATGTCTTTTTATTATCTCTTGTCGAAAAGATAAAGTTTCCGTTGTTTTTCGTAACAACTGCAAAACGAGGAATCCATTTTCCTTTAAACATGACACTTGCCATGATTTCTGTTACTTCAGACCAAGGAATTTGAATATAATCATTGACGTTTTTATCATTGTAATATTCAAAAGCTTCATCCCCGACTAACACTTTACCATAGTTTGCCATTCCTAAATAAGACGTAGCATTAATTGTTAAATCGACTTTTTTATTTAATGATTGTACCATATATTCCCTCCATAAATATTGAACTTTTTAAATTACATAATTCCAGCTAAACGAGCTAAGATACCAACGATAAATAATGCAACGATAATAACGATTGGTGAAACTTTTTTCTTTAATAACCAGCAGCAAAGTAATGTAAGTAATAATGCTGCAAGACCAGGAATTAATTGATCTAAGTTTTGTTGTAAAGTAGTAACTTTAATTTTATCTAATCCAGTAGCTCCAAGGGAAGCATATTGAGATAAAGCTGATTTAATACCTTCAGCTCCACCTTTGATTTGACTCCAATCAATATAAGCACCTTTAGATTGAGTAACTCTAGAAACAACAGGAGTAAATGAAATACTTACCCAACGTTGAACTAAAGAACCGATAATGAACATACCTAAAATAGAAGCACCTTGAGTAATTTTACCTAATAAACCACCAGATAAATCTTGTGCGATAGAAGTACCAACTTTATATCCAAATTCTTGAGTATACCAAATAAATGCCATACGGATAATATTCCAAGCAAAGAAGAATAATAATGGACCAACAATACTTCCACCTAAAGCAAGAGAAGCACCTAAAGCACCTAAGATTGGTCTTAAAGTGAACCAGAATACTGGATCTCCAACCCCTGCAAGAGGTCCCATCATACCAACTTTAACCCCTTGAATAGCTTGATCATTGATTTCAGAACCATTAGCTCTTTCTTCTTCTAAGGCTAATGTAACACCCATAACTGGAGCTGAAACATAAGGATGTGTATTATAGAATTCTAGATGTCTTTTTAAAGCATCTGCTCTATCTTGTGGATCTTTGTATAATTTTTTGATAGCTGGGATAATTGAATAACACCAACCACCATTTTGCATACGTTCATAGTTCCATGATCCTTGAAGGAACTGATGACGCCAAGCAACTGATAAACGATCTTTTTTACTTAATTGAATTTTTTCTGCCATATTTCTTTCCTCCTTCAAGATTAATAGTCATTTAAAATATCACCTAATGGATCACCAGAACCAGTAGAACCACCATTACCAGAACCACCGTTTTCTTTTAATCCTAAGTAAATTAAAGCAATAGAAACACCTAAAGCACCTAAAGCGATTAATGTTAATTGGCTTAATGCAGCTAATACGAAACCGATAGCAAAGAATGGCCAAGTTTCTTTAGTTGACATCATATTAATAACCATTGCATAACCTACAGCGGCAACCATTCCACCACCAACAGTCATACCACCTGATAACCAAGCAGGCATTTGATTTAAAACATTAGTTACTGCTTCAGCAGGAACAACACATAATGCAGCAGCAGGAATTGCAATTCTGACACCTTGTAATAAGATACCTAAAATTTGATAGATTTCAATTTTACGGTAATCACCTTTTTCAGCAGCACCATCCATTAAGTGAACTAATGGGATAGCGATTGTACGACAGATCATAGTTAAGAATAAACCAGCTACTGATAAAGGTACAGCAACAGCGATTGAAGTAGAGATAGCTGTTTGTGTATTAACAGTACCACCATTTAAACCTAAAACCATGATAATTGCAGAAGCAACAGAAGCTAAAGCAGCATCTGGAGCAACAGCAGCACCAACGTTTGCCCATCCTAAGGCAATCATTTGTAAAGAACCACCTAAGACAATACCTTCACTTAGATGTCCTGAAACTAAACCAATTAAAGTACACGCTACTAGTGGTTGATGGAATTGGAATTCATCTAAAATCCCTTCCATACCTGCTAATAATGCTACTAAAATAATTAACATAATAGTAATTGCAGACATTAAATTTTCCCCCTATTTCATATTTTGAAGTTCAGTCTTTGCTTTTTTAAGAAGACTGTCCATATTTTCTTTAGAATCAGCAGGTACTTTACGAACATCGAAAGTAACACCCATTTCTTTTAATTTTTCTAAAGTTTCAACATCTTTTTGATCCATAGCAATGGCTTTATTAACAACTACTTTACCAACTGAGTGAGCCATAGAACCAATATTTAATTCTTTAATATCAACTCCACCTTCAATAGCTCTTAAAGCATCTTGAGGAGTTTCAAATAACAATAAAGCTTTAGTAGCACCAAAACGAGGATCTTTAGCGACTTCAATCATCTTTTTGACTGGTACAACATTTGCTTTAACACCTGGTGGTGCAGCTTGTTCAATCATTTGTTTACGTAATGCATCTTGAGATACTGCATCAGATACAACAATGATACGAGTTGGTTGAGTTGATTTTGTCCAAGTAGTAGCTACTTGACCATGTAATAAACGTGTATCAACACGGGCTAAGACATATTTAATATGTCCATCTCCAAGAACAGTTCCTTCAGGAATAGCCCCAGCAGGTGCTGGTTTTTCAGCTTTTACTGCTTCTTCCTTTTTAGGTTCTAATTCTTCTGGACGAATGTTAACTCCGTCTCTAGCAACTTCACAGATATGAGTTGCGATTTCATGTGCGCTGTCAGTAGACATACGCATTGCATATGCTTCAATAAGCATTGGTAAATTTAACCCAGTAACGATAGCCCAATGATCTTCATGACCGTTAAGTAATAAGTTAGCTTGATTAAATGGAGTTCCACTCCATAAATCAACTAAGAAAAGAACTTCGTCTTGATTTTCAAAAGTGGAAATAGCTTCTTCCATTTTTGCTCTTAAATCATCAGGACCTTCACTTGGTTGTAAAGTCACAGCTTTTACATCTTTTTGTTCACCGAAAATCATAGAACCAGATTGTAAAATTCCATTAGCGAATTCACCATGACTTGCAAGAATAATTCCTACCATATTTTTCCTCCCTCTCTTTAATTAACATTGAATAACAAAAAAGTAGGCCAACTATTTAAAAGAAGATACAATAAAGCTATTGCTCTTTTTTAAAATAGTTAATGCCTACTTAAAGTTACACACTATTGAATATTCAATTTAATTACAGTGATATACTAACATCAAAAAATGTAAGCGTCAATCATTTTTTTACGTTTTTATGTTCTTTCATTATTTTTTGATATAAAAAATAATGAAAAAGATAATATATAATATAAAACAATCACAATTTATCAATAAATAAAAAAAGGGGTGATCCCCTAATTTTGAAATGCACTTGATAAAATTCTTTCCAAATGTAAAGCAAGATAGCCAATTTCTGATTCTGGTAATTCTTTATGAAGTACCTTTGATAAATTATCACACATCCTTATTGCTTGTTCATAAGCAAAAGGAAATTTATTTTTGGTAAATTCACTAATATCCATTTGCAATTGTTCATTAGTATTTAAACGAATGATTAGGAATTTAATATGATTCATTAAACGGGCATAAGAAATTGATTCAACATCAATTTTCATATTTAAATCGGTTTGTAATTTAATAATACTTTCATGAACAACACGTGCTGCTTCCATGGATTCCCCTACTTTATTAGAAGAAATTGCTGAGTGAATATGTAGAGTAATAAAACCTACTTCATCATTATTGATTTCTTTATTGATAAAGCTTTTTATGATTTCTTTTGATTTTAAAGCAACTTCATATTCATCGGGGAATAAAAGTCTAATATCATAAGTAAAGGGATTTGTAGGCATGATGTTTTCATCCATACGTTTAATCGCAAAATAAATATGATCAGCCAGTGGAATTAAAATATCATGATTGACTTGTTCAAATTTATTTGTTGCTTCTTTAATGATTTCAGCTGCGATTTCAAGATAAACAGGATTGATATAATCAATGACTTTCTTTTGTTTATCTTTCGCTTGATAGTTCTTTTGCATCATGTATTTCTTGGCGTGAGGTGGAATTTCAAAATGTTCATTTACTTTTTTACCAAAACCAATTCCTTTTGCCATAACTATTATTTCATTATCATCTTCTTTAGCTAGAATGGTATTATTATTTAATACTTTTAAGACTTGATACATTTTGTTCACCTCTTTATTTTTAAAATCGTTTCTCCACTTTTTTTATGACCATAGTTCTTTACTAAAGGTCCTTGACCTTTAGTAATAACCATTAAAAGACAATCATCGATGGCATTTTCTTCAATATAATTCAAATCTGCATTCCATAACAGATCTCCTTTTTTAACCTTCTGATTCATTTTAACAAGAAGTTCAAACCCTTGTCCATTTAATTTTACAGTATTAATACCAAAATGAATCAATATTTCCATACCATTTTCTAATTCAATCCCTAAAGCATGTTTTGTAGGATAAATCATAGAAATCGTTCCATCACAAGGAGCAACAACCAAACCATGTATTGGACGAATCATGAGACCATCTCCTAACAATTTATGAGCAAAGATATCATCGCAGCAATCTTCAATAGGTAAAACCTCACCATCAACAATATTTCCTATTTCTACATCCGTTGTATGATAATCAATTGTTTTTTCTTCATCATAAGAAGCAGGAACGTTATTTAAATAATCATCAATCTTTGTTTTTAAAGAAGAAGCTTTTGGACCAAAGATGATTTGAATAGCATTTCCCTGTAATAAAACAGCAGCTGCCCCTGCTTGTTTTAAAGAACCTTCGCTTACAAGACTTGGATCTTGTAAAGAAGCACGTAATCGTGTAATACAACAATCAAGGTCACTAAAGTTATATCTTCCTCCTAGCCCTTTAATAATCATTTGTACTTGGGGATCAAGTAATGATTGATCAAAAGAGTAGTCTATTTTCTTTTTATTAAAGATTGTGAGTTTATTATTATCTTCTCTACCTGGTGTTTTTAAATTATATTTTTTAATTAAATAAGTAAAAGAAAAATAATAAAGGAAGAAATACATAATTCCAAATACTACAATAAAGATCCAACGTGTCTTACTATTGCCTTGTAAAACCCCAAAAACAAGAAAATCTATTAAACCACAAGAAAAAGTAAACCCAATCGTCACCTTTAAAACATGAGCTAAAACAAAAGCTGTACCCGCTAAAAAAACATCAACGACAAATAACATAGGAGCCACAAAAATAAAAGCAAATTCAATTGGTTCAGTAATTCCTGTAAGCATACTCGTAAGGGCGGCTGATAAAAAAAGACTTCTTACAACTTTTTTAGATTCATCTTTAGCACTGCGATACATCGCTAAAGCTGCTCCTGGTAAACCAAACATCATAATCATGTATTCACCGGAGAAATATTTAGTTGCTTCAACACTAAAGTGCTTTAAATTTGGATCGGCAAGTTGAGCAAAGAAAATATTTTGGGCACCATCAATTAAAACCCCATTGACTTCCAAAGTACCACCAATAGCTGTTTGATAAAAAGGCATATAGAAAACATGATGTAAGCCAAAAGGAACAAGCGCTCTTTTAACAATTCCATAAACAAAAGTTCCCCCATAGCCACTACTGGCAATCAATTGTCCAAATTTAAAAATTCTATCTTGGAAAGTAGGCCAAATATAAAACATCAAAAATCCTACAAAAATATAAACAATGGTAGAAATAATAGGAATAAATCTTTCTCCTTCAAAGAAAGATAAAAAATCAGGTAACTGAATTTGATAAAAGCGATTATGTAAATAACTCACACCTAAACCAACAATAATTCCTCCAAATACCCCCATTTGTAAGGATACTTGCCCACATACATTTGTAAGGGTTCCTTCAACAACTTTTTTAACAATCTCATTTCCTTTAATAACTCCATCAAAAATAAGCAAACTATGAATCGTTGAATGCATCACAAAAAAAGCAATTATAGAAGATAACACTGCTACTTCTTTTGATTTCTTTGCCATTCCTAAAGCAACAGATGCTGCAAAAATCAAAGGTAAATTATCAAAAATTGTTTGCCCTACAGACATTAATAAAATCAATATATGATTTAAAGTTGTTCCTGTACCTAAAATACTCTCTAAACCAAGAGAAGCAATCGTTGCTTCGTTAGTAAGAGAACTCCCAACACCTAAAAACATTCCCGCAATTGGTAGTACAGCAATAGGTAACATAAAACTACGTCCTATTCTTTGTAAAACCCCAAAAATTTTCTTTTTCATTTTCTTCCCTTTCATTTATAAAAAAGTATAGAATTTTATACTTTAAAAACACAATTTTTCGCATTTAGTGTATCATAAAATAATCTATATGTACATTTGTATAGATGAGTTAGATTATAGATATCTTTAATGGGTAAGGTATTGTATAATATTTATATATAACTAAATTCAAGGGAGGAAAAGCATATGGAAAAGAAAAGATTGTTGAGTAAAGATGAAGTCTATTTTTTAGTATTTTTTTCTAATTTCTTTATTGGATCAATCATATTGTCTAATAGGTATCACTTTGATTCAATACGTTCATTTTTTATATTTGCTGGAGAGGATCCCTTTCCATTTACTTTGTTTTTCATAGTGTTCTTTTGTTGTCTTTATTATCTTTTTAAAATTTTGATAAAAAAATACCCACTAAGAAATTTTATTAAGAGTAATGATGTCTAACATCAAAAAGGAGAGATATTATGGAAGAAATTAAACAACTTGTCTATAACTATGCTAAAGCAATACACACAAAAAATGAAAAAGATTTTAAAGCATTATGGTCATCTAAAGAAAATACTTTGATTTCACTTACGAATCAATTTGATGGGATTGATTCTATTTATAATGATTTTTTAATAGGTGGTATTCAAAGACTTTATGAATCAATTGATTTAATTGTAGAAGGAATAGAAATACATCAAATAGATGATAATAAAGCTATTATTATCTTTAAATATCATACTGAATGTATTAGAAGAGATACCAAAGAGCCTTATGGTATCCAAGGTTTAGAAACACAAATAGTTATTAAAGAAAACAATGAATGGAAACTTATGCATATTCATTATTCAAAGTAAAAGCTAGCGATTTGCTAGCTTATTTAAGTGCTTTTTAATTTTTAGTTTTTTATTTGATTTAATATATTTACAGTCAGCAATGATAATCATATCTTTATCAATCATATATCCAAACTCTATATTTTTTATAAAGAAATGGCGAATATTATCAGCACTTGCAATTCTTGGATACATTTTAGGAAATTTTTTTAAAGAAGATAGTATTTCTGCTATTTCTTTAGAAACAGATATTTTATTTTCTTTTAAAAATAGGAAGACACTCTGATCAATTAAGATTTTCAATCTTATAGTCCTTCTTTTTTTAATAAGTCAAGAAATTCATCTTCATTATATGCCTTTGATTTCCCTTCTTTTACAAGAGAAGCTTTATATTTTACTTTGTCTTCATATAGAATGTTTTCTTTTTCAACTTCTTTATTATAAATATCAATCATTAATTCTAAAGTTTTTGTTGGAATAAGAGATACACCATCCAAACTAGGAAAATCATTAATACTCATTTTGTTCATATTTAAGCTCCTCCGTTATTTTCATATATTTTATCATGCTTTTAAATAATATTCATTATTCAAAACATTCATTTAGATCTTTTTATTGTATTGGAGTTAATGTTCCACCATTAGATAAGGTAATAGTTTGTCCATTTAACCAACTATTAGCAGAAGCATCATAATAAATTGTATAACCATGATCTTCAATTAAAGATAAATCATTGTTTTCTAAAGTTAAAGTAGTAACATAACTATCCCCAGTAACGACCCATTTAGAAGAACTATCTAAAGATAAGTTAACTTCTTTAGCGTTGTTTTCACTATTGATTGTACTTGTAAGAGTTGAACCTTTTAAAATAAATGAAGCGGTAGAAATATTATCAACACTGATATTTCCATTTAATATTTGATTTGTCGCATTCAATGTTAAGTTTCCACCATTACTTCCTTGACTACCCCATTCACCATCATTTCCAGAAACAGTAACTAATTGATTACTTCCATAATTTAATTTTGTATTTTCTAAGTTAATCACTGCATCTGTATTCGTAATAAAAAACATAGGCGATGTTTCATAGATTTTTGATTTTTTTGAAATGGTAAGTGTTGAATCAGTCGCGCTGAATGTTCCAGTTCCTTCACTAGCATCTCCAGACATACTTTGATAAATCATGACACCACAATTATCAATACCATCATCCACACGACCTACACCATAACTTGTAAGTTTTGTGTTATTTAAAGTAATACTGTTTTTACATTCAATAACGGCACATGATGAATCTGTAGCTGTTCCTTTTGAATTAGAAACTGTAATATTTCCTGTTGAATAAACACAAGGTGAACCTTTTCCATTTGTATTTAAAATTGAATTTTTAACAGCAACGGTTCCTTCGCCACGATCAGTAGCAACGGCAGCACAGTGTTGACCACTTGTAGTAATAGTTACTTTATTAGCGTTAATAGTTCCACCATAAGTCGCATCTAAACCACGAGATGAATCTCCTGTTGTGGTAATTTTTGTATTACTTACATTGAGTGTTGCATTTTCTCCGGTAGAGAAAATAGCATTAGCACCTGTGGCACTTGTTTTAATTGTAGTATCTTTAATCGTTGCTTCACTTCCTTTTTGAACAAGGACAGCAGCATTTAAACCATAAAATTCACTGTTTTCAGTATTTGAAGAATCACCTGATTTAGAAATTGTTAAACCTGTTGCATTCAATGAACCGCCATCGTTTACAACAATGGCGGATTCATCTGAAGAAGTAGCTGATAATGTTTTATTTGATAATTCTTGACTATCAGAAACATCAACAACACCTTCAGTTGTTATTTGAGATGTATTGTTTGTTGCTGATGAATTATTGAATAATAAAGCATTGCTTGATAACACAAGAGCACAAACAAGTAAGATTGTTCCTACAACATTGGCAACAGCATAGATAGCTGTAGGTTTAGCTCCATAAAATGTTTCAACAAGTATTTTACTTCCGAACTTACTCATAATTAAATAAGTTATTGCAAGCATAAAAACTAAAACACTGATAGTAATAATGACAATTTGTAGAGCAGTTAATGATTGACTTGATGAAGTCATTTCTTGATTCATTTGACCAGGTTGATTGTTGTTTTGTTGATTTTTTCCTGGCATAGTTGGTTGACTATTACTTTGTCCTGAGGTACCTTGTTGATTATTAGGTGCTTGTCCATTAGAATTTTCATTTGTTTGATCGTTTGAATCTTGGTTTTGTGAATTTGATTGATTATTGCTACTTTGGTTATTTTGAGATGAATCTTGTTGATTAGACTCATTATTTTGACTATTTTCTCCTTGATTAGGCATTGAAGGAGGTGTTCCTCCTGCTTGTTGCATCATAGATGAAGTATTATGGTTTTTAGCATAATACAGAGTTCCTGAAATCGAACCTAAGGAAACGATAATACAAATTACACTGATTATAACGGATAATTTCTTTTTCATGTCTATCTCCTCCTGACACCTATATAGTACCCATTCTTTAACATATAAGAGTGTGAGTAGTGTGTAAAAATATGGTAAACTCACACACAATTTTGGGATATGAAAAAGATGGAGTTAAGCGCTTACATATGTTACTATATATCTAGGAGGGTTTTTTATGGGAAAATTGGATAATAAAGTGGCAATTATTACAGGAGGAAATGCTGGCGTAGGTAGAGAAATCGCTAAATTGTTTGCAAGTGAAGGAGCAAAAGTCGTTATTTCAGCAAGACGTCAACAAGTCTTGGAAGAAGCAGCAAAAGAAATTGAAGCAGCAGGAGGAACTGTTTTATGTGTTCCTACTGATATTTCTAAAGCGGATGATGTTAAAAACTTAGTAAGTAAAACAGTTGAAACTTTTGGTCAATTAGATATTTTAATTAATAATGCAGGTGTTTTAGATAAAGGATTAAATGCAATTGATCAAATTGATTATGATGATTTAAATAGAGTTATTGATATTAATCAAAAAGGAACAATGTATTGTATGTCAGAAGCTTTAAAAGTGATGAAAAGTGGAGCTTCTATCGTTAATATCTCAAGTGTTGCTGGTCAATATGGAGCAGGTGGTGCTGTTTATGTATCTACTAAAGCAGCAATTATTGGGGTAACAAAACATGCAGCAATGCGTTTTGCTAAAGAAAAAATTAGATGTAATGTTATCTGTCCAGGAAGTATTACAACAGATATGGCAGCAGGATTAACACCTGATACAATGGATATGAAAATGATGGGCGCTATGTCTGCTCATAGTGATTTAACGCTTCAACCTTGTAGTCCTTTAGATGTTGCAAAAGTAGCACTTTTCTTAGCAAGTGATGATGCAGCACCACTTACAGGACAAGTTGTTGTAAGTGATTATGGAGTAGATTTATAATATAAAAAATAAAGAGATTTCATTTATTATTGAAGCAGTCAATATTAGAAATCTCTTTTTCATTTTCAAAAAAATTTAATCATTATCTAATTTAACGGATACATACACAAATAAAAGATATGTTTATTATTATAAAGATAACCATAATTTAAAGGAAAGATATAAACACTGCTTTGATCTATAAAACCTAAACGGCAACATTGATTATTTTCAATGATTTCTTTTATTTAAATCTGTAATTTCTCGTTCTGTTCGTCGCATAACTATGCTCCAAAATGATGTTTTTTAAATTGTTTGTAATAAATAATAAATAAGAATGATGTTGTAAACCAAGTAATTGGATAAGAAATAACAACACCTTTTAATGTCGGATAATGAGGAGAAATAAAGGTTACCCAAGCAACACGTAAAACACAAATACCAAGACAGACTAGAAGCATTGGTTTAAAAGATTCTCCACAACCTCTCATTGTTCCAGAAAAGATTTCTACACAACAGTAAGAAAAATAGAAAGGCATTAAAAAGAATATTAAACTTTGACATTGATTAACGATGGCTGGATCAGATGAAAAGAGTTTTGTAATATAACTTCCCCCAAAACATAAGATCACACTTAAAGAAACTGCCATTGTTAAGGCAATCGCTAAAGCGGTTCTTGCTCCTTTTTGAATACGATCATAAAGATGAGCACCATAGTTTTGCCCTACAAAAGTTGTAATAGCGGCACCAATGGCTGCCATGACCATCCAAAATAAAGCATCGATTTTCACATAGACTGACCATGAAGCAATCGTTTGTGTTCCAAAAGAATTAATATGTGTTTGTAAGACGATATTAGCGATACTATACATTGTTGATTGAATTCCAGCAGGAGCACCAATTTTAACAATTTTCTTTAATACAGGTAAATGGAATTTAATTTTTGATAATGTAAGTTGATAAACATCTTTAGAAAATATCAATTGAAGTGTGACTAAAATAGCACATACTGTTTGGGCAATAAATGTTGCAATCGCTGCCCCAGCAATACCTTTATGTAAAATAACAACAAAAACAAAGTCAAAAACAACATTAACAACACTACAAATAATTAAATAATAAAGAGGTCTTTTACTATCTCCTACAGCTCTTAAAATTCCTGAACCAATATTATAAATAGCTCCAGGAATCATCCCTAAAAAGTAAAGCCTCATATAAAGACTGGCATCATTTAAAATATCATGAGGGACACCTATTGCATCTAAACATTGATAAGAAAAGAATAAACCAAAAAGCATCATGATAATACCACTGACGATTGCAAGCATATATGAAGTATGGACTGCTTGATGTATCTTATCTTTATTATGAGCTCCATAATATTGAGCAATAACAACAGAAGCTCCAGTTGATAAACCAACATAGAAGTTAACAACTAAGTTTGTCAAATTTCCTGTTGAACCAACAGCAGCAAGAGCATTTGTCCCACAAGCTTGACCAACAATAATGGTATCAACGGTATTATATAGTTGTTGAAAAAAGCTCCCAATTAATATTGGAAAAAAGAAAAAAAGTAATTGTTTCCAAATAACTCCTTTCGTAAAATCTTGTGTTTTATTCATAGATTACCCTCCCTATAATAAAAAACACCCAAAGGTGCATTGTTTGAAATAATGGTATCACATAATTTTTGACAAAACAACCAAAGAAGAAACATCAAAAAGTTAAATCAAGTTCATATTTCTTCTTTATGATAATACACGAAAGGAGGAACAGGAACTTACTTAAACAAAACTTAATTATAAACTTCCCTTTTTAAAAAAGATAATAATAGATAATAGTAAAAAGCAGATCTTTTCCCTTCCCTTTGATCTGTTTTTTTGTTGTTTCTATAAAATGAAAATGATAAGGTAGATAGAGAGAGGTGCAAATCTATGTTATTTAAAGATAAATTAAAAGAACCTGTTATTTATAAAGGGAGTAATAAGGCAATAAATGAACTAAATCAAATACAAGAATATTTAAAAACACATACAAGTAAAGAATTAGAAAAGAAAGCAAGATTTATTCAGTATGGTATTGAAGGAGAAGAGAATGTTCTATTTGAATTAAAGAATAGTCATTTTCCAATGTATGTTTTACATGATATTTATATGGTAGATCATGATTTGAGTGCGCAAATTGATTATATAATTATTACGCCATCGATGGTTTATTTTATAGAATGTAAAAATCTTATAGGGACAATCACGATAGATTCTATGGGAAATTTTACAAGAGAGTATAATTATAATGGGAAAGTAATTAAAGAAGGTATTTATTCACCCATAACACAAAATCAAAGACATTTAGAGTTATATAAAATGTTACGTGAAAAGGATAAAGGATCAGTAATGAAATTTCTTTATAATAAGACCTTTTCAAGTGGTTTTAAATCACTTGTTGTCCTTGCTAATCCAAAGTCTATCTTAAAAAGTCGTTATGCTCCTAAAGAAATAAAAGAAAAAGTTATTAAAGCAGACCAACTGATAGATTATATAAAGAAGCATGAACAAAGTGCTTTTAGAAATCAAAAAGATATGATTGCTATGGCAGATGGACTTTTATCGTATCATCAAAAACAAGAAATACCGCCAATTCAAGAAGAAAATACATTTGAAAGTATAGAAACTAATAATGATGATCAATTAATTGAGTCTTTAAAAAAATATCGTATGAATAAAGCTCAAGAAAAGAATTTACCACCTTATTATATATTTAATGATATTACTTTAAATGAAATCATTGCTTATAAACCAACAACAATAGAAGAACTCCTTGCAATAAAAGGATTTGGACCAAAGAAATGTGATTGGTATGGAGAAGATATTTTAGACATAATAAGAAGTTTGTAATGAACTTCTTTTTTAATCCCATAATTTTTGACAAAACAACCAAAGAGAAAACATGAAAAAGTTAAATAAAGTTCATATTTGTAACTTATGATAATAGACGAAAGGAGGAACAAGAAATTACTTAAACAAAACTTAATCATAAATTTCCCTTTTTAAAAAAGATAATAATAGATTAAAAAACAGATTCTCCCCCTCCCTTTTGAATCTGTTTTTTTGTGCAGAATATATAAACAACATTCATTGATTATGGTACAATAAATAAAAGAACATTTTGAATATAAAAGTAAATTAAAATGAAATAATTTTTGTATGAATAAAGTTTTAAAAAGATACAAAAATCGCAAATTCTAATGACTATAATAGGAGATGTTAATAAGAAAAAATGATGAAGTTAGAGTTTTAAACATGATATTATTTTAAAGATGGGAGAAGAAAGTATGAGTAAAAAAACAGTTCAAAAAAGTAAGAAAAGAACAACAAGAGCCAATAAAAAAAGAACAACGGGTGTAAAGGCCAATACGGTTGTTAAATCGGCACCAGTTACCAGTGAAAAGGTAACTGAAGTCAAACCAGTAGAAGTACCAAAAAAAGTTGATACTGTTGAATCAACACCAAAGACAACTGTTCAACCAAAAGAAACAAATGAAAAAGTTGCTGCCAAAACAACATCAACAAAAAAAACAGCTTCTACTAAGAAAGCAACTACTAAAAAGACAACAACTGCTAAATCAACAACAGCTACAAGCAAAAAAACAACTACTGCTAAACCAAAATCTGTAAAAAGTGAAACACCTGTTGAGGCTAAACCAACAGAAGTTATTCAAGAAGTTCCTGTTGAAAAATCACAACCAATTGATTTAGGACCTCGTAGAAGTGTTGCTTTTATTGGTTCAGAATGTTATCCATTTGTAAAAACGGGTGGATTAGGGGATGTTATGTCAGCTCTTCCAAAGAGTTTAGCTAAATTAAATATGGATGTTAAAGTTATTATTCCTAGATATAAATGTATTCCTCAAAAGTTCCAAGAAAAGATGGAATATAAAGGATCATTTTATATGGATCTATGTGCAGATGGAAAACAATATTATGTAGGTATTATGGAATATCAAGAAGATGGTGTTGTTTATGATTTTATCGATAATGATGAATTCTTCTCATGGGGAAATCCATATACGAATCTTATTGATGATATTCCTAAGTTCTGTTATTTTAGTAAAGCAGCTCTTGCGGCACTTAATTATTTAAATTGGACACCAGATATTGTACATTGTCATGATTGGCAAGCAGCTTTAGTTCCTCTTTATTTAAGAACAAGCTTTAAAGATACAAATGTAGGACGTGCAGGTGTTGTTCTTACAATTCATAACTTAAGATTCCAAGGTATCTATGATCGAAAAACAATTCAATATTGGTCAGATCTTCCTGATTATGTCTTCAATAAAGATTGTATGACACAAAATTGGTTAGATGCGAATATGTTAAAAGGTGGTATCACTTATTGTAATAAATTAACAACAGTAAGTAATACGTATGCTGAAGAAATTCAAACAGAAGAGTATGGTGAAGGTCTTGAAGAACATTTAAGATATCATAGTAGTAAGATTTTAGGAATTGTTAATGGTATTGATACGGATATTTGGAACCCAGCAACAGATAAACTTTTAGCTGCTCAATATGATAGCCAATCTGTTATCAAGAATAAAAAAGCGAATAAAAAAGCACTTCAAGAATCATTAGGATTAGAAGTTGATGATCATAAAATTGTCATTGGACTTATTTCACGTCTTACAAATCAAAAAGGTCTTGATCTTGTTAATGATGTTATTCCAAGTATTATGGATGAACATACACAAGTTGTTGTTTTAGGTACAGGGGATGCGATGTATGAAGATGCTTTCCGTTATTATGAAAATAAATATAAAGGAAACTTCTGTGCATATATTGCTTACAATGAAAATGTCGCTCACAATATTTATGCAGGATGCGATGCATTATTAGTACCATCAAGATTTGAACCTTGTGGACTTACACAACTTATTAGTATGAGATATGGTTCTATCCCAATTGTAAGAGAAACAGGTGGACTTAAAGATACTGTTCAACCTTATAATCTATTTGATAATACAGGTAATGGTTTTACCTTTGATCGCTATGAAAGTGGACTTCTTTATGATGCAATCAATCGTGCTAAAACACTTTATTTTGAAAATAGAAAATATTGGGATGAAATGGTTGTTCGTGATATGAATAAAGATGTCTCTTGGCAACAAAGCGCAAAACAATACAAAGATATGTATGTAGAATTAACACCAAAATATTAAAGCAATTTAAAATGCAATGTTATTTAACGTTGCATTTTTTTATCCCATAATTTTTGACAAAACAAACAAGAAAGAAACATGAAAAAGTTAAATAAAGTTCATAAAACTTATCTATGATAATACCCGAAAGGAGGAACAAGAACTTACTTAAACTCAAAACTTAATTATCAATTTCCCTTTTTAAAAAATAATAATAGATAATAGTAAAAAGCAGATCTTTTCCCTTCCTGTGGATCTGTTTTTTTTGTTGTAACAATAAAAATTGCATTGTAACAATCTAATTGTTACAATGCAAAAACTGATGTTACAATACTAAAATACCAATAAAATCAAATGATACACAACAAAAGAGGCAAGCCAGGCGATAAGGCATTGTCCAAAGACAACAATCAATGCCCATTTACCATTAAGTTCTCTTTTGATTGCAGCAATCGCTGCAATACAAGGTGTATAAAGTAAACAGAAAATAAGTAAAGATAAAGCAGCTGGTGTTGTAAGTGACATCAACAATGATTGGGTTGAACCATAAAGAATAGATAATGTCGAAACAACACTTTCCTTTGCCATAAATCCTGAAATAAGGGCTGTTGAAATGCGCCAGTCACCAAATCCTAATGGATTAAAGATTGGAGCAATATATCCTGCAAGAATAGCAAGAATACTATCTTTAGATTCAGTTACAATATTAAATCTTAAATCAAATGTTTGTAAGAACCAAATAACGATGGTTGCGACAAAGATGACAGTAAAAGCGCGTTGTAAGAAATCTTTAGCTTTTTCCCATAATAATTGACAGACGTTTTTAGCACCTGGCATACGGTAGTTTGGAAGTTCCATGACAAAAGGAACAGGTTCACCTTTAAAAAGGGATCCTTTTAAAATCAAAGCAAAGATAATACCTGTTAAAATACCAAAAACATATAAGAAAATCATTACCAAAGCACCTTTGCCTGGAAAAAAGACAGAGGTAAAGAAAGCATAAATTGGTAGTTTTGCTGAACATGACATAAAAGGTGTTAGAATGATTGTCATTTGTCGATCTCTTCTTGATGAAAGTGTACGACTTGCCATAACGCCAGGAACAGTACAACCAAAGCCAATCAACATTGGAACAATACTTCGTCCAGAAAGTCCAATTTTTCTAAGGAGTTTATCCATAATAAAAGCAACACGAGCCATATAACCACTATCTTCTAATATAGATAAGAAGAAAAATAAAGTAACAATAATTGGTAAGAAACTTAAAACAGTTCCTACCCCATTAAAAATCCCATCAATAATCAAAGAATGTAAAGCTACATTGATTTGTGCTTGGGTTAGAAGAGTATCAACATAATTTGTTACAATAGATACACCATTTTCCAGGATATCTTGTAAAAAAGAACCAATAACATTAAAGGTTAAAAAGAAAACGATACCCATAATTCCAATAAATGCGGGAATACCTGTATATTTTCCAGTTAAAAATTGATCAATTTTTTGACTTCTTAATCTTTCTTTACTTTCATGAGGTTTCTTCACAGTTTGTCTACAAATATTAATGATTGAATGAAAACGATCACTGGCAATAGCAGCTGAACAATCAAGACTACTTTCTTCTTCAAGTTGTTTACGAATGTGTTCTAAAATTTCCTTTTCATTTTGACTTAAATCAAGTTGTTCTAATAAAAGAGAATCATTTTCTGCAAGTTTACTTGCTGCAAAACGTAAAGGAATTCTTGCATTTTTTGCATGATCTTCAATAAGATGTTCAATTGCATTAATACAACGATCAAGAGCTTGATTATCAAAATGTTGTAAAAATTGAGGTTTTTCTTGATAATAAGCAACATGTAAAACATGACTGACTAATTCATCAATACCTTCTCCTTTAGCGGCTGAAATAGGAACGACAGGAACTCCTAAATGTGCTTCTAGTTCATTAATAAGAACGGTTCCCCCATTTCCTGACATTTCATCCATCATATTTAAAGCAACAACCATAGGCATATTGAGTTCTAATAGTTGCATTGTTAAATAAAGATTTCTTTCAATATTTGTTGCATCAACAATATTAATGATTGCTTTTGGTTTTTCTTTTAATAAGAAATTTCTAGTCACGATTTCTTCACTACTATAAGGTGACATTGAATAAATTCCTGGTAGATCCGTTATAAGGGTATTTTTGTAGCCTTTAATCACACCATCTTTACGATCAACAGTGACTCCTGGAAAATTACCAACATGTTGATTAGAACCAGTTAGTTGATTAAATAAAGTTGTTTTACCACAGTTTTGATTACCAACTAAGGCAAAAGTAAGTAGATCACTTTCATGATAGATTTGATGATTATTGATTTTATCGTAACTTGATTCACCATACCCTGGATGTTTTTTATTTTTAAAAATAATGTTTTCATTTTTTAACTCTTCTTTTTTAGTAGTTTCTTTAACTTCTATTTTTTGAGCATCTTCTTTCCTTAAAGTAAGCTCAAAATCATGTATTTTAATTTCAATAGGATCCCCCATTGGTGCATATTTTACCATAGTTACTTCTACACCTTGGATAAGTCCCATATCTAAAAAGTGTTGTCTTAATGCTCCTGTTCCTCCTACAGAGACAATTACAGCACTTTTTCCTATAGCCAAATTATCTAATTTCATATTTTATCCCTTCTCTTTCTTTATAAGAGTAACTTTAAATAATAAGAAAAGCAATAAAATATATAATGTATACCCCTTTTTTTACATAATTATTCTATTTTATGGATATACTTTTTCTTTATATTGAAGATGGAGGTAGAAAGTATGATAAAAAACGCACTTTTAAGTTTAAAGAAAAACATAGGAAAAACGATTTTATTATTTGTAATAATTGTCGTTATTACCAATCTCGTCATTGCTGGTTTATCCATTCAATCAGCAACACAAAAATCAATGGATCAAATTCGTAGTAGTTTAGGAAACGATGTAACTCTTTCTGTTGATTTTAAAAACATGATGAAAAATAGAGAACCAGGTGAAGCCGTAAGTAATGAGACCTCATTAACAACAACCATGGCAGATAGTTTAAAAGATTTAAAGTATGTAGAAAGTTATAATTATCAAATATCTACATCAGCTGATAGTGATTCTATTTCAGCAGTAGAAAATAAATCGGATAATAGTAATAATCAACAAGATACAAATAAGCCAAATGATCAACCAGAACAAGCTTCAAATCAAGGTGGTTTTACAATCAGTGCTAATACTACAATGGAATATTTAGATTCATTTACAAACAGTAATTATGCCTTAACAGATGGTCGTTTGCTTACAAGTGATGATGCAAATACAAATAACTGTGTCATTGAAACCAATCTTGCAAGTGATAATGATTTAAGTGTTGGTGATACTTTTACTATTACATCAACGGTTAATGATGAAACAATTACTCAAGAACTTACAATTGTAGGTATTTATGAAATTCAATCAACAAATGAAATTGGTGGTGCTCATTTCAATAATCCAGTAAACACGATTTATACTGATTTATCAGTTGGGCAAACACTTACTGGAAGTAGTGAAAATATCACATCAGCAATTTATTATTTAGATGACCCAGAAAGTGCAGAAGCTTTTGTAGAACTTGCGAAAAAGAAAAGTGATATTGATTTTGATACATTCTCATTAGATGCCAATGATCGTCTTTATCAACAAAATGCTTCTTCTCTTGAAAGTATGCAATCATTCGCAAAGATGTTTGTATGGATCGTAGTGATTGCTGGTAGTGCAATTCTTTGTTTAATTTTAGCTCTAACAATTAGAAATAGATATTATGAAATTGGTGTTCTTTTATCACTTGGACAAAGTAAAGTTAAAATTATTGCTCAACAACTTATTGAAATAGGTTTAATTGCAGTAGTTGCTTTTGTGATTTCTTTAGGTACAGGACAATTAACATCTCATTATATGGGTAATATGTTAGAAAGTGGTTCTTCTTCAAATGTCATGCAAATGGATCAAAAAGGTGATCAACCAAATGATAATCAACAAAAAACTAATACACAAACAAAAGAAAATTTCCTAGGAAATATGATAGAAGGACCATCAAATCAAGAATTAGATGTTTCAATTACAGATGAAAATGTCGTTCAACTTGCCGGTGTTACAGCAGCAATCTGTATTGTTTCTATTGCTGTACCTGCAGCCTATGTATTAAGACTTACACCTAGACAAATCTTATCTAGAAAGGAAGGTTAAGATGGAAAAGTTATTGGAATTAGAAAATGTAAGCTATAGCTATCAAGATGGTAAAGAAAAAAATAAAATTTTAGAACATGTTTCTTATTCATTTGAAAAAGGTAAAATATATGCTGTTGTTGGTGCGAGTGGAAGTGGGAAAACAACGACCCTTTCCCTTTCATCTGGTTTAGATAAACCAGATGAGGGAAAAGTCTTATTCAAAGGAAAAGATATTCAAGAAATAGGTTTAAATAAATATCGTCGAGAAGATATCTCTATTGTCTTTCAATCATATAACCTCATTTACTATATGAATGCTTTAGAAAATGTTATGTCTGCTTTAGAAATTGCGGAAATCAAAAGAAAAGATAAAAAAGAATATTGTTTATCTATTCTTGAACACCTTGGACTTTCCAAAGATGAATGTAAAAGAGATATTCGACAACTATCAGGAGGACAACAACAAAGAGTTGCAATTGCACGTGCTATTGCAAGAGAAGTCGATTTGATTCTTTGTGATGAACCCACAGGTAACCTTGATGAAAAGAATTCAATAGAGATCATGAATACTTTCTTAGATTTAGCACATATTCATCATAAATGTGTTATTTTGGTAACCCATTCACCTACTCTAGCAAAGATGTGTGACGTATCTTTAAGAATTAAAGAAGGAAAAATAGAAGAGGCTGTAACAAAATAAAATAAACAGCTAAAAATAGAAAAAGAATATTTTGAAGAATAATTTAAAAGTGGTAGTTTTTCTATCGCTTTTTTGTATTTTTAATCGCAAAAGTATAAGAAAATAAAAAGTTCTGCGGTTTGAAATCGCAAAACTTTACAAAATAGGTGAATCTGGCGAATATATTCTTTAAAAAATATTAAGAATTTTCTTCCCTTCTTTTTAATAATTCTTTGTTATTTTAAATAAGGATGAAAATGAAACAAAAGTGGCACCCATGTCCATTTCATTATAAACGTAATCCTTTAATATCTTTAATACGTGAGAGAATAATATTACAACTACAACTAGTAACCCCTGGTAATGTATCAATAGTAGTATGTAAGAAATGTTCCATTTCACTATTAGAAGCAGCAACAGCATGTACATGTAATTTGTTTTTTCCTGTAACACGATAAATTTGAGTAACAATATTATTTTGGTTTAATATGTCTATAACATCAGTAAACGAATTTGACAATGTTTCAATTTCAAAATAGCAAGATATAGCGCCACTGATTTTTTGAGGATTGATAATTGTCGTATATTCTTCAATAACCCCTTTTTTTTCTAATGCTTGAATTCTAGCTTTTACAGCAACTCTAGAAATCCCTACCTCTTTTCCAATATCAGAGTAAGAAAGACGTGCATTTTTTATTAATAATTGAACAATTTTTTGATCTAATTCATCAAGTCCATTTAAATACATAATCATTCCTCCGTTAATCATTTATTTAATACTATCATGCTCCGTATTATAAGTAAATCTTTTAAAAATTAGAGATATTGACTGAAAATAAATATTTGATTATAATACTTACGAAACGTAAGATAAATATTACGAAAGGAATACAAAAAGATGAATAGAGATTTAACAAAAGGTTCAGTTTTAAAGTCTATGCTTCTTTTTTCAATTCCAATGATTTTAGGTGATTTACTTCAACAATGTTATAACATTGTAGATACATTGATTGTTGGTCAATTTCTTGGTAAAAATGCTCTAGCAAGTGTTGGCTCATCGTTTACCTTAATGACATTTATAACATCTATAATCCTTGGTTTATGTATGGGAAGTGGAGCGTTGTTTTCAATTAGATATGGACAAAAAGATGAAAAAGGATTACGGGAAGATGTATGTGCATCATTTTTCTTTATTGCACTCATCACGTTTATACTAACAGTAATATCTTATATTTTTCTTAATCAGCTTTCTGTTTTTTTACATGTTCCGCATGAAGTGTGGGGAGATATGAAAGGATATCTTATTGTTATTTTTATAGGAATACCAGCTATTTTTTTATATAACTATTTTGCTTCTTATTTAAGAGCTATTGGAAATTCAATGATTCCACTTATATTTTTAGCTATTTCAGCAATACTTAATATTGTATTAGATTTATTTTTTGTAATTGTATTAAAATTAGGGGTTGAAGGTGCAGCTATTGCTACGGTGATTTCCCAATATCTTTCAGGTATTGGCATCAGTATTTACTCACTTATAAAAAATATACAAGTACGAGCAATTATGAAATTACAATATTTTCATTTAAAGAGGGTTCATAAAGTGATCTCGTTTTCAGTTCTTACATGTATTCAACAATCAGTAATGAATTTAGGTATTTTAATGGTACAAGGGTTAGTGAATAGTTTTGGAACTGTAGTTATGGCAGCATTTGCTGCTGCTGTTAAAATAGATGCTTTTGCATATATGCCAGTACAAGATTTTGGAAATGCATTTTCTACTTTTATTGCTCAAAACTATGGTGCAAAAGAAAAAATGCGTATTCAATCAGGATTAAAATCAGCAGTTTGTCTTTCTATGGGATTTTGCATAATTATTTCAACTATTGTATGTATTTTTGCTAAAGATTTAATGACTATTTTTATAGATGCAAAAGAAACAGAAATTATTATGGAAGGTGTCAAGTATTTAAAAATTGAAGGTGCCTTTTATTGTGGAATTGGTTGTTTGTTTTTGTTGTATGGTTTGTATCGTGCTTTAGGTAAACCTGGTATGAGTGTCGTTCTTACAATATTTTCTTTAGGGACACGTGTTGTGTTAGCTTATGTTTTATCAGCAATTCCAGCGATTGGTGTTACTGGTATTTGGTGGTCTGTTCCTATTGGATGGGCACTGGCAGATTTAATAGGATTAATTTATTATAGGTCTAAAAAAAAGGAATTGCTTTCTTTTAATATTTAGGAGGATTATTTATGAACAACAAATGTGTTTTATTAAATGCCAAAAAAATGAATTTTGATGGGAAATTAGATTTTTCAATACTATCATCTGATTTAACAGTATATGATGACACAACCCCTCAACAGCTTTTAGAAAGGATTCAAAATGCTAATATAATAATTACTAAAGAGATGGAAGTAAGTGGAGAGATGATACGTCAATTTCCAGATTCTGTAAAATTAATTTGTGAAGCTGGAACAGGTTATAACAATATAGATCTTGATGCAGCAAAGGAAAAGAAAATTACTGTTTGTAATATTCCATCTTATAGTTCAAAGCGAGTTGCTCATACTGCAATCATGATGATTTTAAATTTAAGTTCTACAATACAAACACAAATGAAAATGCTAGTAAATGGTAATCATGATAACTTTACTCATAATTTACAAGTTCCTCATGTTGAAGTTAATGGTAAAACGTTAGGTGTTGTAGGAGCTGGGCATATAGGAAAAAATGTGATAAAAATTGCGCAGGCGTTAGATATGGATATTATGGTGTATACAAGAACGCCTAGAGAAGATCATGATGGAATTCATTATGTATCATTTGATACTTTATTAAAGAATAGTGATTATATTTCTTTGCATTGTCCACTAACATCGAGTACGAAACATATGATTAATAAAGATACTTTATCTCTTATGAAACCCACAGCGTTTATTATTAATACTTCTAGAGGTGCATTGATTGATGAAAAGGCACTTGTTGAAGCACTTAAAAATCAAACGATTGCTGGAGCAGGATTAGATGTTCAAGAAGAAGAACCACCAAAAGAAGATAGTCCTCTTTATCAATTGGATAATGTTATTTTAACACCGCATATGGGATGGAAAGGATTAGAAACAAGACAAAGACTTGTTTCAATTCTTGCAAGTAACATAAAAGCTTATTTAGAAGGAAATCCAATCAATGTTGTTTCTAAATAAAAAATATGTAAAAAAGCCTATTTTTAAAAGGCTTTTTTTTATAAAATGTTAAAATAGTATTTAGAAATGGAATAAGGTGATTTTAATGAAAATAAATGAATATCAAAAACGAGCTATGTTAACTTTAAATAAGGAATTAGATAAAAAGGATATTTTGATTAATAGTGTTATGGGTCTATGTGGTGAATCGGGAGAAGCTATTGATATTGTTAAAAAGTGGCTTGCCCAAGGGCATGATTTAGATAAAGATCATTTAGCAAAAGAACTTGGAGATATTGCATGGTATTTAGCTGAAGCAGCAACTGCGTTAGATTTGTCATTAGAAGATATTTTACAAGCTAATTTAGATAAATTAAAAAAAAGATATCCACAGGGATTTGATAAAAATAATTCAATTCATAGAAAAACAGATGACTTGTAGACATCTGTTTTTAATTAAATAATTTTTGATTTTTTCCTGAAGGTACTTTAAATAATAAAATAAGAATAAATCCAATTCCAACGACAAAGATAGACAAAGTAAATAAGACTTGATATGAAGCAACATCTAATATCTGACCAGCTATATTTTGAAAAACAATTGAACTTAAGTTTCTTAAAGTTTGAACAAAAGCAAGTGCAGTGATTTGATGTTCTTTTGGAACAAGTGTACTTATAATTTTTAAATTAATCATGATAAATAGCATACCCGAAGGATGTTTTGTAAGTAAAGTCACAAGGATTTTAAGAGGTAGCCAAACATTAAAAGCATAGCATAAAAATTGTATAGAAATCATAGTATAGGCAATAATAAGTAGTTTCTTGTTTGCAAGTTTATCCATAAATCTATTAGAAAACAAAACAAGTGGAGCTTCACATAAAACAGCGAAAGATAAAATTGTTGAAACAAGATCTACTGCTAAACCATCGTTTTGAAACATGGCTGGAATGTATGTATTAGCCATATTTGTAATTCCTTGGAAAATAGCAGAAATAATTAAATAATAAAGATATTTATGATTATGAATTAATGTACTAGTCTTTGTTTTTTCTTCTTTCTTTTGAATTAAATCTGTTGGTGTTTGTGTACCGAGTAAACCAATGATACAAAGAAGCATTGTTATAACAAAACAAACAAAGATGGCTGCTGGTGAAATCCATTGGTAAATAATTCCAGCAAGCCATGATCCTATGGCATAACCTATTGTTCCCCATATTCTTATTTTCCCATATTGATAAGGTGAAGATGAAGCAATCTTTTCCATAACTGGATTTGTCCCATTAATTAAAGTTAAAACAAAACTATAACCAATAGTAATTGTAATTAAACTATCTGCAAACATAAAGGCAAAACCTCCAAGGCCTGCTAAACTAAATAACATAAAGTTTACTTTTTTAACATCATATTTATCACTTAACATACCAATGACTGGTTGAAAAATCATCGATGTTAAAAAAGAAGTTGAAACAACTAGAGATACTTCACTGGCTTTAAAGCCTTTTCCTAATAAATAAACTGAAATTAATGCTGAAAATACGGCCCATGATAAATAATAGAAATTATACATGAGGAAATAACTTAAATAACTATTTTTATAACGTTTTAACATAAAAACCTCCTAATGAAATACTTTTAAATCTTTATTTGTTGGTACTTTAAAGAAGAGAACAAGAATTATACCAACAACACTACAAATAAATAAAACAAAATAAAACATTTGATAACCAGTAAAATCAATCAAATATCCCGCTAACATTTGAAATAAAATTGATGAAAAACTTTTACAAGCTGAAACAAGAGATAAAGCGGTGTTTTGTCTTGCATTATCAACAATCGTTGTAATGATTTTTAAATTAATCATGACAAAAGCCATAGTTGCAACAGTTTTTGTAAGAAAAACAATAATGATTTGAATAATGAGTGATGAAATAAAACTAAAAGTAAAGAATTGGAGAAAAAGTAAAACAAAGACACTCATTAATAATTGTTTATTGGTAAAACGATTCATATAAAAGCGTGATAATAAAATAACAGGGGCTTCTGATAATGTTGAAAAAAAGATAACAGTTGAAACATAATTAATTGGTAAACCACTTTGTTTCAACATAGCAGGTAAATAAAGATGATGAACGTTGGTAATACCATAAAATAAACAAACAATAATTAAATAAAAAGGAATATGTTTGATTTTAAAAACCGATGCCATCGAAATCTTTTCTTCTGTTTTTTCCACGGGCGATAAAATACTATGTGTTCCCAAAATACCAATCACACATAATAACTCCCCTATCGCAAAGAAAACATAAAGACTATAAGGTCCAATATTTTTATAAAGAGAACCTGCAATAATTGTCGCTATGGCATAACCAATCGTTGCCCAAACACGGATTGAACCATATTTAAATCTTGAAAGAATAGCCATTCTTTCAATGATTGGATTTGTTCCATTAGTAATCGCTAATACTAAACTATAAACAAAAGCAATCAAATAAATATTTTTTAAAAAGATAAAGATGATTCCAGACACTCCTGCAATCAATAGTAAGATACTATTTACATATCTTGATTCATGTTGATCATTAAGTTTACCAATAAAGGGTTGTACGATAACGGATAAGACATAAGAACAAGATACAACAAAACTCACTTGAGAAGCACTGTATCCTTGATCCATTAAATAGACAGAAATAAATCCAGAAAAGAATGCTAAACAAAAGAAAAAGAAGAAATACATTAAGAAATAACTTAAATAACTATTTTTATAATGTTTAAAAAAATCATTTTTTCCTCCTTAAAATACTTTTTTCTTATATAATAGAAAAGAGGTGATGATATGCTTTTACAAGAACAAATGAAACAAGATATCTTTTCATATAATGAACGAACAATTATTGATTTTATTCTAGAAAAACAAGAAAAAATAAAAAATTATTCTACCAAAATGATTGGCGATGAAACCTATACGGCCCCTTCGACAGTAATTCGTATTGCTCATAAATTAGGTTTTCAAGGTTGGTCTGATTTTAAAGAAGCCTATCTTGATGAAGTCATTTATTTAAACAATCACTTTCAAGAAATAGATCCTAATTATCCTTTTACCAATCAAGATACAATGATGCAAATTGCTCATAAAATAACGCAATTACATATCGAAAGTGCAAAAGATACGGCTTCTTTAATTCATCACGATACGTTACAAAAAGCGATTCAAATATTAAGAAAAGCTAATGTTGTGAAGGTCTTTGCGATTGCTAATTTAAATTTTATTGGAGAAGAATTTGTTTTTAAATTAAATCGTATTCATAAAAAAGCTTATATTGAACCTGTACAAGATAATCAATTTCAAGATGCGATTATGACGACAAGTGATGAATGCGCTATTTGTTTATCTTATTCAGGAGAAACCCCTACTCTTTTAAAAACAGCAAACTTTTTAAAAGAAAATAAGGTACCTATCATTGCAATCACCAGTCTTGGTAAAAATAGTTTATCGGATCTTGCAACCGTATCATTAAATGTTTCTACTCGAGAAAAATCATTTTCTAAGATTGCTGGATTTACTTCTTTAGAATCTATGAATATTGTTTTGAATATTCTTTATTCATGTTTGTTTTCTTTGAATTATCAAGTAAACTTAGATTATAAAATCAATGTTGCTAAAAGAGTGGAACTTAATCGTGAAATAGATAATGAAATTATTGAAGAACATCTCAAAGAAGATTAGTTCTTCTTTTTTATTTTAGACATTCATCTAAAATAGCAACACCTTTTTCTAATAAGTCACTACATGATCTTTTCTTCTCTTTGTTTTCTTTTAAAAGGCTATGACAACAAAGACTTCCTACTTGTTCTTTAAAATCCATGGCCAAACATTTACCACAAGCATAACTTTTGAGCTTTGACTGAGGGTAGTCTATATTTCCATCACTCGTTTCTAAATAGGAACAAATCATTGCCATAAGTATTGGAATACAGCACATTTCTTCTAATCCTGCAATGCCTCTACCGAGACTTTCTGCTAATTTAAAAAGTTCTTTTTCATTTAACTTTAAAAGATCTTGGTAACTACATAAAAATGCCTGAGCACAGTTGTAACCTTGGTTATGTAATTCTTTTACTTTTTCTTCTCTTTGACTCATCATCCTCACCTCACATCCATTAGTTTATTGATTTTAAAAAGTTTTGAAATATAAAAAAATGTAAACGGAGAGATGTTTACATTTTCTAATTTATTATTTAATTTTTTTGTAAATAGAATTTACATCAAACACAAATACATAAAATAAAGTCCATAACATAAAAGCATAATGATTCCACAAGGTTTCCTTAATTCTTGATGTTTCATTGTACCAAACCAGAGAACTAATCCAGCTATTACTGCAATCATAGAATCAATCATAAATTTACTTTCGAAAGGAACACTACAAATAAGAGATGTTGTTCCAATGACAAAAAGAATATTAAAAATATTACTTCCTACAATATTGCCTATCGCGATTCCTGCATTACCACGTTTTGCAGCTGTTACAGAAGTGACGAGTTCAGGAAGTGATGTTCCAAAAGCAACAATTGTTAAACCAATAAAGCGTTCACTCATACCAAAATAACGAGCAATGGCACTGGCACCACTTACCGCAAAGTCACTTCCTTTAACAACAAGGATTCCTCCAATGAGAATAAAGAGAAGACATTTCCAAACAGGAATATCTTTTTCTTCTTCTTGAGTTTCACCATTTCTTGCCATGATAAATAAATAAACAAGATAAGCAATAAAAAGAATCCAAAGGGAAATACCTTCAATAAAAGTAATTTTCATATCTGTCATACCAAAGATCATGAGGATGATTGTTATAAAAATCATAAAGGGAATTTCATAACGGATGGTTGATTTTTGTATTTTTACATTGGTGATCAAGGCTGTAATTCCTAAAATAATAAAAATATTTAAGATATTACTACCTACCACATTTCCAATAGTAATCCCTGCATTTTGTTGTATGGCAGCCGTAATACTTACAGCAGCTTCAGGCATACTGGTTCCCATAGCAACAATTGTAAGACCAATGATTAGTTGGGGAATACCCAGTTTTCTAGCAATGCTTGCTGCCCCGTCTACAAACCAATCAGCTCCTTTTACTAGAAAAACAAAACCTACTAATAAAATAATAATTTGTTGAATCATAACGATTACTCCTTCCTTTTATTTTGCAGTAGGTATAAAAAAAGCGGACTCCTACTGCATTGCAGTAAAAGTCTCGCTATTCAATCACTTTCCGAGTTATAAATTTTATAACTGTACTGACGAAGAAGTGAACCAAGTGCTTGGCAAGCTACTCCCTTTTATGAGGTCATTCTATCAAATAATATTTATTTAAGCAACTTTAAATTAATTTTAAATATTTAAAGGCATTGTATAAACCATCTTCATTTACATCATCAGTAATATAATCAGCGGCTTCTTTAATTTCAAAGCCACCATTACCCATCGCAACATTATAAGCGCAACATTCAAACATCGATAAGTCAATTTTAGCATCACCAAAAGAAATCGTATCTTTAGGATCAACATGTAAATAATCTAATAGGACTTCAATAGCATGTCTTTTAGTAATACCTGTAGGTCCTAAATCACCAAATAATGCAACTTCTCCTTTACCTCCCCAAGTATTCGCAACTAAATGAGGAAAGTCTACTTTAGAATCTAAATGGTCTTGATATGTTCTTAAAATGAAACTGATTTTATTAACATCGTCACGGTATAACTCATCCCCTTGTAAATGAATGAAACCATCAATAAAATGTTGAGCAGAACTTTTGGCATTCTCTAAGCTTGCCCCTTTGCCTTTAGCGTATTTTACCATGGTTTCAGGTCCTTGTTCTAACATATAATCATTACAATACATACCACTATTAGCTTCTAAATAAAAACCAATATGTCTTTCATTACACCAATCAACAATATTTTTTACATCTTCTTTAGACAAACCTTGATGCATTACAACATGATTATTATCTTCAACATAAGCACCATTTCCACCAATCATTCCATCTAAATCACATAAATTTCTTTGTAAGATTTCTGCTTTTGAACATCCTGTACAAATATAAACTTTATGGCCATTAGCTCTAGCTTGATCAACAGCTTTTGCAGCTGAAGCAGGTAATTTTGCTTCATAATCAATTAATGTTCCATCGACATCTAAAAATACAATTTTACTCATACTTTTCTCCTTTTTCTTATAACTTCATTGTACTAAAAATGAAAGGGAAAGTCATTGATAATATTGCTACAAATTTAAAAGCATAAAAAAAAGGTTAGAGCTGCAATTCTAACTCTTTCTCTTTAATAGGAACCTTAACATGTAAATATGAATTAACTATTTCTTTTAATAAAACCTGTAAAATTTTTAATAAAGTTTATATTTTTTTTAAAATGTGTTTTTTGACTATGATTTTAATAAAATAATAAAGACAAGCAATAAATACAATAAAAAGGAAAAAGAATGGAATAGGATCTATGTTTGTAAATACAAAAAATGCTTGAATTGAATCAAAATTGTATTTGATTATTAATAATAACATACCTATAAAAAAGTTAGAAAAAAATACTAAAAAGTATATCTCGTCTCTATCAATCAATTTTCTATTTTCCATATTATTTACCTCATTTTTAAACTCTTCTATATGAACATTGTATAGGATATAAAATAATTAAAATAGAATTAAGAAAATATAGATATTATGGTATAATATAAGATTTAAAAGGAACTATTTATTGAATATTAAAAATGATAAAGCTTATATTTTTTATCGTAGATAGTCTTAAGATGCAATGCTATAATATTGATGAAATTCAAAAACATTAGATATCACAAAATGAAAAGGCTAGAGTGGCAGCTCTAACCTTTTCTTGCTTTTTAGCGTGAACATTTAACACGAGGCTAGTTATCGTTTGAAAAATCTGTTTAACCATTTGCATATGTAATAAGTCATTACGCCTGCCATGACAGAACAAACTAAGTTAAATACCATCTCCTGTCAAGGAGGCTCCGATAACACTTTTATTATATCAAAGTCTTTTACTCAATTTGTCTCAAATTTAAGAAGTGATATAATAGAAATACACAGGAGAATTATATATATGAGAAAAGATTTAGGAGATAAAATGCAATTTATGCCTTTACCTGTTTTAATGCTTGCAACATATGATCAAGATGGTAAGGCCAATGTTATGAATGCTGCGTGGGGTGGTGTTTATGATTATAATCAAGTTTATGTATCACTTTCTAAACATAAAACAACAGATAATTTAGAATTAAAGAAAGCTTTTACTTTATCTTTTGCGACAAAGAAAACGGAAAAGATTTCTGATTATTTTGGTGTTGTTTCTGGAAATAAAGAAGATAAGATTGAAAAAAGTGGTGTTCATGTAACGCCTTCAAAATATGTAGACGCACCAATTATTGAAGAATATCCACTTACTTTAGAATGTACTGTTGAATCTTTTGAAGATGGAAACTTAATTGGAAATGTTGAGAATGTTTCTATTGATGAAGATTATTTAGATGAAAATGGTAAGATAGATGTTGATAAAATGGAAATTATTGCTTTTGATATGGTCAATAATACGTATCGTGTTTTAGGAGAAAATGTTGGTAAAGCTTTCAAAGATGGTTTTGATTTATAAAAAATAGTGCATCATTTGATGCACTATTTGTAGTTGTGATAGTAGCGTTCTGGTAAAGGAGCGTGTTTTTTATAGTTTTGAATATATAAAGGAAGATAAATAAGAGCTTCTTTTAAGGTTTGTTGGTAGATTTTATCAAGAATATCATTATATTTTTCCATTTCTTTATTATGATGGTAGTTAATAATTAAACCTTGGAGTTTATGAAAATTGAATGTGAGATGGAAACATCCATAAATAAGTCCTCTTTTTAAAAAGCTAGGTGCTTTTAATAAATGATCAATTCTTTTTAATCCTTTAAGAGCTTTTTCGATATCTAAATAAGATAGTTCAGGAAAAAAGGATTGAATAGTACATATTTCTTTTTCTTTAAAGCGAATATGTTCATAGATTTCTTTATGCAATGGATCTTGATGATTTCTTTTTAAAAGAAGACGATCGTAATCAGATTCTATTTCAAAATGATCCATATTTGTATTTTTAATCATCCTTTTAATATAAGGGTGCATTTGACTATCTAATAAATAATGACAAATAAAACCAAGAATATAAGCAAGTTGTGCTTCACTTTGAATAATATCTTGTGCCTTTTCAAAGAAAGTATTGGCTTTATCTTGATGCATCTTTCTTGCTATTTTATTCCATCTTTCATAAAAGAAAATATCTGGACCATGAAGACCAATTAAAAAACAATTTTCATTTCTAAGTAATAAATCTTTAATATTTTGATCATCAAGATGTTTATAAACATCTTTACCAAAACAATAATGTGTATATCCAGCAGGCATTAGAGAAGTTCCTTATATTGTTCTTCTTTAAAACCAACAAGAACTTTGTCTTTTGTTTCAAGTATAGGTCTTTTAACAAGCATACCATTAGTAGAAAGCAGTTCTAACTGTTCATCTTCACTTAAAGTCGGTAAAATATCTTTTAAATGTTTTTCTTTATAAAGATTACCTGATGTATTAAAGAATCTTTTAAGTGGTAAACCACTTTTTAAATAAAGTGCTTTTAATTCATCTTTATTTAGTTTTTCTTCAACGATATGTCTTTCATCAAATTCAATTTGATGATCCGTTAAGAATTTTTTAGCTTTTTTACATGTAGAACATTTTGGATAACAAATAAATAACATAAATATCCCTCCTGAAACAATCATATCAAAATTACTGTTAAATGAAAAATAATAAGGCTTATTATTGTATACTATTTAAAGATGTGATAAAATCTATTCAAATAAAGATAGAGGCGCAAGATGTTATGAGATTATTATTATTTGATGCAACAAGGTAATGAAGGAGGAGCACTTGCCGAAAGATTGTATCTATTGCATGAGGTATAATCTTGGGTGTCTAGGAAAGACCTATTCAACTGTCATTATCTAAAGGTAATGGGGAGCTATCATTGATAACGAATTTTTTTGTTGCAATGATACTCATTGCAATTTTTTATTTGTCACTTTTTATATGAGGATGAATAAAATATAGGGAGGAAATTATGAACGATATTATTGAAGCTATAAGTTGTGAAAGAGAAATCATTCAACTTAAGTTATTAAATGTACCAAAACATCCTAAAATGATTGCGAAAATCTTTTCTATATTAAAAGATGAAGAAATTAATGTAGACATGATTTCACAAGTTACTGTTGATGATTTTGTTCAAATTGAAATTACATTAGATCAAGAATTCCAATTAAAACTAAATCAAGCAATCATGAAATTAAAAGATGAATTTAAACAAATTCAAATTTATCAAATTAGAAAATACGCTAAAGTTGCTGTTGGGGGAAAATTGGTGGAAACAACACCAGGTTTAGCAGCTGAAGTATTTGATGTCTTAGGACAAGCTAATATTCATTTTTATCAAATTACGACAAGTAAAAGAACAATTTCTTTAGTTATTGATAAAAAGAATTTAGATCAAGCAATTCAATTATTAAAAGAAAGATTTCATATCGAGGAGGATAAATAAATATGACAATTTTTGAAGGAAGTGCAGTCGCACTTGTATTACCAATGTTTGATAATGGAGACATTGATTTTGAAGGATTTAAAAGACAAGTTCAAAGAATGATTGATGGTGGTGTACAAGCTTTACTTGTAAATGGAACAACAGGTGAAACAGCAACCATTACAATTGAAGATGAATTTAAATTATTAGATCTAACATTAGAACTTGCGAAAGGAACAGGGGTTAAAGTTATTTGTGGAGCTGGTTCAAATGATACACAAACAGCTTTAAAGAAAGCACGTTATGCTAAAGAAAAAGGGGCAGATGCGATTCTTGTCGTAACACCTTACTACAATAAAACAAGCCAAAGAGGTTTAATTCAACATTATACAACAATTGCGGATGCCGTTGATATTCCAATGATTTTATACAATGTACCAGGAAGAACAGGATTAAATATTTCGGTTGATACTGTTGTTGAACTTGCTAAACACAAAAACATTCAAGCAATGAAAGATGCCACTGATAATATTGCTTATGCCATGGAAGTCTTAGCGAAAACAGCTGATTTAGACTTTGATTTATATTCAGGATGTGATGATAATATCCTTCCATTTATGGCAGCTGGTGGAAAAGGAGTTATTTCTGTTACTTCTAACTTATATCCAGAAGCGGTAGAAAAATTAACACAATTAATTTTAAAAGGAAATATTAAAGAAGCCCAACCATTAGCTTATGCTTTAGATCCTATTTCACGTTTATTATTTATTGATGTAAACCCAATTATGCCTAAAGCAGCTCTTGCTAAAATAGGAGTATGTGGAGAACATTTAAGATTACCATTAATTGAAACTACAGAAGAAAATAAAAAAGCATTATTTGATGCAATGGATGAATTTGAAAAATTGGGGTATTAGGATGAAAGTATTATTATATGGATATGGTTTGATGGGTAAGAAAGTTGCTCATCAATTAAGAGAAAAAGATGAGTTTGATTTAATTGGTGTGGTTTCTTATGAATTTGATGAAAAAGCACCAGAAGCAATGTATAGTAATTTAACAGAAGTCCAAGATCGTGCGGATGTGATTATTGATTTTTCACATCCAAACAATCTTGATGATATTTTAGCTTACGCTAAAAAGAATAAAACAAAAGTTGTTTTCGCAACAACTGGTTTTTCTAAGGAACAATTAGATAAGATTGAAGAAGCTTCTAAAGAAATTGCTATCTTCCAATCTTATAATACAAGCTTTGGAATTCAAATGGTGACAAAAATTTTAAGACAAGTTGCTAAAGAATTCTATGATAATGGTTATGATATTGAAATCTTAGAAAAACATCATAATCAAAAAATTGATGCACCATCAGGTACAGCAAAACTTTTATATGAAGTAATGGAAGATGAAATTCAAGGAACAACACCTGTTTATGATCGTAGTTCACTTCATGAAAAAAGAAAAAAAGAAGAAATTGGTATTCAAGCCCTTCGTGGTGGAACAATTTTTGGTGAACATGAAATTATGTTTGCAGGATTAGATGAAATTATTGAAATTAAACATACAGCTTTATCAAAAGATGTTTTTGTTCAAGGTGCTTTGGCTGCAGCTAAAGCTTTACAAGATAAAGAAGCTGGTTTATTTACATTAAAAACACTTTATTAGGGAGAAAAGAAATGGTTTTACAAACTGAATTTGCACAAATTAAGGGAAATGATTTATACATAGATGATGTGAAAGCAACTGATTTAGTAAAAAAATATGGGTCACCACTCTATGTTATGTCAGAAGGACATATTAGAAAACAATTTAATACATTAAAAACAAAAATGATTGATAAATATGAAAATACATTACCATTATTTGCTTCAAAATCATTTTCGTGTAAAGCAATCTATAAATTAGCTATGGAATATGGAGTAGGAATTGATTGTGTTAGTGCAGGAGAAATCTCTGTTGCTTTAAAAGCAGGATTTGATCCTAAAAAAATCTATTTCCATGGAAATAATAAATTACCTTCAGAAATTCAATACGCATTAGAAAATGGTGTAGAAAACTTTGTTATTGATAACTTCTATGAAATTGAACTTGTTGAAGAAATTGCTTCAAAATTAAATGTCATGGTCAATGGTTTAGTCAGAATCACACCAGGTGTTTATGCGGGTGGACATGATTATATCCGTGTTGGAGCCAAAGATACAAAATTTGGTTTTTCAAGTCATGATAATACATACTTAAAAGCAATTAAAAAAGTTATTGATGCACCACATATCAATTTTGATGGAATTCATTGTCACGTAGGTAGTCAAATTGAAGAAATTCAAGCTTATGTACTTGCAATGAATAAATTTGTAGATATCGCTTATGAAATCTATGATATCTTTGGAATCGTTATTAATAAATTAAATGCTGGTGGTGGTTTTGGTATCCAATATACAGCAAGTGATCACCCACTAGAATTTGATGATGTTGTTTCAACGATCATGGATATCATCTATAAAGGTTTCGATAAAAGAGATATGAAAAGACCAATGGTCTTAGTAGAACCAGGACGTTATTGTGTAGGTAATGCTGGAATTACTTTATATACAGTAGGTTCTTATAAATATATTAGAGATATTAGGGATTATATTAGTGTCGATGGTGGAATGACAGATAACATTCGTTCATCATTATATAATGCTAAATACGATGCTGTTATTGCTAATAAAGCAGGAGAAGAAGCAAATCATTTAGTAACAGTTGCTGGTAAAAACTGTGAATCAGGAGATATTTTGATTAAAGATATTATGTTACAAGATCCTCAACCAGGTGATATTCTAGCAATGTTCTCTACAGGAGCTTATCACTATTCAATGTCTTCTAACTACAACCAATTACCAAAACCTGCTGTTGTCTTTACATACCAAGGTCATTCTAAAGAAGTTATTCGTAGACAAACTTTTGATGATTTAGTAGCTTATGATGTAGATTAATATATAAACATACCCCAAGGTTGAGTATTCAACTTTGGGGCTTTTTGTTTTGAAGATTATAAAGTGTACGGTGATGGAATCAGAGGTATATTATAAAATAATTTTTATAATATGCCGAGATGACCACCGAAAGACAACTGAAAGAGTGTCAAAACGATATCTTACGTTATTTTGTCATCATTTTAATCCAAGCAGTACTGCCAAATTCAATTTCGTCTTCATAATCATCAAAGTCATTATAATAAAATAAATCATATTCTTTATTAGATGATGTATGTAGATAACCGTAAGTATAATTTTCCATATCTAATTGAAGAAATACAGTATAGTTAGAAAGATTCATTTGTTTAAGAAGTAATTGGATTTCTTCTTCATCTTTATTAGTAGATAAACAATGTATTTGATCATCTTTTAAATTAAATGGATTATTTTGATAATAGGGTTTGATTTGTATTTTTAATGTATTCATATGACACCTCAAAAATATTATAAGATATTTTTCATTTATTGAAAGTCATTTGAAAATAAAACAAAACAAAGTATAGTGTAATTGAGGTGAGTGAAATGAAACGATTTGAAAGAGAAGTAGTCGATTATAAATTAATAGAAGCTATGCTTCAAGAAATGAATATTATTAATGTGGGAATGAATGATGAAGATGGTTTTCCTTATGTTGTACCAATGAGTTTTGGGTTTGAGATGACAGATACGCATTTGAATGTATATACACATTTTATGAAAGTAGGGAAAAAAGTAGAATTACTTAAGAAAGATCCAAGAGTATGTATTGAATTTAGTATCTTTAATGATTTTCCTGATAAGAAATATAAAGGACATTATCATGATTATCGTAGTGTGATTGCGAAAGGGAAAATGAAGATGTTAGATTATAAAGATGATCCAGAAACATGGGAAAAAGGTTATAATTTGCTTTATACATGTAATGATCGTGCTATTAAACCATTGAGTGAAAGAAAAGTTATTCCAGGTATATATATTGGTGTTATTGAATGTGATTTAAAAGATGTGACTGCAAAATCAGAGTTTCCACTTAGAAGCGTAGAAGATGTTCCATTTTTAAATGTTTATGAACAAGAAGATGATGAAGTACCATTTGATATTTCTGATATTATTGCCGATAGAAAAGCAAGAAGAGATAATAAATAGGAGCTTAAAAGTCTCCTTTTATTTTTAGGCAAAAGAAACAAAATGTCTGAATTTATGTGAAAAAATAATCGTTTTTTCAATAAATGTTTCTAAACAATATCTTAATATTTAGGATTCATGTATAATGAAATTGGTATATTGTTTTTGATTTAAAACAATTTTATTGGAGAAAGGAATATAAAAAATGAGTATGAAAAAATATGAGGAGTGGAATGCAAACCATAAGCATGACAATCCTCCAAGAGAGAAAATTGTTAAATTAGGAAGAAAGATTACTGATGTTGCCGGACACATTTTCGGTGGTGTCAAAGTTGAAGATCCTGAATATTGGGGATTGGCTGAAATTGTCAGTGATGAAATGGCAGACATTGCTTTAGCAATGAAAAAGCGTACCCCTTATACATTTAAAGAAATGTGTGATTTATGTAAGGTTTCAAAAGATCAAGAAGAACATTTCCAAAAAACTTTAGATGAAATGAGTTATTTAGGATTGTTAGAATATGATTATGGTTATCATTATGACCATCATGGACGCACAGCGCCACAAAGTGAAAGAAGATATATTCTACCAATGTTTGTACCTGGAAGTGCTGAATTATTTAATATGGAAGAATTACCAGATCGTTCAAATCCTCGTCTAGAAGATCATCCTGATGTCGCGGCATTTTTTGAACGTATGACTTATATTCCTCTTGCCGGTATTACACAAATGGTTCCACCTGGAGGGGCAGGAGTAGGAATGCATGTTATTCCTGTAGAAAAAGCTATTTCAATGGAAAATGAAGCTATTGATATTGAAAAGCTTTCTTACTGGTTAGAAAAATATGAAGGTAAAATTGGTGTAGGAAGATGCTCTTGTCGAGCTTCAAGAAAAGCCATTGATGATGGTTGTGCTGATGATGATTTTGGTTGGTGTATTGGTGTTGGTGACTTTGCTGATTATTGTAGAGAAACAGGTAAAGGACATGATATTACTAAAGAAGAAGCCTTAGCTATTTTAAAACGTGCGGAAGATAATGGTTTTGTTCATCAAATTACGAATATTGATGGAGAAAATAAAATATTTGGTATTTGTAACTGTAATGTTGAAATTTGTAATGCTTTAAGAACATCACAATTATTTAATACCCCAAATATGTCACGTTCTGCTTACGTTGCTCATGTAGAAAAAGATAAATGTGTAGCTTGCGGTAGATGTGTGGAATATTGTCCAGCAGGGGCTGTACGATTAGGACAAAAATTATGTAAAAAAGATGGTACAGAAGTACAATATCCAAAACAAGAATTACCTGATGCTGTTAAATGGGGACCAGAAAAATACGATTTTAACTATCGTGATAATAATAGAATTAATACCCATGAAACAGGAACTGCTCCTTGTAAAAGTGCTTGTCCTGCACACATTGCTGTTCAAGGATATATTAAAATGGCCTCTCAAGGAAGATACAAAGATGCTTTGGCTTTAATTAAAAAACAAAATCCATTCCCAGCAGTATGTGGAGCGGTATGTAATAGAAGATGTGAAGATGCGTGTACACGTGGTAAAATTGATGAAGCTTTATCAATTGATGGAATTAAAAGATTTATTGCCAAACAAGATTTAAATGCGGATACAAGATATATTCCACCTGTAGTTATTCCAGCAAGTATTCATATGGATCATTTTGATGAAAAGATTGCGATTATTGGTGGTGGACCTGCTGGTTTAACAGCAGCTTTCTATCTTGCACAAACAGGATATCGTCCTACTGTTTTTGAAAAGAACGAACATCCAGGAGGAATGTTACGTTATGGTATTCCATCTTATAAATTAGAAAAAGATGTTCTAGATGCTGAAATAGATGTCGCAAAAGAAATGGGTGTAGAAATCAAAACAGGAATTGAAGTAGGAAAAGATGTAACAATTCAACAATTAAGAAAACAAGGGTATCAAGCGTTCTATATTGCCATTGGTTGCAGTGCGGGTAGCTTACCTGATATTAAAAATATAAATTCACAAGGTGTAATGACAGCGATTGATTATTTACATGAATCTAACTGTGGAGATACACCATTTGATGGTAAAGTCGTTGTCGTTGGTGGTGGAAATGTAGCTATCGATGCTTCTCGTGTTTCATCAAGAAATAAAGCAAATCAAGTACATCAATTTTGTCTAGAACAAGAAGTAGATATGCCAGCTTCTAATGAAGAAATTGCAGAAGCAAGAGAAGATGGTGTAACGATTCATTGTGGATGGGGACCTCAAGAAATAATTGAAACAAATGGTAAAGTAAGTGCGATTGTTTTCAAAAAATGTGTTTCCGTATTTAATGATGAAGGTAAATTTGCGCCAGTTTATGATGAAAATACAACAGTTACAGTTGCTTGTGAACGTGTTATCTTTGCCATCGGTCAACGTAGCGTTTGGGGAGATTTATTAAAAGGTGAAGATGTGAAGTTTAATGGACAAGCCATTGAATTAAATAAAGTCACTTTCCAATCAAGTGTTGAAGATATCTTTGCAGGTGGAGATGTTTATACAGGACCTAAATTTGCTATTGATGCCATTGCACAAGGAAAGATTGCTGCTGAATCATTACATCGTTATGTTCATCATGGACATATGGAAACAGGACGTAATCGTTGGGAATTTAAACCACTTGATACAGATGATATTTTAGTGGAAAGTTATGATCGAGGACCTAAACAAGTAGAAGGTATTAATTCAAAAGTAACTGATAAGTTTAAAGATAATGTTTTAGCACTTACAGAAGAACAAATTAAAAAGGAAACATCAAGATGTTTAGGATGTGGAGCGACGATTGTTGATGCTAATAAATGTATTGGTTGTGGTATTTGTACAACAAAATGTGATTTTGATGCTATTAAATTACATCGAGATCATCCAGAATGTTCAACAATGACAGTAGCTGAAGATAAGTTTAAAGCAATTATTCCTTATCAATTAAAACGTGTAAAGAATATTATTTTAAAGAAAAAGGTAGAACATTAAAATGCATGAATTAGGTGTAACATTTTATGTTGTAAGAGATGTAAAAAAAGTTGCTGAAGAAAACAATGTTAAAAAAATAGATTATGTGACACTAGAAATTGGAGAAGTTTCTGGTGTCATTCATGATCAATTAGTAGATTGTTGGAACTGGGCAAGAAAAAAAGAAGCTGTGACAGAACATGCTAAAATCTATATTGAAACATTAGAAGCAATTACTTATTGTGAAGATTGTCATGGACAATATCGTACGATTGATTATGGTAAAACATGTCCTTATTGTCATAGTGAAAATACTTATTTATTAAGAGGTAATGAGTTTAATATTAAGGAGATTGGTATTTATGAAGATTCTTGAACTTAAACAAAATATATTTAAAGAAAATGAAGTAACTGCAGATAAAATTCGTGATGAATTTAAAAAACAAAAAAAATTAATGATTAATGTGATGTCTTCTCCAGGTTCGGGGAAGACAACAACATTACTTCGTACCATTGAAAGATTACAAGGTATTACTCGTATAGGTGTCATGGAATGTGACATTGATGCTAGTGTTGATGCTGTTACGATAGAAAATGGTGGAGCAAAAGCCATTCAATTACATACAGGTGGTATGTGTCATATGGATGCAGCTATGACTCAACAAGGACTTAATGAAATGGGAATGGATGATGTAGATCTTATTTTCATTGAAAATGTTGGAAATCTTGTTTGTCCTGCAGAATTTGATACCGGTGCAAGTATTAATATTACGATTTTATCAGTTCCTGAAGGAGATGATAAACCAGCTAAGTATCCATTGGTTTATACTGTCAGTGATGTTGTTTTAATTAATAAGATCGATACATTACCTGTCTTTGATTTTAATAAAGAATTGGTAGAACAAAGAATTCATGAATTAAATCCTAATGCTCAAATCTTCTATATTTCATCTAAAAAAGATGAAGGCTTTGAACCTTGGATCAATTATCTAAATGAAAAAATGGAGGAAGTAAACCATGGCTAAAGTAAGAGTAATCGAAGTTCATGAAAATGTTTTTAATACGAATAATCAAGAAGCAGATGCTCTTCGCAAAAGATTGAAGGACAGAAAAGTGACAATGATTAATGTAATGTCTTCTCCTGGTTCTGGAAAAACAACACTTCTTTCTCGTGTAATCAATGAAATTAAAGAGGATTATAAAGTAGGAGTGATGGATGTTGATATTGAAACATCACTTGATGCACAAAAGGTAGCAGATCTTACAGGTGTTCCTTCTATTCAAATTCATAATGGAGGATTATGTCATATTGATGCAGAAATGACAACACGAGCAGTTGATGAATTTGGTGTCGATGATTTTGATCTTCTCTTTTTAGAAAATATTGGAAATCTTGTTTGTCCTGCAGAATTTGATACTGGGGCACATAAGAATATGATGATTTTATCGGTTCCTGAAGGAGATGATAAACCATTAAAGTATCCTTTAATGTTTAGTGTATGTGATTTGGTTATTATTTCTAAGATTGATGCGCTTGATTATTTTGATTTTGATATTAATCAAGCTAAAGAAAATATTTTAAATTTAAATCCAAATGCAAAGATTATTTGTTTAAGTGCAAAAACAGATGAAGGCTTGAATGAATTTATTCAATGGATCAAAGAAAATAAAATTAATTAAACAAAAAGGCATAGTTTTGATGTGAAGCTATGTCTTTTCATTTAGTTCTTTATTTAAAATATTTAAAAATTCTTCTTCAGCAATATTGATTGTGCTATATGTTTTAGCTGCTTTTACACTAGCTATGATTTTAGGCAAATTTATTTCTAAATTTACAGGAAAAGAAATGGGACATATTTCACCTTGTTTACTTACAACATGTGAAGGAGAAAATGTTGCATTACCACTTTATACATCTATTGTAGGTGTAGCTTATGCAAGCAATACAGTTATTTATGATATTGCTGGAACAGTGATTGCTTTTATTATTATTCCTGTACTTGTTGCTAAAAAGACATCAGGAAATACAAGTACTAAGGAATTGTTGAAAACAATTTTCACAAATTCATTTGTAATTACGGTTATGTTAGGAATCATTTTAAATGTTTTAGGTGTATATGATATGCTTTGTCAAGCTGCTTTTATTGATGTTTATACAAATACGATTCAACAAGCAATAGCCCCCATTGTAAGCCTTATTTTATTGATTATCGGTTATAATTTAAAAATTAATAAAGATACTATTGGTTCATTATTAAAACTTGTAGGAGCTAGAATTATCTTCTATATTCTTGTCATTGCAGGATTCTTTATCTTCTTTCCATATTTAATGGCAGATAAGATTTATATGATGGGTGTGTTGATTTATTTTATTTGTCCAACAGGATTTGCAATGCCAATGTTGATTTCCTCACTTTATAAAGGTGAGGAAGATGAAGACTTTGTTGCTGCCTTTATCTCATTATTTATGGTTATTACATTGATTGTTTATACATGTGTGGTTTTATTTGTTGCATAGTTTGAAAATTTAATACATAAGTCATAAAAGTATTTTATAATAAAGATAATTTAAGGAGGAAGATCAATGAAATTTAGTGAAGATTTTTATTGGGGTGGCGCAGTAGCTGCTAACCAATGTGAAGGTGCTTGGAACGTGGATGGACGTGGAATGGCACGTACAGATGTAACGACAGGTGGAACAGTAAATACACCACGTATGGTTACTTTTATTGATAAAGATGGGAATAAACAAAAATTACCTAACCATGGATTTAAATTACCAGAAGGGGCTCATTTTGCTGTATTTGATGATGAACTTTATCCAAACCATGATGGTATTGATTTCTATCATCATTATAAAGAAGACATTGCTTTGCTTAAAGAAATGGGATTTAAGATGTTTAGATTATCAATCTCTTGGTCAAGAATTTATCCAACAGGAGAAGAAGAAAAACCAAATCAAGCTGGTTTAGATTTTTATCGTAATGTTTTTACAGAACTTAGAAATGCAGGTATTGAACCACTTGTTTCTATTTGGCATTTTGATACACCACTTGCTTTAGAAGAAAAATATGGAGATTGGTTAGATCGTAAATATATTGCCCTTTATGAAAAATACGTAACAACAATCTTTAATGAATACAAAGGACTTGTTAAATACTGGTTAACATTCAATGAAATCAATAATACAATCAATTTCTTACCAGATAATGCCAGTGATGAAGCATATCAAGAAGCTTATCAACATTTACATTATCAATTTGTCGCAAGTGCAAGAGCAGTACAAATTGGACATGAAATTGATCCTGAAAATAAAATTGGATGTATGATTTGTGGTATTACTTATTATCCATTAACATCTGATCCAGAAGACATCTTATTCAATCGTTCTAAATGGGAAAAAGGTATCTTCTATTGTGGAGATGTTCAATGTAAAGGTAAATATCCAACATTTACAAAACGTTTATGGAAGGAACATAATGTTCAATTAGATATTACTGAACAAGATTTAGAAGAACTTAAAAAAGGAACAGTAGATATGTATACTTTCTCTTATTACATGTCACAAGCTGTTACTACTCATAAAAATGATGATACAGTAAGTGGTAATATGTCATTTGGTGTACGTAACCCATATTTAGAATATTCTGATTGGGGATGGGCACTTGATCCTAAAGGATTAAGATATTATTTAGAAATGATTTATGATCGTTATGAAAAACCATTAATGGTTGTAGAAAATGGTTTAGGTGCTTATGATACTGTAGAAGAAGATGGAAGTATTCATGATAATTATCGTATTGAATACTATCGTGCACATATTGAAGAAATGGCTAAAGCTATTGAAAATGGTGTAGACCTTATTGGTTATACAACTTGGGGATGTATTGATTTAGTTTCTGCAGGTACTGGAGAAATGAGAAAACGTTATGGTTTCATTTATGTTGATAAACATGATGATGGAACTGGAACAATGGCAAGAAGTAAAAAAGATTCTTTCTATTGGTATAAAAAAGTCATTGCTTCTCAAGGAGAAGATTTAGACTAACATAGTGAGAACTATTCAATTGAATAGTTCTTTTCTATTTAATAATCGTTTTAATTAATTGCATCATAATTTCCTTATCTTCAGGTCTTGAACTTGCGACAAGGATAGTAAGGGTAGCAAGTGCATCATTATTAATTCTTTCTTTACCATTTTTATAAAGAGCATTGTTTTGATTTAAGAAGTAAAGAAAAATAGTTGCGCCAATTCTTTTATTACCATCAATAAAACTATGATTTTTAACAACGAAATAAAGTAAAGCACTGGCTTTATCTTCTAAAGTCGGATATAAATCAACATCTCCAAAACTTTGATAAATTGTTGAAATACTACTTCTAAAAGAATCATCTCTTTCAATAGAAAATAAATCCCCTTTATTTTCAAACATTGTATTATGTATAAGCTTTATACATTCATCATAATGAAGAACATAAGTATCTTTTTGACCAACAGGAACCTCTAAATGATGATGATCATAATCATCAAGAATCTTAAAACCTCTTTGATAAGCTTTTAGAAATTCTAACATAGAAATACTACTCGGTAATTGTCCACCTGCATTTCTATATTGATCAAGCATTGTTGTTACATAATCAATATCTTGAAAATGACGATCATTAACAGCATAACCTTTTAAAAGATATTCTTTTAATATACTATTAGCCCATTTTCTAAAAAGAATTCCTTTAGGAGAATTTGTTCTATATCCGACAGCTAAAATAACATCAAGATTATAATACTTTACATTATATTCTTGAACATTTTTTGTGCCCATATGTGCAAAATTTGCACACATGCTTTTTTCATCTAATTCATCATTTTTAAAAATGTTTCTAATGTGACGTCCTACAACAGTTCTATCAATACCAAATAAACTAGCAATTTGCTTTTGATTTAACCAAACTGTTTCACCATTAGAAGAGATATTAACATCTAATACAAAATTTCCATCTTTGAACTGCACAACTTCATTTTTTTCAATCAAATCAATCATAAAAATACCATCCTTTCCTTTTGGTTCTTTAAATGATAGTAGCATGGTATATAAAGGTTGTCATTGGACAGATAGTCCACTATAAAGAGGTCAATTTTTTTTTGACATGATGAGATTGATGAAAATGATATGATAAAGGTAGAAAGAAGTAAAGGAGCAGGAATTCGTTATTGTTTTAATTAAATAATTATATGATAAAAGCTAACGGTTTTGCGTTAGCTTTTAGATTTTATGATGACCAAAGACTTCATTATGTATATCTTCCATTTCATAATCAATATCTGTAATGCTTTTAGCACAATCTGATAAACGATTACGAATATCATCAGAAATTTCTTTATCATTTTTATAACGTAAATGATGTTCTAATGTTGCCCAAAAATCCATCGCAATAGTACGAATTTGTATTTCTACAGGAACCATTACTTTTTCATTCGCTAAATAAACAGGAACTTCTACAACAAGATGTAAACTACGATAACCATTTTCTTTAGGATTTTTAATATAATCTTTAATCTTTAATAAATGAATATCATCTTGTCTTAAAAGAAGATCAGACATACGATAAATATCTTTAATATAATGACAAATCACACGTATACCAGCAATATCTTCAATATTTCCTTTGATTGATGAAACTTCTACAGGAAGATTTCTTCTTTTCATTTTTTCAACAACACTATGGGGAGATTTTAAACGCCATTCCATATGATGAATAGGATTATGATCAAAACGATGATGAAATTCATCATCTAAAATTTCTAATTTTGTTCTTACTTCCTTAATACCTGCTAAATACTTTTGTTCAACGTTGACATATTCATGATAAAAATCTAAATGATCTTTCGCAAAGAAAAAATCATTCATTTCACTTTTTATTTCTTTTTGCATGATACGACTCATAAAAGTTCACTCCTTATGTTTATTTTTATTATAAACGAACATAATGAACTTGAGGTGAAGTTTATGAAAAAAATCATTATTTTTCTTTTAATTATGATGAATTTAACAAGCGTTTGTGCAGTAAATGAAACACCAAGATATAAGATCATTGGTTCTTCTTATCAACAAGAAGATATTGATGAAATGTACAAGGTAAAAGATCAACTTCTTTTAAATTATAAAAAATGGGTCAAAGGTGTTGATGATGTTTATCAAGTTTTAGCAGATCATCAAGATGATTTTAATGCAAAATATTATAATGGTCTTTATACGATTGTATTAGGTGAAGGTAAAGGTAAATCTTTGGAAGGAAAGTTACAAGTTTCTTATTGTACATCAAGTAAAGAAATTAAAAAGAAATCTTGGTTGATTAAGATGTTTTCTTAATGGTGTGTACTAATAATTATTAAGTTTGTACATACTATTATAAGGAAAGAGGTGAAGTCATTGTTGAGAGAATTTGATGAACAAGCACAAAAGGCGATTGTTGTAGCTGAAAGTTTATCTTTTGATTTTGGTCATCAAAATGTTGGAAGTGAACATTTATTGCTTTCATTATTAAAGATTCATGATAATCAATTAAAAAGATTATTACAAAAATATGATGTCAATGATGCAACTGTAGAAGAAGATATAAAAAGGTTGTTTGGCACAAATGATGATCAACCTTTTTATATGGAATATAGTCAAAGTGTAAAAAGAATATTAGAGAGAAGTATTGAATACGCTAAAGATAAAAATCAAGATCAAGTGACTTTAAATATCTTAATTATTTCTTTATTAAAAGAAAAAGAATCAGTTGCTTATGAAATATTACAAAAATATCATGTAGATGTAGAAGAAGTTATTTATTTGTTGCAGGAAAAATCTGCTTTTGAAACACCGTTGGATCAAATACCAACACTTGTCAATATTAATAAAAAAGTGAAGACTAAAAAATATAAAATTATTGGTAGAGAAAATGAAATTGATCAAGTATGTACTATTTTATCTAAAAAAGAAAAAAATAATGTTTTGATTATTGGTGAAGCGGGTGTAGGTAAGTCAGCTTTAGTAGAAAAATTAGCAATGATGATCAATCAAGGAAAAGTAGTAGATTCTTTGAAGAATAAGATTATTTATGAACTTTCTTTATCTTCATTGGTTGCGGGTACAAAGTATCGTGGTGAATTTGAAGAGAAGTTTAAAAAGATTATTGATAAAGTAAAAGATTTGGATAATGTGATTATTTTTATTGATGAAATTCATAATGTCATTGGGGCTGGTGGAGCTGAAGGGGCAATTGATGCTTCTAATATTTTAAAGCCTTATCTTGCTAGAAAAGATATGACGGTTGTTGGTGCTACAACTATTGATGAATATTATAAACATTTTGAAAAAGATCATGCAATGAATAGAAGGTTTTCTATTGTCACTTTAAAAGAAAATACAAAAGAGGAAACATTAGAGATATTAAAAGGAATTAAAGGTTATTATGAAAGTTATCATCAAATTAAAATAGATAATGTACTTTTAAAAGAATTAATAGAATTAGTAGATTGTCATATTAAAAATAGAACTTATCCTGATAAAGCGATTGATATCTTAGATTTATCATGTGTTAAAGCTAAATTTTATCATGAAAAAGAACTTACAAAGAATAGAATTGTAGAAACAATTGAAAAGTATTTAAATATTACAATTCATCATCAAATGGATTACCAAAAATTAGAAAAACAATTAAATAAAGATATTTTAGGTCAAGAAAAAGGAATTCATCAGATGATTGAAACATTTCAACATAAACAATTACCTATCTCCTTTTTTATTTATGGACCAACAAGTTGTGGTAAAACATTAACGGCTAAATCCTTAGCTAAATATCTAAATTATCATTATTTAAAATTAGATATGAATCATTATCAAGAAAGCCATTCCCTTTATAAACTTCTAGAAACATATCATGAACAACCAAGTCTTCTTTTATCAACTTTACAAAGTTATCCACATACTGTTTTATTATTAGATCATATTGATCAAGCATGTGAAGAAATTATTCATTTATTTTCACAAATCTTAGATGATGGTTATTATGAAGATCAAGCTAAAAGAAAGATTAGTTTTGAAAATGTTGTTTTTATAATGAGTCAAACATGTACGTCATGTTGTTGTATGGGATTTAAAAAAAGTAGACAAACTAAGTATTTAAAGCATGAATTGTTTGATAAGGTTGATCAAACAATTGAATATCAACCTTTATCTAAAGAAATAATAGAAAAAATTATTCATTTACGTGAACATATTTCTATTGAGAAAATACACAATTTATTAAAAGAGGAACATGTTCCGATTAATCTATCTAAAATGATGAAACAAATTAAACAAATGTCCTAAATAAGGGCATTTGTTGTATTTTATTTACACTAAATTTTATAAAATAATAATACTTTGAAAATAAAATACATTTCCTCTAACAACTCTAGTTTCATGATATAATGACAGTATAATAATCATGAAAATAATGGAGGAAGAAAAGATGACTATTAAATTACCTAAAGATTTCTTTTTTGGTGCAGCAATGTCAGGACCTCAAACAGAAGGTGCCTGGAATGTAGGTGGAAGATTACGTTCTTATTGGGATATGTATTCTGATCAAGAAATTAATGCTTTCTTTAATAATGTGGGATCATATGTTGGAAATGATATGTACCATAAATATGAAGAAGATATTAAATTATTAAAAAGTTTAAACTTTAAATCATTTAGAACTTCTATGCAATGGACTCGTTTATTAGATCAAGATGGTAAATTAAATCCAGAAGGTGCCGCTTGGTATCATAAATTAATCGATTGTGCAAATGAAAATGGAATTGATATTTTCATGAACATGTATCATTTCGATATGCCTGAATATTTAGTAAAACGTGGTGGATGGCAAAATAGAGAAGTTGTTGAAGCTTATGCGAACTTTGTAAAGATTGCAATGGAAGAATTTGGAGATAAAGTAAAATATTGGTTTACTTTCAATGAACCTATTGTAGAACCAGAACAACAATTCTTACATGGTGTTTGGTATCCATATCAAAAAGATTTCAAACAATCAATCAATGTACAATATAATATTACTTTAGCGCATTGTTTAGCTGTCGCAAACTTTAGAAAATTAAAAGCAGAAGGAAAACTTTGTGAAGGTGCAAAAATCGGTATGATCAACTGTTTTGCTCCACCTTATACAAAAGAAAATCCATCTCCTGAAGATTTAGAAGCCGTACGTATGACTGATGGATTACACAATAGATGGTGGTTAGACGTTGTTGCTCATGGACATTTACCACAAGATGTTTTAGATACTGTAGAAAACGATTGGAAAGTAGAAATCAATCGTCGTCCTGGAGATGAAGCTATCTTAGCTCAAGGTAAAGTAGATTGGTTAGGATTTAACTATTATCAACCAACACGTGTACAAGCACCTGATAGTAAGTTTGATGAAAATGGTTTACCATGTATTTCTAAACCTTATATTTGGCCTGAAAGAAAAATGAATGTATATCGTGGATGGGAAATTTATCCAAAGGGAATTTATGACTTTGGTATGAAAATTAAAAAAGAATGTCCTGATTTACCTTTCTTTATTTCTGAAAATGGAATGGGTGTAGAAGGTGAAGAAAAATATATGGATGAAAATGGAACAGTTCAAGATGATTATCGTATTGAATTTGTTAGAGATCATTTAGAATGGATTGCTAAAGCAATTGAAGATGGAGCAAACTGTTTAGGATATCATTATTGGGGTGTTATTGATAACTGGTCATGGTGTAACGCTTTTAAAAATAGATATGGATTTGTTCGTGTATGTTTAGATGATGGTTATAAACGTAAAGAAAAGAAATCAGCTTCATGGATTAGAGAAGTTGCTAGAACAAACGAATTTGAATAGTCATAAGGTGTCTACCAAGGGTAGGCACTTTTATTTTGCAATCATTGGAGGTGCAATAAAAAAGTATGATAAATTGAGGATTAAGACATGTGAATTCTTTTTTATAAAAATTATTATTTGCATCAATTTATAAATGAGAAAAATATCTCATTTATAAATTAAGAAAATGAATAAGAGATAAGAAAAAAATTCTATTTGCTAGAAAAATAATTAATTTTCTTTTACTTGTGGAAAAATGTTGCCAAGGAGGAAAAGAAAATGTTACACAAAAAATCAAAAGCTTTTCCTAAAGATTTTCTTTGGGGAGCAAGTACAAGTGCTTATCAAGTAGAAGATGGTAAAGTTCCTGTAAAAGTAATTAACATGAGAGATTGTGGAACGGTGAAAGGTGCAAATGTTTTAAAAAGAGCAATTGAAATCATTGAAGAACATAAATAATAAAAGAAGGTGATTCAAGTGGATGAGTTTTATAAAGAATTATATGTTATTTATTTTAGAAAATGGATATTTCAAAAACAAAATAAAGCATGCAAAGTATATGCTGATCCAAGCAATCAAGATATACTTCTTCTAGAAAACGAATATTCTCTTGGTAGAGTTACGTTTAATCAATATTTAATTATCAAATTATCAATTCAAAACAAGTGAGATTGAATTCCATATACACTTCCAAATGAAAAACTTAAATCATACACTTAAACTTTTTAATGAAATGTTTAAGTGGTTAAATAAAAATAATAACATACCAATTCAAAAAATACTCTTAATCTGTTCAGGTGGGCTAACGACAGGTTATTTTGTAGAAAAACTAAACGAGGCAGCACGTTTATTAAAAGTAAATGCTTGTTTTCAAGCAATCGGAATTGAAAAAATAGAAGAAGTTTCTAAAAAATATGATATTATCCTACTTGTGCCACAAGTATCATACTACTGTGATGAATTACAAAATAAGTTTAAAAATCAAACTATTTTAAAAATACAAACACGTATTTTTGTAACATATGATGTTATAAAGCTTATCGATTATTTAAAAACAAACAACAACTAACCCTTAAAATGGGTTTTCTTTGTGTATATAAATATATTAAAATAAGGATGGTGATGATGTGAATCTATTTATAAATTTAAAAGAAAACAAAGACTTATCAAAAAATGAAAGAGTCTTGGCAGATTATATTTTAAAACATCCTGAAGATGTTTTAAAAATGTCGTCAAAAGATCTTGGAAAAGTTTGTTTTGTTTCAACAGCAACAGTCTATCGTTTATGTGATAAATTAGGACTATCAGGATTTTCTGACTTAAAAATAAAAATAACAAGTTCTCTTGATGACTATAGAAAAAGTAATGAAGATTTTAATTTTGATTTTCCTGTTAATCAATTTCAAACACATTATGAAATTATTCAAAAAATCAAAGAAGATTATGAACAAACCCTTAATCTAACAGCTAATCTTTTTAGTCTAGACCAATTACGTCTTATTGCATCAGCAATGGAAAAAGCACAAATCATAGATGTGTATACTTCTGCAGGAAATATTAATTTTGCTTTAAATTTTCAATTTCAAATGCAGGAAATAGGTATCCAAGTAAATGTTCCTGTTGATGAATATCAACAAAGACTTATAGCTGCAAGTAGTAATGAAAATCATCTGGCAGTTATTATTACTTTTGGGGGAAGAGGTATATTATCTGATATTTTACCTCGTATATTGCATAAGGTAAAAACACCAATCGTTTTAATTTCATCGTATGATTATACATTTAAAGACTTTGATCCGGATTACCAACTTTATATATCACCTTATGAAAATCATTATAAAAAGATTTCATCTTTTTCAACACGACTTTCTATTCTTTATATTTTAGATGTTTTATATACATGTTATTTTAAATTAGATTATCAAGAGAATATTGAAAAGAAATTAGCTTATTATAATAATATTGTAGAAGGAACTATTAAATAATGAGAAAATAATTCTAATTTATAATTAAGAGAAAAAAGAATTTGAGAAAAAAATTCTTTTTTTTATACCCTAATTGTTTCAATTGAAAAGATTATTTATGATTTGAATAGGAGGTATTTTTATGAACGTAAAAGCAATTATGTGTGATATAGATGGAACGCTTCTTTCAAGTGAAGGGGTAGTTACAAAGAAGACAGTTGAAATGATTAAGAAGTCTAGAGAAAAAGGAATCCTTTTTGGTTTATCAACAGGTAGAGATGTTAATAGTATTCAAACATTGCTTGGTACTTGGGGTATTGAAGGTTTGGTAGATATGATTGTTGGTACTGGTGGAGCAGAAATTTATGATTATACGCTTGATATTTCTAAAGCTCAATATCCATTAGATGGAGAGTTGATTAAAGAAATAGTAAAGCATTATGAAGATATGGATTGTAATTTTGCGATTCCTGAAGATGGTATCTTTTATTCACCAAAGGATGATGAATATATTCAAGATCTTTCTAAAGGGGATAGAGTTCCTTATAAGGTTGTTAATTATGATGAATATTTAACATCACCTAAAGCTAAACTTATTATTATTTGTAAACCTGAATATATGGATCAAATCATTGAAAGATCTAAAACATTCCATAGTGATGATTATAAATCATCATCACTTAAAACAGCGAGTGTATTATACGAATATATGGATCCAAGAATATCAAAAACAGCAGGACTTAAAGAAATCTTAAAATTACATCATATTGATATTAAAGATATTGTTACATTTGGAGATGCAGATAACGACTATGATATGACATTAAATGCTGGTGTTGGTGTTGTTATGGCGAATGGTAGCGATAAAACAAAAAGTGTAGCTGATTATATTACCGATGATAATGATCATGATGGTATTGGGAATTATATTGAAAAGTTTATTTTAGGAGAATAAGAAAATGGGAAAAGTTATTTTTATTGATGTTGATGGAACATTATTAGACTATGAAAACAAATTACCTACTTCAGCAGATAAAGCGATTAAAGAAGCTAGAAAAAACGGACACCGTGTCTATATTTGTACAGGACGTAGTGAAGCAGAAGTTTATGATTACATTTGGGATATTGGTTTGGATGGAATGATTGGTGGTAATGGTTCTTATGTTAAAGATGAAGATACTGTTGTGATGCATCAATTAATTACCTTGGAACAATGTAAGCATATTGTTGATTGGTGTCATTCAAGAAATCTAGAATTTTATCTAGAAAGTAATAATGGTTTATTTGCTTCTGAACATTTTGAAGAAAAAGGGAATCCTACTATTAAAATCTATTGTCAAAGAAAAGGTAAAGAAAATGCAAGTGAACAAACAATTCGTACTGTTTTTCCTGATATGATTTATGATGGAGAATTATATAGAGATGATTGTAATAAAGTAAGCTTTATTTTAAATAGTTATCAAGATCATTTAGATTCTATTAAAGAATTTCCGGATTTAAAACCCGGTACATGGGGTGGAGCTGGAGAAATTGCTTTGTTTGGTGACTTAGGTGTTAAAGGAATTGATAAAGCTCATGCCATTGATGAATTATTAAAGTATTTAGGAGCATCATTAGAAGATACATTTGCTTTTGGTGATGCTAAAGTAGATATTCCAATGCTTGAATATTGTAATGTAGGTGTTGCTGTTAATAGTGGTGGAGATGAAATTAAAGCCATGGCAGATTATGTGACAGATGATGTGGATAAAGATGGTATCTACAAAGCATTTGTTCACTTTGGTTTAATCGATGATGTTTTAAATCTTTGTTAAAAGTTTTTGCGCAAGCAAAAGCTTTTTTGTTTGACATCTTTTCTTTAATAGAGATATGCTTATGTTAAGTAGAGGGTAAAAAAATGGAAATAGAATTAATACAAGATGGTAAAGGCGTTGATTATAATAAGTATCGAGATGTAATAGAGAATGTGAAAGAATCTCTTTTTAGAAGAAATATGGGTAAAGAAACAAAGGAATGGATATATATAAGTAATTTTGTAGGTATTCTTTTAGATAAAGATCGTTTGATTTTATCTTTACCAAAATCGGTTATTATTAAAGAGGATGTTGATAAAGAAATATTACTCTATAAATATGCAAGATTATTTGATTTATATTTTGTAGTTAATGAAAAAAAGTGTGATTTGATAAATAAGTATGAATCTATTGAAAATTGGTGCAAGAAAACTATAGAAGAAAATAAAACAAGTTCTAGTTGTCAAGAAATCATTACTTTTAAATTTGAAATGGTTTTTGAATGGATGATAGGAGAATTTTTTCATAATCAAATAAGTATTCAAAAAGGCGATGTTCTTTTTAATAGTCAATTATTAGATAAAGAAATAAATATTAATGATACAAAATATAACACTTATCATTGGAATGCGATAGGCAAACAAAAAAGAGATCATAAACAAAAACAAATTGTCAAAGAAAGAGAAAGTGTTTTTATCAATCAAAATAAAAAGAATATCCCAGATATTGTTTGTGAAAGAATCCTAGATAATCCTAAATATGAAAGACCACAAAAAAGTTGTTGTATACTTGATGCTAAATATTATGGATGGGATTATGAAAAAGAAGCTTACTATTTACCAAGAAACCTAGATATTTATAAACAATTTTTCTATCAGGAACAATTTCAGCGTATTTATGAAAAGGAAAATGAGACGAATGTAGGTGTTTATAATTTTCTTGTGTTACCTGATTATCTAGGAGACACAAAGGATACAAAATGGGGAATTATAAGACAATGTGCGGTTATAGAGTTTGATTATCATCAAAATCAAAAGATTGCTGTTTTACAAGTAGATATTGAGAAACTTGTGGATTTTATTTATAGTGGATTGGATATGAAAGAAGATGTACTTTCTGTTTTTTTAGGTAATAATCGTGTTGTACCGATGATTTATGGTAATGAAAAAGTCTAACTTTAAGCTAGACTTTTTATTTCCATAATTTTTCTGGATAAGTACCTTGTTCAATAAGTTCATTAATAGAATCTTGGACTATCTGCTTATCTTCTGGATAAGTAACACCAAACCATTTATCAGTTGTTTCTAATACTTTTACTGAAGCTCTGTTTGTTTTAATTAATTGATCAACAATAATAGGTAATAAATATTCTTTAGTAAGTTCATCTCCACTATCATCTAATAAGAATTCTTTAAAACCATTTTCAAGATAATCAATAAAACAAGGATAACCAGCCCACATATTCATAGAAACACGGTTATTTTCTTGAATAATATCTTTACTTTCTTCTGTTTCACAATCAATTGTTCCTTGATTATTTCTAATAATACCCTTTGTTTCAATCACTCTATGTAAATAACCTTCTTCATCTTCTACACAAATACCACGAGTGACTGTACCGTTATCACTTAAAGTATTTTTTAAGATAAAACCAGCCATGGCCATGGTAAACTCACTATTTCTATGACTATCTTCAATTAAAAAATCATGAAGCTTTTTAAAAGCAACTTTTCCATAATAATCATCAGCATTGATAATGACAAATGGTTCATTAACGATCCCTTTACAAGATAAAATAGCTTGTCCAGTTCCCCAAGGTTTGATTCTACCTTCGGGTACTGTACACCCTTCAGGAATATTATTAATTTCTTGGAAAACATATTCAACTTGAATGTGTTTGTCAATACGATTACCAATAACTTCTTTAAATTCTTTTTCGATGTCTTTTCTAATAATAAAAACGACTTTATTAAAACCAGCTTCAAGAGCATCATAAATGGAATAATCCATAATGATTTCGTCATGAGGACCGATTTTCGCTAGTTGTTTAATTCCTTTTCCATAGCGTGAACCAATTCCAGCCGCCATAATAATAAGTGTTGTATTCATAAAATTCTCCTTTGTCTAAGTTAGATTATATCATATTTCTAGAAATATCTATGTAAATTTTATTATTTTATCACGGTGTGATAAAATAATCATGAGGTGAAAAACATGAACTATAGTTTAATTCTTTTATGTGCTGGAAGTGGCAAAAGAACAGGTTTGAAATATAATAAAATTTTTTATAAAATAAATAATCAAACTGTTTATGAAATGAATATTTCTCATTTTTTAGAGGATAATAGATGTAAACAAATTATTGTTGTAACGAAAGAAAATGAAATAGATGATATAAGAACATTAGTTAATGATTCAAGAATTGAGTATGTTTTTGGTGGTAAAGAAAGACAAGATAGTGTTTATGAAGGTTTACAAAAAGTAAAAGAAAATCATGTCTTTATTCATGATGGAGCAAGACCTTATGTCACTAAACAAAGCATTGATGATTTAGTTGATTGTTTAAAAACATATGATGCTGGGTTATTAATGGTTCCTTGTAAAGATACTATTAAAGAAGTGAAAGAGGGTATTGTTGTTAAAACTTTAAAAAGAGAAACTTTGATGCAGGCTCAAACACCACAAGTATTTAAAAGTGAAGATATTAAGGTGGCTTATCAAAAGGCAAAAGATGAAGGATATGTTGCGACTGATGATAGTCAATTATTTGAAAGATATATAGATAAGGATATTAAGGCAGTATTAGGAGATTATAGTAATTTAAAAATTACAACACAGGAAGATTTAAAATGAAAGGTAAGCATATTAGAAAAGAGAAAAAGAGTATAGTTTGGATTTTAATTACTTTATTTGTTTTAATAGGAGTTATTTTTGGATATTTTCATTTTAAATCTGATGATCAAGAAAATTTAAGTCAATATAAAACAATTGTAGGCACAATTAAAAATGTGGGTGATGAAACATTATTGATAGAAACAAATGATCATCAAAAGTATTTAATTTCTATTGCGGGAGCAATAGATTCTAATAAAGGTCTTATCAAAGGAAATAGAATATATATTTACTATGAAGGAACATTAGATATAAAAAATAAAGATATCCAAAGTATAAAAGTAAAATCATATAAAGTATTGGAGTAATAAACCTAGAACAATACCTATTAAAGAAGGTATTGTTTCTTTTTTATTTTCAATATTTATATTTTCTTTTTCATCTACTAACATCCATATAGAAACAAAAAACAAATCTACCCACATATCAAGATGTTCAAAAGTCTTACCCACAATAAAAGTAAAAAATGTATATAAAATAGTTTTTAAATACTTTTTTAAATATTCTTTAAATAAGGGATAATATTTAAAAAGTTTATTAAGATATTTTTGAATAAAAGAAAAATCATTTTTGATTAAATAATGAAATAAAATCATAAAAAATATCCAAAATAAAAATAATAGATAATTCATAATATCACCTCAATATAGAATATGAAAAAAACATGCCTATAAAGGGGCAAAATTACATAAAATAATCATTTTATTATTGCATAAAAGTAAACAATAAGATATAATGGACGAGCATGTAAAGATTATTTTACTGCCTGCTTACTAAAAAGTAAGCCAAAAGACCATAGGAGGTAAAAGAGATGAATAAATATGAAATTATGTTTATTGTAAAACCAGATGTTGAAGAAGAAGCTAGAAATACTTTAATTGAAAACTTCAAATCAATCTTAACTGCTAACGGTGGTTCAGTTGATAATGTCAACGAATGGGGATTACGTGATTTCGCTTATGAAATTAAAGATTACACAAAAGGTTACTATGTTGTAGTAGATGTAACTTGTGCACCAGCTGAAATCGCTGAATTCGAACGTTTATCAAGAATCAACGCTTCAGTTTTACGTCACTTAACTCTTCGTAAATAATTAGGAGGCATTTGACGATGATTAATAGAGTTGTTATGGTTGGTAGAATGACTCGTGATCCAGAACTTAGAAGAACTGGAAACGGGGCTGCAGTTACAAGTTTTACGTTAGCGTTAAATCGTAACTATAATTCTGCAGATGGGCAACAAGCTGATTATATTTCATGCGTTGTATGGAATAAAGTCGCTGAAAATGTTGCACAATATTGTGCAAAAGGATCTTTAGTAGGAGTTGAAGGTAGACTTCGTTCTAGATCTTATGATAATGCTCAAGGACAACGCGTATACGTTACAGAAGTTGTTTGTGACTCTGTTCAATTCTTAGAAACAAGAGCTCAAAGAGAAAGAAACCAAAGTTCTATGAACCAAGGTATGATGAATAATCAATATTCTCAACCTGCTCAACCACAAACAGATAATTTCCAAGATATGCAAACAGTTGAATTAGAAAAAGATTTTGATAATTCATTTAATATCATGGAAGACGATATTCAATTTTAGAAAAGGAGTATAAGAACATGGCTTTTAAAAGACAAAGAATGGGTAGAAGAAAAGTTTGTTATTTTACAAAAAACAAAATTACTTACATCGATTATAAAGATGTTGATTTATTAAAAAGATTTGTTTCAGCTAACGGTAAAATCATTCCTAGACGTGTAACTGGAACTTCTGCTAAATATCAAAGACAATTAGCAGTAGCTATCAAACGTGCTAGACAAATGGGATTATTACCATACGTTGGTGAATAAT
>ERZ826242.264-NODE-264-length-80933-cov-30.353211_pt1 | contig 80933 bp, 93 predicted proteins | sample MGYA00519871_ERZ826242 | MGnify/ENA primary metagenome ERZ826242 (study PRJEB31778, sample SAMEA3449226) | human gut metagenome | biome: human gut; feature: human-associated habitat; material: faeces | place: United Kingdom | collected 2010/2012 ... | reverse complement strand
TGGAAGAATATGTGCAGGGAATATATGTGTATGATGACGGGAGAGTGGAGGTGGAATGGAGGGCACTTAAATTAGCACGATGACAATATTTAATGTGCTATGGTAGAATAAATATAGATTTAGATAATGTTTTTATGTTGAAAGAAAGGTGAGAACATGAATATGAATTATATTAGAGAAATTGCAGAAGCTTTGTCTGAGAATCATGCTGCATTGATGGTAGGGGCTGGATTTTCAAAAAATGCTGAAAAGGTTTCTATTACAGATAAAAAATTCTTAAATTGGAATGAGCTTTCTGATTTGTTTTATGAAACAGTTTATGGGAAAGAAGGGCCAGGGAAGCAATATAATAGTTCTCTGAGGCTTGCTCAGGAGGTAGAGATTACGGTAGGACGTCCCAAATTGGAAAAAATAATTAAAGATGCAGTACCGGATTTGGAATACGCTCCTTCTGAAGTGTATGTGAAGTTAATGGAAATGCCATGGAAGGATGTATTCACTACAAATTATGATACTTTATTAGAGCGTGCAGCAGATAAGGTAACAAACCGTCGATATAATGTTGTCATTTGCCAAGAAGATTTAGTCAATAGTAACAATGCTCCCAGAATTTTAAAATTACATGGTTCGTTTCCATCATACCGTCCATTTATAATTACCGAAGAAGATTATAGAACATATCCAGTGAAGTTTGCTGCAATGGTTAATACAGTTCAGCAAGCATTATTAGAGAATGTATTTTGCATGTTAGGTTTTTCTTGTGAGGATCCTAATTTCATAAAGTGGATTGGATGGATACATGATAATCTTGGAAAGAGTAGCTCGCAAAAGATATATATGGTATCAGTTACTCATATTGCTGAGGCAAAACGTAAATTACTTTTTGAACGTAATATTATTGTTATTGATTTACAAGAACTATGGCCAGACAAAAATATTGGTGATAGATTGAATTCTTTTTTAGAAGAATTAAAATTAAGAGTGGAAGAAAAGCGGAGAAAAGATAATTGGTTTGATTTAAGACAGTTGCATTTACAGTATGATACTGATTTTGTGAAAAAAACAGAAATAATGAAAAAATTAAATGAATCATATCCGGGTTGGATTTTTTTACCGTGGAAAATGAAAAATAAGGTAAGTTATGTATTAAATGAACTCGATAATATGAATGAATTTGAACATATTTCATTCACAGATCAAGTAAACTATATGTATGAATATGTAAAGTTTATGGATATCGCAGGAAGACCGATTCTTTCTCAGGTAGTGGATCAGTTTTTGAATGTATTGGAGAAAAAAGAAGGGGATGAACTAGTTGACAGTTTTGGAACAGAATTAGAATACAAAGAACAAGTAATATATTTGCATCTCTTACGTTCTTATAGAGAGTTGGCAGAATGGGAAAAGTATGAAGCATGTCATGAAAAAATAAAAGATGCATATTTAGACTATGATAATAAGCAATTTTTATATGCGTGCGATTGTCGGAAACAGCTATTTAGATTTCAAGCTGAAAAATTAGCGGGAATGCTGGATTCGTGGAATTTGGTAAACGGTGATATGTACTGGCCTTTGGTTAAAGCCAATATGTATGCACTTATTGGAGAAATATCAAAAGCGGATGCAATCCTATCGGATGTACTTACATTGGTGAGGAAACAGTTGGTCAAAGCAAGTGGAAACGAATATTTGTCTTCGATAGAAGAAAGTATTGTATCATTAATTAATTTTATCAGACAAGGAAATATTGTAGATGAGACAGAAGAATGTATACATGAAAGTGATGTATCTTGGTGGAATGAAAATGATAAGTATTGTTTATATTTAAATACAGAAGAAAAAGGTAATAAGAGTTTTGAAACAAAAGATAATTTCGATTTGTCCTCTACATATACAATGCATATGGGAAGGGATAATTCAAATGTGTTTTATGCACTGGAATATTTGAGGTTTCTAGAACAAACAGGTCATCCATTTCGGTTGCAGAATGTTACTAATACTAAAGGATTACACAGCACAGTAAAACTATTAGCACCATATTATCCACACTGGTGCCTTATGCAAATTTTAATAGCACAGGATAATAAACATATAGATTTAATGTTTGGACGAGTTAAGTTGTATGAGTTATCACAAGAAGAAGTTGATGATATTGCGAAAGAATATTTAAGAATATTTCAGATTGTGATGAAAAATGTTAAGCCAGAGAACTTCTTTTTTGCAAAGTCTATATATGAGCAGTCAGCAGTAGTTCTTCCAGATATTATAGCGAGATTATGTTATAAATGTTCAATTAATATATTGGATGAAATTTTCGATTCAATTCTTGATTTGTGCTTAAGTAATGTTCGAACAAATTTCAAGGGTATTCGAAAAATATTTAAAGGATTGTTTGAAGCATTTTCACTTCAAGATCAAGAAAATCGAATCGAGAAAATACTACAATTTCCGGTGGATGTAGATCGAATGAGTGATTATTGCGATCCAATAGTATTTATATCAAAACCGAGAGAAAAATATGTGCTTGATATTGAAATATATAACAGGATACTTTTCCAAATTAAACAAACAATAAAAGAAGCAGAAAATGAAAAAAGACAAGCTGCAGTGAATCGTTTGGTTATACTTGCACAAGTTATTATACTAAATGAGGAGGATTTGAGATATTTATGTAAGGTATTAGAAAAAGAAGAAACACTAGAAAATAAGTCTATATTATATGTGTTGGATAAACAAAAGTATGAGAAAAATAAAAAAGAAATATTTGAAGATACATTAAAAAGAATGAAATCAGATTCAAATACGCAAATGTTTTCGGCTGGAGGAAATAATTATAGAGACTTAATAGGAATTCTTAATGATATAGATATTAGTAAAATTAATTTGGAAGAAGCGTTGGAAGTGCTGACGAATTTAGTGAAAACTAACCAATCATGGGTTGAGAGAAATCAACCAAATGCTAGTGAAAGAATTCGTCAGAGCTTTTTAATTGTCATGGGATTGATTATTTTACGTGAGAGTAAAAATATTGATTTATCCGAGACAGAAAAAGAAAAGGTGTATGCATATTTTGAAGCTTTAAGCGAGCTGTATAAAAATTCCATTGCAATTGACATGATAGAAGCATGTTTTGTTGATGATAGCAAATTTTATTTTGAAGATTTTCAAAATAAAATTTGGTTAAGTAATGAGCAAGAGTTGGGGTTGATTAAAGATTTTTATGATGTACTTTATATAAATGATTTTAAGTTACAAAACAATGACATGTTGTTGAAGTGTTCAAATATGCTTTTTAGGATTTCGATATATAGAGTGATAAGTAGTGAAATACTTCACAATATGGCTGCATTGAAATTGTGTTATGCAATAATAAAAAATGAAATTGTTTTAAAAACAGAAATACAGACTTTACTTGTATGTTTGCTAAAACTTCAAGATGAGACGGTAATAAAACAAACAGATTCTGAACAAGAAGCTTTGTATAAATTAAGATGTCGAATAATATCTTGCAAGATTGCGAAAGAACTGTATGTAAGAGGAATAAAATCTGATATTGTAGATGGGTGGAAAAGAATTAGTGAGAATAAAAATGAATTTATAGAAATAAGAAATGTTGTTTTTGATACTACAGGAGATGAGTAAATATTATTGTTGAGCTCTTATACTGTATGACAATGACATGACATCCTAGAGACAATTAAGTATTGTTGAGAGCATACCATACGCTACTTGAAGAGAATGTGATAAGTGGAGTTGTTGAAAAAGAAAAGTGTATATGTTACTATTAAAATGGATATAATTCATGAGAAACAAAAGAATAATTAAAGTATAAAAAGCGTATATTTGGGGAAATATATAAGAGCAATATGTACGAGAAGGGAGACTGGAATGAATAAAAAATGGACACTCCATGTTGAAAATTTTGCAAAAATAAAAAGTGCGGATGTTACTATTGCACCGTTGATGTGTTTTGTGGGTGATAATAATAGTGGAAAAAGTTATTTAATGAGTATATTATGGGGGATTTTAACATTAGGAAAAGATATTTTTCCCAAGAAGCCTTCAGAAGCCAGAGTATATAAACAGTGTGAAGATTGGTTAAAAGCACATATCAATACAGAGATTGAATTATCTGAGAATGATATGGAACTATATATAAATTGGTTTAATGAATTATTAAATACTCAAAAAAAGTCTTTAGTTAGAAAGATTTTTAATTACGATGTTGAGGTTGAAAAATTAAAGATTACTAATTATGAAAGAACTAAACCTATTAAAATTGTCTGGGAAAAATCAGGATCTAGATATTCTGTAACAAACAATTATATTAAATTTCCGGAAGTAGATTTACCTAATAGGGATGAGTTGCTTCGGATGAATGCGTATATTTGTTGGAATTTATTAATGGAGGGTATTGCTGCTCCACTATATACACCAATTGTAAAGGGAAGAAGAATTGGCGAGCCAATTTATCTTCCGGCTTCGAGAACAGGCTTTATGCTTACATACTCGCAGCTGATTGAAAATTCGTTACAAATTAGTTTTTCGGCAGAATTACATGAAAATACAAGTACTCTTACACTTCCATATGTAGATTTCTTACAGCTGATAACGAAGTTTGAAATTAATAAAAAAGATAGCAAAAAGTATTCAGGCATAATTGAATATATTGAAAAAAATATGACAAAAGGAAATTTGTCAGTAAAAAAAGATATGTTACCAGTTATCCAATATCAGCCGGAGGGAAGTGATAAAGAAATTCCATTGTATGTTGCATCATCTATTGTTTCGGAAATTTCACCATTACTTTTGGTACTGAAATCCGGCATTAATTTTAAAGCAATGATTATTGAAGAACCAGAAGCACATTTACATCCAGAGTTACAACAAAAAATGGCTAGACTGATTATTAATATGATGAATTTGGGTATACCGGTATGGATTACTACTCATAGCGATACCATTTTGCAACATATAAATAATATGATGAAATTAAAAAATCATGTACGAAGCAATGAGTTGCAGCAGGAATATGGATATAAAAAGGAAGATCTTCTTTCTAGAGAAGATATTCAAATGTATCAGTTTGTTACGGAAAATAGTGGGAAAACAAGATTGATACCATTGGAGGCAACAAAATATGGATTTGTTGTTCCAACATTTAATAATGCTCTTGAAAAAATAGTTGAGGAAGTATACGCATTTCAGGAGGACTGATAAATGATTGAAGAACGGATACAGTATGGAATTGATAATTTTTTAGAAGATAATTTTTTCCTGCCCTTTAGCAATTCCTATTGTTTAGAGGAAAAAAGTGAGACAGGAAGAAGCAAATTGCACGTAGATGTACGAGGGGATAATTTATGTAGTGAGGATTATGACCATAAAGGAAAGTGCAATTTTCTTAAGAAAGAAAGTCCATTTAAATTAAGAAGAAGTGTTGATAATGTTTTGCTTCAAAAAAAGGAAGAGAAATGGATATTGCATCTTATTGAAATGAAGAGTAAGGTTGATAACAAAAAATGGCATGAAATAAAACAAAAAATACGTGCTAGTTATTTTAATGTTCGTGCATTGGAAGGGGTATTGGGAATACATATTGATGAGATTAGGACATATACAACGTATGAGAGTACTGGATTTTGGAATACAGATAGAAGTGAAGATCCTAAAATAATGGTTGCACCTTTAGGAAAACCAATGCCACCAGCACCAGAGAAAGAATGGGAAAATAATATTATTAGCGTAGATGTTGGCGCTGTGATGAAGTTTCAACATGTTGCAGTTAAGATGCAGAGAACAGAAGAGGGAGATAAGCTAATAGGAAATTTGCGTATTTGCTGATTTGAGAATTCTCTGTACTGTTGCTTGCATAGAATGGATAATATTAAGTTTTGTGACAATAACGTTACATCCTCCCCACCCACTTTGTGACAATTATATAACGTCCTCTATACAGAGATATGCGGTTTTAAGCCATTTTCGTGGCAAAAAAGCCGCATATTTTTTGTAGCAATGACTTGACATCCTCGGGTGCGCTGTGCGCAGCGCAAAGTCTCCCGCAGGAGGAAGATTGAAAAATAAATTTTTCAATCGCGAGATTTGTATCTGCGCGCACTTGACACAAACTCGACATGCGAAAAAAGCGTGTGCAGAAATGAGCAGAAAAATGAAGTGAATGCACTCAGAAAAAATGAAGTGAATGCACTCAGAAAAATGGTGATGGGTATAAACCGTTGACGTTTACGGAAGAAAGTCAAAGGCTCACTGTGCGGCAGATTTGGCATGACGCCTCCCCACCCGGCGTTCCAACGCCCTGCAAAAGCTGCTCAGGCAGAGCGTGAGTAAAAATACGGTCAGAGTCCAGACCACAGGATGTACCGTAAGACCAAACTTGTTTGCAGCAAGATCCATATACCGGATCAGTACCTGATGGATCAGAAAGCCGTAAGGCGACAGCCCGGCCAGCCACAAAAAAGGCTTTGCGGAAAGCAGCCGGGAAATCATCCCCTTGCCGATGGCGAGCAGCCAGACCAGCAGCACCGCAGAAGGAGTAAACAGCACGTTGTAGCGGAAGGCCGTCGCGCCCAAAACTCCCACCTGCCCTGCAGCGATGAAAAAGCAGCCGCCCGAAAACAGCACAGCTGCCAGCTCCAGAAGAGAACAGGCACCGTAGGGCGTGCGCTCCTCTTTGCGGCTGCGGTAAAGACAGCCCATACAGCAGCTGATGGCAAAATCTCCTGCCCGGAAAAGAGGACACAGATAGGTCAGGTAAAATACGGCATTCCCACTGAGTCCGGCTTTCCAGATTACAAGGGAGAAAAGACACTGCGCGCAGAAAATCGCGGCAGCGATGCAGCGCAGTCTGCGAGCATCGGCCTTTTTCAGCACGGCGAGCAGCCAGGGAAAAATAGCATACAGAAAAGCCTGCACCGAAAGATACCACGCTACGCCGTTCAGACAGAACCAGAAACGGCTGGAGGGGATCCATGTTTGCAGCAGGAAAATGCTTATCACAAGCTGCGCTGCACAGGACAGCACTCCACGGGCAGAGGGCTGCGCCAGAAGCCCCTTCAGCACAAAGAGCAGGGCAGCAGCCATCATAATAAGGTGCAGCGGATACAACTTGCGTATTTTTTGAAAGGAAAAGACCATGGCAGACCGCAGACCCGGTGCTGTGCGCGGGCGGTCGTAATAGTTGCAGGTCATCAGAAAACCGGACAGCGCCACGAATACGGAAATTGCCCACGGCCCCAGCCACGGTGCCCCACAATGGGACAGCACCACGCTCAGAAATGCGACTGCCCGCAGCCCCTGTAAAGATGATATCAGCTTTTTGTCTGTCACAAGATCCTCCGTTCTGCCGCAAAGTGCGGCAGCTGTGTTTTTTTCAAGTGTCATAAGTATAGAGAAGGCGGCTTGTTCTGTCAAGAAGTGGTGCAAAATATGCTGGAACGGACAAAGTGGATTTTCGTGGCAAAAAACCAAATATTTTTTTCAGTAATGACTTGTCTGGAATCATTTTCCAACCGCCCCCCTTCTGTACTCACTGGGCGTCACATCATAATATTTCTTAAAGAAACGGATATAGCTTCGGACGTCGGAGTAGCCGACCTTCTGGCTGATCGACTGGATCGTGTCGGCAGTGTCGGTCAGCAGCGCGAGGGAACATTTCGTGCGGTAGCAGTTTAAGTACTCGGAGAGCGTTTTTCCGGTGTCGAGCTTGAAGAGCCTGGAAAGATAGACCGGGTTTAAACCAACGGCGTCCGCGATCTGAGGGACGGAAAGCTCCTCCCTGTAGTGCTGCTGGATATAGGAAATCGCCTGGCAGATATAAGTATGAGCTTCCATGGAGGTTTTTGTTTTGGCATTTAAAAGTCCCTGGATGCAGGAAAAGAAGATTCGGCTGCATTCGGAAGGATCCGCAGCATTTTCCAGCTTTTTGAGGTAGGGGCTCAGCTGGGTGTCCGGAATGTCATCCCCGAAATCAAGCAGCGCCACATAGACCTCGCACAGGAGGATCGTTGTAAGCTTCCTGGCTTCCTGGGTGTTTGCTGTTTCCAGATAGCGGGAAAAAAAGCTGTCGGCGATTTTGTGGGCAGCAGCCTGATCGCGGTCGATCAGCGCACGAGAAAGCTGGATGGACAGGTTGGAATCCAGGGAGGAGGTCAGATCCTCCTGATGACCGATGATCATAAAATCCTCTGTTTCCGGAGAAGTGAACAAAAGGTTTCTGCGGGCCAGCTGCCAGGATTTCTGGTAGGAGGGCGATGCCTGCTCACATAATACAATTGAAAAGAATGGATCAATGGAAAGCGTCTGCTGCATGCGTTGGGAAATAGCGCTGCAGAGGCGCTTTAATTCTGCCGTCAGCTCTGCTTCTGCGATGGAGGTATTGAGCAAGATGCCGATATTCTGCCCATTTGTATGGATGCCGTAGGCTTTGCCGAGGACGGAAAATGTCTCCGAAGCGCTGGAGAGGACAACGAGACGCAGCTGCTCTTTTTTTGTGAAATTCTCCATGATCTCGAGGGCAGGCATGTGGATGAGGATCAGGGAAAAGAAGCGATACGGAAAGACCAGACCGTATTTCATATATTCCTGAGGCAGGGCAGTGACATCGACAGAGGCATGGAGGATACCGAGCAGCAGACGCTCCCGGACGAGTTGTTCCTTTTCGTGCAGGACGGAATGCACCTCTGAGACCTGGGCAGTCAGACTGTCCAGGGCGGAGTTTAAGCGGAAAAATTCATCATGATCGTCGGACAGACCGAGGGTGTAGGGCGTGATGCCGAGCTTTTCCATAATGTCATCCACGGGTTTTAACAAAATCATGCTGTAGAAAGCAGAAAGTAAAAAACAACAGAATAATGTAAATAAGTATTCACAAAAATGTCTTGAAAGAAATGGAGCAACTGCTTTTAAATGCTCTGTGGTGGACACATAGTAGGTACACTGCAGCGTATTGGAGTTCTGAACGGCAGGATAGGCATTATAATCGGGAAAAAGCAGGGACTCATTTTCATCAGCGGACAGAGAAGGATCCCACCGCTCGTACAAATCTGCATCCGTGGCATAGATAAGCTGATCGCAAAAGGTAACGACAGCATGATAGCTGTTGTCGGAAAGAATGGCAGCAGCATCACTGCGCAGCTCCCGCATAGCATAGGAAATTGTGATATAACCCTTCGGGTTGGAGGAATACAAAGGCAGACTGTGGGCATAGACCACAACCGGCACAGCGGGACGCGGACTGTAGTAGCGCTCATAAGGAATGTTTACAACCCAGGCCTCCTCCGTATCCATTTCCGAAAGGATCCGGAGAAAATCCGGGTTATAAAAATCACTGTAGGTGTACATGCCTCCACTGGAATCGAAAACCCGTTCACTGCGGTCAAAATACAGACAGATCGTTTCGAAGGAGTACAGCTGTGTGTACGGAGAAATATCATTGATCATACGGGAAAAATAATCGATGGTAGGATCCGGTGAAACGAGGATGTGGTTTACGGAGGCAAGCTTTGCGATAAAAACAGAACCTACCTTCATAACGGAAAAAGTATTTTCGATATTGGAATAGGCAGCGTCTGCCTTCGCCTCCAGCTGTTCCTTTAACTGCAGACTGTTCTGCCAGATGTTTAAGAGTGTGGAAACAAAAAACAGGATCGTGGACAATAGTGCCAGAATAAAAAAACAGGAAGAAAAGTGTCTCGAGCGAATGATATTTTTCAGCTTTTTCTTTTGCATGGAACGATCGAATGATATCAAAACAATTGCCTCCCTTTGATTGGTTCTGACACCATTATACCGAAAAAATGCACAAAGCAAAAGAAAGGGAGTGCAAAAATGGATAGCAAAAATCCGATGAATCTGCAAAAAATAAAGTCAAAAAGTTGCAAAAAGTCAATAAAGGGGGTGATAGATCAAGGCTTTTTTGAAATCGTTATAAATGTAACAAAACAGGTCGGATTTTTTAATTTTTAACAGAGCTGTGTTTTTATATAATGACCTCAGAAACGGAAACAAAAAAACGCAAAGGGGCTGCAGCCACCAGGCGGGCAGCATTTACGGAACAGAACTGTTTCAGAAAAAAAGAGAGGGAGGAAGGTACATGACGGGAAAGAGGGAAAAAACCGCAGCGCTTTCAAAGGGCCGACAGCAGGGGGGCCTGCAGAAGGCAGCACTGTATTTCTGGAAGCATAAATATCTGTATCTGATGCTGCTTCCGGCGATTCTGTATTACATCATTTTCTGTTACGTTCCGATGTACGGCGTAACAATTGCATTCAAGGATTTCAATCCGATGCTTGGAATCTGGAAAAGTCCGTGGGCGGGGACGGAAATGTTCCAAAAGCTGTTTGGAATGGAAAAGTTTTATTCCGTTTTCTGGAACACGATCCGGATCAGCCTGATCCGACTGATTTTCGGATTTCCGTTTCCGATTATCATTGCGCTGCTTTTAAATGAGCTGCGGCTTGGAAAGGTAAAACGGGTCATCCAGACAGCGATTTACATTCCGAATTTTATTTCCTGGGTCGTTCTGGGCGGTATTCTGACAAGCCTGTTATCGATGGATTCGGGTATTGTCAACGGCGTCATCAAGGCGCTCGGCTTTGCACCGATCGGATTTTTGACAGATGAAAAGTATTTCGTCGGCACGATGGTCGTTTCGATGATCTGGAAAACGTTCGGCTGGAACACGATTATCTATCTGGCGGCGATCACCGGAATCGATCCGCAGCTGTACGAGGCGGCGACCGTGGACGGGGCGAACCGGTGGCAGAAGCTGTTACATATCACATTACCGTGTATCCGTTCTATTATTATCGTTGTGCTGATTACGAGAATCGGCGGACTGATGCAGGCGGGCTTTGAACAGATTTTCGTATTGTATCATCCAGGCGTATACGGGACGGCGGATATCATCGATACCTATGTATACCGGATGGGCTTGCAGGAAGGCAAATTTGAGCTGGCGACAGCGGTCGGCTTGTTTAAATCCGTGATCAACTTTGCACTGGTTGTCATTGCAAACAAGACAGCACGCATGGCAGGAGAGGAGGGAATTTACTGATGAGCAGGGAAAAGCCGAAAAAAATCAAGGTTTCTGTCGGCAGCAGGATTTTTGACACAGTAAATCTGATTTTTCTGATTCTGCTGGGGCTGACAACCTTTTACCCGTTCTGGGACTGCCTGGTTGTTTCGTTTTCCTCGCTGAAAAGCTATCTGGCGACGAACATCCATTTATGGCCGGACGAATGGTCGTTTGAAGGCTATGCCTATATGTTAAAAAGCTTCGATCTGTGGAGATCGTATGCGAACTCGATTTTTATCACGGTTGTCGGCACACTGATCAACATGCTGATTACGACGATGGCGGCGTATGTGCTGTCGAAAAAGGATTTAAAGGGACAGCGGTTCTTCATGTTTCTGGCAGTGTTTACGATGATGTTTACCGGCGGAATTATTCCGACCTACATCGTTGTAAAGGATCTGCATCTGATGAATTCGCTGTGGGCGATGATCCTGCCGTCGGCGGTCAACACCTACAACCTGATTATTTTAAGAAACTTCTTCTTGGAGCTTCCGATGGAGCTGGAGGAAGCGGCGCTTCTGGACGGATGTACGGAGATCGGCGTATTGTTTAGGATCATGCTTCCGATTTCCAAACCGGCGCTGACGACGGTGACGCTGTTTTATGCAGTCGATCACTGGAACGACTTTTTCTCGGCGATTATGTATATCAATAAGAAAGAAGCATGGCCGCTGCAGCTGTTTTTACGGTCGATGCTGTTTCAGAATGATGCAGCATATTCCAGCGGCGGAGAAAGCCTGTTTTTATTAGGACAGCCGATGAAGATGGCGGCTGTGATGCTGGCAATTATTCCGATCATGTGCGCGTATCCGTTTTTCCAAAAATATTTCACAGCAGGGATGACGGCAGGCGCAGTGAAGGGGTAAAATATAAAAGGGAAAGAAAGAGGGAACAAAATGAGAAAAAGAAGTAAGTGTGTATTTCTGGCAACAGCGATGGCAGTGACAACGATTCTGGCAGCAGGCTGCGGCAACAGCGCTTCGGGTGGTCAGAACACTGCGGATTCTGCAGAGCGGGTTCCGATCCGTTGGCTGACGACCGGCGACGCTGCGGCAGAAGCAATTCAGGATAACGACCGCATTATCGAAGCGATCAACGAAAAGCTCGGCATAGACCTGACGGTTGAAATCGTTCCGGAAGCCAATACGGAAAAGGTCAACGTTGCGATGGCGTCCGGCGATTTCCCGGATGTGGTAACCGGTGCATACGGGACGAGCGCAACCCAGCAGTGGATTGATGATGGAATGGTTATTCCGCTGAATGATTACATGGATTCCTTCCCGAGCATGAAGGCATGGCTGGAAAATTACGAGTGGTCGGCACAAAATGGAAAATATTACGGCATGCCGTTTATTACACAGTACAGTGTGGCCAATACCCTGATCGTGATGCGTCAGGACTGGCTGGATAATTTGGGATTGTCCTATCCGCAGACGCTGGATGAAATGAAAGACGTCATGCTCGCTTTCACAAACGACGATCCGGACGGCGACGGACAGAACAATACATACGGCTACACGGCAGAAAAGCCGGGACAGTTTGACTGGGTATTTTTCGCATACGGACTGCCCTATGCGGACTATTCGCTGGATGAAAACGATCAGGTAATCCCCGTTTTTGAAGATCCTGCGTTTGTAAAGGGCATGACCTACATCAAAGAGCTGTGGGATGCAGGTGCGATCGATCCGGAGCTGATGTTGAATGATATGTCTAAAAAAGAAGAAAAGTTCTATCAGGGCAAAGCCGGCATGATGCCTGCACCCCTGTTCCGTCATGTGACTCGCCATGAAAACAGCGTCAGAGAGCTGTTCCCGGACGCTTCGATCTGCTATGATCTTTCCCCAGCAGGTCCGGACGGCGCGAGAGGCTTAAGCAAGCAGGGCAAGAGCGGTATGATGACCTGTATCACCGCAGCCTGCAAGAACCCTGACAAAGCGGCAGCATTTGTGGACTTCATGGTTTCGGAGGAAGGAAATAACCTGCTGCGTCTTGGTATCGAAGGTATTCATTACACCAAGGATGGCGACGAAATCGTCTTCAACGAAGAAGAGCGTGCAAAGGATGCTTTCTCGCCCAATGGCTGGGCGCACGCGCTGGCGTGGGGCTCCTTCTACTGGCCGCTGGAGAGCAACTACATCCCTGTAACCGATCCGAACCGGGAGCGTGCGCTGCATACCGTTGATCTTGCGACCCAGTGCCAGGTTCCGAACCTGATCAAGCAGAAAACGCAGGTTGAGATCGAAAACGGCGCCGCAGTGGACGATATTTACACCCAGTACTTTTCGGATATGCTGCAGGGTAAGCTTTCCATCGAAGAGGGCGGAGAGCAGCTGAGCAAGTCCTGGAGAAGTCAGGGCGGTGAAGAGATCCTTGAGGCAGTCAATGCAGAGTATCAGAAAACAAAAGCAAAGCAGTAAAAAGGAAAATGTAATAATATGGAAAAAACAGGGAAAAAACCGAATATTATCATGATTCTGGCAGACGATCAGGGCCCCTGGGCGATGCACTGCGCCGGGACACCGGAGCTTTATACGCCCAACCTGGACAGAATTGCAGAACAGGGAATGCGGTTTGACAGCTTCTTCTGTGCCTCGCCGGTATGCTCTCCGGCGCGGGCATCCATTCTGACCGGGAAAATGCCTTCCGCTCACGGCGTACAGGATTGGCTCAGAAGCGGAAACTTAGACGGCGAGAAATTTGCCGCCCAGGGAAAGGAAAATCCTTATTTCGAGGGCTATAAGCAGGAACGGAAGCCGATTTCCTATCTGGAAGGACAGCCCACCTACACGGACATTCTGGCGCAGAACGGCTATCACTGTGCACTCTCCGGAAAATGGCACCTGGGCAACAGCATCGAACCGCAGCAGGGCTTTCAGGAATGGTACACCATCGGCATGGGCGGCTGCTGCTATTACCACCCGGACATGGTGGACCATGGAGAAATCACCGTGCATCATGGGGAATATGTGACAGATCTGATCACGGATCGTGCACTGGAATATTTAAAAGAGCTGGGCGAAGGGGATGACCCGTTTTATCTGTCTGTCCACTATACTGCACCCCATTCTCCCTGGGAAAAGGAGCACCATCCTGCAAAGTGGATCGATTACTATGATGGCTGCACGTTTCCAAGCATTCCCAACGTGCCGGATCATCCCGATCTGCGCACCGGCCCGGTGTACGGAACCGGTATGCGCGAGGAAAACCTGCGGGGCTATTTTGCAGCGATCAGTGCGATGGATGAACAGATCGGCAGACTGCTGGATGCAGTAGAAGAACAGGGGCTGGCAGACAATACAGTGATCCTCTTTACAGCGGACAACGGAATGAGCATGGGACAGCACGGTGTCTGGGGCAAGGGCAACGGGACATTTCCAATGAATATGTATGATTCCGCAGTCAAGGTGCCGTTTCTGATTTCCTGGCCGGGGCACATTCCTGCCAATACCGTCTGCAGCGAAATGATAAGCGCCTGTGATCTGCTCCCGACGATCCTTAAGCTGACGGGACTTTCCGACAAGCAGCCTACGGGACTTCCCGGAAGAAGCTTTACAGAGCTTTTGGAGGGCAGACAGCTGGAACACCGAGACGAGGTCGTGATCTTTGACGAATACGGGCCTGTCCGCATGATCCGGACGAAAGAATGGAAATATGTGCACCGTTATCCTTATGGAAAACACGAACTGTATCACCTCGTGGACGACCCGGGAGAAGAGAAGAATCTGTACGGTTTACCGGAATATAAAAAACTGGTAACCCAATTAAAGGGCAGGATGGAAAAATGGTTCTGCACCTATTCCGATCCGGCGATCGACGGCGTGCGCTCCGCAGTCAACGGCTCCGGACAGCTCTGCCGTCCGGGTGTGTATGCAATCTATGAGGATCCCTTTGCACCAAAGGGCGTGGAATGATTACGAGTTGTTTGTCAAAGAATAAGATTGAGCAAGGCCGGTCAGGGAAAGATTCTCTGACCGGCCTTTTGCAAGTTCATTCATCAGCCGGATGGTTGCCTGTGTCTTTTCAAAGTCCTGCATATCGAGAATTGCATATCTGCCGCGTCCGTTCTTTGTCAGAAAAACCGGAGCACCAACAGCTGCATCACGCAGCACAGTGATGCGGATTGCCAGCTGTTGGAATTGCAGATACAGCAAAATTCACAAAAGCCCTGAAAACAATATAAAAAACGTGATATGCAACACCGGAAACATTATTTTTAACATATTAGGATGTTAGGAAATATATGAAATACAAAAAAATGATTGATAAAACGAATATATAAACATTTAATAATGATATTTGTGAAAAGTTCTTAAATTTTTAATATAAATCTGAAATATTCAATATGCCCATGGTATTGCTTTTGCACAAAAAAAATTCTACAATTTAGTTAAACTGAAAATGTGGCATAAAAACCATTGTGAAACAGAAGGAACAAAACAGGGGGAAAGGAAAATCGGTATGTGGAAAGCGACAATATCACCGGAGAAACGGAAAAAAATAAAAAGATCTGTCAGCTTTTTTCTGAGCTTACTTTTGATACTGGAAATGGTATCGGGAACTGGCATGTTTGCAGAAGGAAACAGAGTCAAAGCGAAGGAAGAAACTCCATATGCCGTATACCTGGATCTTTCAGGAAGCAGCACAGCAGAGGCACTGGCATCCAAAGGGATCTATGCATACGCTTATGACGATGCAGCAGAGGCAGAAGCTGCAGAGCCTGTGAAGCTGGAAAAGGCAGAAGGACAGCAGGAGATCTGGCAGCTGGGCCTGACCCGGAAATATGAGCATGTTGTATTTTGCCAGGGACAGAAAAAAGAAAACAAAAACACCACAGGGGAGCTTACGATAGACTGGTCCTTACAGGCACCCTGCTACCGGCTTCAGGGAGAAGACCTGACCGGAACAGGCAGCTTTTACGGACTGTATACCGTATATTTTGATGGAAGCCAGTACAGTGAGTTCTGTAAAAACGGCGTCAGCGTCTATGCATATGATTCGGAAGAAAGCAGTGCAGCGGACGCACCGGTTGAGATGAAGCCCTCTGATAAGGGCGATGGAATTTACGAATACTGTCTGGACAGACCTTATGAATATATCGCATTTATGGCCGGGACAGATGGATGGGATTATACGGAAGCGACCACACCGGTTTATACGGAATGGGACTTCCGGGATCCCTGCTTTGTACTGGAGAAGGTGGACGGAGAAGAATCCACAGGCAGCTGGGTAAACCTTCATTATATGATTTATTTCGATGCATCGAAGATCAAAGAGGATCCGGAGTTCTTAAAGTCGGGCGTATCCCTTTACGCCTGGACAGAGCAGGAGGGCGGCAGACAGGAGCTTTCTGCAGAGCCGGTTCGGATGATTGCATCCTCCAAAGGTGAGGATATTTATCAGTACACCCTGGATCAGGCATATGACCATGTGCAGTTTTTCCTGGGCACCTCCTTTGATGCAGCCATCCAAACAGATGTCATTGAAATTGACTGGAACAGTCTGGCAGCACCCTGCTATCAGATGACCATCGAAAGAATCGAAACGGAAACAGAAACCGAGACGCAGACCGAAACAGAGACTGAGACGGAAACAGAAACCGAGACACAGACCGAGACAGAAACACAGACAGAAACCGAAACACAGACAAAGACGGAAAACGAGTCTGAAACAGAAAACAGATCCCAGACGGAGACTGCTGCAGAAACACATACCACGGTAGAAACCGAGACCAAAGCAGATCCCAAGCCGGAAACAGAGACTGGCACTGGCACAGAGACAAGCTATGAAACGGAAAACAATGTGCCCTCTGCACCGGAAACAGAAAACGACGCAGCAGGCTCCGAAGGAAACACTCCGGACAGCGATCCGGCAGCAGAAGCTGCCTGGGAGCAGGAAGCGAGGTGCGAGACCCGTTTTTTTCACCTGGAGGTGCTGAGCGAAACAGTTGAGGCGAAGACCGTAGAAACCCTGGAGCGGAAAACAGAGTCCGCCACAGAAGAATCCAAACAGAAAACTACAGAAGAAAACAACAAAGAAACTGCATCGGAAAGCAAGCAGACGGAGGAAGAAACCAAACAGACCGAAACAACAGAAACCGGCACAGAAGAGGGCAATACAGAGAAAGCTCCTTCCAAGGAAGCTGTTGAAAAGGAAGCAACAGAAGAAATCCAGCAGGACGGAAGTCTGTACGACATGGGCGGCGAAATGAGAAAAGCCAGTCGTGTGGCGAAGGTTGGATTCAGAAAGGCAGCAGGAGGACTGGATTCTAACTATGTATATCTTGATACGACTGGGATGGATTTGGATGGAGGACCGAATTGGACTACAAAAACTCCTATATATCTTTTTAAGAATGGTGTGCCCGGTTTTATACCGGGTCAAAAAGTCACCGTTTATGGCAAAGACTATTGGAGATGGCCAATTGACAGCAACAATGGTAATAAGGAATTTGGCTTTACCTATGTAGATAAATGGGATGGTAATGATGGGATTAATGAGAAAGATTATTATAGAACAGAATTAGCAGGTAAGAGTTCTTCTTCTGCTGGTATAAGTTTTTCTGCTGCTGGCGGAAAGGTGTTTGCAAGAGATACTGAAGCATCAGGAACGATCGGTAATAAAAATAAAAAGGTTTACATCGTCAAAGACATCACTGCAGAAATCGCGAATAAGTTTATGTCTTTGTATTTCTATGACTTTACTGGTAATGTCACAACCCCGGTAAAGGTAGTCTATTCCTCGGACAGCGAGTTCTCTTCGGGAACAACGGAATCCGTCGTGATGAATGGTGTTACTGATTTTTCGAACCTCTTTACAGCAGAACTAGAAAAGGAGAAAATTGAAGCAAAACCCTATGTGAAGTTTACAACAGATGAAACAGATGGATCCGAAAAACCGCTGGGAGGGATTTACTATTTCGGACAAAATAGTACCAATGCAGACACTGGCGTAATTTCCGTAACCTATAAAGAGGGTTCTGTGGATACCTTCCTGTATGGAGCTACCGAGCTGAAGAGCGGTGACGGTACAACAACTACTATTATAAGCGGTTGGGGCACAACGCCGGATAACGGGAGTCTGAAAGACGAAATCCTCTATTTTGATAATCAGCATTTTCCGGTAGACCCAGAAGGGGAAAGCCAGGAGGTAACCCTGAAGATTGGATCAGGATCAGGGAAGGTTCTGGAACGAGATCCAAATTTTAAAGAAAGCTTGTATAGCTATACGTTTACGGAGGACATAACCCAGCAGACTGTTCTGACAGTGAATGATCCCAAGGGCAATATCTATCATTTTTTCTGGACAGATCGGGGCTGTAACCTGCTTCAGGTGACGAAGAACATAGCGAATGTCACAGGCGAATATGGAACCGGAAAGAAAATCTATTTTGATGCGACCTATTCAAAGCTGAATACGCCGGATGGGGGAAATGATGGACAAAATTCCATTCCGAAAAGTGACAAGGCGAAGGTTTATTTTTGTGCATGGAACGAAACCACTAATGAGTACCGGCGTGGAGAGATGATAAAAGCAAAGTCCCACGAAAAGGATGGACAGACCTGGGACAATGTGTGGTATGTGCGGATTCCGGAAGATAAGGAAATTGATAAAATTATTTTCTCTGCTGACGCGTTAGATAATGAGAATAGCTTGGCTAACAACTTGTATGGCAGAAGAACTGCTATTCTGACGATTCCGGATCCGGATGAGTGTGGAGGAAAACCCTGCTTCTATGCAGACGCCGGTGATACTGCGGCATACAATGCTGACGAATATAGGGGCGGTTACTGGGCTGAAGCATATACGGTTCGGGATGCAGAGAAGTATAAGAAAACCGATGTAGTTAATATTAAAGAGAACCCTTCGTCGATAGAGAAGGATACCCTGTATGTAGATTCTACCTTCTATGACTACTACACAGATTATGAACTAAACGGAAAGAATCGGGATTCCTATCTGAGTGAGAATGGAATGTCTCATCGTAACTGGGTCACATTTCGACAGTTTGATCAGGCGTTGAGTGATTATTATGATAAGAATCAGGTTTCTATTCCGATCTATACGGGGCATTTTCAGCCGAGTTTTTGGGATTGTCCGTTTAGTTACATCAATAACACACTGAAGCTATTCGGAAGTGATAACAATTTAAAATTCTTTTCCACAAACAACTCTTCTATTGACGCGACGAGTGAAGAAAAAAAGGATAAATATGCATGTGCAGCACAGGGACTTGTAAATGCAACACTTTCCAATGGAACGCTGATGACTGCAAACGGCGAGAGTCCAGAGCCCCATTTTGATGAAGCATTTTTACTGGGAAAGAACAGCAAAAATGCGGTCTTGGGTGAGGTCTATCATAATGTATCATTCCCGTTTAAAAAGGAAAAGAACAGCAATGGAGTAGACTATTGGTGGTTTGACAGTAGCCAAACGACACTTGCGATGCAAAAGGATCCATCCACCGAGGAATATTACCTGAAGAATACAGGGAACCAGGGCTGGGCGAAAAATGTAAACAGCACCGGAACTACTGGTGGAAATGATGGAGTATCAACAGAGTATGGTTTTTTCCCCTTTAACGAAGGCACTGCTGAGGCAAGCGGAAAGAATTACAACTATGGATTTGGTACAAAATTAGAGATTAAATTCCGCCTGACAAAGGATGGAACGGTTCTGGGGGAAAACAATCAATCAGTGCCGATTATCTTTGAATTTGCCGGAGATGATGATGTATGGGTATTTATTGATGGAAAACTGGCGCTGGATGTTGGCGGAGATCATGGAAGAGTAGTTGGAAAGCTGAACTTCGCTGAAAGGAAGGCAACCGTGAGTGCGGTAAAGACAAGCGCGGCGGGTATAGAAGGAGCTTCTCCTAAAATAACAGACTTCACGTTGGTGGGGGAGAAAGAAGACGAGCATACCCTTACCATGTTCTATATGGAACGCGGTATGTGGGAATCTAATATGATGATTGCCTTCAACTTCCCGGATGATAACGAGTTTGCAGTAGAAAAGCAGGTAAATACAAGTGAGGTAAATGAGCTGTTTAAGGATTCCTTTGAGGATGCATCTGTGTTCCCCTTTACGATCCAAAATCAGGCGACACACCATGGAGAAAAGGCTGCAGGAAGCGGAGCAACGGCAGAAAAGGAGATATTTAACAGCTTTGATAGCAGTTCTTCAGAATTAAAGCCTGCCAGCACGGATAATACATTTGAACGGCTAGAAACCTATCAGGATCAAAACGGTGTAGCGCATTGGTATGCACTGGTAGAGGATACGACCGGAGAGCACAAAGACTCGAGATTTGGTATTATCCCATATCAATCAGGTGGAACTCTGGATGCGTCAGCGGCGAATAAGTATCTGGATTTCAAGCTATATTATGATTATGACGATACTCCAACAGCGAAATGTATTTATCTGGAGCTGGTGGATGAAGACGGGAAGACGAAAGGAGACTGGTTATCCGGAAAGCTATACGGAAACACAACCCTTAAGGGAAATGCATGGAATACTCTGACGGTTGACTTAAGCAAATTAAATGGAGCATCTGATTTTAAGTATAGTAAGATAAAATCCATCAAATTTAATTACAGCTATCCCAGACACATATATCTGGATGACTTTGCATTCCGTTCCGGCGTGCAGGTAACGCAGCATATCGGATTTGAGGTAGATCAGAGTCAGATTCCGGATTATGGTTCTGCTACATCCGGAAAACTGGAGAAGCCAAAGGGTGCAGTCTATTCTCTGAGCGATTCCTCCAGTACAGATACCGGCGTGATTAGAGAAGATGGAACCTTTGTACTGGCGGATGGTCAGACCGCAACCTTCCGAAATCAGTTCCGCCGCGGCAGCTACATTTCCGTGAAGGAGGAAATAGATTCTCCTGCATTTGATACAAGCTGGAGCCTGTATGAAAACGGACATATAGTAGACAAGGTAACCAAAACGGAAAACATAAAGACGGTAGAGATTCCATCAGAGCAAAAGGTTTCCAACGTACGCGGAACGCAGATCAAGGATGGCAGAAAAGAGGTATTTACGGATGAGAATAAAAACACCGGATATACTTCAACGCATTTTGCGAAAGAAGCGAGTGTAGAAACTAAAAACGCCATCGTGTTCCGTTCCTACGATAATCCGGATAATGAAGCCGGTGTTACAAAATTAAAAGCGGTATTTGTAAATAAAGTTAAGGTTGGCTCCCTTACGATCAAAAAGGGGAGGACGGAGGATTCAGATGAGCTGAAAGGAACTTATACTTTTCAGGTTAAATTTACAAATGTCGCAGGAATGTCCCTGGAAAAGGGAGAGTCCATTACGACAACCTTTACCTTAAAGGAGGGAAACTTCCATACGATTTCAGGGATTCCCATCGGAACAGATTATGAGATTATAGAAGAAAAACCAACAGATGGCACTTCCCTGAAGGAGGTTCTGATCAATAACGAGAAAGCATCATCCTTTAATGCAAAGAAGGGCTCCGTAAACGGTACCATTACAGCAGAAACAAATATGACAAAAAATCCTGTCGTGGTATTTCGAAATAATAACAAACCGACCGGCAACATCGCTGTAACTAAAAAATGGGCAAAGACAGATGGCACGGAGATTACGGATCTGAAACAGCTTCCGGGCAGTATTTACCTGCAGCTGCAGAGAAAAGCGAAAGATAGTCTAGATGCGACGTGGGAAGCGGTTGACTATTCCGGCAATATCAGTTCATTAAAAAATTGGGTTGAAGTTACTCCCAAGTATAGTGGTTCATCCTACGTTTGGTCTTATACCTTTACGAATCTGGAGCAATATGTGAACAGTGCAGCAGAAGCTAAAGTCCCGTGGATCTATCGGGTTATGGAGGTGAATGCCGACGGAAATGTGATTGCTTCCGGCGAGACATACACTGTGGATGGAAAAACCTATCGAGTGACCTATTCCATGGATGCTTCGGCAGGCACAGCAACAGATCCGACAAAAACAGACATTGAACTTGCAGCTTTTGCAACAGCCGATGTCAAGCAGCCGACAGTGAATATGACAGTGACCAATACCTATTTGGAAGAGCTGAACCTGAAAATTACGAAAAAGGGTAAAAACACAACGGACGAATTGCTTCCCGATGTACAGTTTAAGCTGGAGAAGAAGAATCCGGATGGAACGTGGTTTGAACCAGTCGGTAGTTCGCAAAGTACTGACGATAAAGGCATTGCCACCTTTACAAAGCTCGGTCAGGGAACCTACAGACTGAGAGAAACAAAGGCTGCAGATGGCTATAACCTGCTGGGTGATTCGATCTTAATTGAGATTAATGAATCGAATCAGGTGACATGGAAGATGGAGAAGGAAAAAGATGACCACTGGGAGTCAATAACTCCAATAACTATAGAGGGAGACAATGTAATTCCTCTCACCATCTACAACACAAAGCAGCTGATCCTTCCTGCAACAGGAGGATCCGGGTTTGGATTGGTTACTATGGGAGGCATTGCGCTGATGGCGCAGGCAATCCTTATGGGTACATACTTCACGCTGCAATGCAGAAAGGGGGACGATAAGCTTCGGAAGAAGAGATAATACCCCCCGGAGGTATGAAACAAAGGCTGTTGGAGCAGGGGCTTATGTCCGGCAGCTGCATAAGGCGAAAACCTTAGAAACAAAGTACGGAGCGAAACGTACAAAGCAGGAGAAGTAAAAATAATTCGGCTGTCCCAAACACAAAAGGACAGCCGGACAAAAAAAGGAGAATGGAAAAAATGAAGAGAATGAAAAAGCTTCTGACAGGGCTCCTGACCCTGGGAATGACATTGTCGATGATGACAATGACGGCATTTGCGGCTGAACCTTCCGCAAAAATGCCGACGATTGATACGGATCCGGCTAAGACGGGAACGGTTACGATTCATAAGTATACAAGCGGTAATGGTACGGGGATTGTAGGAACCGGTACAGAAGCAGATAAGGACAGCCTTCCGGATGGTGCAGTGCCTTTAAAAGATGCAGGATTTACACTTTATAAGGTTGTAGATAAAGATGGCATGGAGAGTTATTACAATACAAATCCAACAGCTTTACCGGATGTTTCTAGATATGTAGAGAATGGAACTATTAAGGCAGCATATAGTGGTAATGCGACTAGCGAAGTCCTTACTGATGCAGACGGAACTGCAACGTTCTCTAACCTCGAGCTTGGCTTTTACGTTGTAATTGAAACAACTGTTCCGGATGCTGTTACAACACCTATGGATCCATTTCTGTTATCAGTCCCTATGACTACTACAGATGGCACGGGTTGGTTATATGATATCCATGTCTATCCCAAAAATGAAACAGGATATGGAAAGATAAGCTTAGAAAAAACTGGCGTGAACGGTGAAAAAATACCAGACGCTGAGTTTGCTCTGCAAAAAAGGACTGCGACTGGTTGGGATGATATTACGAAGAAATCCACTGCGCAGGGTGATAATACTGGAGCTGACTTAATTCTTAAAACAGATGCAAGTGGTTTAATTACAATCGATGGACTGTCCAAAGGTGAGTATCGTCTGATTGAAACATCTGTTGGAAATGGCTATATTATGGACGGTGCCACTGCATATGAATTTACAGTAAATGCCAACAAAAAAATTACATACAAGGGAGTTGAAAGTGCCAATACCAAGATTGAGGTAACTAACGAACGCCCTGATTTAACAAAAGAGGTTCAGAAGAAAAACGGTGGTACATGGGGAAGGGATGCAGATTACAGCATCGGAGATGAAATCCCTTACAAAATTACTGTAAATGTTCCGAATAATATTACAAAGCTGAAAACATTTACCGTAACAGATACACCTACTAATTTAACAGATGACTTAGCTTCTATTAAAATTACATGCAACGATGTTGATGTTGAAACAACTGCATACACTACTTCAGCAACAACGGAAGGCGGATTTACAATTGCATTTACCCCTGCTAATATGACGAATTATGCAGGAAAAACGTTAGTCATCACATATAATGCGACATTAAAGAATACTGCTTTTAACACAACAGCTGGCAATCAGAATACTGCAAAATTGGAATATTCCAAAAATATTACAACGGATACTACTACTGATCCAGATAACCCGAACAAAGATAAAGAAGAAGGAAAAAATACGATCGAGAACAGTACTGTCGTATATACCTTTGCAGTAAAAATTGTAAAGAACGGTGTGGATGGAACTGAAACTAAGCCATTAGCAAATGTTGAATTTGACCTTTATCAGGAGGTTCCTGATGGAACAGAGGGTGCCATTACGGGAACATCTGTGCCTGCAGGATTAGATAATACAAAATCCTGGAAAAAGATTAAGACATTAAAAACAGGTACGGATGGTACAGTAACCCATAATGGACTTTCCAATGGTACCTACTATCTGGTTGAAACAAAAACGAATGATAAATATAATCTGTTGAAAAAACCGATTGAGGTAACATTAAATGTTCAATATACAATAGCTACGAAAACTGAGTCGACCTGGGTAGAAGATACAAATGGACAAAAACAGGTAAAGAGCGAGATTACAGGAACTACATTTACTTCTACAGACGATGCAACCGCTGCTGAAGGTATAAAAGTACAGGAAGTTATTAACAAAAAAGGCTTCACCCTTCCCACCACCGGTGGTATCGGTACTTTCGTATTCACCTTCGCTGGTATTGCCATGATGGCAGCAGCAGTGATCCTGCTGATCACCAGCAAGAAGAAAAAAGCAGAGTAATTCAGACAGATAACCCTTTTGTTATCTCTTCTATGGATGCTGCGAAGCTGTTGTGAAGTACAGCTGCAATTTTATCAGCAACGGGTCTGCATCGCGTTTCGTGTGGCGCAAACAGATTCCGGCACAGGACGGGGGTCACGTCCCGCCCTGTGCATCGCTCCTTCAGAACCCCCTTTCCCCCTGAACGGAGCGATACTGCGGTGATCGCCGTCGGTCTTAGAAACCGGCTGCGGCTGCGGTAATCGGAAAAGAAAAATTTGGGATTTTCTTTTTCGTGTTGTGTTTTCCCATTCCCTTCCTGAAAAGGACATCCGGGCGCTCTCCCGTGCCCTTGGATGTCCACGAAAAAACGGCGCAGAGAAAATGCAAAAGCGGCGGCTGCCGCAGGCCTTTGATCTGTGCCTTTCCTTATAAAATGTCCGGAGGTTACTGTCATGGATAAAAAAAGAGCATGGTTTATCGCGATATTGTTTTTTTCAGGCCTGTGTCTGACTCTGTATCCCTTCGTCAGCAACCTGATCGCCCAGTCCCATGCAAGTCAGGCGATCGCCGCCTATGATGAGCAGGTTGCAGAGATGGATCAGGAACAGATTGACGCTGCCAAGGAAGCGGTCCGTAAATATAATGAACAGCTCAATGCAGCAGTGGAAGCCAGTGCCATGCAGGGAGAGGATGGAATCAGCTACCTCGATCTGGTGGATGTGGGCGAGAGCATTGGCTTTATCGAAATTCCGAAAATTGACGTATATCTTCCCATATACAGTGGAACCAACGAAGATGTGTTGCAGAAGGGCGTCGGCCATCTGGCGGAGTCCTCCTATCCGATCGGTGGTACGAGCACCCATTCCGTGCTGACCGGTCATCGTGGACTGCCCAGTGCGGTTTTGTTCACGGATCTGGACAAGCTGGAGGAGGGCGATGTGTTCTATCTCCATGTATTGGATGAGGTGCTTGCTTACAAGGTAGACCAGATCAAGGTTGTGCTTCCGGAGGAAACTCAGGACATCGGGATCGTGGAAGGAAAGGATTACTGTACCCTTGTTACCTGCACACCCTATGCCATCAACACCCACCGGCTGCTGGTTCGTGGCGAGCGGACCGAGTACATTCCGCCGGAGGAGCTGGCAGAACAGAATGCAGTGCATGAAGTACAGTCCCAGACCATCACGAAGCGGATCGTGGATGTATGGCCGTGGCTGGTTGTATCCCTGCTGATCGTGGCAGGTGTGGAGGGATCCATTTTCCTGCTGATTGTGAAACGGCAAAGAAGCTACGGAGATGTCCGGGAAAAACGAAAGAAAGGCAAAAGGAGCAGTCGGTCATGCAACAAAACAAGGCGCAAAAAGTAATTGAAGAAGTAAAAAAAGCATTTATCGGAAAAACAGAGTGCGTGGAAAAGCTCATGACAGCCATTCTTGCCGGCGGACATGTGCTGGTGGAGGATGTCCCGGGAGTGGGAAAAACAACCCTGGCGCTGGCCTTTGCCAAGGCAATGAATGTGGCGCAGAACAGAGTGCAGTTTACACCGGATGTTTTACCGGCGGATATTACAGGCTTTACCGTATATAACAGGGAAAAGGATGGCTTCTTTTACCGTCCCGGCGCAGTCATGTGCAATATTCTTCTGGCGGATGAGATCAACCGTACCTCCCCCAAGACCCAGGCGGCGCTTCTGGAGGTAATGGAGGAGGGCAGCGTAACCGTAGACGGCGTGACCAGACCGGTACCGTCTCCCTTTCTGGTCATTGCTACCCAGAACCCTGTCGGCTCTGCCGGAACCCAGCTGTTGCCCCAATCCCAGCTGGACCGGTTCCTGATCTGCTTTGGGATCGGATATCCCGATGCTACAGAGGAAATGGATATTTTAAAAAGCCGCCGGAGCGGAAACGGGCTGGAAGATGTACGTCCCGTCATCAGCAGTCAGGAGCTGATGGAAATGAAAAAAGAAGTCGAAGAAGTGTTTGTACACGATCAGGTATATGACTATATCGTGCGTCTGGCTCAGGCCACCAGAAACAATGACGCACTGGAGCTTGGGCTGAGTCCCAGAGGCTCTCTGGCGCTTTTGAAAATGGCTCAGGCGAGAGCCTATCGGAAAGGCCGCAGCTTTGTGATTCCGGCGGATGTTGCGGCAGAATTTCAGGATGTTGCGGCCCACAGGGTACAGCCTGTATCAAGCTCCGGAATGGATAGAGTCCGTGCAGCAGCCGTGCTGGAGCGGATCTTAAAGGAGACCCCGGCGCCTGCTCCGGAGAAAGGGTGAAGCCTTGAAGGAAAAAGCAATTTATATAGGAGCGGTCGTTCTGACTGCTATCTGGGGGGTAGCTGCTCCCGAGGGCTTTGCTCCGTTTTTGCTGGGCTTTGAACTGCTGTTGGCGCTTTCCATGTGGATTCTGGTTCAGATCCTGGCTGGAAAGGTAGAGATTGTGCCGGAGCCTGCAGAAGAGACGGTGGGGAAAAAAGAGCCCATCGTCCTTCGGGTAAAGCTGAAAAATGCTTCCCTGCTTCCAGCCTCCTGTGTGGCGGTTACCGTCGGCTGGCGGGATCTTCTGGATAACAGCACGGGCACTGTGGAAAGCATGGGAATGGCAGGTGGAAAAAAGACCGGTGTGCTGGAATTTTGTATCCCGGTGAAGTATTCCGGTGTTTACGAGTTTTGGATTCAGTCGGCATCCGTGCGGGACTGGCTTCGGTTATGGTCAAAGAAGCTTTTGATCACAGACAAAAAAGTGCAGGTGTTGTCCGTGCCTCTGGTACATCAGGCGGAGGAATGGATCCCTCCGGCACAGCTCGCCTCCGGCGGGGATTCGGATCAGCATTCCCAAAAAAAGGGCGGGGACGATGGCTCGGAGGTATTCGAGGTTCGTGCCTATCGGGATGGGGATCCGTTGCAGAGAGTGCATTGGAAGCTGACTGCAAAGACCGGAGAAATGCTGGTGCGGGAATTCAGCCTGCCAAAGCGGGAGGTGCTTTTGCTGCAGGTGGATTTATATCATCCGCCTCAGGAAAAGTGGGATCATTGTAAATTGGAACGGCTGCTGGAGCAGACTGCGGATTTTTGCTGGAGGCTTTTAGCGGCAGAACAGGAATATGAGGTATTCTGGCAGGAGCAGGAGCAGCTGTGCAGAATGCAGATTTCCAGAGCCCAGGAGCTGTGGGTCTTTCTCAAACGGCTTTGTCTTACCGCCACAAAGGAAGAGCTGGAGCAGAATGGAAAGCAGAGCCAAAAGCAATCTGCCGGGAAAAATAAGTATCCGGCAGAGGATCTTTTGAAAAAGGGCAGAGGCAGCGGTGTAACAGAGCCGGTAGTCGGCGGGCAGCTCTGGAAAATAGATGCAGAAGGAACAGTCAGGCAGGTGAGAGGCAATGAAGAAAGGGCAGGAGCCGGGACAGCTGGATAAAGAAGCGGTAGGCAGGATTACCTGTCGGATTCTACAGGAAGAAGAACCCGGCGGTATGCTGGTCAAAAAGCTGTGGCGGCTGGCTGGTATGCTGATCTGTATGCTCTGCCTCACCGGTGGTCTTTGCAGCGCATTTCTCAGTGGCTTTGGAATCCGATATTTGGTCCCTGTTTTTTGGATGCTTCTGATCGTCTCGGTGCTGTTCTGGATCGGGTTTTCCAGACTGCCCCTGGAAGGGGTGTATCGGCTCCTTGCAATTTTGGGAACTCTGATCGGCGTAAGCCTTTTGCTGTTGTTGCTGCAAAAGGATGTAATCGCCGGGTATATGTCTGCTGTAAACGGGGTACGCACTCGGTTAAATGAGGCTTATGAAGGTACCCTTGCCCTGTATCAGGCGTCGGCATCTGCGATGCAGATGACGGTATTTTTCGGGTTTATCCTGTTTTTGCTGGCAGGGCTGTTATCTGCCGGGATCTGTTATCGGACCAATCCGGCAGTGGTTCTGGCAGGAGAATTTCCGGTGCTGGCAGGAATCGGAATTGCCGGAGGGACACCTTCTTTTTTCAGCTTTTTTATGATCCTGTTGGGAACCCTTGGAATGCTCAGTGCCGCCGCTGTCAGTCGGGCGGATCAAAGGGATCAGGACAGTGCCCGTCAAGCAAGGCAGATGACAGAGCAGATGAAAAGCAGTGTCAATGTCTGGCTGCTTTTGCAGGCTGTAGTGCTGTCGCTGTTGGCGTTTGTGCTGGTGCGGCCCCTGACCAATACCCTGCTCCAGGCACAGGAGGCAGGGATGAAGACACAAAACGGTGTGCTGCAGGCAGTCTGGCAGCTGCTTCCGGCGGTTTCCGGAGGGAGGCTGAAGCTTTCCGTTGAGGGAGTCGGCGGAGGGGTATCGGATGGCACACTGACAGAACAGGATGGCTTTTATTTTGGAAAGGTACAGGCCCTGAAGGTCACGGTTTCGGAAAAACCCTCAGAGACCGTGTATTTAAAGGGCTTTATCGGCACGGATTACACCGGGACAGCCTTTGAGGAGGCAGACGGGGAGAGCTTTGTGCAGGCGGCATCCTTGTGGAAGCTGGATGGAAATGTATCCCTTGGGGTGGAAAATCTGCCCTTTCTGCGAACCTATTATGCGGAAAACGTGGTGTTTACCGGAGAGGGAGACGATGCAAAGCCGGAGCTTTCGGCAAATGCAGCCTCCTCTGCTGTGACCCTGCAGGTGGAAAATCTGGCGGCAAATCCGAATTATACCTATGTTCCCTATGGAGCATTTTTAAACGATTATTATCAGGTGCTGGGAGGCGACGGCGCACTGGCAGGTCAGAGCGTCCAGCAGGATATTTTTTCCTGTTATCCCAGAAAGCAGCTGGAGGAGGTCTTAGAGGACTGGAACGAAACAAAGCAGCAGGAAAGCACTCTGGATCAGGCGGAAAGCGCCTATGCCGCCTATGTGCAGGCACATTGCAGCAGCCTGCCGGAAAATCTCAGTTATTTGCAGGAGAAATTTGACCTGGAGCTGGAAACAAAGGAAAGTGCAGATCCAAAGGAAGCAGAAAAAAACTGGGAAAAGATCAAAACCGCAGTGGTTTCTGAGCTGGCAGGAAATTATGAATTTGTCCGGGAACCGGAGGCTGTGCCCGAGGGGAAGGACTTTGTAGAATGGTTTTTAAAGGAATCCAAAGAAGGAAATTCCGTTCATTTTGCAGCGGCGGCCACCATGCTGCTGCGTGCCTGCGGGATGCCGGCACGGTATGTGGTGGGCTATGCAGCGCCGGCAAGTCTCTTTAAGGGACAGGAGGACGGCAGCTATCAGGCGGTTTTGGAGGATGATAACGCCCATGCCTGGGCAGAGGTCTACCGGGAAGGAATCGGATGGACCGTAGTGGAGGCGACACCGGGCTTTGCCGCCCTGGTAACAGAAAGCGATGGAGCCTCGGGCCAGAAGGAGAAGGAAGCAGACAGCCCGGACACCCCAGGGGAAGCCTTTTATCAGGAAGACACGCCAGAGGCTGAGACCCTCGGGATCGGCAGCAGAATATTCCGGGTGGTGAAAAAAGCACTGGCGGCGGTGGTTCTTCTGATCACTGCCTGTGGGATCCTGGCAGTCATCCGGAGGCATATCCTCTGTAAACGGCGGAGAAGAGGAAGAAAGGGAGAAACGCTGGGAGAGCAGATCCAAAGGATTTATCGAAGCTTTGCCGCTCTGCAGAAATTCAACAAAAAAAGTGTATGCAGCTGTCAGGAGGAGCGCTTTGCAAAGCAGCTTGGAAAGAAGTATCCGATATTTTCGGAGAAGACAGCGCAGAAGCTGGCAAATATCGTACTGAAGGCATGCTATAGTGATCAGGGGCTGACAAAAAAAGAGTGTCAGTTTGTACTGGATTGCTATGAAACGCTTGCAGGAACTGTCTCAAAGGAGCTGTCACCGGCAAAGCGTCTGGCGGGAAGCCTGATTTTTTGTTTTTGGTAAAGCGGAAGGGAGAAGTGCATGAAACGAAAAATTTTGACCATCCTTGCCCTCCTTCTTGGTCTGGCAGGGCTGGGGGTTCTGTTATATCCCTCCGTCAGCAACTGGATGGAACAGGCAAAACAGCGCAGGCAGATCGCAGCCTATCAGGAAGCACAGGCGCAGATGGAGCAGGAAAGGCGGGCTGCCCTGCTGGCAGAAGGCGACCGGTATAATCAAAAGCTGGCAGAGCTTGGCATCAGTTTCGATATGCTGGGAGAGGCAGAAAAGGAAGCACTTTTGATTGACGGAAAATCCTATGAGGAGTTGCTTTTGGCAGAGGACAGCGGTGTGATGGGATATCTGGAAATCGAAAAAATAAAGCTGAAGCTTCCCATTTATCACGGAGTATCGGAGGAGGCGCTGGAAGACGGAGTCGGTCATCTGGAGGGAACCTCCCTGCCGGTTGGCGGAGAAACGACCCATGCGGTTCTCTTTGGTCATCGGGGGCTTCCCTCGGCAAAGCTTTTTACCGATCTGGATCAGCTGGAGGCAGGAGATACCTTTCAGATCACGGTGCTGGATCGTGTGCTGGTTTATGAGGTGACTCAGACAGAGGTGGTGCTTCCGGAGGAGTTAAACGATTTGGCAGTAGAGCCCGGAAAGGATCAGGTCACACTGGTTACCTGTACGCCTTATGGAGTCAATTCCCATCGTCTTTTGATCCATGGGGAGCGGGTGCAATAGATTGCGATAGATAGAGAACAGGAAACTTCATTGTCGGTGGGGTGCAGGAGCGTATCCGGCAGGAGAAAGGTAGGCTGCAGCTGCAGCAGAAAGTGAGGAAGAAAATGAAAGGAAGAAAAATCCGGATCAGACAAGGGGTGAAGGGCTGGCTGCTTGCGCTGGCCATGGTATTATCCCTTTGCAGCGGCTGGAAGCAGGACGTCTGTGCACAGCAGAGTCAGAGCAGCTCGTCCAATTTGATGCAGGACGTGGACACGGACAAAAAAGGCTCCATCGAAATTCTTTTTGACACCATGCGAGACGAGCCCGTTGCAAATGCAGAGTTTACCTTGTATCAGGTTGCAGCAATGGTGGATCGGGGAGGATATACGGTGCTGGAGCTGACAGGCGGCTTTGAGGGCTGCGGCGTGCAGTTGAAAAACCTGACGGCACAGCAGTCCAAGGAGGCTTCGGCAGCGCTTTTGGAGTATCAGAGAGCAAATCATATTTCCGGGGATACGAAAAGAACAGATGCAAACGGAAAGATCAGCTGGACAGGGCTGCAGACCGGTCTGTATCTGCTGGTTCCGGGTCAGATGCAGAAATACAGAACTGATCCGTCTCTGGTTTCGATCCCGACGAATCTGAACGCCCAGTTGCTATATGACATGTCGGTGAATCCGAAGGCCGAAAGAATTCCGGATCCGGTGTATCCGCCGGAAGAATCCGAGGAACCCTCTACGCCGGAGGTGAAAAAGCCGCCGAAAAAGACAGAGACCATCGTTACACCGGGAATCACTCCGGAGCAGAAAACACCGGAGAAGCTGCCTCAGACAGGACAGCTGCGCTGGCCGATTCTGGCACTTTCCACAGTAGGAGCAGGATTGCTGTTTCTTGGATGGTGGATCGGTCGAAAAAAAAAAGACTGTTCCAAGGCTCTGATGGGGCTTGGGGTCCTTCTGGCAGCAGGAGCAGTGGGGATCTCCGCCTATAATATCTGGGACAGCAGCCGTGCCGAAGCTGCTGTGGAGGCGTCCCTGGAGGCCTATGAAGAAGAGCTTACTGCTGTGGAGCAGGAGTCGGAGCCGCTTCCTGTGGATGAGAACAGCGGAATGACCTTTGTGGAGGCAGACGGGCTTTGCTGGATTGGCGAGCTGGAAATTCCGTCCCTGCAGCTTACGCTGCCGGTGGCGGATCCCTGGAGCTATCCGTCCTTGAAAAAAGCACCCTGCCGCTACACCGGAAGTGCAGAGGAAAATTCCCTGATTATTGCCGCCCATAATTATAAACGGCATTTTGGCAATATCGGACTTTTGCCGGAGGGTGCAACGGTGAAGTTTACAGCGGTTTCGGGCGACGTATACGAATATGAGGTAGAAAAGGTAGAAACCTTAAATCCCTATGCAGTAGACGAGATGCTGTCCGGGGACTGGGATCTGACGCTGTTTACCTGTACCTATGGAGGAAGAAAGCGTGTGACGGTCCGGTGCAGCCTGGTTGGATGAACAGACAGAGAGATGGAAAAAAGAAGCATCCGCAGAAATCAGCGGCGACAGGCTGTCAGGGTCGCTGATCTCTGCGGATGCTTTTTGAATAAGAATGTTTTGAGGATTTCAGGGAAATACAATAGAATGCACCCCATGTGAGCATTCTATTGTCATGAAAAAAGAACCTCGATCTCTCAAGGTTCTTTCTGTTAATCGGAGTGACAAGACTTGAACTGGTTTGCATAATGCTTTGAAATTCCTTTATTTGCTGGGAATGCTGTTTTAAAGCATTTCTTGGATATATAGTAATATTATTAAAAGTATATATATGTACGTTAAAATATTAAAATAAACAACAGTATGACACGAAATATGACACGCTTACAGAGAATTGAACATCGCGTCAAAATGACCGTTGGTCTTATTTGACATCTTTTCGCGCTGGTCTTCCATCGCATGGCGATAGACGTTTTTTAATGTCCCATCATTCCCCCAGCCGCCGCGCTCCATAATATAAGCATCTGGAACCCCGATTGCGTGCATGATAGACGCGCAGTAATGCCGGCAATCGTGGAATCGGAAGTGCGGCACTCCAGCATGCTTTAGGACGTGGTTAAATCGTTGGGTGATCATATTCGGGTTGAGTTCCGTCACTCTGCCGTTGCCTTTTGGAATCTGGTCCGTAATAAAGGAGGGAAAATCTATAAAACGGTCTCCAGCATATGATTTTGGGGATTTGATAATGTACTTTCTGTTTTCATCTAGAACCATGTTGCGGTGCACATGGACGCGTGTCCCAGCTATATCACTTCGGTCAAGCGCACAGATTTCCCCGCGCCTCATGGGGCCGAAGGCTGCCAGTAGGATTGGGATTTCCATTTCTGTCCCTTTGGCTGCCTCCATAACCTTTTTTATATCATCATCTGTCGGTACATAGAGCTGCGGTCGAATCTTCTGCGGGAGAACGGTGTTCAGTGCAAAATCGGGGCGCGTCTCCCTTAATACGGCACTGATTAGAGCGTGGTTATCCCGGACGCTCTTCGGGGAGTGCCCTTCGGTAAACGCATTGACATGCCTCTGGATATCCTCCTGGGTTATGTCATCTATTCGGATATCTTTCAAGTCCTTATAATTTTTCCTGGCGCGTTTATATTCCCGGACGCTGGAAGGGGACAGCACGACAGACCTTTTTTCGATGTAGGCCTCAAGGGCTGCCTGGAAAGTTAAGGAACGCGGAGCAGCAGTTTTTTTTGAAACTGCATAAGCAGCGGCGGCAGCCTCAGCCTCTCTCTTTCCTGCGGGCTTTGGATTGTCAGACGTGAATGATTTATAGTGTTTTTTCCCGTTTTCGTCTGTGTAGTCGTAAACACGGCATCTCCATGATCCAGACGGGAGTTTTTTTGCTGTTGCCATAGTTAATCCTCCTTTTAGGTATAAAAAATACACCTATGCAGGTGTAGGAGGCTGTGGTATACTTTTCTTGCGAGGGAAAACATACCACCACCTCACGTGCTGTATAGTTTTCTTTATTGCCCCGGTGTTACCAGCATCGGGGCTTTCTTTTTTTATTAAACATAGTAGGGATTTGGCTTGAAAATAATAGAAATAATATCAACAATCCATCCAATTCCAAATAAGCCAAACGTGAAAAGATATAAAATTCCCATGCCGACTTTGCCTTCGTAAAATTTGTGTGCGCCTATCCATCCTAAGAATATACAGAGGATCAACGATACCCATTTGTTTTTGGCAACTTTTGTCCGGTATCGGTTGTAAGCAGAGCTTGCAGAAGAGCTTGCAGAAGAGCTTGAGCTTGCCGAGTTGTTGATCACAACATTCGACTGCCCTGATTCCTGCACCTGCTTCCCACATTTAGGGCAGATCACGCAATCTTTGTCAATCTGTTCTCCACAGTGCTGACAGAATTTTTTTGCAACCGGAGCGCCACAGTTTGGACAGACAGAAGCCTGATCCGAGATTTCTTTCCCACATTCTGGGCATGTGATAAGTGCCATAATCTTATCCTCCTCATATTGTATTTATGTGTTAATCGCCGCAGCGATATAACCATGTGTAACATTCTGTCAAAACCTGCGCAGTCTGTCGTTTTTTGTCGCGCAGGCTTGACGCTTCATCGCGTTTCCCTGCCCGCATCTGTTGAAATATATATATCTTTGTGCTAATATATAATCAAACAAATGTTCGTATTTGGGAGGGATGCACGATGGATTATAAACAGCTCATTAAAAATATGATCGATGAAATTAACAATGAAATCTTTTTAAAAAAGATATATTCATTTGTTAAAGTGTTCTTCGAGATCTGACGGGCGGGAGTAGCTTATGGCTGCTCCCTTTCTTTATATTTTTTTGCCATCGCCCGAGCAATCTTACGAAGTGCTTCTTTTGACGTATCATCGAGTTCCATGTAGACCTCTATCAAATCCTTTATAAAAGTATCATCGCCTTTTGAAATCTGAGCGAGATATCTTTCAAGCTTATCTCCTGCGGGAAGGTACATTGGTTCGTTCCCGTTCCTCAGCCAATCCTCATTTACTCCAAACTCTCGGCATATCGAAGTAATTGCTGCATCAATAGGAGTGCTTCGCCCCATTTCATAGGTAGCAACAGTATTTCGTTTAACTCCAAGCTTTTTGGCAAATTGTTCTTGCGTCAATCCAGCGTCTTTCCGAATTTTCTTTATTCTATCGTTCACCTTTACACCTCCTTCCTGCTTCGTTTTAATCATATCACACTTAAAAATTAAAATCAACATGAATGTTGAAGAAATCAACAAATTAACCCTTGACAAACGTTTTAGCTAGACTTATAATTGTTTTAGAATCAACAAGTGAGGTGATGAAAATGGACGCTATCAAAGATGTAATAACAGCGGATGAACAGGAAGAAATCAAGGAATTTGTTTCAATTCTCCTGCTTCTTCCGAAAGAAGACCGGGCGGTGCTGCTTTCTAACGCGAACGCTTTCCGGGTTCGCAGAGACTTAGAAAAAGCAGTAAGCGGCGAAGAGGGGAGGTGAGAAAGCGAATGATGAACGCAGTGGAATTTAATAAAGCCGTCAGCAAGCACTGCAAAGATATGTCTGGGGATTGCTGCAAATGCGACTTACGGCTTTATTGTTACCTATCTCCAAGCGAGAGATGTGATGAGCTTGTTAGTTTGGTTATTGACTTTTTGCATAACTGCACGGAAAACCAAACTCCGTATTCCCATCACAGTGCGGCTTCTTATCCTTGTATTCATGATATGGACATGAGCAACGCACTAGGCGCTTCTTGCCTTCAACAATCTCGTAATCCTCAAGAATAGTTACGTTTTTGTTGATTTTATGGCAATGATAGAGTCTCGATGATAATTCCAACGTCTGAACGCTCCTTTCTATGTACTCGGCTCTGGCAGGAGCCTGTGAGTACAGTATAGGACGGGGATAAGCAGGAAGCAAGAGACAGGAGGTATGGTTATTAACGAAAGAGAAGACAGCTTTGCAGTAGAGATCATCGAAGAAGCAAAGCAGGAGACAAAGAGATGGCGCATAGCGTGGGAAATCACGATGGCCGCGCTGATTTTATCAAATCTATATTGGATGTGGAGGTGAAAGAGATGCCGAAAACAAAAGCACTTGGGGTGTATGCAGATCGCAAAGAAGCCGTCCGGCGCGTCATCAATGTTGGACTGGCACGCAGCGGGCTGACAGGAAAGGACCTTGACCGCCGGAACATCATTAACAGAAACACCCTCGTAAAGCGGAAAGCAGAGGGTGAAACAATCCGGTTGGGAGAGATATGGGCGCTCGACAGGGTATTACATTTTACAGATGACGAGATTTTGCAGATGTTCGGGAGAGGAGGTGAGAAATGGTGTGGATATCGCCGTTTTGGTGCGGAGTAATAGTAGGGGCAGCGGTTGAGCTTACTCTACTGATAATAGCATCCGTATGGTACAGCAAAAAGAAAGGGAGGAGGTAAGAGCGATGCCGAAGCAGCTGCGGCGCTGAGGTGGGCGATTACCCAGCCGGAAAGGAGATGAAAGTGAAGATGGACAAGTCTGATATATGTATGATGGCTGGAACAACGCTGGTCATGGCAGCCCTGATCATGTGGGAGACGTTTGGCATGATGATCACGCCGACGGTACTGACGGTCGCCGCCGCCGGCTGCTTTGTGGCAACAGTGCTGTGCGCGGCACGCGAAGAAGAATTAAGAAGCCGGAAAAGAAAAAGGCGCTGAACCGACCAAAGTACCAGCGCCAATGAAAAATATTACGCCTTTAGTATAAGGCGGGAATGGAGAGAATGCAATGATTAAATCAGAAAACGGAGAAGTAACCATAAAAGGATCGGGCTGGGATGTCCTTGCGGATTTTTCGGTGGCATCTGCAGTTGTGACCGAAACGCTTTTAAATAGTGGCGTTCCCAAAAAAACGGCAAAGGATGTTTTGCAGAAAGCGCTGAATGTGGGCATGAAAGAAGCATTTGACATAAAGCGTGAGACAATGCCGGAAATGGATGAAATCGAGAAAGCAATGGATGAGCTTTTTGAGAGATTTCAGAGATGTCTGAAGGAGTGACATGTATACAGGTCAGAAATAATCCGGAGAGAATGCAAGCCCGACAATAGATATGAAAGCAAAAGCGCAAAAGCGCATGAAAAGAATTATGCAGGCAATGCAGGAGACTGAACAGGAGGTAAGAGAAGAAAATGAGTACATTGTATGAAATCACAGGCCAGTATCTGGCACTGTATGAAATGCTGGAATCAGCGGATGAGCTGGAGATGAAAGTTATCACGGACACCCTGGAAGGAATGGATGGGGAGCTGGAAGAGAAGGCAGATGCTTATGCCAAGATCATGACAGAGCTGGATGCAGAGGCAGCAAAGTTTGAAAAAGAGGCAGACCGTCTGGCAGAACGTGCTGGGCAGCTGCATTCCAGAAGCAAGCTGCTGAAAGACCGGCTGCGCAGCGCAATGATCCTCTGCAACCGGAAAAAAATTAAAACAGACCTGTATTCCTTTGCAATCTGCAAAAACGGAGGAGCTGCTCCGTTGGAAGTCGATGAAACTGCAGTCACGGACGATTATATGAAAAAGATTCCGGACACGGCAAAGATCCGGGAAGCACTGACTGCCGGCAAGACGCTGCCGTTTGCAGAACTGAAAGAGCGCGGAGAGCATCTGCGAATTAAGTAGGAGGCAGGCATGAATAAATTCAGAGAACTGAGATCAGATGAAATTGAGTGCCGTGTGTCCACTGTAAAAGAGAGCGGATGTTCGCTCCTGCTGTACAAGGATGCTCGCTGTGATATGAATATCCTTGACGAGACTGTAGGTGCGATGAACTGGGAACGAAGCCATACCCGTGATAATGCAAATTGTACAGTAAGGATCTATGATGGCGAAAAGCAGATGTGGATTGCAAAAGAAGATACAGGGATGGAGTCATTTTCCGCCAAGGAAAAAGGCCTTGCGTCAGATAGCTTTAAGCGTGCCTGTTTTAACTGGGGCATAGGACGAGAGTTGTATACAGCGCCGTTTATATGGATTCCATCGGATAAAGTGCAAATATCTGGGACAAAGCCTAAATTTACAACATACGATCGTTTCCATGTCACGCAGATCATCTATAAAGATTCCCGGATTGTGGCACTTGCTATAAAAAATGCCTCCATTAACAAAATGGCTTTTGTGTATGATATAAGGGACAAAGGAAAATCATGAATGCGTTTGTGAGGATAGAAAAGTACAAGGACACCGAAAAGGGGACAGACTTAATTATCTCCGTCCCGATTAAAGGTCTCGGCGAGGTCCTTAGTCAAAAAAAGATAAAAGACGCAGAAATCCGGCTGGATGATGGACGTCATATCTCCGCAGAGCAGCGCAAAAAGGCATATGCCACGATACGGGACATAGCGTCGTATACTGGCTACCTCCCAGAGGAGCAGAAGGAGTGGCTGAAGTACCTACATATCATGAAAGCAGGATGCGGATATTTTAGCCTCTCTGACTGCTCGATGGACACGGCACGAGAGTTTATAAGCACAATATTAGAGTACGCCGTGGAGAATGGCATTCCATTAACGGACAACGCTGTGGAACGTACCGATGACATCAACCGATATCTGTATTTTTGCATAAAGCACAAAAAATGCGCGATATGTGGAAGAGCTGGGGAGATACATCACTGGGATGCTATCGGGATGGGAAACAACCGTAATACGCTGGACGATTCTGACCATCGCAAGATATGCCTGTGCAGGGAACATCACACAAACGCGCATCAGCGTGGGAGGGAGAGCTTCCAGAAGATGTATAAAGTATATGGGATTATCTATAAGGAGGATGAGGAAAACGAACAGCAGGAATAAGGGCGCGAGTGGAGAACGGGAGCTTGCGAGGAAACTGAGGGAATACGGCTATAAAGCGCGCAGAGGGCAGCAGTACTGTGGCGCGAACGGCGACGCTGATGTAGTCGGGTTGCCGGGAATGCACATCGAATGCAAGCGAGTAGAGCGTCTGAATCTGTATGATGCTATGGCTCAGTCTGCTGCGGATGCAAAGGCAGGAGAGAAGCCGACCGTATTCCACCGGAAAAATAATTGTGACTGGCTTGTTACCATGAGATTTGATGATTTTATGGAGCTATACGGGAATAGCCAGTAATCGGTTGAAACACCGGCGTTATAACGCGAAAGAAACTACTAATTTGTACTTGTAAATGGGGAATACATATCACGGACATGACAGGCTACCTCCTGTTATCCCAGCGCCGGGGGAAAGCGGCGCATCCCTAACTGGAGAAAGATCATGAATATTTTCGATTACATCCCGACCGGGCATAAAAATGCTGTTTCCAGACGCTGGCTGCAGACCACAACGCACATGAGTGATCGGATGGTGCGGCGGCTGATCGCAGAAGTAAATAAAAACGACTGCGATGCTGAGCTGATTATCAATCTGCAGGATGGTAAAGGGTATTTTAGACCGGCGGAAGATGAAAAGAATCTGGTTCGCAACTGGATGGCAATAGAAAGTTCCCGAACTGCTGAGAATCGCATGAATGTGGATGCAGCGAAACGGTATCTGCGAAAAGATAAGAAGCCACGGGAAAATGAGTTGGAAAAGAACCAGATCACAATGGATGAATGGCTTGCGAGCCTGAATGGAGGCGGATAAGATGCCGAACAGGATTTTAAAGGAAAGTATCTGCCGATCAGATACGATTGACCAGCTGAGCTGGTTCGAGGAAGTCCTGTTCTACCGCTTGATCGTAGCGTGTGACGATTATGGAAGATTTGACGGAAGACCTGCGATTATCCGCGGGACATGCTTTCCGCTAAAGGATATTACATGCAAGAGCATCGCTGATGCCCTGCAGAAGTTAACGTCTGTAGGCTTGGTCAGAGAATATTATGTTCAAGGAAGACCGTACCTGCAAATGGTAACTTGGGGAGATCACCAGCAAATGCGTGCAAAAAAAAGTAAATATCCATCAGAAGAAGGCAACTGTGAGAATTTGATATCATCTGATATCAATTGCAATCAAAAGAATACAAATGATTGCAATAGTCCCCGTAATCCAATCCAATCCGAATACGAATCCAAAACAATATCGCGCGAGGAACCAGAGCGGTTTGAGGACTTTGTCGCAGCGTACCCGAAAGCAGGAGCAGACCTGCCTGGAGTGGCTGTGGAATACTTAAATACCCTGCGGATGGGTGTAAACGCTGACGAACTTGTACAGGCAGCCAGAAATTACGCCGAAGCCTGCCAGATACGCGGGACGCAGCCACAATATGTGCTGAACGCTGAAAATTTTCTGCGAAAATTGAAATTTGATGAGTATCTGCCAGAAAAGTACAAGAAGCCGAAAACGCCAAAGCGGCAGCAGACCAGCGTTGACCAGTATAACCAATTTATGAAACACGACTACGACATGGACAGCCTGGAAGCTGCCCTGCTGGGAAAGTGAGGCGGGTATGAGAGCAACAAAGGATTGCGCCTATCCGGTCTGCGAAGCCTGCCAGCATCCAGACTGCATCATGTCTGGCACGGATATAAGGGCGCTGTTAAAGCGTCGGCAGCGGCAGGCAGATCCGGAAGCATACCGGCAGAAGCAGCGGGACTACAGGAGCAGGATAAAAGCAACGCTGCCGCATTGTGATAACTGCGAATCCTGCGTACTGGTCCGCAAGGAGAAACAGGACGGATACCGGAGGCTGTGCATTGCAGAGATGCGCCTGATCGAACAGAAGGTAGCAAACAGTCCGCAGTGGTGCAAGAAGAGAGGAAAGCGGAATGGGACGAAAGATAATCTTGTACGACCTGTACAAGAACGATGAGTACCAGGGACGGTACAAAGCAAAAGAGCTTATGTATTTGCTGGGCATGTCCCGAGAGACCATAGCCAGCCGGGTCTATCACGGGGTAAAAACAAAAGATGGCTACGAAATTATGAGAGCGGAGCCGGATGGATGGGCAGAGAGCTGGGAGCGGGCATGTGCGCCGCTCAGGAGGAGGAAGTAGATGCGTGAGTTATTAGATATATTTGCCGAAATGGCGATCATGTTCAGCATCGTAATGACGATTATGGCAGCATTACATGTACTGTGCTACATGGGTGAGTACATGGTCGAAACCGCGTATGAAAAGTATTACGGTGCGCAGGACTGGGAAGCAAAGTGGAAGCTGCGTAAGAGCGATATTAAAGACCTGCTTAAGATTGCCGCATACATGGCGTTGTTTGGCGCTGGTATGTTATTTGCAGGATACGCCGCCAGCATCCAGATTGTGTAATGTCAGAGACCGACATAACGGCGCTGTTAAAACGCAGACGGAGGCAAGCGGATCCAGAAGCATACCGGCAGAAGCAGCGGGATTACAGGAGCAGGATAAAAGAGACGCTGCCGCACTGCGATGGCTGCGAATCCTGCGTACTGGTCCGCAAGGAAAAACAGGACGGATACCGACGGCTGTGTACCGCAGACATGCGCCTTATCGAGCAAAAAGTAGCAAACAGTCCGCAGTGGTGCAGGAAGAGAGGACAAAATGGGACGTAAAGTGATCCTGTACGACCTGTATAAGGACGACGAATACCAGGGACGGTATAAAGCGAAAGAGCTTATGGATTTATTAGGCATGTCCCGCGAGACCGTAGCCAGCCGCGTATACCACGGCGTAAAGGCAAAAGACGGGTATGAGATCATGCGGGCAGAGCCGGACGGATGGACAAAGAGCTGGGAGCGGGCATGTGCGCCGCTCAGTAGGTAAAAATGCGAAAGATTATAACTGTATTAGTAGTTCTGACAGGCGTGCTGTTGTACCGGATTTATAAAGCCGGAGAAAGCATCGTTCTGGAGCAGGACATTGACAGGATAGGACAAAGGAGACAGGAGAATGGCCATATGGATAAAAACGCCGCCGGATGCCGAACCGGTATGGATGGCGGCAGATAACCGGATCAGGGAGCTGGCGCTCTCGATCGAACGGCGTGCAGGTATCGCACCGGATGCAGATGGGCTTCGGCAAATTCGGGAGTGGGCAACAGAGATTGTTTGCCAGTGTGACATGGTGGAGCGTGTGCAGGAGCAGGCAGAACCGGCGTGGAAGAGCGAGCTGCAGGATGCGTTCCTGCGGGGCAGCAGGGTGTAAATAAAAATCGAAAGGAGAAGTTTGTGAGGTAGTGATTGAAGATGAATAATCAAAACAAACATACAGCTTCAGACCTAAAACAGATGCAAGCATTGCCATTGGAAGCAAAGGTCAGGATGACAAAAACAAGGATTCGGGACTGGTATGAATACTGGAACGGTCTAGTATATGTAAGCTTTTCCGGCGGAAAGGATAGTACAGTTCTGAAACACTTGGTTGATTCTATGTATTCGGATGTTCCGACAGTATTCGTCAACACGGGGCTTGAATATCCGGAGATACAGAAGTTTGTCCGGGATGTGAAATCTGCGAAATATTATTGTTTCAATTCGGACGTTGAAATTTTAAAACCGGAAATGCGGTTTGACGAAGTAATAAAGACCTATGGTTATCCGGTTACAACAAAGTCTATTGCGGAAAAAATTAACCATGCCCAAAAGGGTCATGCGTATGTAAAAAAATATTTTGACGGAACAGCAGTGGACAAGCACGGAAATTTAAGCAAATTTAATTGCAAGAAATGGAAATATTTGATTGATGCACCATTTAAGGTGTCGCATGAATGCTGCGATGTCATGAAAAAGAAACCGATTTCGAAATATGAAAAGGAATCGAGAAGAAAACCATTTTTGGGAACGATGGCTTCTGAAAGCCTTATGAGAGAACAATCCTGGTTAAAAATGGGATGTAATGCGTTCGAATCAAAGAGACCAATATCGAAACCGTTATCTTTTTGGACAGATCAGGATATTCTTGAGTACATCGTAAAATATGACATACCATATGCGTCTGTTTATGGACAAATCAACGAATGCGAAGAGATTGATGGACAAATGTTTCTGGATGGATTCCACGGAAAACTCAGGACGTCAGGAGAAGATAGGACAGGATGTATGTTTTGCATGTTCGGGTGTCACCTTGAAAAAGAACCAAACAGATTTCAACGTATGAAAGAAACGCATCCAAAACAATATGCATACTGCATGAAGTCTGTTGAAAAAGGTGGTCTTGGCATCAAAGAAATATTGGCATATATCGGTGTTCCTTATGAGTAAAAATCGACCAACATTATTTTTACAGATAGGAGTGAAAGGATATGAATGAGTTAACGGAATGTGGTTCGTATTTGGATGGTGAGAAAATTTTTGCATCTGAAAGTGAAGAAAAAGCCGGCACTGTGCAGAGATGGATCCCGATTACTGAGAAGTTGCCGAATGATAATGACGACAGATTTTATATGTGTACTGTCGAGAATCACGAAGAGGATTTGCCGATGTTTTGCCAATACGAGGAAGAATATGGTTTCGGATTTTGGCACAATATTTTTGATCCCGTTAGTCTTGGATTTGTTGATTCGGAATTTCAAACCAATGAGGAATTGGGTTATGAAAAAGTAATAGCATGGATGCAGCTTCCTGAACCGTACAGACCAGCACATATATCTTGCAATCCGAATCAGGCGGCTGCAGGAAAAGCAGAGCGAGACAACGCAGGACAGCGTCCGGCGCGCCAGCTTGTGTGCTGGTTCCCTCTGTCTACACAGATAAATCCTGCGGGACTGGGATAGGGTAACAAAAAAATAAAGCAAAAAGAAAGAAGGTGGGGAATGTGGGAACAAGGGACACATACTTTAATGGTTACGGTCTGACATACAATGAGGTAAAAAAAATAGAGGACAAGTGTAAAAACGCAAAGGGGAGGGAATTGGAACTGCTGCTTTTGGCTGCGGAAAGCGCATATGCAGAGTTGGCGCAATATCTGTTTTTTAGCCTGACATCAGGGCTGGGGTATGACAACATCTCAAAGATATGCAACATCCCTATCGGGAGGAAAGATTTTTATGGGTATCGCAGGAAAACGATATATCTATACAACAGCTATATGATACTGGAAGGACATGCAATTGTGTAAAAGGGGTACGCGGATCAGGAAACGAGAATGGTAAAATAGAATAATAACTGTATGGGGGTGTGATATGAATTGTAATGCCGTCATGAAAAAGCTTCAGCGCGCCATACTGTCAACGGGGCTCGTAATCAAAATTTCTACCAGCCAATTTTACAGCGAAGAGCAGGACAGATTTTTACGGTTACCAGCGGCTTTTTTTACCACATGATGGATGTAAGCATGAATCGGGTACAAAGTGAACAGAAAGAAATGGTAAAATCAGAGGGAATAGGAGCATGAAACATGGATATAATTAACATCGCACTGAAAGACTTAAAACCATACGAGAATAACCCGAGAAAGAACGATGATGCTGTTAAATACGTTGCCGAATCCATCAAAGAGTTCGGGTTTAAGGTTCCGATCGTGATCGATAAAGACAACGTTATCGTTGCAGGTCATACAAGGTATAAAGCTGCGAAAAAACTAGGGATGACAGAAATTCCGTGTATTATTGCAGACGACCTGACAGATGAGCAGATAAAGGCATTCAGGTTGGCAGATAATAAAGTAGCTGAAAAAGCTGAATGGGATGTAGATATGTTAAATGCAGAACTGGATGATATTTTCGATACTGCTTTTCACGGCTCAACGGTTTTTATTTAAAAGAGCATTTGATTATGTTCAGAAAGCCACTTGAGCTGTGGAATGAGCAGACTGGAGAATCCAATACATTTAAGACAATCGAGGACGCGTTGAAATACAAGATTGATGGGGAGACGATAGAAGATATCATTCTTTCCACAGACACCCTATACATACCTCCGATTAACGGTGGAAGAGGGAGCTCGGGTGAGAGCAAAACATTTAAGTTTAGCCATGCAAAGGGAGATGGGCGAGGAGACAAGTCGAGGGGCTTACTTCCTGCTTATGCCAATACGAGGATTAAGACAAAGAATATTGAGACAGCTATGCGTGATTTCCGAAAAAATCATGTTGATTCTGACCATGAATGGGCATACGAAGTGGATGGTCAAGGATATGTACATCAATATGTCGAGGGGAACAAGTCAAGCGTACGTATTGGATCCAGAGGAAGAAACACAATCATCTTGCACAATCACCCAAACGGTGGAGCTTTTTCAGATGCAGACCTTATCAGCACAGCTATGGACAGGCAATCAAGTGCCATCGTGGCAAGTGGGAAAAAGTATGACTATATTTTCAAAAAAGGAACGCATTTCAAGAGCAATTCATTCGTTAAAGCAGTGAAAACAGCGACAATGAGTGGAAAAGATTATGATACTGCCGTAAATAACTGGTTGAAAAAAAATCAGAAAAAATACGGCTATAAATATTCAAGAGTTAAGAGGCGAATTTGATGGAAAATAAGGGCGGACGAAAAAGAATACCAATAGATCAAAAAGTATTCGAGAACTTATGTTCGATTCAGTGCACACTTGCGGAGATTGCAGCAGTTATCGGATGTAGCGAAGACACCGTTGAGAGATGGTGTGTGAGGACGTACAAAGAGGGATTTGCGGAGACTTATAAAAAAAAGAGCCAGAAGGGCAAAGCAAGCCTGCGAAGACTTCAGCTCAAGCATGCGGAGACGAATCCGACAATGGCTATTTGGTTAGGCAAGCAGTGGTTAGGACAGCGTGACCAGATGGAGGTTGAGGCATCCGGGAAGGTCACGATTATTGACGATATCCCAGACGCGGAAACAGAAAAGCAGGGAGACTAAATGGAAGCACAGCAGGCAGCAAGGATAAAACTGACAGACTTAATTGCTCCGGCTTTTTACAAAGTGCATAAGGACATAAAAGAAGGACGGCACGAGTACTATAACCTTTACGGAGGACGAGGATCCGGAAAGTCCTCTTTTGTGTCTGTAGAGCTCCCGCTTGGCATGATGCAAAACCCGGAGGCAAACGCGGCAGTATTCCATAAATTTTCCGCAATGCTGCGGGATTCTGTTTATAACCAGATCCAGTGGGGGATAGATGCGCTGGGCGTGTCAGATTACTGGCGCGGCAATGTAAATCCAATGCAATTTACTTACCTGCCAACAGGACAAAAGATTATCTTTAGAGGTCTGGATAAGGCACAAAAGACAAAATCCATTAAGGCGGCCACAGGATTTTTCAAGTATCTCTGGTTCGAGGAACTGGACATCTTTAAGGGACCAGAAGAGATCCGAATGGCGGAGCAGTCAGTTCTGCGTGGCGGTCATAATTATGTCGTGTTTAAAACATTTAATCCGCCGATCAATCGTAACAACTGGGCGAATCAATATGTGCAAATTGAGGATAGACGGGCATACAACCACAAAAGCGACTACAGAAGTGTGCCGCGTGAGTGGCTGGGAGATGAATTCTTTGACAGCGCAGAGCACTTAAGGCTCACAAATCCGCGCGCATACGACCATGAGTATCTAGGAAACGCAGTCGGGACAGGTGGAAACGTATTTGAGCTTCTTGAGTTGCGCGAGATCACAGACGACGAAATAGCCCGGATGGATACGATTTACCAGGGCGTTGACTATGGGTGGTATCCGGATGCGTATGCGTTTGTCAGGTGTTATTATGACGCGGACAGCGAGACGATTTTTTTTATAGACGAACATTATGTAAACAAAGAATCGAATGAAATAACGGCAAACTGGATCAAAGAAAAAGGTTATACGGACTACCACATAACCTGCGACAGCGCCGAACCGAAATCAATAAACGATTACCGAAGCATGGGACTTCCGGCGCGGCCTGCAATAAAAGGACCCGGCAGCATCGAATATGGAATGAAGTGGCTGATGCGGCGAAAGATCGTTATAGACAAGCGCAGGACACCGAATGTATTCCGCGAATTTACCGAATACGAATATGACCGGGACAAAGACGGCAACATCATCAGCGGTTATCCGGATGCAAATAACCATTCGATCGATGCTACACGCTATGCATTTGAATCTAAATTTAACCGCAGAGGCAACACAGCCTAAGAATATACACCAAACGGCAAAATGCCGTAAACGGGGCAAATACACGGCACAGGGGTATTGCAAAGATGGGAATTATACAGACAGTCAAAAGGTGGTTTAATATGATATTTAAAAAGCAGGCTGAGAAAGATTTTAGGGTAAAGGATACCACGTCTGCGCAGATGATGGCAAAGGTCGCAGAGTGTGCCAACATCTACCGCGGCACGCCGTACTGGTTAGACGCAGATAATCGAATAAAGACTATCAATTTTGCAAAGGCGGTATGCTCCGAGACGGCGCGGCTCGTCACGCTGGGGATTAAAATCCAGGTTGACGGCGGCGCACGCGGGGCGTGGTTGCAGGAGCAGATTGATAAAGCCTATTATAGCATGCGTCATTGGGTAGAGTATGGCTGTGCTTATGGCACGATCATTGTAAAGCCTAATGGCGGCGGGCTTGATATGTTTACCCCTCTGGACTTTTTCGTGACGGAGCAGGACGATAACGGGAATATAACGGGCGTTGTGTTTAAAGACAGCTATGCGGCTAACGAAAAGTTTTATACACGCTTGGAGTATCATAGGTTTGTCGAGACGAGGACGGAGGCGGGCGTGATATACCCGTATGTGATATCCAACAGGGCATATGTATCAAAGAGCAGCGAATCCCTCGGCGATCCTATCCCGCTGGAGCAGACAAAGTGGGCTGATCTGCTGGAGGAAACGCCGCCGATTCTCAAGGGCGGGAACGAAAGACTTGATTCCCCCATGTACGGAGTGTTCCGCACCCCTGCTGCAAACAACATAGATCTTTCCTCTCCGCTGGGAATGCCGATATACGCAGAAGCCATCGAAGAAATGAAAGACCTTGACATCGCATACAGCCGGAACGCCGGGGAAATATATGACAGCGAGAAGATCATCCTTGCAGATGACAGGCTGATGTTTGACAGCGGGACGAACCTTAACGGGCGCATCCCAGACGTTAAGCTTCCGCATTATGTAAAAAACGTGTTCGGCAACAGCCCGGAAGAGTTTTACCAGGAGATTACGCCGCAGCTCAATACAGCCACACGCCTTGACGGAATCAATGCTCTCCTGTCCCAGATAGGGTATAAATGCGGGTTCTCGAATGGCTATTTTGTCTTTAACGAAGCGAGCGGCATCCAAACGGCGACAGGCGTGGAAGCGGAGCAACAGCGAACCATCCAGTTTATCAAGGATGTGCGGGACAAGTTGGAAAGTTGCCTAAATGATGCAATATATGCCATGTCGGTGTATGCAGATTTGTACGCGCTTGCCCCTGTCGGGGTTTATGAAGTGGTATACGACTTCGGGGACATCACATACAACCGCGAGGAGGATCGGGCACGCTGGTGGAGCTATGTTGTGCAGGGCAAGGTGCCCGCGTGGATGTATTTTGCCAAATTCGAGGGCATGACAGAGGACGATGCGAAGGCAATGGTGACGGAAGCCCAGCCAAAGGAAACGGGGCTGTTCGGGGAGGAATAAGCATGGATTTTGCGATTGTAGGACAGGGGATCGGAGACATCGGACGCGTTGAGAATCGCTGGAATGAACTCTTTGATTCTTTGAAAAATGTAGAAAAAGCGGTCAAAGAAATTGTAAGAATGCTGCGGGAAGTCTATGAAAAAATAGAAAGAGCAGTCGATGAAGTTATGATTGAATGGGAGAGACGGCGAAAGACACGAAGGTATATGGCATTAAAGGTCTTGAGTGTGTATACAGAGACAGATATGTTGGATATTAGGAGACTGTTAAGACGCATATATAGGGCGCGAAGCTGCTGCTAATAAGGAGAGAGTAATGGAACCGATAACCAGAGAAGAGTATTATCTTGCGAAGATTGCAGGGACATATGAGGGCAAGACGCCCAAGCCTGTGACTAATGACGAATATTACCTTGCGACTATGGCAGGGGATTATTCCGGAAACACCCCGCAGCCTGTCACGAGATTGCAATATTACATGGCAAAGGTAGCAGGAGTATGGGGCGGAAGCATCCCTGCGCCTGTGACACGATTAGAATATTACTGGGCGGCGATTGCCAGCGGAGAGGGGAAAGTCTTTCCGCCTGTGACACGAGAGGAGCATTTCTTGGTGCTGGTAGCCGATGCGTACAGCGTTGTGCTCACGGTCGTTACCGGCAACCCCGCCCTCTTGGAAAATTCAAAGGGGAATCGTGGGCTGGAATCCCTTACCCTCTACGGCAAATCAACACAGGGGAGCACGACCGGGGCGCAGCTGTTGCCATTTGAGGTAGGGGAAAAGCGCGAAGGGTTTGAAGTATTTAAAGATGGGATAGCGATATCCGATGCAAGAAAGAAGGATATCTATGCAGTGGGACGCGATGGCATGACCAACGAAAGTTCATACGACGATTTTCCGTTATTAGCATCTGGGGAATATTATGTTTATTCAGATAGTGCATCTGTGAATTTAATTGTCGTTGCATTTAGAAATGGGAAAAATATCACATTGGGAAGTTCCATGAAAGGAGTTGCGGCAAAAATAAAAGTAATGGATGGAGATAAGTTTCGGATATTCCTCAGAATCGAAGAAGCCTTTAATGGCAAGGTTAAGGCGATGATATCCAAAACACAGCCAACTGCGTCCAATTACGAGCCTTACACCGGCGGCGCACCCTCTCCGTCCCCGTCCTATCCGCAGGAGATAGAGAACGCGGGGCAGAGCGGGGAGATAGGTGTTGATGTGTATGGCGGAAATCTTATCAAAGCACCGTTTGAAAGTAGAGAAAATTCATACAAACCGGGCTATACATTTACGCAAAATGGGATCACATTTACTGTGCAAAATGATATGGGGATAAAGGTTGCGGGAACGAATACATCTGCTGATAAAGTCGCGCAATTTTCTGTGTATTATCAGGGCGTTGATGAAAAACCTAAATATCCAGCGGGGACGTATACGTTTTCGGAATGGGCAACCGTGCAGATTGAACTTGCATCTGAAGTTATTAATAAAAATGGCACATTTACCGCAAACGAGGAGTTTAATGTAAACGGATTTTATATTGCAATTCCGGCGGGGCAATCTGTAAATAAAACAATATATCCCATGCTCAACATCGGTTCAACCGCCCTGCCCTACGAACCCTACAAGCCCGCCCAGACCCTCATCATTCCAACACCAAACGGTCTACCTGGCATACCCGTATCCTCCGGCGGCAATTATACGGACGAGAAAGGTCAGCAGTGGGTAGCGGACGAGATTGACCTTGCGAATGGCGAGATGGTGCAGCGGATTGGCAAAACTGTGGTGGATGGGGAAAAGGTGAAGTTTGTTGCTAGTTCAAATTCTGTTTATTGGAATCTGCCATTAAAAACATCACCGGGAATCATCTCGGGATCCCCATGTACATCAAGGTATTTTGCGGATGGAAAATTTTGGGCAAATAATTCGTATGATTTCGTTTGGACAACACCGGGAAAAATGAAACCGTATTTTGACACATCAGAGGAATTAAACGCTTTCTGCGTGCAGAAAAATTCCGAAGGAAATCCGCTTACAATCTACTATTGCATAGAAACTCTAATCCGCACACCGCTCTCGCCAGAAACAATCGCCGCTTATAAGGCATTGCGAACCTACAGCCCAACAACGACCGTGATAAACGATGCTGGCGCAGGGATGAGCGTGGGGTACAAAAAAGCAAAATAAGGGTGCGCCATAAAATGCAGGAGGTGGTAGAATGGAACTGGATACGAAAGTTGGGGACGTGGAGATTAAGCTCGATACGTCCCGCATAGACGATAATCTGCTGGAAGCCCAGAAGCTTTTGAATATGCAGGTAGTGGCGGACAGCGCCCCCTTCGTTCCATTCCGGCAGGGTGCACTAAGAAACAGCGTAAGATATCCTGACGGGGTATACGGCGGAGTGATTGAGTATGATACGCCATATGCTCATTATCTGTACAAGGGCATTGTGTACGGTCCGAATATCCCGCTTAAAGATGCAGAGGGTAATATTATAGGGTGGACATCCCCACCCAACAAAAGCCCGACGCAGAGAAAGATTAAATATCACGAGCCGGGAACGACGTCCGAATGGTTCGAAGAAGCTAAAAGGCGGCATAAAGATGACTGGCTGGATCTTGTGAGAAAAACGGCGGGGAAAGAGTGATGCTAAGACCAGAGTATTTTGAAGGGAAAGCTGACCGGATATCAGAGATCTACGAACGGCTGGAAAACTTTATCCTGCGGGACATCTCCAGAAGGATTTTGAAATCTGGGAAAATCACAGCCACGGCGGATAGACTGCTGTACAGGCTGGAACAGTTGGGGGAAAGCCGGGATGAGATACAGCGGCGGATTATGGAACTGACGGACCTGAGCGAAAAAGAACTGCGGAAGCTCCTGCGGGACGCCGTGTTGACATCGTGGGAAGATGATGCGGTTACACTGTCAGAAATGGGGGTCGTGGCGCAGTCTCCGATTGAAAATGCACGGTATATGGCTGTTATTGAAGCAGAGTACATAAAAAGCCGGGCGGAGTTGAAGAACCTCACAAGGACGACGCTGGAACAAAGCCAAAAAGACCTTGTGTCGCTGCTCGACGAAGCCGATGTAAGGGTAGCAAGCGGAGTGCAAAGCTATCCCGCAGCCATAGCGGATGTGCTGGATGCGTATGCGGGACGCGGCGTTATGGTGGATTACCCGACAGGGACGCGAAGGACGCTGGAATCTGCGGTACGATGCTGTGTAGTGACGTCAATGAACCAGACAGCGGCGCAGCTGACAAACAGGTATATCGTGGACAGCGGAACAGAGTATGTGTTAACCTCGGCGCACCTCGGGGCAAGAGTAATGCGCGACGGGCAGCCCTTGCTTGCAGGTCATGACGAATGGCAGGGCCGTGTATTTAAAATTGACGGAAGCGAGCCTGGATATCCGAACCTGCTGGAATCGACGGGGTATGATATTGATCTGACCACGGGAGAGGGCAGGGTTGTGGATATGAGAGGGCTGCATGGCTATAACTGTCGTCACGGTCATATGTTGTTTGACAAGCGGATGAAGAATCCGTGGAGGGACGCAGAAGGGAATCTGCTGGATGGAAGCGGAAATAAAATTACCGATGCTGAAAATCTAAAACGGTATGAGGACAGCCAGAAGCAGCGATCTATGGAGCGCGGAATCCGAAAGACGAAACGACAGTTGATAGTAAAACAGGAAGAGCTTGCATGGGCGTCCGGCGCGGAACGGGAAAAGCTCCAGCAGGAATATGATAAGCTGGCTTACCGATTGCAGGGACAGAACAGGGCTTATAACCAGTATTGCGAAGAACATGGATTACAGCCGCAGTATGATCGGAATGCATTAGCGGGATTTGGATACCCGCAGCAAAAGGCAGCAAATAAAGGGGCAAAAAGATATGCGGAGAACGAACCGATTTGAATATTACAATCCAAACCCCTCGAAATGGCAAAGAGTAGGGGATTGCACTGTGCGCGCATTGTGCAAGGCTTTAGGGCAAGATTGGGATACAGTTTATGTAGGTTTGTCCGTGTATGGTTTTTCGTTGTCTGACATGCCAAGTGCTAATAGAGTCTGGGGCGCGTATCTGCGCGAGAACGGATTCCGCCGGTATATCGTAGACGACCACGGACAGCATGTTTACACGGTAGATGATTTTTGCCGAGACCATCCAGCAGGGACGTATGTGCTCGGGATAGACGGCCATGTGGTGTGCGTCAAAGATGGACATTACTGGGACACATGGGACAGCGGTCAGGAGATACCGATATACTACTGGGAGAAATAAGGAGATAGGCACTATGGAAACGATACAGGCTATTCTTGCTGTGTGCGGCGGCATTTCGGTGATAGGGGGCGCTGTGGCTGTGATACATAAATGGATATCCCCCGCGATTAAGCTCACCACGCGGGTAAAAGTCCTTGAAGAGCATGACAAGCGAGACTTTGAAACGATGCATGAGATTAGGGAGCGGGACAGCCTAATCATGGAGACATTGGTAACGATGCTTAACAGCCAGATATCAGGGAACAATGTTGAGCAGTTAAAAGAAACGAGGGGCAAGCTTATATCTTATCTGGCGCGGACGCAATAAGGGGAGTAATCTTGAAGGTATACGATTTTACAGTGTTTGAATTGGATTTTTTTCGCAAATACTGCAATTTTACACCTGAGGAACGGCGGCTTTTTGAATTACGGGCGCAGAATATTCCGCTGGAAAGATGTGCGGAGATGATGAACGTGAGTGTGTCCACCGTGAAAAGAATGAGCCAGCGAATAAACAAAAAGATAATACGGGTATGTTGATTTGATACTTTTGTAAGCCTTTGATGGACTGTCAGAGGCTTATTTTTTATGCCATAATTTAGCTATAGAAAGTCATTGAATTAGTCATAGGAGGCGCAGGCATGGCATTACCATATCAAGGATACGGCTATAACCCGTATCAGTATGGACAAGTAAATCCGCTACAGCCGCAGATGGACAGGCTGGCGCAGATGCAGGCTCAGTATCAGCAGCCACAGCAGATGCAGCAGGTAAATCAGGGGATCCTGTGGGTGCAGGGCGAGGCTGGAGCTAAATCTTATCTTGTCGCTCCAAATACAAGCGTCCTTTTGATGGACTCCGAAAACTCTAATTTTTATATAAAGACTACCGATGCCGCCGGGATGCCGACGCTCCGCACCTTTGCTTACAAAGAGGTCACGGTGGGCGCGAAAGAGCCACAGAAACAGGAGGAAGTGAACTTAGACGATAAATACGTTACTCGGAAAGAATACGACGATTTGAGAAGCAAATATGAAGAATTATATAGTTATCTCGAAACGGCAACAAAGCCGGAAGGAGGCAGACATGGCGAATCCCTTGTTTGAGGCCCTGAATGGTAATAGAATGGCCGGAATGCTGGAACAGTTCCAGCAATTCCGAAAAGAGATGGAGGGCAGAAATCCGAATGAAGAGATTAACAGGCTGTTGCAGTCTGGCAAAATAAACCAGCAACAGTTAAATCAAGCCCAGCAGATGGCGCAGCAGATGCAGGGAATGTTTAAAGGCTTTTTTAAATAGTACACAACCGGGTGCACACGGTTTTGTAAATACATTATCGAAGGAGATAATTACTATGACAGACGGTTTAACCGCTTCTGATGTTGCCGTATTAACCGGCGGCACAGGAAAAAATGACGGCTTCGGCGGAGATTGGGGTGCATGGATTATCCTTTTCCTGATTTTCGGTATGTTTGGCTGGGGCGGCTTCGGCGGCTGGGGCGGAAATGGTGGAGGAGCAAATTCTCCTGCATTTCAGGGTTATGCAACCCGTGCCGATATCGACGCAGCGCTGTCCACGCAGGGAATCGAAAACGGGATCCAGAACCTTTCCGGCCAGCTTTGCAACGGCCTTGCTGGCGTAAACGCCAACCTGTCAAATCTGGGTTATCAGATGCAGCAATGCTGCTGCGATACCCGTGAGGCTATTGCTGGCGTAAACTACAACATGGCAGCCCAGACAAACATCCTCCAGAATACCGTAAACAACGGATTCCGCGATGTAATTGACGCGCAGAACGCCGGAACACAGCGTATCATCGACCTGTTTACACAGGATAAGATCCAGTCTCTACAGACAGAGTTACAGTCCGCACAGCTCCAGCTGTCTAACAACGCACAGACAAACAGCATCTTAAATGCTTTGAGACCTACACCCGTTCCGTCTTATCCGGTAATGTCCCCGTACACGTCCATCGTCAACCCGACAGGCTTTAGCTTTGGCGCCGGATGTGGCTACGGAGGCAACACGGGATGCGGATGTTAAAACTTCAGACGGAGTATCTTCGTGGCATTTTGCCATGATGTTCGGCTGATGCCGTTATTCACAAAAAGGGGCAGGCTGAGAACGTCTGCCCCTTTTGAAATGAAGGGAGAATAAAATGATTGAGTTAGTAAACACAACGCCGGTCACGGTCCCCGTAGGGCAGTCTATCCCGTTTTCGGCAGTGGCAACAAAGGGCGGATGCGCAGAAAGACACAGGGCTGGAAGCGCGCAGATAACGCTTGTAAAGCCCGGTAGATATCTGATTACATTTTCCGGAAACGTCGCAGTACCGACTGGGGAAACGGTAGGAGAAGTGGCGCTGGGAATTGCCAGAGATGGGGAAATCCTCGGCGGCACGGTGATGCGTGCCACCCCTGCGGCAGTAGAGCAGTATTTTAACACATCGTCCCAGACATACGTCGATGTGTTCTGTGGATGCTGTGAAAACATTTCCATCAAAAACGCAGGGACAATTCCTGTGTTAGTAGACAACCCGAACATAACAGCTGTTCGGGTTTGCGGTTAAGGAGGGCAGACCATGAGCTATAAATTGATGCAAAATATCCGTGAAGAACTGGATAAAATCGCAGAAAAAGGTCTGAATACCGGAAACCTTGAAACTGCATACAAGCTTATCGACATGCTGAAAGACATGGAAAATGTGGAATACTGGAAGTGCAAAGAGGGTTATTATAACGCCGTCCTTGACGAAATGGAAGGCGGATATAGCCAGGCAGGAGACCACAGCGATGGGCGGAAACGCGACAGCCGTGGGCGATACAGCAGAGATGACGGGATGAGCATGACGGCTTATGACGATGGCTCATCCTATGCGCGACGTGGAGAGCATTATGTAAGGGGGCATTATAGCCGTGGAAATGGTAACGGCGACCCTTATGATGCTTACATGGACAACAAGCAGTCTTATCGCAACGGCAAGTCTGAGGATTGCAAGCGGCGTATGCTGGCTGCCCTGGAAGAGCACATGGATGCGCTAACAGAAGAGCTTGGAGATCTGTCAAAGGATGCGGACTGCCGAGAAGAACGGGAGACCATTTCGCGGTATATCGAAAAATTACGAAAGATGATGTGAGTAAAGGCGGCGGGTAAACCTGCCGCTTTTGCTTTAAACATGGGTACGCCATAGTTTTTTTTATTTGGTAAAATGTATTAAAGGCTATGGAAAGGAATGATCGTCATGGATATCAAAAGGGTATACTGTCCTGTCTGTAATAATAAAACGCGGTCATCATTCCGCAAGGATACGACAGCGCATAATCTTCCGGTGTTTTGCCCGAAATGTAAAACGACCAGCCTCGTGAATATTGAAAACGGAAAGGCAGAGCCTATCGTCCGTTAAGTGCCAGACGCCAGACGCAGAGCCAGTGATTTGTAAGGATTTCTTACAGATTGCTGGCTCTTTTTTGTATTTGTATTTCCTCCTTTACAGCACACAGCCTTGCGGGAAGGTTGAAAATGCGGTTCGACTCCGTCTGTGTGCAATCCTGTAAATCGTAATTGCAGGAAAATCCATCCCATCTTTCTTTGTTTTTGCCACCGTGCATGGAAGCAGCCGGGTTCAAGCCCCGGCGCACGGTATAGGTGCATTGTTTAGACAGCGCCGATCATTACGCTTTTCGCCCGGTTCGCTACCCCGGGCGCTTTGTGGGATAGCTCAGGAGGTAGAGCAGCGGCCTTATAAGCCGTGTGTCATGGGTTCAATTCCCCTTCCCACAACTACCCCGCCCGTGGTTTATCGGGCTTAATCCATACCGCTGACGGGCGGTTAATCAATCACGTTTAGGAGGATAAAGATGCAGAATATTGAAGCAATTTTGACAGAGCTGGGAATTGAGGTCTCGGCGGACAAAAAGGAAAGCCTTACGAAAAAGGTGGCGGAAAATTACGTCACGAAAGCTGAACATGAAAAGAAGCTGGGAAAGGCTGAGACTGACCGGGACACGTGGAAAGGAAAAGCTGAGACGGCAGAAAGCACCCTGAAAGGCTTCGAGGGCGTTGACCTTGAAACAATGCAGAAGGATTTGGCTAATTGGAAGAAAAAGGCCGAGGATGCCGAGAAAAACGCACAGGCGCAGCTGTATGAGAGAGATTTCACGGACGCTCTGAAAACGGAGTTTGAAGGAATTAAATTCTCGAGCGAAGCGGCAAAGCGCGCAATTATGGCAGAAGTCAAGGAGGCCGGATTAAAACTGAAAGACGGGAAAATCCTCGGACTGAATGACCTCATAACCCAGATGAAGGAAAAGGACGCTTCGGCATTTGTTGACGATGAGCAGCAGAAAGCACAGCAGAATCAGGCACGCTTTACACAGCCGACAAACAAGCAGGGGCAGGGCGGCGCGCTGACGAAAGACCAGATTATGAGCATCAAGGATGCTTCTGAGCGTCAGGCTGCAATTGCTGCGAACATGAGTTTATTTAATTAAAGCAGGAGGGCAATTATGGCGGCAAAGGCCAATATAATCGGAACAACAGATATACAGGTAACAGCCAGAGAGCTGGACTTTGTTACGCGGTTTGAACGCAACTGGCAGCATCTGCGGGACATCTTGGGGATCATGCGCCCCATAAAGAAGCAGCCCGGCGCAGTGCTGAAAAGTAAATATGCGGAGGGGACGCTCGAGGATGGTGCAGTAGGCGAAGGCGAGGATATCCCGTATAGCAAATTTACCGTAAAGGAAAAGAAGTATCAGGAAATGACCATCGAGAAGTACGCGAAGGCCGTTTCGATTGAAGCAATCAAAGACCACGGTTATGACAACGCTGTCCAGATGACTGACGACGAGTTCCTCTATCAGCTTCAGGCGGGCGTGACAAAGAAGTTTTACGACTATCTGAAAACCGGAACGCTCACGTCCGAGGAAACAACCTTCCAGATGGCACTTGCGATGGCAAAGGGCAAGGTTGAGAACAAGTTTAAGCAGATGCACCGGAACATCACCGGGGTTGTCGGTTTTGTGAACATCCTTGACGTGTACAAGTATCTCGGAGCAGCGAACATCACCATCCAGAATCAGTTCGGCTTCCAGTACCTGAAGGATTTTATGGGGTTCAATACAATTTTCCTCCTTTCTGACAGCGAGATCCCGGCTGATACGGTAATCGCTACACCGGTGGAAAACATCGTTATGTATTACATAGACCCCAACGACAGCGATTTTGCAAAAGCCGGCCTTGTGTACACCACCAGTGGCGAGACCAATCTGATCGGTTTCCACACACAGGGCAACTACAACACCGCCGTGTCGGAGGCGTTTGCGATCACCGGCCTTGTGCTGTTCGCGGAATACCTGGATGGCATTGCGAAGATTACCGTAAACGCGGGGGGTTGATGGCCGCCAGTACACCCCTAAATACTGACGGCGAACCGCTTTCGGGGGAAACAAGACGGAAGAGTAAGAGATAAGGAGGCTGACGAGATGGCATACACCACATTTACATTTTATGAACAGACCTATCACGGGAATGTCATCCCGTCGGATGAATTTGACCGTATCGCAGACCGTGCCAGTGACTTTTTGGACACAATAACCTTTGACCGATTGGCTGACGGCTTACCGTCTGATGAAAGGGCGGCGACAAAGGTACAGAAGGCCGTGTGCGCGGTCTGTGACAAATTATATCAACTGGAGCTGGCAGAGAAGAAAGCGCTGTATTCCGCTGGGGGGACATCTTCCGGCGGGGCTGGCGGTGTTACTTCGGGAGTAATTACTTCCAAGTCTGCCGGTTCTGAATCAGTTTCCTACGCCTCCCCGTCTGAAATGGCAAACGGCGCAAAGGCATGGAGCGCGGTCTACCAGGCGGCCGGGGATGCACAGGAGACGAACAAGCTTTTGGCAGATGCAGCAATGCTTTATCTGACAAGAGTGAAAAATGATGATGGCGTACCGTTGTTGTACGCAGGAATAAGGTAGAAATGGGTAACAATAAATTTTTAGCTTTATGCAAAAAGATTGTGGTTAAACAGGAGGATTAACTCATGGACATTACGACATTAGGAACTTGTGTGGCCATCGTGGCTATCTGCTATGTTATCGGTCTGGGCTGTAAGGCGGCGCAGAAAATCCCGGATGAGTGGATTCCGGTCATTATGGCGGTATGCGGCGGCCTTCTGGGTGCGCTGGGAATGAACATCATGCCGGACTTCCCGGCGACGGACTATATCAATGCTGCGGCGGTGGGCATGGTGTCCGGGCTGGCGGCCACAGGAGTAAACCAGGTATACAAGCAGGCAAAGAAAGCGTGATTTTATGGGCGGACGCGGTGCAGCAGGCGGTCTGGTTTCGGGAACAAAACTTGAATATGGCGGAAGAAGTATGAGCATATTCAAATTCTTAAATCAAGACGATATTAGACGGGCAAATGATGCTTCTATTACGGACATGGGAGACATTATAAAAAGAATGTTTTTAAGCAATTCTAAGGAAATAAACAATTTTGAACTGTCTAGTCAAGAAAAAAAAGACGCTATTGACGAAATGGCAAAGCTTTCAACCGCAGCATTAAAAGCTTCCGCGGCTGCTGTAAATCCATATGTAAGCGGCCCTGCGAGGCTTACACAAGGACAAAGAAGCGGAAGTTTAGCGGGCAAAGCTGCAGATGCAAGAGGCTCTATAGATTCCTATATGAAAGAATTGCGAAACAAATCCGATAAGAATGTAAAGGCGAGAAAAGAGCGGGAGCTTGCATCGGCTCTAACATCAGCCGCCAATTCTGGAAAATTGGAAATTATAGTTGACGGAAAACGGTATTATAGGAAATCAAAACGTGGAAAGTATTGGTATTCATAATGAATTATAGAAACTGCCGTAATTATGAAAATCTGGAGCGCCGGCTATTTGACGGCGTGGGTGAATATGGCATACCGCAGATAGAGCCAGTAGCCTATGAGGGCGGTTGTGACTGGATCGGATTCAATTATGCAAAGAGTACCAAGGATTGCGAGGGAAAAGGCGTTCATTTCTTTTTGGATGATTACCAGTTTTGCCGCCTGTGGTCAAACATAGACCGGTATATCCCGATGCTTCAAAGATTCCGCTATGTAATGTCTCCGGATTTCTCTACCTATACAGATTTTCCTAAGGTCATGCAGATATACAACCACTACCGCAAACACTGGTGTGCGGCGTATATGCAGGAGGCAGGAATACAAGTTATCCCAACCATCTCATGGAGTACACCGGATTCTTATGACTGGTGTTTCGATGGGGAGCCAGAGGGTGGAACGGTGGCGGTATCTTCTGTTGGCTGCATGAACAGCAAGGAAAAAAAGGCGCTGTTTTTGGCAGGGTATGAAGAAATGGTGAGGCGGTTGCAGCCGGAGACGATCATCTTTTACGGTTCTGTGCCAGAGGAATGCATGGGAAATATCGTGAGAATCCGGGCGTTTACGGATAAATTTAACGAAGCTCTTTGTGAAATGAGGGATACCGATGAATGATGCGATAGTGACAATATTCAATTTTTACGAATCCAGCACTGCCGCCATCTGGTATCCCCATGTGCTTTCCGGCGTGCATCTTGAGACTGATCGGGGGCAGATCATGAAACTGTACGGGACAGACAGCACAGATAATGCACAGTTACATATCCCGTTCGGGGTTAAGGACGGGAGAAAAATTGTTGTTGATACCGTCGGAAAAGAATTGCCGTGGCTTCCGCCGAAGGAATGGAACAGACAGGTCAACGATTTGTTGCCCGACAGCATTACATTTAATCCGTCTACAGATTTTTTTATGGTAGGAGCATGGGACGGGGACAGTCCTGTGAACGATGCAGATTATACGGACAGGCGATATGAAGGGTTTTACGCGTTTATGAATACCGAAAAGGATTTTGTTTATCTTATATCGTCAGTGGGCGGACCATATGCGATAATTCCGCATTTTGAAATCTTAGGGAAGTAGGTGGAGGAAAATGGCTGAACCTATCGGGAATGATGCTACCGGCTATGATGTTTTGACGGCGGCAATGAAGTCGCTGCTTAACCAGTTTCCGGGGCTGTATCCGGATGAAGTAATTAAATTCGAAGAGCTCGGGTCTGAGGATGGCATTGCGTTTTCCAATGATTCCGGGGCGCTGGTGTATACAGAAAAAGAAGATATACTCGGGCGGATATATCAGGAATGCCGGTATCCCTGCTTTGTAGTATACCGTTCGACCACGGGAGCAAGAGAACGGCAGAAAATTACTATCCTGGAATTTCTCGACACGCTGGGGCGCTGGCTTTGCCGCGAGACCTCCGGGATTGAAGGGAAAGAGTACGAAAAAGCGATATACCCAGATCTGACCGCAGGGCGGAAAATTGAGCGGGTAACACGCGGGAACGCATACGGGACACAGCCGCAGGAGAATGGCGTGCAGGACTGGGTTCTACCGGTTACGGTTTTTTATAAAAATGTTATCGAACCCGAATTTTAAGAAAGGAATAAAACGATGAAAAGACATTTGTTGAGACATTTTGTCGATGTAAAAATGGACACGAGCTCTGAGGGGACAGCGGCAGACTACCGGCTTCTGGGAACTGGTATTACCTCTTTAACAGAGGAAATGAACCCCGAGACGGAGACGGTGCAGTACATCAACCAGGAAAACGGATCGACTGACCTTAAATCCTATACGCCGTCCATCGAGGTTGAAAGACAGAACGTAGACGAAGAGGATCAGGATCTTACGGACTGGTTTAACAAGATGATAGACACGCTGCCCGTCGGAGCTGATGCCATAACATCCTATGTCCGCGTGAGAGTTTCCGGCGCTGGACCTGAATATCCGGCAGTCCGCCGTCGCTGCGTTGTGAGTGTAGGTGGCACAGGTGGCGATGCAGGGTCAAACGTGACAGATACACTGACTCTGGGTGGCAGAGGTGACGGAGAAGCTGGAACGTTTAACGTAACCACAAGAAAATTCACGGCGACGACCGCGTCTGACAGGGCTTTAACGGAATAAGGAGGACAAGATGGGAGCAGCAAGTTTACGAGTAGACAGTGGCGTCAAACGCATTGAGGTCAACGACAACGGCGATTATATTGCGGTCAACATCTCTGACAACAGTTTTTTTAAGCGTTTTGACGATTTTGTGGCATGGCTGAATGCAAAAAACGAGGAAGCCGATAGGATTGCTAATGATTCTTCCGGTGATTTCACGGAACGCTTCGGAGCGTATGACGCTTTATGCAAAGAGGCCTGCGCTGAGTTGGATTCTCTGTTTGGGAGCGGGTGTTGCAAAAAGGTGTTCCCTGACGTGGAATCCCCGGGAATGGAGCTTATCGCGGACTTTTTAGACCAGATCATACCGATTCTTCAGGGCTTCGCCACTGAACGAAATCAGAAAATCACAAGCAAATACAGCCCGAACAGGAAAGGGGCGCGAAGCAATTAAATGTGGAATGTGCTGCTTGATAAATTCCCAACAGAATATGAGGGGTTTCGCATAGATGGATCATTCCAGACAGGGATCCAGATTTCACAGGCTTTGCAAGACCCCGGTCTGACCGACGATGAGAGGTTGGCTGTAGCGCTGGGGCTGCTGTATCCGTCAGAGGATGGGGACAGCAGCCCTTCTTCTTTCCCCGATTTAAAAACTGCCGTAGAGGGTCTTAGGTGGTTTCTGAGCGGATGGTATACCGACAACCGCCCGAAGAATGAGGATAAAGTTCCGGTAACGGATTTTGACATAGATCAGTGGCGCATCTATTCAGCGTTTCTGGAAAAGTACGGAATCGACCTGAACCGGTCTGATCTGCATTATTGGGCGTTTATGGGACTGCTGTCAACGCTCGGGGCATGCGCGTACACGAATGTCATAGCCATCCGACAGCAGAAGATAGATCCTAAGATGGACACGCGCGCAAAACAGGCATTGATGGAGCAGAAACGCATATTTGCAATAGAGCGGGAAGAGGAACTGACAGAAGAGGAACAGGAAGATGTTGACGCTTTTATGACATGGGTCAAGGCAGGAGGCTGACATGCCGAAATATGATGGTTCGATACGGATAAACACAAAAATTGAAACAAAAGATTTAAACAGCCAGATGATGCGCGTGTCTAATGCCATAAAAAAAGACAGCGCGGCTTTAGATTCTCTCAATCGCAAAATGGAAGAATTTTCGCAAAAGAAAATCCCGACAGAAAAATTTGCAGAATTACAAAGAGAGTTAGAAAAGGCAGAATCCGAGTATTCAAAACTGCAGGCCCGTATGTCACAAAAGGGGGCGGCAACGTCTGAGTATAAAGCTTTACAGAAAGACCTCGTTGCGGCGCAAGGAGAGCTGTCTAAGCTTGTAGCACGTCAGACAGACTGGGAAAACATGGGGGTACCTCAAACCGGCGGCGCATGGGACGTACTAAATGAACAGGTTGCAGCCGCATCCGACCGTGTAGATGATCTGAAAGAAAAGCTTCAGCAGATGGAGAACAGTGGAAAGGCGTATACCCCGAAGGTGGACAAGTCTCAACTGGATGAAGCGGCTCAAAAAGTAGATGAAATCAAGGAAAAAATAAACGCGGAGAAAGCATCCGGTAACGCGTTTGTATCCCCAAAAGATACAGAAGAATTTCAGAAGATGTCTGTAAAGGCGTCACAGCTTGCTGGGAACATAGATGTTTCAAAGCGCAGGCTGGCAGAACTTAACGCGAAGCAGAAGCCCATCAAAAAAGAATTCGATCGGATGAAGCGTTCTGCCGATAAAGCATTTAAAACAGCTTCGTCCGGCGCGAAAAAAAGCGCGGGGCTGTTCGGCACCTTTGCGTCAAGGCTGAAAGGAATCGCATTATCGCTGTTGATATTCAACTGGATTACAAAAGCATTTAATGCAATGGTAGCTGGAATGCAAAAGGGGTTTTCAAACCTTGCAAAGTATTCTGCTCCGTTGGCAAATTCATTTCATTCTCTAAAAAATTCACTGGTTACACTTGGGAATGCGTTTGCTGCTGCCTTTGCGCCAATTGTCCAGATGGTAATTCCGTATCTCAATGCGCTTATAAACGGAATAGCGCGGGCAATAACATATGTGGCGCAGTTTATTGCCATCCTTGGCGGGAAAAGCACGTTCATCCGAGCGAAAAAGATACAGGATTCTTACAACGATTCCCTGAATGGAACAGCAGCTGCGGCAAAAAAGGCAGCCGGAGCTCTGGCAAAATTTGACGACCTGGATGTGCTGCAAAAGCAGGATGATTCCGGCGGCGGTGGAGGTGGAACACAGCCGAAAGACATGTTCGAGGAAGTCCCTATTGATGCAGGAGTGAAGTCTTGGCTTGATGGGATTTTGGAGAATCTGAAACCTATTCTTGACTATGTAAAAGAGTTAAAAGATGCTTTTGCGGAAGGCTTCTGGGATGGCTTGGGTGATTTTGAATACCGCTTAGATATTATCAAAAATGGGCTTCAGCAAATCCGCGATGCATGGATAGAGATATGGTCAGATCCTGCGGTTGTAGGGGCTGCTGACAACTTCCTTAAAACTTTTATGTATATGTTGGGTTCCTTTACCGGCTCACTGGCGAGTATAGGGCTTACTCTAGCGGCGGCTTTAATCGGCGGGATGGGGGACTATCTTGAAAACAATACCGACCGGATAAAAAAATTCCTGATATCCGCATTTAACGTGGGGGCAGATATAAACCTCCTTCTGGCGGATTTGTTCCAAAGTATAGCCTATGTATTTGAAGCATTTGCAAGCGAAAACGGGATCCGCTTTGTATCGGCGCTGATAGGAAGCATTGCGGATGCAGCTATGGGGCTGACTGAACTTGCGCTTAAACTGGGGCGGGACTTTTTACAAATGCTTATTGTACCGTTTACAGAAAATGCTGACGGGTTCAAGACTGCACTGGAGGGGTTATTAGGTGGCGCAGCTACCGTTCTGGAAGGATTTAAGACGGCTGTAGATAAAGCGTTTGATAGCCTGAATGCAATGTACGACGCTCATATAAAGCCATTATTTGATAGTTTAACGAGCGGGCTTTCAGAGGTTGTCAACCATTTTTTAACCGCATGGAATACACACATTCAGCCAGTTATCGACAGAATCGGGACTAGAATATCAGAGCTTCTTACGCAGTCTTTTCTGCCGGCTTGGGAAGCTATAATAAGAGGAGTTGGGTTGGTTGCGGATATTTTAAAATCTTTTTGGGAGAGTATTTTGCAACCGATTGTTGACTGGATTATGACCTACGCAGTGCCATTCTTGGTGCAAGGATTAGGGGTGCTGTTAGAGTTTATTATACTTGGAATTAAGACGATTGTTGACGGTTTTACAACCTTTATGACGTTTATAAACGATTGTTTAGAATTTTGGAAAGAGGCGTGGGCGGTTGCTTGGGATACGTTCAAAGATTTCTGGAATAAGATAAAAAGTATTATTGACATCATGAAAACTGTATTTCGTCTGTTTGTAAAAGTTGTTAAGCAGCTGATTGATGGAGACTGGAAGGGCGCATGGAATACCGCGCAGGAAATCTTCACGATTTTTAAAACCAAAGTAGAAGGCGTCGTGGATTCTATAAAGGCGTTTTTGTCCGGCTTCTTTACATGGGTTAGCGGCATGATTGCAGGCGTTATAGAGGAAATCAAGAACATCGGCAGCGGTATCAAAAACGCATTTACTGGTGGCGGATCATCGAAGCCGCGAACAATGTCCACGCAGCCGTATGCCATAAACGAAAGCTTTGCATCTCGTACCCTGCGGGATATCCCGGCTCTTGCATCTGGCTCGGTAATCCGTGGCGGCAACCCGTTCCTGGCGATTCTGGGCGACCAGCGGGCAGGGCAGACCAACATCGAAGCGCCGATAGGAACAATCAAACAGGCTGTATCGGAGGTAATGGCAGAGATCGGCGGCGGATTTAGAACGGCGAAAATTGTCTTGCAGGTAAACGGGGTAGATCTGGCGCAAGCTACACTGCAGGATTTCTTATCGGAAGCAAGCAGGCAAGGATATGATCTGGAGGTGATCGGAGGATGATTTTTACACGCGGCATATACATAGATGGGGAGTATTTTAACATCCCCATCGTGTCCATAAAAAGAAACGCGGATTTCCTCGACAAATTCGCCGAAAGAGTTGAAACGGGAGAGCTCCAGCGTGAATTGATAGGCGTGTATTTTAACTACACAATGTCGGTCGGGAAGAGCAGCTCGTTCCCGGATGGCGTATATAAACGTTTCTGGGATAAGGTTACAGAGCCCGTCCCATTCCATATTATTTCGCTGCCGTCAGATCCTGGTTATTACGAATACACAGCTTATATATCCAGCGTCTCTGATGAATACGAGAAGATAACACAGGATAGCGCTGATTATAAAGGGTTTACCTGCAAGTTTACGGCGAAAGAACCGGCAAGGAGACCATGATGAAAACAGAATTTTATGTCGAATACAATCTGTATGACACGACTGCTCTGCCTGATGCAAAAGAAAGCACAGAGAGCAATGCTGCTTTTGGGGATATGGGGCTGTTTAAGTCAAAAGGCAGCCCACCAAAATACGCTACACTGGAACATAATTTTTTCGTGTTGGATGGGAGTCTTAGCGAAATGCCAGACACGCCGACGGACATCCCATTTTTTTCGGATGTGCAAGCGGGCGCAGATGGAATTTTCACAAAACAGCCTGTAATCAGAATAGATTTTACCGAAAATCATACCTCTATCGGGCTGACTTTTCATTTTTCGGAAACATTCCCGCTGGAGATGGAAGTGACATGGTACGACCTCGGCGGTACATATAAATCGCAAAAACGTTTCTTCCCGGACAAACTGAATTATTTTGCCGAAAACCAGGTGGAGGAATACGGACGAATTGAGATCCGATTTGTACGTGCCCTACCGTGGCACAATGTAAAGTTAAACTATCTCGAGTATGGCACAACGTTTATCTGGGGGCCGGATGTTATAAAAAGCGCGAAGCTTGTAAATGACACAGACCCTATCAGTAATCAGGTCAAGACGGACAAGATTACGTTTGACTTTGTTGACCCTGATGATGATTTTAATATTGGCAAAATCGACGGGTTGCACAAAACATTGCAGAAAAAGCAGAGAATGTTACCCTATGAAATCGTTGACGGCGTGAAGATGCCGCTGGGCGTGTTTTTCATGGAATCTAACAGTACCACCAAAAATGTCACCCAAATATCGGCGATCGACTACAAAGGGATGCTTGCTAATGTGGATTTTAAAGACGGGCGGATATACGACGGAGAAACGGCGGGAAGTGTGATCGAAGAGATTATGACGGCGGCAGGGATTGAAGATTATACGGTTGAGGAAGAGGTGGCGCAAACGCCGCTGTATGGCACGCTTAAAATCCAAACCTGTCAAAAAGCTTTACGGGAGGTCTTATTCGCTTGTTCGGCTATTATGAACACGTCCCGCCGATCTGGAATCGAAATACGAAAATCGACCAGAAAAATATCGACAACGATTCCGCGCAGCCGGAAATTTTCCACGACGTTAAAGGCAGATCCTTATGTGTCAGACGTAAGCGTAAAATATAAAACATGGGTGTTGGACGCGGCGGAAAGCGAGATTACGAAAGGCACATACGATCCAGGGATACATACAATTCAGCTCACAAGCCCGGCAGCGAACATGAGCGCATCTGCTGGAAGGATTGTTAAACAAATGCCGTACTATGTTGTGCTGGAAATCGCGGGAAACGCCCGTGCAGAGGTCACGATCATGGGGCACAAATATGTTGGTACAGAGCTGGCTACACTGTCCAGAATCGAGCATATAAAGTCCGGTGAAGTGCGGAACACGAAAACATTTTCCGGAACGCTTTTGAATTACGAAAGCGCACAGAAGGTTGCTGACAATATCCTGGATTATTACCAACTCCAGCAGATCATCCAGACACGTCATTTGTCCGCAGAGGAAAAAGCAGGGGACTGGGCGGAGGTTGAAAATACCTTGAAAATGCACGGAAATTTTGTCGCCTGTATAGAATCCCTTAGTGTTGACCTTACGGGTGGATTTGTGGGTACGGCAAAATGCCGCGGATATTATAAAATAACATCAGAAGAGTATTATTCCGGCGAGCTGTATGCTGATGAGGAGGTAGGGATTTTCTGATGGAATGGGTGTATGACCGAACGCAGGCGGACGTTGAACGGGTAAAGGTTTTGAATGATAAATACGCTGCAGGGACAATCTCCGAAGAAGAAAAAATGGAATGGGCTGCCGGAATGAAGGGAGCGTTGAATGTAGCGGATTTGAACCGGATCGAAAGTAACATCCGTGAGATCGCTGAAACTTTGGCGGTAAGCGTGACGGTGAAGACATGGGGGGCGAATCAGATTCCGCGAGTAAGTGATTTTAAACGGATCCGCGACAACGTGCAGCGGATCCGTGAAGCGTGGAGTGCTCTGAAAGATACACCTGCCACACCAGACCCGCCGCTGACTACTTATCAAAAATGGAACGCCATAGAACGGATCTTGCACGATGTCAAATATGTCTATGACAGAGTTATGGGCAGTTATTATTATTGCGGCGATGAAATCTACGCCGGGGAAGGAATAGGGATTTTATAATGGCAGAAACGTGGTTTACTCCGAAAGAATGGAAAGCCCGCCTTGTGGAATTTGCAGGACGTCGGCTTCTGAGAAACGTTGCAAACGGAGAATCAACAACGTATGACGTTTCCCGCAGTGAGGGGCAGGTATCGCAGGAGGGCGATGCGTTTAACACTAAAAACATGAACGACCTAGAACAGCGAATCGCAAACGGATTTGCGAATGCAAAGACCAATATTGATTCACTCAACGACAATGGTGCGATCAAAGGCATGGACGCTAGAGAGGACGGGGTTTATATTACATACTCCACTGGTGCTGATACAGTAACAAAAAAATTGGGTAAGACAGATCGGCATGTTATTAAATCAGGGGTTGGAAATGGATCGTTTTCTGTTGCCAGGCAGATATCCGGCTATGAAAAATTGACTGCAGAGGATTTTGCTTTTGTAGTTACAAATGCCACAACATCAAGCTCGCATAGAGATAGCGACTATGGAGGTAGGGCAGCTTATGATCCTGTTGCCACTTGTTCACCTGCCTTGGGATATGATGCATCAACTGGGACTATTACAATTACCGGATGTGCAGGCAATAAGTCTCAAAACGGACCAGCAAACTCTGTTGAGAACCGAGGGGTAGGATTAACCGGCACAGTGTATTTTTACGGGGATATGTAGAAAAAACCTAAAATACTAACAGAAAAGAGGTAAGAATATGAGAAAAATCGTATTTAAATCTGGGAAAGAATTGGAGATTGATGGAATTGTCCAAAGCGGGAAATCATTACAAATCTCTATAAAAAGCAGCGATGTGAAAAATATTATAGATATGTTTTCAGATGCTGCAAATACGGCTGTGATGCGATATTATATCGGGCTCGACTTAATATGCGGGTATGCAGGATTCAAAAGATTTGCGGGGATGGAATATACGCCTGACGTGATAGCATCCATCAATTACGAGCAGGAGGACGCAACCACAGAAAGCGGGTTTGTGGAATCCCATGTGGCTGTATGTACGGTGCATATGGAAAAAGTTGAAGAAGCAGGGCTGCCGGATGGACTGACTGATAAAGTCACAAAGCTGGAAAACGATGTTTCCAGCATCACGTCCGGCATCAATGAAATCAACGGTATTTTGGAGGACAAATGATATGTTTACGGAAAAAGCGAAAGAAAATCTCCTGGCAATGCTAGAGCAGGCTAAAATCAGCGCTGTGGATAACACGGATGCACAGGCTTTGCTCGTGCCGTCGCTGTACCCTGAATGGGAAGCACTGAAGGACGGAACACATCTGACAAAAGGGCAGCGGTGCACTTATAATAAAGTGCTGTACAATGTCCTGTCTGACCACGATAAACAGGAGCAGTGGACCCCGGAAGCGGCACCGTCCCTGTTTGCAAAGGTACTCATCCCTGATCCTGGTGTTATCCCGGACTGGGAGCAGCCTGGAAGCACAAACGGATATAAAAAAGGCGATAAGGTAAAACACAACAGTAAGGTCTGGGAATCGCTTGTCGATAACAATGTATGGGAGCCTGGAGCTGTAGGAACAGATAGTGTATGGAAAGAAGTACAGGAAGGATAAGGTGATCCGATTATCTCCCGGCGCGGGGTTAAGCGTGATTCTGGGGCGGCTTCGGTCGCCCTATTAAAAGGAAAGAGGTAGAATATGAAATTTTCAGACGCATTTAAAATTATGAAAACAGGAATCCCTGTAAAGCTTCCGTCATGGGGCGGATATTGGTATTGGGATGAAGAAAAGAAAACGATCATGATGAAGTGCAGAAAGATTGACTCTGAGACGGGGAAGGATTTACTCGATATTAGGGAAACTCAGCGAGTGGAATATACGATTGAGAATATTCTTTCTGATGAGTGGGAAGTTGCAGAAAAAGGGAAGACTCCAGTCCTCGGTGGGGAGGCTATGTTTGATTTTGGTACTGCAATCAAGTACATGAAACGTGGAATAAAAGTTAAGAGAGCAGGTTGGAACGGGAAAAATCAGTGCATTGCACTCGCAAAGAACATCAGTTATACGGCGGCGGACGGAACTATCGTCAACTGCGAGCATGAAGCTATTGGAAATATGGCTGTTGCATTTATCGGGACATCTGGTGTTCAGATGGGATGGCTTGCGTCACAGGCTGATATGTTAGCGGAAGATTGGATGTTTGCATGATACGGAGGATTGAAAGTATGGGAAGCAAAGAATTTTTAGAAAAGAGTAAGCAGATTGTCGTTGACTATTTCAACAGCCATGCGGACAAAACCGACCAGAAGCAGATTACACAGGATGATGTATATGTGGTTTGGTACTGCAAGACGCTTCAGAACCATAAAGCGCTGTTGAGCACAACTGTTTCTGACGGTATGTATTACGAAATCACGCATAATGGGGACAAGCAGGAAACGTATGTGGATGCATACAAGAAGTGGGAGAATTTTGTTGTGAGGTAATGCAAATGTGGAAAGGAATTGACGTTTCGGATAATCAAGGCGTGATAGACTGGGAACAGGTTGCAGCGTCAAAAGTTGCATTCGCAATCTTGCGCAGTGTGCGCCGATCGGGCAAGGAAGATCATCAGTTTGCTGCAAATCTGGAAGGCTGCCGAAAGCACAATATACCATTGTCTGTATATAAGTACACCTACGCAGCCACGCCGGAAACGGCGCGTGGAGAAGCTCAGCAGGTCGTAGAATTATTACAGTCTCACGGGCTGACCGGAACAATGGTCTGGTGGGATGTAGAGGACAAAGATGTGTTGCATCCGTTGGGCATTAAAAAACTGACAAAGTGCATCAGAGCGGCACAGGAAGTCATCACAACGGCAGGTTACGGATTTGGGCTATATATCGGGCTGTATGTTTATAAGGAGCGCTGGCTTGACTTTGACGCGTTTGCTGGGACACGGCTGTGGGTGGCTCGATACTACAAAGGTTATCGCACGATGCAGTTTGATGACGAGCCGGATCAGGAATACAAGCCCGATGTTGGCAGCGATATATCTGGATGGCAGTACACGAGCTGTGGAGAGATTCCAGGCATCAAGGTAGATGTAGACCTTGACATGGCATATGGTGATCCTGCAGCATGGTCGCAGCCTGCGGAAGAGCCGGGAGTGATTTATACCGTATCTGTGGCAGACGTCTGGACACGCGCGCAGGCAGAGGTCATCCAGCAGCAGTTTGCGGCGATGGGAATTAATGGGATTGTCCATAAGGTTAAGATCTTGGAATAAAGATATAGGCCGAGAGGACATTCAAAGTCCTCCCGGCCGCAGGCTATGATGAAATGATGAAGCGGCTATGTCCTGATAAGATTATCTTTTATGGATCTGTACCAGACGATTGCAAAGGTGATATAATCAGGATAAAACCGTTTAGCGATAAATTTAACGTTGTGGAGGTGACGGCATGGTGATAAATTTACAGTTTTTCGGTGGGCGCGGCGGTCAAAGCGGTATGAGCGGAAACAGCGGAGTTATTGACAGAAGCGCCAAAGAAAAAACAATCGAAACTGTTTACAGAGAAGCACGCGGGTACTCCCCTGGGTATTATAAAAGCGATATTTTAGAGGCAATCGATGCCGGAAACGGAGAACTTGCCTTTGCATATGCCACTCCGGTAGAAAGAGACAAAACAGCGAAGTCAAACAGGACGCAGTACCTCACTTATAAATTAAAGGCAGGAGCCGAAGACGGGGACGTTTTTGGCGTAAACTGGAACAAGGTCAAATCTGTTTCTGGGCAGACCTACGGATTACGGGGTACGCTTAAAGACAAGGGTTTTAAGTGGGACGGAAAAGAAAAAAAATGGCGCTTGTGATTCGCCACTATAAGCTAATTTATTTGCTTGTCCCCTTTTTATTTATCTGTTTTCTACAATTTCTTTCTCTGTTTTCGATGCTTCTTGAATCTTTTTACAGCGGGGATTATTTGGACAAAAATAATTTGACAACTGATAAAAACCAGTGTACTATAAAAATGTAGTCACCGCGTAGCGGTGTGGGTTGAAAAAATATATTTTCAAACAACAAAAGAGCCGTAAGGCTCTTTTGTGCTTGAAGTAATTATTTCACGAAGCTAAGAACAACTTCCCATTCGGAAAGAGCAGCTGTCGTGTCGAGATATTCAATGGGGAGTCTTTTGATCTCTCCGTTCGAATACACATATCTGTATTTTCTGGTATCTACGATGCCTTCGTGTTTGACTTTTTCTAAAAACTCTTTCTTCATTTTGTTTTCCTCCTTATCGGGTGTTTCCCGTTCCTTATGTTGATATAGTAACATATATAAGCATATATATCAATTGGGAAAATTAACAAATATGTACGCATATATTTGTTTAAAGTGTATATAGGCATATATACATACGTGTGATATAGTATAAATATAACCGGAGGGGAAAATAAATGGGAAAGAAAGTGGACGCAACAGGAAAAATATACGGGAACCTTAAGGCAATAAGAAATACTGGTGAAAAATATAAGGGAACTTACATATGGGAGTTTGAATGCCTTTTATGCGGAAAGCATGTGGAAAAAAGGCTGAGCCAGGTAAAAAGCGGACAGATTACAAGCTGCGGATGCCAAAAAGAAAAAAATCTGAAGACAATGGACATAAAAACAAAACTGGGACAGGTGGACGGGACAAATGTATCTAGAATAATGTCTGGAAAAACCCAAAAGAACAATAGCGCGGGGCATAAGGGGGTATCGCTGCAGCGGCAAAAAGGAAGACAACAAAGCTATGTTGCGTATATATATTTTAAGGGGAAAAGGTATCATTTGGGGAGTTATCACAAAATAGAAGATGCGATAGCGGCGAGAGAAAGCGCAGAAAAAGAGATGTATAATAATTTTTGCGAATGGTACGCGGAACAATTTCCGGAGCGATGGAAAAAAATGAACAAGGAGAAATGAGATGGGAGCAAAATACACAGAAGGACAGGCAAGAGCGATCGAAAAGTACATGCAGGATAAGCAGGTTATAAGAATAACCGTTCCGAAAGAAAAAGCAAGGGAGATAAAGAAGGCTGCAGAAGCAGACGGAAAAAGCGTAAGTAGGTTTATAATAGAGCTGATTGACCAGAAAATGGAAGCAAATAACAAGGAGGAATAAAAAAATGAGAACGATCGGGAAGGCTTACAGATGTTATCCGGAAAAGGGAGGAATAAAAGTATGTTTAAACCCGCATACATGGAGATGCGATCCGGACGAGACGAAAATAGTTCTTCTGGATGGCGCAGAAATAGTGGAGCTGGCAAGCGGAATGAAGGCAATAGAGTATAAAAAAATGATATTTACAGATGGCGAAATATACACCGATGGAAACAAAATAATTATTTACCTGTACAAAAGCGGGGATGTTCCTGGGAATCCGACAGGAAAGCCAGTCCAAGTTGCGGAAGAAGTATATGGGTAAAAGCGAAAGATAATTCGAAAAAGGCTTGGGGAAAAATTGAAGTAGCAGAAGAACAAATGATGCTGAACTGGATCGGCTGGAAAAAGAAAATGAAAAAGGAGAAGAAAAAATGGAAAAATTTAATCATTATGGTGTAGAGGTAATATATCAGGTTATCGATGGACCTTTTGAAGAGGTCTTGAAGCAAAACGGAGTGAAATATACCGCACTCCCGTATATTGAGGATATCGTATTTAGATACGAGAAAGACGGGCAGCGGAGATATGCGTACATCGAAGTAGAAAAACTGCCGGATGATTACGCGGAGCGCGTATATATTACTTCAGAGATTCCAGAGGATTTGAGCTGGAAAGGAATCGCAGAGGATTACCGGAATCAGAAATCCGGCGAGAGACCGGCAAAACTACATACGCGGGCATACATGATCTTTTCAGCGGCATACAACGATGCGCTCCGGAAGATGCCATTTACTTTTGACCTGAACGCTGCACCAGGAAAAAGAGACATTGCATACGCGCTCATAAAGTACTATGTGAGCATAGATGATCTAAAAGAGATGGATCATCACGATTGCCCGATGATCGATGAATTTTAAAAGTTAGGGACAGCCGAAAAGCTGCCCCTTCTTTTTTATCTAACTTTTACTATTTGCTGAAGCGGAAGAAGCAGTAAAAAACGGAGATTTTGAAAAGTGGCGAATAAAAGAAAACCAGAATAAAGACATAAGCTGAGAGGGCAAGCAAAGTCCTCCCAGCTTTTTATTTTTTGATGATGTATGACACGAAATATGACACAAAGCAAAAAGAACCTTGAGAGATCAAGGTTCTTTTAGTCGGAGTGACAAGACTTGAACTTGCGGCCTCTTCGTCCCTAACGAAGCGCTCTACCACCTGAGCCACACCCCGATGTGCCGTATTTCTCAACCGGACAAATGATATGATACAGCATAATCGGACAGAAGTCAACACTTAATTTGAAAAAACTTCACAAATTAGGTTTTTCTGTTACAGTTTACTCCTACCGTTTGAGCTGTTCATAAAAAATTAAGGGTTTCTTTCTTGCAAGAAATGGAAATATAGACTATATTAAACGGACAAAAGGCAGGCACAAAATGGACAGACGGTAAGCTCGGAGCAAAGGCTCCCTAAAGGATACGATAAGCTGTCTGTGATCTGCAGAATGGAGTGAACATGAAATATTTCTGGTTGACCATAAAGAAGATGTTTCGTTTTTTATTAAAGCCCTTATCCTTTGTACCGGCGCTGTGCGTGATGTATATGATCTTTTCCTTTTCCGCCCAGACGGCGGACGAATCCGGACAGCTGAGTATGCTGGTCAGTGAAAAGGTGGTGCTCCTGCTGGGAAAGCTGACCTCCGGCAATCTGGATACCGCGCAGGTGGGAGTGTATGTAGATGAGATTCATTTTCTCGTAAGGAAGATGGCACATTTTAGCGAATATTTTTTGTTGGGACTGACACTTTCCCTGCCCTTGTATGTTTATCGGCTGCGGGGCTTTTGGCTCGTGCTCGCTGCCGGATTGTTCTGTGCCGGGTTTGCCGGTCTGGATGAGTACCATCAGATGTTTGTGGCAGGACGCTCGCCGGCGCTTCGGGATGTGGCGATCGATACGGCAGGAAGCATCACCGGAATTTATATGACAAGGATCATCGGATTTATTGGGAGAAAAACGATATTTGCACCCCTTTCGATGGAAAAGCGCAGAGAACGGAGAAAAAAGAGATTTGTATAAAAAAGTAAAAAAAAGGCTTGCAAAATTAGAAAGTATCGTGCTATAATATCACTTGTCAGTTCGATAGGGGCATAGTTCAAAGGTAGAACAGCGGTCTCCAAAACCGTCGATGTGGGTTCGATTCCTACTGCCCCTGGTATTGTGGAAAAGTCAGAGAAGACGATATCTTTTCTGGCTTTTTCTTGTTTTATTCATGACAATAAAATGCTCGCAGAGCGTGCATTCTATTGTAGCAGCTCATTTCGGGCTTTGTTTTTTTAGGCTGTCAGCCGGGGGGATTTTTTATGGAACAGAAGCATACGCTAGAGGAGAATGGGTATTATGCACAGGTCACAGATCAGCTGATTGAAAATATCGGGTATCAGATGATCCGCCGGAACTGGTCGATGAAGACGCTGGCGGATAAAGCGGATCTTCCTTATGAAACCGTAAAGCATCTGATGGCAGGAAAAATTGGCAGACCATCCTTTATCAGTATTCTGAAGATTGCAAATGCACTGGAATGTTCGCTGGATGATCTGGCAGGACGGAATAATCCGGCGCTGGAGGCACTTCGCAGGCTGGCAGACCATGCGGATGGAATGTATCAGATTTTTGCGGAAGTAGAACATTTGCTGCATCCGAACTTCATGATGCAGAGAGAAAACAACAAATAGCACAAATAAAAAATAGAATGATAAAAAAGTACTGTGAAAAAGAGAGAAGAATCGGCGAATAACCGATTCTTTTTTTGTTACAAAATGTTCATAATCGTTTACAAATCGTTCAGCTTCTTATCGGCGGCAACCGGATATACTAGATAGTAGGAAGGCACAAGGACAGGTTGACGATTAGGGGATGATCAGTTGAAAAAAAAGGTATGGGGCATTTTGTTTCTGACAGCGTTGGCGTTAAATGTGTTGGCGTGGAAAAGCAGCAGCTTCTGCGATTTTTATGCGGAATCGGTTTTTCCGGTATTGAGCAGCATTTCCACGCGGGTAATGTCGGTTTTTCCGTTCAGCGTCGGAGAGGGCATGATCGTGCTGGGAATTTTGTTCCTGACAGCGTTTGCAGCTGTAGGATTTTTGCGTTTGACTGTAAAAAAAGCGTGGAGCAAAAAATTGTTTCACAGCTTTTCCTGTACATTTTCCTGGATTTTTCTGGCACTCGTCTGGGTTATGACCTGTAATTGTTTTTTGCTGTATCATTCTTCGGCGTTTGAGGATCGGTATATGGAGCAGGTGCGCAGTGAGAACTATTCCAAGGCAGAGCTTGCTGTGCTGCGGGATTATATTGTGGTCAATGCCAACGAGCTTGCAGAGCAGATGGAGCGGGATGCAGACGGCTATCTGATTTATAAGGGAGACATGAATCAGGCGGCTGTAGAGGCGATGCAGCAGGTCGGCACAGATTATGGACGCCTGCAGGGCTATTATCCGCAGCCGAAGGAGATTTATTTTTCGGAGCTGCTCAGTCAGACCTATATGATGGGGTATTATTTCCCATTTTCCATGGAAGCAAACTACAACGGAACGATGTATATTGTAAATAAGCCATCAGTGATCTGTCATGAATTTGCACATTTAAAGGGCTTTATGCAGGAGGATGAGGCGAATCTGATCGGATATCTTGCCTGTATCAACTCAGACGATGCATTTTTCCGCTACAGCGGCTATATGGGCGTGCTCAATTATGTGGAAAAAGAATTTCGTGCGAGCATCCAAAAGAGCCGGAAAGAATACGCGAAGCATCCGCAGATTTCTGCACAGGTTTATGCGGATAACATGTTTTTGACCCGGGAAGCATGGCAGACTGTCGAGAAAAAGGCGGTTGTCAGTACCAAAACAGCGAAAAAGGTTTCCAACGCGGCGACAACGGCTTCTCTGAAATTAAACGGAGTGGAAGAGGGCATGAAAGCGTATGACGGTGTGGTGAAGCTGTTGCTGGATTATTATGACGGTGTGCTGTACGGGGATGTTTTGGTGACTGTGGACGCAGAGTGACGGTCTAAAAAGCGTGCAAGACATTATATAAAGTGTATAAAACAGGAACCTGCTGCGCATCCTGACCAAAACGGCGGTGCTCTTTGGAAAGAAACTGCCGGGAAAAGGAAAGGGGCGTGTGGGCGATGGACTATTTGAATGCATTCTGGGTAGGTGGTCTGATTTGCGCGCTGGTGCAGATTTTGATGGAAAAGACGAAGCTGATGCCGGGGCGGATTATGGTGCTTTTGGTCTGCTCGGGCGCAGTGCTGAGCGCACTTGGCTGGTATCAGCCCTTTGTCGATTTTGCCGGGGCAGGGGCGAGCGTGCCGCTGCTTGGCTTTGGGCATACGTTGATGAAGGGCGTAAAAGAAGCGGTGGAACAAGACGGATTTCTCGGATTGTTTACGGGAGGCTTTCAGGCAGGGGCTGCCGGAACTGCGGCGGCGCTGATTTTCGGATATCTGGCGAGCCTTGTTTTTAAACCTAAAATGAAAAAGTAGAAGGATTATTCCCTGCAGGCAATTTCCTTGCGGGAAAGAAACTGGCGCATGGTTTTGTCCCACTGCGCGTCCAGTGTTTTATCGAAGACAAAGGAAGAAAAGGCGGTTCCGGTCGTCAGGCGGATGGCGGAGCCGTCATATTTTATGGTCAGGACCAGCGCCTGAACCTGTTCCGGTTTTAAAGACGGATCTGCGCCCTTCATGACGCCGGGGACATACTGGGGCATGAGATGCAGGACGAATTTGAAGGAAAGAGGCGTGTGTTTGCCGCGGATCATCTGAAACAGAACCGGACGGATGGATTTCCAGGGCAGAAACAGGTAGCCGGCGTCCGGCGTTTCATCGTCCTGATAAAATTCGGGATTGACGCGCCCGTCGATTTCATAGGAAACGGCGCAGGAAACCGAAGCCTTCTCCAGCAGAAAAGAGTCAAAGCAATCCTCTGTCAAAAGCTTCGCCATAAAATGCTTCATTTCAAGAATCTGAAAAGCGGTCATATAATCAATCCTCCATTCCGCGGGCGCTTTGTGCTGCTGCGCGGTTTTTTGTGATATGCGTGCCGGTCAGTTGTGAAACAGTTCACCCGCGCTCCCTTCGTAGTTTTTTTCAGTCAGATTTTCGTGCGAGCACGAAATCTTCCTTCAAAAATCCACGAGTGAACTGTGGTATCAGTATATCAGAGATGGGGGTTTTTGGAAATACCCTTTACAGGAGCAGTCAGAACGTGTTATCATATGTAGTAATAAAAACTATGTGAATTGGTTTCGGAAATATACGAGAAGCCGTGGTGCGGCAGAAGTAAAGTGGTATGGAGGGTATCATGAGTTATAAAATCGTTGTGGACAGCTGTTGTGAGCTGCCGGAGAAATATAAGAAGGATCCGCATTTTGAAATCGTACCGCTTGGTCTGGAGGTTGGCGATTACCGGATTATGGACGATGAGCATTTTAATCAGAAGGAATTTCTGGAGCAGGTTGCGTCATGTCCCCAGTGCCCGCGTTCCTCCTGTCCGTCGCCGGAGAGCTATCGGCAGGCGTTTGAATCGGAGGCAGAGCATATTTATGTGGTAACGCTGTCCGGCAATTTGAGCGGAAGCTATAACAGTGCCATGGTCGGAAGGCAGATGTATCTGGAAGAGGACGAGTCCAAACAGATTTACGTCATGGATTCCTGTTCGGCTTCCTGTGGAGAGACACAGCTTGCGCTGCTGGCAGCTTCCATGGAGGAACAGGGACTTCCCTTTGAAGAGGTGGTAAGCCGTCTGGAAGCGTTCCGCAGTGAGATGAATACGTATTTTGTCCTGGATAATCTGGAAACTCTGCGCAAAAACGGCAGACTCAGCGGTATCAAGGCACTGGTTGCATCTACTCTGAGCATCAAGCCCGTTATGGCAGGCACGATGGACGGCAGGATCGAGCAGATCGGGCAGGGTATCGGCATCCGTAAGGGTCTGCAGAAGATGGCGGACGCAGTGGTGCGCAATGTGGCAAGACCGGAGGAAAAGACCCTGATGATCACCCATTGTAATTGCCCGGAGCGTGCAGAAAGCGTGAAGCGGATGGTGACCTCTAAGGTTTCTGTAAAGGATGTTGTGATTATGGATACTGCGGGCGTCAGCAGCATGTATGCCAATGACGGCGGCGTTATCGTGACGATCTGACGGACAGGAAATACGAAAAGAAGAGAAATGAAAGGCGGCTGTGCGGTAATGTGCGGCCGCTTTTTTTGTTTTTTATTGTTTTTTATTCATCACTGGAAGGATCGGTGTTTTTCCGGTTGTACGCAAAACGAGGCAGCTGGAACAGGAAAAAGGCGCAGTTGAAAATGAAAAGGTTGTGGTTCATAAAAAAATAAAATATTCTATAAAATCCTAAAGAACAGATTGACAATTAAATTGCGATCTTTTACTATAAAATTATCGAAAACATACAAAAATGGCAGAAAATCGGAATAGAAATTCCCGGAATAAGGAGGTTATCAACAGTTAAATATAAATTATAAAATCATATAAGTAGATGTTGAGTTTTCTGAGATATTAGAGCAGAATATTATTGAAAGAAGTTGATACTTTGAGTAAATATTATTCTGATGAGCAACTCAACCAGGTAATAAATGTAAAGCCTAAAAACCGCATTACAATTGGATATTGTCGCGTTTCCAGCCATAAACAGAAAGATGATCTGGAACGACAGATTGATAATGTTAAGACATATCTTTTGGCAAAAGGACAGCCATTTGAGATAATAAGTGATATCGGTTCCGGGATTGATTATAAGAAAAAAGGACTTCAGGAATTGATCAGGCGAATATCTCAAAATCAGGTTGAAAAGGTTGTTGTTTTATATAAAGACCGGCTATTGCGATTTGGTTTTGAGCTGATAGAATATATCGCTTCACTTTATAATTGTGAGATTGAGATCATTGATAATACTGAAAAATCCGAACAGCAGGAACTTGTTGAAGATCTGGTTCAGA
>ERZ826242.261-NODE-261-length-81481-cov-7.090364_pt1 | contig 81481 bp, 104 predicted proteins | sample MGYA00519871_ERZ826242 | MGnify/ENA primary metagenome ERZ826242 (study PRJEB31778, sample SAMEA3449226) | human gut metagenome | biome: human gut; feature: human-associated habitat; material: faeces | place: United Kingdom | collected 2010/2012 ... | reverse complement strand
ATGTGTTCTTTTAAAGTATGTGATAGTACTGCAATCACTCTCAGCACCACGACACTTCACACACTGGTGTGTTGCTTCTACCTCTACAAAGAGTGCATGAGGTTCAAGCATATTAAACAGGAACTCTCCAATCTCTGTAGTCAGCTTCTCCTGTAACTGTGGTCTCTTGCTAAAGTACTTCACCACTCTCGGAAGTTTTGACAGTCCAATGATTGTGTCACTCGGAACATAACCAATAGTGACTTTGCCGGAGAAAGGTAAGAAGTGGTGTTCACAAGTAGAGTTAAATTCAATATCCCTTACAATCACCATTTCACTCTCATAATCATTCGGAAAGGTAGTCATGGTCTCCTTTAACTCCTTCATGTGAGCGTCATTCACATTTGCAAATAACTCATTCACCCACATCTTAGCCACTCTTCTGCTTGTTCCCTCATTACTTACCGTGGGTTTAATTTCAAGAACTTCCATAACTTCATCAAGAAGATTTTTAATTTTTTCAATCTTTTCTAAGCTATTCATTTTATCCTCCTATACTCTTTAAAATATTTTATTTCTGCTTCTTTTCTGACCTTACTGGCTTCTTCTAAAGTTTGATAATAACCGAGAAATATATCTTTACCTTTAACTTTTATTCTTGCCATATATTTTCCTGTTCTTTTAACATAAACAACACCTGTAACACCAGTAGTATTGTTTGAAGCTACTCTATGATTTAAAGAATTGTTTCTATGAGAACACGGTCTTAAATTACACTTCCTATTATTATCTGTGTCTCCGTCAATGTGGTCTACATCTTCTGAATTAGGGAAATCAAGGATAAACCTATGAAGTCTGCTATTCTGTAGTTCTCTTCGTTGACTTATCCAATATTCATCACTTTTAGACCAATAGTAGGGCTTAATCTTTTCAAGGTCTTCTGTATCAATAATACATTTATTGCCAAGGTTGTCATAAACATAAGTGTATTCACCACATTTTTTATAGGTGTTTTTTGAAGTACTCCTTTCAATAGTTTTTTCGGTTCTTAAACACCCACAACTCTTAGTTATACCTTTTATGAGATTTTGACCTCTAACTCTACAAGTGTTTCCACATTTACACTTACATAACCAGTAAGAGTTTCCACTTGTTGATGGAAGTTCTTTTATAACTTTTAATCTATCAAAGTGTCTTCCAATCAAGTTTATCTTTACTGACAAAATAACACCTCCTTATAAAAGAAAGCGTATCACTAACCCACATATTTGTCAATAAAAAGTGTGTAACACTCTCATATAACATAAAAAAGCACTGGGTCAACCTATTGTCAACCCAATGCTCTCTTACTTTTGGCTGTGTGACGATTATCGACCACGAACACGGTTTACCATGTTGGAAATACCATTACGGATAGCTCTTCCTGCTCTCTGAATAGCATTACCACCTCTACCGCTACGAGTAGAATTACCACCACTACGTCCATTGCTAGGACCTGCGTATGCTTTCATCATAGTTTCGTCCTCCTTTTTGTATATTTGATTAAGGGTGTTCTTATAACAGGGGAATATACTAAACACCTGTTAAAGTACGTTTTCTTAATCTTCTCTTACTATACCAGAGGAGCTTATCAAAGTCAATACGTTTCGCCATAAATTTCTTCAAGTGCAAGACAATCTGGACACTTCCCACAAGGGAAAATTTTCAGTGTTGGCTCATTACATGAAAAGAAATCTGCCGGAGTAATATTGTGCTGTCTGGCTATATCTTTAAAATCCCATTTATCCATATCTATGAATGGTGTTTCAATCTTTATATCAGAGTCTTTCAACACCTGCTCAAGATTATTAAAGAACTCACCAGTACAGTCAATGTATTCATGCCCCGGAATTGATTTAATCACAGCTACATAGATTTTCTTACTACCAATTCCTTGTGCTAAAGAAGAAGCATAAGCCATGAAGATAAGATTGCGGTACTCTAAATACTGAGCGTCACCATCTGGGTCTGAGTGTTTTCTACCATAAAGAGTACTTGCTGTCCATCTAATAGGGTCAAGTCTCACATTATGATAAATCATGTTCAGCTTCTTACACACCTTCTTAGCACAATGAGTTTCCATGAGTCGATTTCTGTTTCCATATTCAAAATGAAGGGAGTGAATTTCTGCGTCTGGGTGTTGGTCTCTTACATAGTGGCACAGACACACACTATCAAAGCCACCACTGTTAAGTACAACAATCTTTTCTTTCATAAACTACCTCCGAAACACATCTGGAATATCAGCCGGAAGAGAACTTCTTGAAGGTTTAGCTTTATTCACCGGATTATGATAAAGAGGTTGACCTACGTTTCTCTGCTGTTTCTTCTCTTCTGGCTGTGATGTTCTAACAGGTTTTCTTCCTGCTACTTTATTCAGTCCATTGAGTCTTGCTGTCTCTTCATCTAAAATCTCTTTAGCTCCAATTTTAGCTCCATCATATCTTTCTTTGTCTGCCTTGATTTCTTCGGCTCTTGCTAAAGTGCGAGCGTCATCACGTCTCTGCCACTTTAACTCTTCTGGGTCTACTGGTCTTCTAATCATCTTCCTACCTCCTCATAAGTCTTTTCAAAAATGTCTGGTTTGCATGGATAATATTCTCCGTTGACACCCTTGATGATATAATCTCCCATACTTGCGTTCATAACACCTTCAAGTGTCTCAATCTTGAGTACAGGATTTTCTGGGTCTTCATAATTAACCCTTAAATCTTGAGTAGTGATAAACTCCGAAAGCTCACAAAGTCTTTCTGGGTTATCCAGAAATTGCATTGCTTCAATCACTACAGGTTTCTTTCTATATTGCTTTGCCATATTACTTTACCTCCAAAATCTTATGAAGCTGTATCTGCACACGAACATCTAAATGGTCTTCCAGAATCCAATCAACTAACTCATGTCCAATGTATGCTTTTCCATCTGGGTCAAACATAGGACTGACAAGAATTTTTGCGGAAGTAGGATATTTCTTCATTACTCCCTTCATAAACTCATAGTCTTCTCTGTCCTTGATGACATACTTAACCTCGTCAGTGTTTTGGAGTTTTAAAAGATTCTCATAAATGTTCTTGTGTTTCACTCCACTGGAAGGACCTTTAATGTCCATCACATATTTGTAACTTCGTCTGTAGCTTGGTTCTTCAAGTGGTACACACCCACTTGTCTCAATGGAGACTTTAAATCCCAGTGATTGTAATTCATATACCAGTGGTAATGCTTCATCATAGATTAAAGGTTCTCCACCAGTCAAGCAGATGTTCTTACACCACTTGTAGTCTTTGAGTACTGTCTGGACTATGTTACCCACAGAAATTCTTTTTCTGTCTTCTTTCTTCTGAGGTTGGTCGCAATAAGAACAACCAACAGGACACCCAAACAGACGGATAAAGACACAAGGAAGACCAGTATCACTTGACTCTCCCTGTATGCTACAGAAAATTTCATCATAGTATAACATAGTCTTACCTCCTTATGGCTCTAAAATAGAGTACTCTGCATAACTATCTGCTGTCTCCCACAACTTCACATTTACAAGGTGAACTCCTTCTGGCAGTCTGGAAATAATGTCGGAAGAAATAACCGAAACCATATTCTCTGCTGTCGGGTTAGGGAAATAGTCATTGAGATTGCAGTGGTCGTATTTATCCACAGCTACCTCTTTAACAATACGTTTCAAATCTTTAAAGTCAATAATCATTCCGCACTTTGGATTGTTTGTGTCTTTAATGATATTGCCACCAACTGTCACACTGAGTTTGTAAGAGTGTCCATGAAGATTGTGACAAGCTCCTACATAGTGTGGCAGGTGGTGACACGCTTCAAAGCTAAAGTTCTTTGTTACTGTAATCATCACCTGCACCTCCTTACATTGTTGATAACTCTGCAAAACACCAGTCATCTGCAAGCATATCTGCTTGAGAAGCAAGCCAACCCATCTGTACACCAGAAGTGCCAACAAATGCGATTGCTTGATTTCCGATTGCTTTATGCTCACAGTTTGCTACATGACCAGAGGGTGTTTTGTAGCTGATGTTACTTGCAAGCTCAATGTACTGGTCTTTACCATTCCAACCTTTACGTTTTACTCTAAAGCCACGCTTCATGTACTTGATTGCTTCACCAAATGAGAATGTGGCAATACCACCAAGTAAAGGTGTATTGTGTTCATCAGCAATAACCCATTCATCACTGAGAACATTGGAAAGTGTGTACTCAACTCTTTGAGTCTCACGAATGTCCAGTGGAGATTTCTGTCCATTGTCAACATCATCTTGTCTACAGTACATCATAATGGTCTGTTTGTTGTTATCCCAACACCAGTAACCACCCCATGATGGAAGTTTGACTTTGTGACCCTGTTTCATAGCTTCTAATGCTTCTTTAAAATACATAATAAATTCTCCTTTCTTATTCTACAATCAGTCTTGCAATTAACACAGTCTTATCACCGTCAATGTCTGCAACATCATAACCCGGTCTGAAAGATAAAACTTTTCCTTTTTGAGCAAAGATACTACTGGCAGTAGCCATAGCTTTAAACATCTGGTTTACACTAGAAGCTCCAATAGCTCTTAACTCAATATCAGTATATCCTGCTTCATAAGTCTTAACAATACTTCCGGCAGTCTCTTTTGTAGGAGAAGAGCCGGACACTCTAAGTACTTTTGTTTTATTAGGTACACCCATTGTTGCTACCTTCCTTTCTTCAATAATTACATTGATTTTCTTTCTGCAATTTCAGCCATTTTAGCTGAGTTCAATCTTGTGTCACCTTTCACTCTTGAGTAACTGAGATAACCATTCATGCGGTCAATCTTTGTGAGATTCTTACTACCACATACAGGGCAAACATCCATTTCAAGCTCTTGGTGTCCACAGTCATCACAATATGCTAAAGACAAGTTCACACCTTCATAGAAGCCCATTTTCATAGCTCTTCTTACAAGTGTTCTGATTGCTTCAACATTGTAACCCAGTGGGTATCTGACATACTGGATTTTGCCACCGTTTGCTAAATCCCAGAATCTCTTTTCAAGGTCTTGTTTCTGAATAGGAGTAATGTCCTCTGTAACATGACAGTGGAAAGAGTTTGACACATAAGGTCTGTCACTTACCTTCTCAATCACTCCGAACTCTTTTCGGAACTGTTCAATCTGTAAGCCACACAGACTCTCAGCAGGTGTTCCATAGATAGCATACAAGATACCATCTTCTGACTTGTACTGCTGAATTTTGGTGTTGATATGTTTCATAACCTCTAAAGCAAATTCTCCGTCTTCGACAAGAGACTTTTTATTGTAAAGCTCTTGAAGTTCATTCAAGGCTGTGAAACCAAATGAAGCCGTCATAGGCTTTAACAGTGGTTTGATTTTGTCGGAAGGTTTTAAATGACCTCCATAGAAGCCACCTTCACAGTAAGCTACTGGATTAACACTTGCTCTCATTTCTCCCAGATAATCAAAGGTTCTCTTATGAATACCTCTAATCATTTCAAGGTAATAGTCAAGTACTTCATAGAAGTCCTTGCTTTCTCTTCGGGCTTTTGCAAGTATCATTGGCAGGTGAAGTGATACAGCTCCAATGTTAAATCTTCCAACAAACACTGGTTTGTCATCTTCATCAGCAGGTGTCATTCCTCCACGCTCATACCACGGAGATAAGAAAGCTCTGCACCCCATAGGACTTACAACTCTCTTATACTTCTTATACATTTCAGCTACATATCCCTCACCAGTCAGTGATAACCAGTCTGGGTACATGGTCTTACTGGAACAGTCAATACCTGCTTCAAACACATCTTCATTGATACACCCTTCACCATGAAGTTCTTCATCATACAAAAATACGATTTTTGGGAAGAGTACAGGTTTCTTAAATCCCGGCTTACCTTGACCCTCTTTGTGTACTCTGAGGAAAGTGATAGAAGCAAGTTTTTCAAAACGTGCTGTGCCAAGTCCTAAAGTCATAGTGATGAATGGATAGTCACCTCTGGAACTTCCAACAGTGTTGAGCTTCATTTCAATACCTTGGAATCCCTGTTCATAGTCTCTTTCTACTTTTCTGAAAGCCCAGTCAGTACACTCTTTAGTCACTGTCTGCTGACCTCTAATCTCAAGATACTCCTCAATGTACTTCTTGTAACTCTTTTCTGCATATGGAGCTAAAATCTTATCCACCTCTGGCACAGTGAAACCACCATACTGTTGTGAAGCACAAGACAGAATAATGTCTCCCAGAACATCAAAAGCAGTGTCAAGAGTTTTCGGTTCATTGTACCACTGATTACCCATTTCAAAACCACCACTCATTACACTGGCAATATCAAACAGGCAACAATTCATGGTGTCCAGTCTGGCTGACTGGTCGTGAATATATATGTAACCTTCTTTACACGCTTGGAGTTCATCTTTTGTCATAAAGAACCTGCGGTAAAGTCTTTTGTTTAACTCATTAAATATCAGACACCTTTTAGTGGCAACAAGTGTACTGTCTGTGTTACTGTTCTCCTTATCACCGATATGTCTGATACTCTGAGACTTCACATACACTTGGTCCATCATGTGTACAAAGTCATGTTTGTAATTCCTGTAGTCTCTGTAGCTCTTTGCAATCATAGGGTCAATCTTATCCAATGCAAGCTCCACATAGTTGTGCATTTTCGGAACAGGAATTTCTTTCACACCTGCTCTCTCAATGGCTTCTTCAACTTCTCTGACAATATCCCATTTTTTCTCTTCACTGAGATTCACCATAACTCTGTTTGAAGATTTTGTAACAGCGTTGACAATCTTCTCCGGGTTAAAAGGTTCAAGAGTTCCATCTTTCTTAATGATTGTGTAATCACTCAAATTCATAATGAATAGTCCTCCTTCTTTCTTCTTGGTTTAATGACTTTTGAAACAAGGTCTTCAACCAATACATAACCGAAATTTCTGCTGTCATAACTGTCTGGGGCATTATCACCTAAGAAGTATATGGACTGAACTTCACCTTTCTTGTCTCTGAATACCTCGCTTACTCTCTTGATTAAAAGTCTATTCTTCACTGTAGGGTGTTTAAACACCATAACGTCTCCCGGCTTGATTTTATTCTTTCTGAATATTCTTCTGGAAAGAATAATTTCCCCATCATGGTAAGTGGGGAACATACTGTTACCACACACATTGACAAGTGGGAAAACAAAGTGTTCAGCTACAGCTCCTACTGCAATAAAAAACAGCCACTTCAAAACTATCATTTCTTAAATGTCCTCCTTCCGACTACTTTCTCTTTCGGAACAAGGTTCAAGAAATCCTCTAATTTCAAAGTGACATAATCATTTGAGGTATTGTGTTCATGAAACACCACGATTGGCACACGACCTTCTGGACAGTCACTTTCTGCTTGCCTTATCCACTTTGGAAGAGACCACTGCTTCTGATTCTTACACTCTATGTGTAACAGTAACATCTGCTTAGTGTCCACAATGGTAATATCTCCTCGGTAGTCATCAGCTTTATCTGACTTCTTAGCAAATCCACCAGACTGAGGTGTTCTCTTTAATTCAACACCATATTTACTCTGGAACTTCTTTGCTATGTCTCGCTCAAATTGACCGCCTTTTCTCTTAGCATTTCTACCCTGTCTTGAAAGAGCTTCGTGTTTCGTTTCTTCTTGTTTTGGTTCTTGACCTAATGTTTCTGTTTTCTTCTTTAACTTCATCATTAAATTCTCCTTTACTTGTTACGATATATTCAACAAAATGCTGTAACCCCATTATAGTCCAGAGACTTCTTTTCGTCAACAATAAAAATAGGAGCAGATTTTACTCTGCTCCTTAAAGTTTTACCTGTATTCAAAAGAACCATTGGTGTTGTCGATTCTATCATATATTACCATGTGCATAGCTTCTTTTGTTTCATCACTTATAGTAAGTTTCATCATTCCACAGGGTAGTTCTAAATCTACCACTTCTTCTATAGTGTTGGGATAGTCAGAACTCCATACCCTATTCAATGCAACAATGATGTTATAGGCTCTGTCTTCTACAGTTCCTCCTTTATTTTCTGCCATAAGCATTAAATACTTGCTATCTTCTGCACTCCAATCCATTGAGTACTTATCTTGAAACTTAGTGTGCGTCTCTTCTTTTGCAGAACACCCACTTAACAGAAAGCAAACAGCACACAAAATTATAAGTTTTCTTTTCATCTTACACCTCATAATCCTTCATTTGCGATTTTGTCTGTAATGTCAATATACAGGTCGTTTAACCTATAGTACATTTTATGGATTTCATCTGGAACATGGTCTCCATCACGTTCAATGTCATGCTCTACATAACTCAGATACCATTTAGCTTTGTCAATGTCTTCTGCACCATTCTTGTTTTTATATCTCCACAGATACTTAAAAGCATTACACAGGCAGAAGTCATACACTGCTTTTGCTCCAAAAGCTACCCTCATACACTCAATACACTCTAAAGAGGTGTTACCTTCATAGTGTGATGGGTGATTTACATTGTCTACTTCCTTACTCATACTTAAATACCTCCTTTACTACTTTGCAGAATTTCTTGAAATCCCTCTTACTCATATAGAACTTGTGAATATTCTTAGTCTTACCCACTTTCTTTTTAGTGAGTGTAACAAGAACTCCATCAGTGTCACAATCAACAAAGGACAGAGAATATGTACCCATTGTAACAGGGTGTTCAAGAGGTGGATTGAGCTTGACAACACCACTAAAGGTAGTCTTACAGGATAACAACTGCTTAGTCATTTCCTTATTCAGCTTGAAGGTAGAATCTACCTTCTTACTGAATATCAGAACATTTACTCTTTCACTTCTCTTCTCAACAGTCAACTTTAATCTGTCCGGCAGTCTGAATGTGAATTTGTCCATTACTTAATTCTCCCTTCTGATAACTCAATCAGTTCTTCATACCAAGGTTGCATGATTTCTTTCATCTGAGGGTGTGGAGCACCTGTAGTTCCTTTTGCTCTCAGATTAACAATGTGTTGCCACTCTGTCTCATTACAGGTCATAATGATTTCCGTCTTTAAAGAGTTTGGCAGAACACTTCTTGCTTCTTGTGGTGTTGAACCATAACCTAAAAGCTCAAAGTACTTTCTCTCAGCAACTTCACAAGAAGTCTTCCATGCTTCATACACTCTGCTGTCATCATGTCCAGTATCAAAAAAGAATGGAAGGATAAATGTAATATCTCCTCCAAATTTGTCTTTAGAATAATTGCAGTAACGAGTACTCTCCTGTGCAAAACTGCAAGGTCTATGTCTTACAAGCTCATGGGAAACACCTCTGTCACATACAAACAGAACAGTGTGAGTCCTGTGTTTCATAATCTCCTGTTCTCTGAGATTCTTTGGACTGTCATAAAGTTCATTGTACAAATCATCACAGAAATCTTCCTCCGGCATAATCTGAAAGTGTCTTGTATTCCTGTAAGAGAAACACTGAGGAAAAATCTCTGGGAAGTAGTTACCAACACAAGACAGCATTTCATCAATCACAGAGTTGATTGGAGTAACATTCAAATCACAAGCCCCTAAAGCTGACACCATATCAAAGAACACTCTTAAAGGTGCAGAAATATAAGTGTCACAATGCTCCGTGATGTAAACGTGTCTAAGAATATCTGTAGCTTCTCCCAATAAACCACAATCCACTTTGGCAAACATACTGAGACCTTTCATTAAGTCTTCATACAGACCTGTGTATCTCATGTGTACCCAGTAATGCTCAATCATTGCATAATGCTTTCTGCTACACAGTCCTTTCACAAATTTCACTGCACTGTCATCAGTGATTTTATCCTCTGACTTGTAGCAGGTTCTACCAATCTTCTCAATAAACTGGTAAGGTGTCATCCCCTCTTTGGAAATGTGTTCATGGTAAGGTTTAATTACCTTCATGATGTTATCCTCCTTTTATTCAAGCCATCTATTATCAATGTAATAGAAAGCAAATATTATTAAAGCTGTTACAATAAACCAGACAATCCAAAATATAATATTGATTGTGTTTATATCTGTCATATAGGAATCAACAGTGTCCTTTAAAGCTCTTTCATTAAACTTTGAGTTTTCACTTATAGTGCCATCTTTTAATTTAGTGAATATTGTTCCCTTCATTTTTGAGGAAACACCATAATACACATGACGAAGATGATACCCGGCACTAACTGTATCAATGTGGTGTGATGAAAAATCAAACCTATCATAACTAAAAGACTCTCCTAAAAACGTGATACTCTGAGTATGCTTTGAATCATTCCCTATATTATCCCAAGTCCAATAAACTTCTGTTCTTGTATGTGTTTGTCTTGTTTTTCCAGAACCAGTCGTATATGTTACTACTCTTGTGTGCCTAGTGTATCTCTCTGTTTCCTGTCGAATATATGTATATTCTCCTTTAACATCATCATAAGATACTGGTGTGTCTGCTGAAAGGTCTCCATACACAAAAGCATTACCAAAATTGGTTTGCATAGCTTGTTTAAATAAAGACTCTTCCGCATTTATTTTTAGTGCCTTTCCATACATATCATTCTTCTGAATAAAATGGTCAGTCAAGGCACTATTTGAAACCACACCTATGATAAGCATAACAAAGAAGATAATTACACTAAACAGAACCTCACGTTTAGTTATCTCAAAATCATATCTTCTATAATACATAGGTTATTCCTCCATCAGTCTCCGAAAAGGTTTGTGGGAGCATCTGATGATACATCAAAATTAAGTCTCTGATAATCTTTCACTTCATAACCCATCATAGACAAGATAAACTTCTGTGGAAATCTCCGGCAGTATGTTCTGTAGGTCTCAACGTGTTTATTATATGTCTCCCTGTACTCTGCAATCGTTCTTTCAGTAAGTGTGAGAGTGTCCATAAACTTCTGATAATTACCATCACTCTTTAATTCTGGATAACTGTAAGTAACTGCACTAAGTACTGTCTGTACATCTTCCACTGTAGATTTACCTGCACTCATACTCTCAGCTAAATTCTCCAATGTCTCTGCTTCGTGTTTGTCATAGTTCTTTACACAATCCGCAAGATTATACACTGTGTCATATCGAGCTTTCTCCTGCACCTTAATGTCACTCATAGCTGACTGCACTTTTTCATCAAGTGCAATAGCCTTGTTAGGGAAACTGTTAAACATGAACACTGTTCCCAAGATGACTGCAATTATAATTCCAATCACAATCAAAACAACTTTGTAACTACTCGTCTTCTTCATAGAAAAGAACCTCCTTAAATTTTAATAATTGATACTTTATCATAAAACTGACCTCTTGTAAAATCAGTTCATAATAACTAAATTCTCTTTAGCTCTGGTTACTGCAACATACATAACCTTTCTCTCTTCCTCGTCCTTCATATAGTTAGGACACTTTACAGGGAAATTTCCATACAGAAGAACATTCTTCACTTCAAGACCTTTTGATACATGAACAGTTAAAATTTTCACTCTATTAGAGTCCATATGTCTCTTCAAGTCTGCAAGTGACATACCCTCTCTTTTAAAGGTGGTGAATGGTACTTCATTCTCCTCACAAATCTCCTGCATTTTAAAGAGGTCTTTATTGGTTCTCACAAGGATAAAATAATCTCTATAGTTTCCGTCCTTCTTAATGGAGTCAAGAACTACTGGAATTGTTCTCTTGGAAAGAAGCTGTACAGAACCCTCTTCCTGTGACATTGGAACAATGGTCTTATCAATCTTACTGTACACCTGTGAAATAATAGTGTCTGCAATCTCCAACACTGCCCGACTGTTTCTGTAATTGTTGGTGAGGTAGTACACTGAGAATAGTCCGTCTTCAATCAGCTTCATAAAGATTTTAACATTACCACCTTTAAAGCTGTAAATACTCTGCCAGTCATCACCTACTAAGAAATAGTTGTCAGCTTGCAGTGAGTCAATGAAGTTAAACTCAAGTGAGCCTACATCTTGGAACTCGTCTACCAGAACGTGTTCAATCTCAGCATTGATACTTCTAAAATATGCTTCTGCTCTTTTCAGTAACTCCTCAAAGGTAATTACATTTCTTGCCTTACATAAGGTATCAATGCTTTCTGGAAACTGAGTACTTCCGGCAACACTAATCTCATAGTCAATATCAGCCTGTGTTCTTTCAATGAGTCTTAACTCACCCTGTTCACTTGGAATTAAGAAATCATTCAGTTCTTTCTCAGTGATTTTACCCATCATTTCTTGTGTCTTCATATCCTTGTATTCAAGGTATCTGTCAAAAGTTAAAGACTTACAGTACTTTGTAATAAGCTCCCTGTGAAAGTCATTATCAATTCCATCATCATAGATTCTGTAATTCTCACCAGACAGCTTCATAACTCTGTTTGCAAAGGAGTGGATAGTTCCAATGAAAGCGTCTCCAATACCTTCTACATCATAGAGTCTTTCTTTCATTTCCTCTGCCGCCATGTTGGTGAATGTGATTGCTACAATATTACAAGGTGGAACACCTTCTTCTAAGAGGAATTTAATTCTCTCAGTAAGTACTCTTGTCTTTCCCGAACCTGCTCCGGCAACTACTAAAACATTGTTATCTCTGGCATGAACAGCTAAATCCTGCTGTTGGTCTAATGTAATGGGAGCTTCTTTCTCCCTCTTTTCAAATCCTCTCTTGAACATGGATTTTCTTTTGAGTTTTACTGCCACTGTTATTCTCCTTTCTTTTCTTTCAAATAGAAATTTATTACTTTATGATTATTATACAATAAAAGACAGGCATTGTAAAACACCTGTCTTCTAATGCTACCTGTTTACATTGTAGTTTCTGTTCTCATTGTTAAAGTCACCTGTTCTTCGGCTCACCTCTCGGCTTATCATAAAGATAGCGTCCTCAATGTTTGAGATATTCAGTTCTAACAGCATACACTTCTTCTTGTAATCCATGTACTTTTCATAATATGGAAAGATTTCTGGGTCTGTGTTGAGTTCTCTCTCTTTTGCTTTCTCAGACATTTTGGTTTCCGATAACTTCTTGTAGAGGTGCTGACTCTCCTGCAAGTACTCTCTCTGAGCTTCTTCAAGATAACACTCAGCCCACCCTAAAAGAGTTCTCATATACATTTTCTGTTGAGTAAATGCGTTTAAATACTCTCCTAAATCTTTAGCAGGACATTCTGTGATATTAGCCGGAAGAGATAAGTAATCTGTGTCAATATTCAATGAGCCATTAGGGTCAAAGAAGTCAACACCCTTATCTTCTAACTCTTCTTGCATAGAGTCCACATAACTCTTTCTCTCTTTCAGAGCTTTCATAGGACTAACCTTCTCCGGCTGAGTCTTTTTCTGTAATTTCATAGGCTACCTCCAACATTCAAGTTTAAAATCACACCAACGACAGGTCTGGCAAGACTTACTTGTACCTTCTCTCGGTGGTAATTCATCTTCCTCACAATACTCATTTAAGGCTTGATACTCATTCAGAACACCAGTAAGAATGTGTTCTGTGACTGTGCTTCTCTCCACACAATACTCTTTCATATCCTGTGTGTTCTTATTCTCATACAAGAAGATAACCTTTGTGATAGGCTTTTCAGTTCTAAAGAGAATGTCATCACAAATTAAATTGAGGTCAACCTCATGTTGTATCTTCTGTTCTCTTGTGAACTTTCTTCCACCCTTCATGTGCTGATACTTAGAACGATAATACTCTGCACGTTCCTCTTGTGAAGCATAAAACTCCTCAAGAGTCTTGTACTTATTCCTTAACTGCTGTCTTCTCTCTTCTGCACAATACAGATAAATAAGACCCTGCTTCTTATGCTCTTCTTTAGCGTCCTTTAACTGATTAAACTGGTTATCATTGATACTCTTGATTTCCAGAATTGCAACTTCATCTTCTGACAGGTCTAAGAACCCATCAGTATGACCTTGAATGTTGTACTCTTCGTTTAAAAGTGGTACTTCATCACAGATAAGCAAGTTCATTTCCAGAAGATAGTTCTGTATTCTCTCATGTGTGTATGTACCATTATCGAAGATACGCTGAGTTCTTGCACCAATGTCACCATCAGAGTCATACTGCTTTCTCATGTAGTAGTTATGTCTCATACACTGACCTGCTTGTGACGGAGCATTTACATCTACTGCCCTGTCATTATCTGCATTTGCTTGTTTCTCTAAAAAGAAGTCGAGGGGCTTGATAATATACCCCTCCTGCTTCACCGACTGGAATAAATTGTTTAGACTCATTTATCCTAATTCCTCCTCAAACTGTTTTCTGAAATCTGCATACTTCATCACCATAAGTATGTGGTTCTTCTTATTCATTTTAACAGGTGTCAAGCTAAAGAGCAAAGGAAGTTCCTCTTCTGTATATCCTTTAAAACGATAAGACTTACACCCTCCATGAACATGAGGTACAATCTCATAAATGTTCACCTGTACAGAAAAGTCATTCGGATTGAATATCACATATCTGTCTGTATCTCTCAAGTCTACAAACAGAAGAGGTATTCTCATTCCATCTTTATCTGCTTCAAGGGAAATCTTCTCCCACACTTTTGTAGTGATAGAATAGAAGTCCTTTTCAGTAGTTTTGCATTCAATAAGGAACTTGTCATTTCTTACATCACCTTTTGCAGACCACATAGCTCCACTGGCAACTACTGTCTTAGCTCCCATGTCTTTTGCAACACTCTTCTCCTGTATCTGGGAGCGTTTCTTTACTGTTTTCATATTACTCTATTCCTTCCTGTGCCACCTTTAAACAATGAATCTTCACTGCTCTTTCTTTCACTCTGTCTCCAATAACAGCAGTAAATATTATTCTCGTCCGTCACAAGGTCAAACTGTGTGACATTCGGATTCTGGCATACCTCTTCTTTATCACTCATGGTTTTAAAGTAGAAATCACAGTTAAAACATGACCTTGTGAACTTGGCACTCTTCTTTACTTTCTCTCGACTTTCTTTGTAGCCACGATTGAACTTCATTACATACCCACCTTTTTATTAGCAATAGAAAGAATTTCATCTTTCATACTCTCAATAATATCTGGATTGTCCATGAGGTAATCAATAAGTTTTTCCTGTCCTTGGAACTTGTTAGTTGGGTCACTGGAAAGATAGAAATAACTTCCGGCACGTTCAATAAGACCAAAAGACTTAGCTTCAAGGATAATGGACATATAAATATCACAAAATCCCTTCTTAACACCTGCACTGTTCTCCTCTGTGTACATATCAAACTCACCCTGCTTACCAGATGGAAATGTCTTGTTCTTCTCTACTTTAAACTTGACTGTCTGACCTACAGCAACTTTATTCTCACCTGTTCCCTCAGTGATTGTATCACCCTTTCGGAACTTGATACATAAGGACTGTGCAAAGTCTTTTGCTTTTCCTCCCGGGGCAAACTCACCACCATAAAGAGAAATCTTATCTTTCAACTGGTTAATACCAATAAGTGTGAAAGGCATTTCACCCTGTCTTCTGAGCTTGTTATTCTTTGCTTGAAACTTTCTAAAGAACTCAGCCAGTAACTTAGGTTTAATACCCATCTGAACAGTATCATCCATTCCACTCTCATACTCTTTTGTAGGTACAAGTGCTTCAATGGAATCAATTACTCCCAGTTTTACTTCTGGATTGTCCATAGTATCAAGAATCAACTGTGTGGTCTCTTCAAGACCGGAACTTGGATTAAACATGAAAAGGTCTCCATCAATCTCAAGCTGTGTAAGGTATTTATCACTGTCTGTAGTAGTACCCTCTGCGTCACATAAGAGAACAGTCTTACCAAATTTCTTCTGGAACTCCCTCATACAATGAAGTGTAACAGTGGTTTTAAAGGAAGAAAACGCTCCTTGAATTTCAGTATAACGTCCAATAGGAATACCACCACCAACAGCAATGTCTAAAGACGGAATAGAAGTTCCGAATCTCTGGATAGTGTACCAATCATCTTCATCTTCTGTAATCTTTTTAGGAAATCCCCTCATTACAGCATTAGTACCATACTTCTTGTTAATGTCATCTACCAGTTTATTGAGTCTGGAATCTCTGGCAGAATCACTCTTCTGTGAAACTGTCTTTGTAACCTGTGCCTTTGCAGGAGTCTTAACTGCTGTCTTCTTTTTAATTGCCATTTTCTTCTTCCTCCAACATACTTCTAATCTCAATATCACCCTCACGCTCTAACTGATTAACTAAAGCTCTGGAAACGAAATTAGTCTGATTATCTCCATTCTTTGCTACATGGACACTAATTCTATCCAACAGTGTTTTACTGGCTACCACTGTTGTTCGTTCTTTTTTCGGAACTAAGGTATCTCTTGCCATGCTTACGTTCTCCTTTCTACATAAATTCATACTTTTTAGATTGTATGACTTTATTATATATCATAACCAAAAGATTGTCAAAAAGAAAGGGTAGTCATATTTCAGACTACCCTATAAGTTTATTTACTGGTAGAACCAAATCCACCATTTCTCTGCTCAGTCACTTCGTCCTCTTCTGCATAGAAGTGTTCAACAATAATACCTTGACAGAACGCTTCACCCTGCTTCACTTTTAAAATCTGCTGACCTTCATTAGTAATCTTGATGAAGATATGTCCTTCATTATCAGACTTGTAATAGTCACTATCAATGATTCCAACTGTGTTATCAAGTCTTACTCTGTACTTAAATCCAAGACCACTTCTCGGATATTCTTTCAGTACAAATCCCTCTTTAAGAATACATCTGATACCTGTAGGAATTTTGATTGTTGCACCCGGCACTAAAGAGAAATCAAAAGGTGCAAAGAAATCATATCCGGCAGAACCAGAGGTAGCACGTTTAGGAATTTTGATATTATCATACTCCTGTGCATAAGGTTCAGTGAAAACATTAGCAGGGTCACAACCTCTACCTGCACAGTACTGACCCCATGTAACTTTCTCAAACTTAGCAACTACTTTAAGGTTCTGCATACCCTTCTCAATTACTTCTCTTATACGAAGGTCTTTACCCTCTTGAATTTCATAGCCACGTTTTAAAATAGCGTCTTTTGTCTCTGTGTCGAGCCATGCAACAAGCTCACCATCTGTCTTAAATACTTGATACTGCATATCTTATACCTCACTTCTCTTAAACATGGACTGTCTCTTTGCTCTGGTTGCTTTTACCTGCTTTTCTTTCTCAGCAAGTTCCTGCTCCTGTCTCTTTAATTCTCTGTCAATTTTCTTTTTCTCAGCCTTCTGCTGTTTTGCTCTTCTGGCTTCTTTCTCTGTCAAAATCTTTTTCTGTTCCTTCTCAGAGTGCTGTCTGAGTTCATGCTCAAACTTAGCTTTCTCAGTGCTACCAAAAAGTTTCTTAACTACAGCCTGTGCAAAAGCACTGTAAGCATCATAGGGCATATCTTCCGCTTTCTTAACTGAGGTCTTACTGTCATCAGCCCAAATGATATGTGTGTAGTCTCCACTGTGGATAATCTTCTTAATTTCTGGTAACTGTTTCATGTTTTCTTCCTCCTTAATTTTACCTGCTTTTTTGAGTTCACAGTAAACCATGCTGACTGGCTCTGTCAATTCACACTTAAACTGTATATCAATATTATTAAAAGGGCAAATACGACCAATAAGCTGTAATGCCTGTTGTTGAAATCCGAGCAGAGCATGATTAAGAATATGAGCTTCTGACTTAGATACCGTAAAATATACTATAACATTAAATGCCCTTTTATAATAATCCTCATTGGTAAACACCTGCTTAAAATTAAAAGTTCTTAAACTTAACTCGTCTGCAACATCTTGAAGTGTATTCTTAATCCAGTTTTCAATACCTTCTTCTGTACCCAGTTTAATAAACGCTTCATTTCTACTTACATCTGTAGCTGTTATCATTCTAGTGTTTTCCATATTAACCTCCTTATTTTGCGTCTTGATAACTGTCACCAGTATCATAATCGGCTCTTAAAAATGGTACTTGTCTTGACTCACTATTTCCAAATGGGTGTTCCATATAGTCTTTAATGATTGGAATAGCTTCTTCCAGATATTCTTCTGGACACTCAAATACAAGTTCATCATGTACCTGTATCATCATGTTACAACCCATTTCTTTAAGTCTCTTGTCAGCGTCTACTCTAATCTGAGCATTGATAGTAATATCTCCGGCAGTTCCTTGAATAGCACTGTTTACTGCTAAACGCTCACAGTAACTTGACACCTTTCTGTCATGTGAGTTTATATCTGGCAGTCTTCTCTTTCTTCCAAGAATTGTGTACACACACTTATTTCTATGTGCATACTTCTTCTGACCGGAAATGAATTTTGCGACTCCACTATAGGAATCAAAGTACTTGTCAATGAACTGCTGTGCTACATCAACACCATTCTTACAATGGTATAAATCAAGATACTCTTTCGCACCTAAATCAAGTGGTGAGTAGTGGTCTGACTTCAAACTCTCATAAAGTTTACCTGCTCCACCACCATACATCAGCATGAAGTTGATAGTCTTAGCCGCCTGTCTCAAGTGAGGATAAAGTTTCTTTGCTTCAACTGGTGTACAATCAAGGTTAAACATATTCACTGCTGTAGAACCATGAGCGTCATCATCATTTGCAAACATTTCAGTCAAGTTCTTATCCTTACTAAAGTAAGTCAGACACACCATTTCAAGGTTATGATAGTCAAGTGCGATAATTTTCTTTCTCTTACCAGTCTTAGGGTCAATGCTACCAATAAACACAGAACGAATCTGGTATTTATCGTCCTCATTTGCTTTAGGTAACTGTTGCAGGTTTGGATTGCTACATGAAAGTCTTCCAGAATCAGTACCAATCTGATTGAATGAAGGGTGAGCTTTTCCATCTTCATACAACTTCTCAAGAATACCATCAACAAAGGCAGTTTTCAGTTTTGCTAACTTAGAATACTCCAACATCAGCTTACACATTTCAACTCCCTGTTGTTTTCTCTTGTTGGTCTTAAAAGTCAACTGAGATATTCTCCAAATTGTATCACTGTCAGTACTTGGATTTCCTGTACCAGTCTCACTCTGCACTCTAAATCCAAATGCTTTATCAAGAATAGCTTGATTCTTATTAGACTCTTTAAAGATATTACCTTTCTCGTCAAAATAGTAACCTTTGTTATTCAATGCTTTCTGTGTCTCCGACAATGTAGCTTCTTTGTTCTTGTAACTCTGTACAATCTTCATTACTTGTGCCGGAACTTTATCTTTCTTGACTGGTGTATCTGGTTTCTCCCAACCAAACAGGATTTCAGCTTTCTGCTGACTAGACCCGATATTAAACTCAACACCTGCAATCTCATAAATCCTGTAGGTCAGTTCATCAAGGTCATTCTGCATATCAACACCCATCTGTCTCAGCTTGTCTACATCAACAGTAACACCCTGTTCCTCCATTCTAAATAATGCTTGCAGGAATGGAATATACATCTTGTAATAGATTTTATCCATCTGTTCATCAACAAGTTCTTGAGTGAAACCAAGATACAGACAGTATGTGTAAAATGCGTCTGCGATTGCATAAGGAGCACCATCTTCAATCAGTACTAAATCAAAGGTCACTCTGGAATTAGCTTTAAATCCAAACTGCTTCTTCACCTCATTCGGCACTGTTGCTGTTGCTTCTGCAAAGTGAGTCTGTTTCAGACCCATCTTCTCAAGTGAGTTGTCTTTCAAACCATTCGGAGTATTCTCATTACACAGCCATGACGCTAACATTGTATCAAAAAGGTCTGTAGTCTTAATCTCAATACCAATACGTTTCATAACGTGCATATCGAATTTAAGGTTATGACCGATAATTCTAACGTCTGTACGCTCAAATACTGGTTTTAAATAATCTACCACAATATCAAGGTCAATCTGATTATCAATATCCTCTTCTCTTATGTGACCTACTGGTATGTAATAGTTATAATTTTCGCCCCATGAAATACTGATACCAACACACTTAAAATTCTTATTCGGACCTAAAACATCAAGTGTATTAGTCTCTGTATCGAAAGCAAACTCTGGAATATCCATCATCACATCAGACAGCCATTCAAGTCTCTCTTCATCTGTGATAATTTCATAATCTTTCATTTCCGGCTCAAAAGGGAAGTTGCCTTTATATTCACCTGTGTATGCTTCACTTAAAACATCACCCAGAGACTTATCAATGTACTCCTTTGAGTATGGTGCTTTAAGTTTCGGCTTCTTTTTGGGAATAGGCTTTAATCTCTTCTTCCCTTCAATGGGCTTTACTCTTTTCAGCTTCATCTGCACTCTCCTTTCTCATAAAATAATGAGTAGTTCATACTCTGTTATAAGTATAAACTACTCACTAAATTACTGCAAATGCCCTTATCGGTTAAGCTCCTGCTCTAAATCAGCACCTACTGTCAGCTTTAAGCTGTTTTTATCTTCTGTAGTGTACTCATGACCATTACACTTACCAGAACGACCTTTCTTAACAACTTTCTTGAGGGTGAACATTCCCTTAAAGGCGACACCTCCTGCTTTCAGCTTGTCTTTCAGCACATCAAGAAAAGCTCTTACTTCCTGTTCTGCTTGAACTTTACTGATACCTCGTTTCATGGCATATGCTTCAATAAAATCTTTAATTCCAGACATTTCACTTGTCCTCCTTGTTTTTATTTGCTAACACTTCTTTTAATAAGTGACTTAGCCTTGTTCTGTGGTTTCTTAACACTGTTCTCCGCAGATTTCTTAAAGAGTGTTTTCTTCTTCTTTGTGGAGTTCAGTTTCTTACCAGAGGATAACTTTCTGGCAGGTTTCTCACCTGTTTCTTCGTCATCATCAACACCCATTACTGCATCTCTTCCGTCATAGCTGTCATCTTCTTCATCAGAGTCATCATTACTCTCACCATTATAGCCCTTAACATTCATTTCAAGCTGTCTCTCAATGATTGCATACAGACTCTCTTCTGTACCATCATACTCTTCACGAAGTTTCTCCGGCAACATATTAGTGATTTCTTTCTCTGTTAAAGAAACTTTGTCACCACGCTCAAATGTGTAGTTAGTAGATGTACCAGAACCAAGTCTAACCATTGTGATTTCTCTTCCGGCAAGACCATATTTAGAACTGATACGGTCAAGCTGAGAAATGACTTTAGTTCCATAGACAAACAGCTTTAAGCTACCTTCTGCTTTCTGCTTCTTACCATTCTTGTCTGTGTACTCAAATGGTCTTCCATCCCATACAAGGAAAGCCCCTTTAAAGGAAGGTCTGTCACCATCATTACACAGTTCACAGTTGTCATCACCTGTGCAAGTAAACTGGTTAAACACTTCCTTACCATTTCTTGAGCCTTTTACATTATGCTCTTGAAAGTTGATTGGCTCTTCTGTTAAGAAGATAAGGTCAGCTTCGTCTCCGTCTTTTGCTAAAAAGAAACGGAACAGCTTCTTACCTCTGTTTTCTGCCATCTTCTCTTGTCTTGCTTTTTCTTGTCTGTTGGCTTCAAAGCCTTTTTTGAACATACCCATAATTCTCTGTCTCCTTTCATACATAAACTCATAAATTCTATATAAATTATGGTACTTTCACAGTCTAGCACACACCATGCTTATTGTCAAACTTCTTTTTAGCTGACAAAAGCTCCAAATGCCTGTTTGTATACTGCAACTGGTTCTCAATGTAAGGGTCATTCAAATCCCCTCCACTCTCAACCCAGTCAGCTACTCTTCTGATAACATCACCCTGTACTTCTGGTTCACACTGAGCCAGATTGATAAATAACTGCTTTGCAACATCCTTCTGTTTCATAATCATATCCTCCTAATTTTTCTATTCATAATGCTATGTGCATTATCAATCATATTATGAAGTTCTGTATCAGACCAATCACAAGGGTCTTTCCCATGCTTCGGGAAATCTACAATAAGGAAGTCTACTCTACCCTTTAAAATCTCTCTGTTCTTCTCTCTGGCTTCAAGTCCTCGGTCATCATTATCACCAATATAAATGACTCTGGAACAGCTATTCTCTATGAAGTTAGCCTGCTCTTCACTGAGATAGTCAGTCATAATTGCAAGAGCATTTACAATGTCAGCCTTATGACACCTTATAGCATCAAACTGTCCTTCAACTAACACTATGGTGCTATTCACTACTTTAAAATGCTGTAAAGGATATAAGAAATTACTCCTGTTAAAATGGTCGTAAATCTTATACCTCTGGTTCTTCTTTCTATTCTTACTGATATATCTACCAATCACTCCGACAAGTTTGTTCTCTTGATTAAAAACTGGGATAGTGATTGTTTTATTAACATCATCATACCCAATCATAAACTTCTTCATATCAGACTTATCAAATCCCCTGTCAAAAAAGTACTTGTATGTACTCTTGCCGGATTGATAAGGTGCAATCTTCCACAGAGGTATAGTCTTCTCTGACTCTTCAAGCTCAATTACATTAGAGTGAAGGTCTTCAAACCTTTTAGTTCGTCTTACTTTACCTCCAAGCTCTCTGTACTCAAGTTCATACCTGTCTTTTAAAAACTGTCGTGCTTTTCGGTCAGCTTTAAACCAAGTCTTTTTAATAGTGTCTTCTGTACTAGGGTCATATCCAAATTCATCTGGCAGTGACATATACAGAAACTTTGCAAAGTTACCACTTGCACCACAAGCGAAACAGTGAAATATCTGCTTCTCAGCAGATACTCCACATGAAGGATTGGACTCACCATGTACAGGACAGCAGATTAACATATCTTCGTCTCTCCACTGTGTAGGTTTAGAACCACAATACTGTACAAGGTCTTCAATCTGCTCTTTTGTTAATGTCATTCCCATAAGCTAACACCATTCCTTGCAACAATATTCTTCTGGGTCATTGATATACACACCATCATCAACTTCATCTGCAAGGTGATTTTGGTAACACCTGTCAATAGTGTTATCCAGTTCGTCTTTATGGTCTAACACCCACTGGTCATAACACTGTTTAAAGAGGTCGTTAAATTCCTTAATTCTCTTCTCACTGACTTTCCACTCTCTGAGCTTGTACTCTAATTCTCTAAATTCTTCAAGTTTAACACTGCCAAAAAACTCTTCTAAAGTCTCACTCAAATGACCCTCTTCTGCGACTTTCCACACAGGAGCAGTCTCTTCTATGGAAACATTGTCTTTAATGCACTTCCCATTCTCATAGTAATGACACCATCTACAACACTTCTGCCAGTCATCTTTAGTTCTGTCTACTCTCTTGAGCTTCACATAAATCACCTCAATCCACACTCATAATATTTTGTTCGTACTCTTCATTTGAATATCCATCATCTGAATTTGAATTACCAGTATCTTCACTGTAAATACTGTCAAAATTCATTCTATGGAAATCCCACTGAATAAGTACTTTACCCAGAACACCTTCACGCTGTTTTAGCACTTTAACTCCCATTTCTTTGTCATTTATCATAACTTCATCACGAAACAGAGCTAAAACATTGTCACTATCTTGACCTACAGCTTGAGAGTACATAATACTTCCCAACTCTGGTCCGGTCTTCTTACTTGTGTTCTTATCTGCCTGTGTATTTACCATAATAGGAATATGCCAGTTCTTTGCAACTTTCTTTAAATCTCTGGTGATATGTGTTACTCTCAACCAGTCATCTTTTGCTCCCTGTTCATCTTCCATAAGGTAAACACCATCAATGAGAACTAAATCTGGCTTCTCTCTTTCTACTACAGAAACAACACTTGACACTCCTGTTGCAGACTCAATCACCAGAGGTTCAAGTTTAGGTAAATCATCTTCCAGAAATTCAAAATACTGATTTTCTACATCAAGTGGAAGAGTACCAGACTTGAAATTGTTGTAATCAAAGTCTCCATACATCATACCAAATAACATGGCTTCAAATCTGTCTCTCATAAGGTCCGTACTCATTTCTGTAATGAAGATACATACCTTATAGTTATTGAGCTGTGCATAAGCTCCAACTAAAACAAGAAACCAAGTTTTACCTACACCAGATGTTGCAATCAGTGTAGTAAGTGTTTCTTTAATCAAACCTTTCAGAATGTAATCAAGGTGTGGAATACCCATAGGAATACCCACCATACCTTTCTTCTCTTTTCTCTCTAAATAGGCTTGCTTTCTGGACTCTGTATCTTTTGTAATATCCACTGATGAAGAAATCACTACTTCATCTTCAATCTTCCACACACCCTGCTTTAATAAGGCAAAGGCTTCTTCTGACTCACCCTCTTCAAGTTTCTCTGCAACTTCTTCCACCACATCAGCAGTTCTGTTGTGCATTGACTTAATATGTAACTGGTTACACCAATACAGAAGAGTTTCATCAGTACCAACTACTTTGATACCTTCAACGATATGTGTTTCTAACTCATAGTTAGGAAATTTTTGAGCCAACACTCTTGGTGTAGGAATCTCACCAGTGTCTTTAAACTGTGACTGAATAAAAGAAAACACTCTTCTATTTTCACCAGTCAAGAAAGAAGGTTTTATCTGTTGGTCTTTCAGTAACTTCATGTCCTTATCTTCAACCAACTTAGACATGAACCCTCTTTCTACATTGTAATTCTTATTCTTCTTGCTATTTTTTAACTTCATAATGTCTCACCTTTCTTCTCAGCATGGTATTGAAGGTGTCCACATCTACCGCATACTGACTGTTTACTAATGCTCGTCTATTATAGCATGAGTCAACATACAATGACAACTCTCCTGTATTCAACATCATTGTCACCTCTGAGATATTGGTGAGTACAAGACCTACTTGGTTAAAAGGAACATTCATCTGCTCTAAAGCGTCCTTTAATTCATCAGTATAATTTTCTTTATCCACAATAAGGCTCACTGTGTAATCTGTATTCTCATAGATATAACGCATGAGAGACAAGACCTGCTTATCTACTTCGGCATTGTGGGATTTGCCTTTCCATAAGTTTAGGAACTTGTCTTTCACACCTTTATTCTTAAATTTGAGGAGACAGTCTTCACAGCGAACACCAATCACAAAACTTCTTTTGTTACTAATGTCTCCATGCAACATATTTATTCCTCCACAGGTTTAAGATAATCACTATATGTTTTTCCGGGAAAAGGAGTTAAACTGAAATGTCTTCCAGATAACTCTCCGTTATTATTTACAGGTCTGAGATAAAGAATACCTTTTTCATTCTCAATCAAACACTTCCGTACTTTTAAGAACTTTCCGGCTCTAACTTCTGCCATGCAGTAGTCACCTACTTTAAAAGGCTTAATCTTGATTTCAAGAAGCTCTTTCTGTAACTCTGTCTTCTCAAGACTCAGTTTGTAAACCTCTGAGTCAATATCAGTGATACGACTCAGAATCTCCAACACTCTGTCTTCTTGTGGTGGTGTAACAGGTTTCTTTTTCTTCAATGCCATAATTACTGCCCTACCTTTCTGTCAAATGACAGGTCAATCTTAAAATCACCCGGAGCATACACTTCAATGAACTGACCTTCTTTTACTGCTTTCTGTCCATAGTAATCACCTTTATTTAAGTGACTCAGCACTCTCTGAACTGTTGTACTTCTGCTTGCTCTTTCCTCAAAAGCAAGATAACCAGTATCAAGGTTGACTAATGAACAGTAAGTAAGTGTAGTCTGACCTTTGTAATCTCCTTTGGAGTCTCTAAAGGAAGTCACCATGTACGCTCCCAGTACATCACCCATCTTGTTATAGTGAACTACTAATGAACCATTGTTCAGCTTGACAGGCATTTCTCCATCTCTTTCATACTTCTTTCCATTGATTGTTACATTTTTCATTTTATTATCCTCCTTTTATTATTTCCAATTTGTTGCTATCTTACCATCTGGGTGAATGATAATATTTGAATACCCATTCTGGTAATTGTTATATGTCTGTTGGTACATATCACCTAATGTGATACGAACATGAACACCTTGATAATCAAAGGTGGCATATACAAAGAAATCACCTACACGAAAAGTACTAACACTTATTTCCGGGTCTTTTCCAGTTCATTAAATACAGACACATCATAATCATGCTTCTCAAGACCACTAAGATACCGGAATGAAAAGGAATGATTCTTTGGACTATCACTGTTTCTTATAAAGTCCTTGATAAAATCAAGAAACATTTGTTCATCTGTCAACACCGTCTGAATCGTAGAACCGGGAAATAATTCTGGATTCGAGGAAACATAGTCATTAACTGATAAATTTATATGAGCCAGATTGCTAATACTTGGGTCATATCCAGAGGTGTTTACACTGATAAAAGTACCAACACTGTATTTCTTATAAATATCAATCAGTTCCTTTAAATGTTCAGGATATAGGCTTGGCTCTCCACCTGTAATGCTTAATCTGGCTGTTGGGTGTTCTTTAAGAACCTTTACCAGTGCTTCTTTCTGACGCTCTGAATCAAACAGACCTTTCATTGGATTCTGTCTTTCTAAACAGAAAGGACAATGATAAGGACATTCCTGTGTCATTATAAGCTGAACATTTATCCTGTAATATAAAGGTCTTCCTAAAGAGGTTAAATCATTTCTGGTTTCTAACCTGTACTTTAGGTCTTCTTTCATCTGTTCACGAATCCACTTATAATCTGGAATGTGTGGTATAAAATTCATCTTCCGGCTCACTTTTCTACCTCCTTGTTTTCTACATAATAAGAACAGTAATAACCCAACTCTGCGTTGCAATTATAATATTCATATTCTGCAACAATTCTATCAAAAGTATCTGTTTTCTGCAACAAGAATGGCTTCACCCATTCATTATTGTACCTTACTTTACAGGGCAACACATACACTCTCATTCCGGCTCTAAAATATCTTCTTGCTACAGCTTTATTTACTTTATGAACAACACCATTATCAAAGTCATTCATCATTTAGTGTACCTCCTGTCTGCACCTTTAATGGTAATCGGAGTCATGTGACCTTTACAGAGACTTGCAATAGAAGGTCCATAAGTCTCTTCAATCACCTTCATAGTGATATTGCTACAGATAATGGTCACAAGTCCATGCTCTTCTCTGTATCTTAAAAGGTCTTCCAGAATAGGCTTTGCAATCTTACTGTCAATCTCTTTACCGATTTCTTCAAGCACAAGAAACTCAACACCTTTGTACTGCTCATAGAAATCTAACTCTAAAGCGTCTTTCTCTTTTTTGTCTCTAACATTCCACGCTTCGGTATAGTAACCAATGTACTGACTAAAAGTTACTCTCCGGCAGGTATATCTTCTTCGATATGCTTCTTTTAAAATAATGGAAGACAACATACTCTTTCCAACACCATTTGAGCCACAGAAGAAAATTCCTCTGTTCTCTCTAAAATTATCATACAGATTATCAATATACTCCTGCACAAACTTCTTTACTTTCTCAAGACCTTCATTGTTATATGTATGAAAGTCCTCAAGTGATTTACCACAGAAGTGCTTTGGCACTCCCATGATAATCAGACTTGACTCTGATACAAAACTTCTCATTGGTCTCATTATTCCCACTCTCCAATCTTTGTTTCGGTGTTCTCTTCATCTACAGGCTGAGTCCACTCTTTCTTCTGGTACTTCTTCTTTGACTTAGGAACATATTCATCATCTACCCACAACTTAAAATCTGCATATATTGTGTTCACCCATCTGCTTGCTAAAATGTTTGGGCTGAGTCTTTCTTTATCAAGATAGTCCTGTTCACTGTTATACAGGAACTCAATCATTCCGCAAATCTCTCTGGTGTCATAACTCTGCATGAGTACTTTAAAGATGTGCATATCCTTCTGGATATTACTGATGACATACTTACAACCTGCATCTTCTGCTACCTTTTTAAAGTAATACACTAAATCTCTTGTCTTAAACGAGTCAATGTACTTATCCAAGTCTGCATACTTCACAAGGAACTGCTCATACATTCCTCCACTCTTCTGAGTTTTTCTTTTTGGAGTCTCTGGCTCTCTGACTGCCTGTTGTCTAATTGTTGTCTGACCTCTTCTCTGTCTCATAATAGAAACAAGGTCATTGTCACCCACTTTGGTTGTGATACGTTTCATGTGCTGATAAACCTCCTATTTAAAAGAAGACCTATGTTTCAAGGTCTTCTAGTTTCTTACTCTATATAAGATTGTACAGTATCTTGCAATACATTGTCAACGACACCAATAAGACGTTCATAAGCCTGTTCCATTGTTTCTCCCGGCTGAACTGTGTCAGTTCCCCAACAATCAACTCTTAAAGACTCATAGTTGTCCATGTTCTTAGTGATACCCAGATTTACTCCCACTGTCTGAGCAGATGACTCTTGCTTTCTGTGGTGGTCATTAGGTACACCTTGTTTAAGTGTCTGCTGATTACTCTTTGTTCCCTTTGTTACTGTAGTGTTCTCTTCTACCTGCTGTTTCAATGATTTCTTCTTTAATGCCATGATAATTGCTCCTCTCTACAGATTACTCTTCAAACACTAAACCATGTCTGGCAGAGTCTTTCACTTTAACAGACAGAACAAAGTCCTTATTCTCTAAAGTGAGGTCAATGGTCTTTCCACCATCTTTAAAGTTTGTCACTGCATAGTTGTCATCAAGATTGAACTTGCCAGAAACAAGTGCAGTAACTTTCTCCAACTTCTTAGTGGACGCTCCTGCTTCTTTGTCTTTCTCCTGCTGTGCAATGATAGCTTCACTCTCTTCTTTTGTCACATTCTTCTCTTCCGCAACAGCTTTTGTCTCTTCTACAGCCTGTTCCGTCTGCTCAATCTTTGTCTCGTCTTTCACTTTCTTTCTAAGTGCCATGATTATTCCTCCTGTTCATTACCAAATATTTCTGTAAAAAGTTTATTCCAACGCAACTGTACATTGCGAGTGAAATTAGTTTGAGAGATTTTCTTACCTGTGGAGATTTTAGCTTTCTCAGCACACTCCACAAGTATCTCAATCTGTTCTGTACAATATAATCTTCTTCCTTGAATAGAAAAAGGTGTCTTGGGAATTGTTCCGGCTATCTCCCACTTTCTTACAGTCTGTGAAGTTCTCCCTAAATGAGTAGCAACTACATTGATATTGTACAGTGTGGTAGAATAGCCAGTCTTTTTATTAGTATATGGAACTGTTCTATCCCACGGAGATAACTCTAAACTCATTCAGACTACCTCCTTACTTCTTTCTTGAAGCCGCTTTTAAACACTGTGAGGTATCAACCTCTGGCATTTCATCAACCTTCTGTACAGATACAGAGTAAGTGGTCTTAACATCACAGAGAGCTTCAAACTCCTCCTGTGTGATAGTGCCATCTTTAACTGAGTCTTCAAGTGCTTTCTCATTGATAACCTCAACTTTCTGCACTTCAACACACTTCTTATAAAGACCCTTCTCTTTTAAGAGTTTAATAGTGTCCTCCTGCTTTAAAGATACAGACTTCTTAGCAACTTTTCCCACCATGAAATCTCCTGTGTCATAATAGAAACTGCCCTTACTGTCTTTAACACCAATAAGCTCTGACGCTTCTTTCAGTCTGTCAGCAAGTGTTTTCTTTGTGGTGTCCAATAACTTCATCTGAGCAGACACCTCAGAGTACTCTTGTGCCATCTGAGCTACTTCTTTAGCAGAATACTTCTGCTTTTTACCTTTGACTACTTTAAGTGCCATGATAATTCCTCCTTTAGTTTTACTTGGTAAAAGTGTATCATTTTTCTGGTAATCTGTCAACAAAGAATTACTTGTAGCCACGACTAAATAAGCCTTTACTCTCTTTCTTCTTTGATTTCTTACCAGTAATACTAAATTTCAGCTTTCTATATACTTTATCTCTTGTACTTCCATGACTAGATATAGAATAACTTTCCGAAAATCTGTAATCATATAATCTGGCAGGACTAATCTTTCCCTCTTTTCGTCTTCTGATACGTCCTACTGCCTGTTCAACATTCTTCTCACTATTTACTGAGGACACAAGAAAACCACACTCCCATGACTTAACATTAGTACCCTCTGTAGCTTTCGCATAAGTGGCAAGTGTGATTAAACACTTTCTTGACTCAGCTTTCTCCATCATTACATCTGACTTCTCTTTATTGTCACCATAGTACAGAAGAATAGTTTCCTCCGGCACAAAAAGTTTCAGATATTTATAGTAGGAAACAATGTGTTCTTTCTGAGTGAAAAATGCAATACAGCTATGACCTTCTTTATACTCTCTGATAATATCCTTACACACACCTATCATGTGTTTCTTATTACTCACTAAAATGTCATCAATCACCAGAAATGGAACTCTTGGTCTCTCTTCATAAGAAAGTTCTTGCAACATCACTAATTTATCCGGCAACTCTTCCTCAGTGAAGTCTCTCTTATTAAAGACTTGATTCTCATATAGAAAAGGTTCATACACTGCCTTTGACTCTCTTACTCTCACCTCTACAGGAAGAATATCTGCGTCCTCTGCTGTGTACTCACTCTTAAACACAATACCTCCAAAAAACAGGTCAAACACAAAGTCTAATTTATCACCTCTTGTTGGTGTGGCAGTAAGACCTAATTTATAATGACTGTTGAACTTGTCAATGATATTAAAAATGTTGAGTCCTACATGGTGGCACTCGTCTTGTATCACTAAACCAAATTGGTCTAAATAGGAACTCAGCTCTTCCTCACTCATTCTACTTAGTGTCTGTACTGTAGCAATCGTTATCTGCTTACCCACAGTTCTCTTCTTAGCTTTAATCAGCCCCGACTCTAATTTACCTCCAAAACAGTCTTCAATATCATTCTGCCACCCAGTCACAAGGTCATCTTTATGAACTAACACAAGAGTCCTCTGCTTGAGTGTGTAAGCTATATTTAAAGCAAGAATAGTCTTACCCTTACCTGTTGGTAACTGGATAAGACTTTTCGGATATTGCTCTTTCTTCTGACTATAAAGATATGCTCCTTTTGCTTTTTCTTGGTCTCCCCTCAATGTAAAAATAAAAGGTGGATATTCAACATTCTTTAAAACACGATTGTCCTTTATATCTTTAAATGGAACATTCACATTCAACAATTTTGACACATCAACACCTATTGGAACAGTGAGAACTTTCTTTTTGCCACTTTGGTCTCTTTGTGTCCTTTCACTAAAATATTCAAGGTATGGTGGAATGGTAATGTACTTACACCGAGAATATCTTTTCGCTGATTGGTAAGCAGGATTATCATAAGTGAGTGAGTCCTTTAATGTTCTAATCTGGTCTTCACTTAAACCAGTTATTTCCTGCTGACTGTTTCTTACTATCTGCATTTCTCTGTCTTCTCCTTTCTCTTCACTTTCTTTAAACACTGTGCATATTATATCATAATTCGGACTAAAAGACAAAAGACGCTACAGACTTCCACAGTCCATAACGTCTTTAATATAAATAACTATTTAATTATATAATATATTAAATAACTATTATTACAGAAGTAATGCAGAGCCACATTCCTTATTTAACTCTGAGTTTCTGACCTACATAAATGAGATTCTTATTAGCAATACCATTTAAACTAACAAGTCTATCAACTGTAGTGCCATACTTTTTAGCAATCTTAGTAAGATTGTCTCCCGGCTTTACAGTGTAATACTTAACAGAAGTGCCACTACTCTTTAACTGTCTGTTTACTTCTGCCTGTACTTTATCTGGGTCATAACCCTCAGAAGCAAGTTTCTTTCTTCTATCAGTTCCATTGCCATATTCACCTGCGATTACTTTCTTTGCTACTTCTGCAATACTGAGTGAAGGTTTAGGAGTATTACCCTTTAAAAGCTCATTGACTTTAGCTTGCACTTTGTCTGGGTCATAACCTAATGCTTTTAAAGCATTTCTACGAGCGTCACCATTACTGTAAACACCTTTGATAACCTCTTGAGCAATTTCTTCAAGAGACTTAGTTGGTGCAGGTGTTGGAGTAGGTGTGACAGGAGAACTACCAGAAGCATATTTAGGTCTTGCATAACCTCTAATGAAGCCCCAACCTACAGGGATTTCACGTCTTGCAACTGCTTCACCCTTGTTACCTTCAATAGCAATGATAGTGTTACTGGAAACGGATTCTACAAAACCAATGTGGTCTGAATAACCATCATTAGGCTGAGTATTGTCATCCCAGTTATAAACAATAATATCTCTCGGCTGTGGAGTGATAGTACCATCTTCAATCCAAATCCCCTTTGCTTTAAAGATTTTAACGTGTTCTTCAACACCACACTCTCTACCAATTAAATCAGAACAACCTGCTTTAATTCCTGCGGCTGAAACTGTTGTGTCACACCACTCGTCTTTATACTGTACTGCATAACCTCTTGGAAGTGGTTTTACACTGTTGTACAGGTCAATAATCTGCTTGAATTTACCATTTGCTTCACTAAATCCAAGCCAACTTCTCATTACGTCCAAAACATCTGGCTTACTCATATCACTACCTCCTTCTGTGTCATACTGAGTTAATTTATACTGTTCTATCAGTTTGTAAGTGTTAGTTACATAAGAACTACTCGTTGCATATCCATCAGCCTTGATTGTCTCAAGATACTTTTTCGGGTTAGTAATACCTTTAAGATTCTGGTATCTTGCTAACTGAATGAACTCAAAGTAACCCTTAACACCCTCTTCCATGTTATCATATACACGGAAATTGTCTTTGATTGTGGTGAGTGTTCCCGGTTGATACTCTTCTTGAGTAGTCATGTTCACACTCTTACCAGTCCACTTAGTACCACACTTTAAACCAAAGTAGTTATGGTACTGAGAAGCAAGTCTACTCTCACCCCAACCACTTTCTAAAATTGCCTGTGCAATAATAGGACTGTGTACCTTGATTCCATAGGAGTTAGCATACTTTTTGACATACTTTGCAATCTTAGTAATAAATTCTTGTTTATTCATTTCTATTACCTCCTTTTAAGTTAAAAGGGCAACACTATTTATGTGTTACCCTTTCCTGCCTGTATTATTTAATATCTTTCTTGTAAAATCGTTTCCAAATGTCAATAAGGTAATCCCAACCTTTAGTACAAATAATTGCGACAAGGAAACTTGCAAGAATAACAGCAACTAAATAGTACCACACAAATGCGATTTTTGCATAAGACAGATACATGAAAAGTGCCACAACACACACAATGAGTGAAAGCACAAGTACCTGTAAAGAGGTAGGAATCTTTTTAAGGAATCCAATCTCTTTTGTGAACTCTGTAATCACTGAAATCACAGTGCAGAGTACAGCCACTACAATCATTACGATTGAAATGTTTGCCATAATAGTTTCTACAGTAATCATCATACATTACCTCCTTAAATTATTATAAAGAGTCACTAGAACTCTTTATTTCATTTATAACGTGCCATGAATACATTTCCTTCTGTACAGTACTATGGACGAAAGAGTTATCTCCTCCTTGCTTTTCATATTGGTTGATAAGCTCTTTCAAGGTCTCCAACTGCATATCAGTACAAGTCATTGCAGGGTGACACTCCCTGTAAATACGCTCAATCTTCTCTTTGATTTCTGCCCTTTTTGTTTCTGAATTTTTCTTTTGAATACCGAGGGTAATGTTTTTTAATTCCTCAATCTGTTCAGACTGTTTTTCAATCTGTGCTGACTGTCTGTTCATTACCTTATACATTTCTTCACGAATTTTTCTTGAGTCCTCTCTGTCGTGAGTTCTCTCATTTTCTCTTTCGGTACGATTTTCCTCAATCTTCTTCCCCAACTCTATCATAGAGTTTTTCAATCCATAAACCAGAGCATGAAAGTCTTCTTCTTCGTTTTTAGTCTTTCTCCACTTGTTTAAATACTTCAATAGTTTCTGCTTTTGTGTCATAGCCAGAACAATAAGAGCAATAATAAAGAGAAGAGCCATAATGAACTGAATACCAGTAACTTCTTGAGCAAGTTCTAAAATTGACTTATCCATTAGGTTCTCCTTTCCCCTTTTATTATGCTTACTAAATAATACCACATTGAAAATGTTATGTCTATACTAAAAAGACCTCTGAACCATTAAAATTCAAAGGTCTTTGTGTTAGGCTTTATTTAGCAAGTTTAGGATAACCCTTCTCTTTTAAAGCCTGTTTTACTTCGTCTTTGAGCTGTGCAGGAACTTCTGCATAAGTCTTATCTCCTGCGATAATCTTATCAGCCCAAAGTTGTGAAATTTTCTTCATGAGTGTTTACCTCCTTATGCAGTTTTCTTACTGTTGTGCAGGTGTTTCTGTAACAAGAAACTCTACACCACTCTCAATGAGAATTTCCTTGACCTGCTCTTTGAGAAGTCTCGGAACATCATTGTAAGTTTTCTTACCATTCATAATTCTCTGTGCCCAAAGCATTGCAATCATGGTGTCTCCCTCCTTTCCAAAAGTTATGAAAAGGCGAAGTCGGTCTAAAACATTAAGCATAGACAACCTCACTCATTTCCAGAATCATATCTTCCATGGCAGTAGCTCTTTCATTAAGAGTAACCTGCCCTGTAGACAATGCGGTTAAAAATTCGTCTTTCTCATACTCCTTCACAGTGTAAGAGTACAGAGGAACTAATTCTTGACCTTCTGCTAACTGTCCTTTTTCAGCCACACGTTCACTCTCTGGAACTTCTTTAATGTCAGTATTCACATACACATGACTACCATCATATTCAACTTCCTTCGGCTTTACTGTTGACTGAACATTTTCCATTGTTTTCATTGGCTTTCTTTCCTCCATTCTTTAAATGATTTATATAATACTCCTCCACAGGTTTCTCTAAAGGTTTGAAGTACTTCTTATACAGTCTATAACTGTTACAGTAAGATAGCCAACCCTTGTAGGAGTTAATACAACAGTAGTCGGAGTAAGACATTTCTACACCACTTTCCACCTTCAAGCGAATTTTCGTCATCTTTGACTTCATTCTCTTTGAAGTAGAAGCTCTTAATAAAACAAAATCCGGGAATACTCTATACCCGACAAAATCTACTCCTCTGTCTGCTACTGGGAACACTTGATAATTACTCTTGATAGTCAAGTGTCTCTCCACTCGCATATATTCTATAATCTCCCATTTCAACTTATATAAGTACTCTTTGGAGTGGTGGAGGATAACAATATCATCCATGTATCTGTAATAGTACTTAATACCTTTGACTTCTTTTATCCAGTGGTCGAAAGGTGATAAGTAAAAGTTTCCGCTAAACTGAGAAAGGTAGTTGCCTATTGGAATACCTGTATCGGGAGACATTGTGATGTTTAATTCTAAATACCACAGAAGACCTTCATCTTTGAAAATTCTTCTGTAGTCATTCAAAAGGATTTCTCTGTCAATAGATGGATAGTATTTCTTAACGTCCATCTTTAAACAGTATTGAGTACCTTCAACATCATTTTGTATGTCATTTCTTACCCTTTCAAAAGCTAAATGAATACCTCTGTCTGGAATTGCGGAGTAGGTATCATATATGAACTGCCTTAAAAGGATTGGAGCTATCACCTGTAGGACAGCCCACTGTATAACTCTTTCTGGGAAGTAACGTGACTTATAAATAACCCTTTCCTTCTCACGTTCTTTTCTTAGGAATTTCTCATAAGGTAGTGGAACATAAGTCCTTAACACCAACATATTCTGTATAGCTTTAAGGTGTTTCTCTGGGTCTTTATTGAAGTCACGAACTTCTTTGTACCAGTGTTTACCTTTACTAGCGTTTTTGTGTGCAAGTTTAAGATTTTCAATGGAACAAATCTTTTCCCATATAGTAAGCGTCTTATCTTCTTTCCCAGTCACAGGGTCTATAGGATATAAATGACGCTTCATAAACCATGTACTCCAAAGCCTAATCTTCAAACGCTTTGTAAAGGTGTACCTTCCTTACTCAGCTACCAACAAGACTATCTGCTGTCAATGAAACACTATATGTTCTACCATCATACTTGTGTCATTTAACACTGATGACCTAACCCACGTTAGAGAGGTAGGGTAAAGAAGTTACACGGATTTTAATTTATTTCAAAAGTAAACACTTCCGAAACTGAGTACAGTGCCGTGAAGTGGTCACTGATATTACAATTACGATTAGAAGCCACATTATTCAGATTCCAATAGAACAGCTCAGATTTCGTACCATTATTCCAATTCGTACCCAATAGGGTAAATACTTGGAACACTCATATTACTGAGCGTCCAAGTATTTCATGTGTACTGTTGGTGGCAAGAAATTCTGTAATTCTTGACCGCTTATAACCCAAATCATTACCCGATTTAGTGAAGTGGTGTTTCGTCACAATCACTGTCCATATTATAACCTTAATTCAAGCGTTTGTAAAGAAGATAGGCTTCTCCTTTCTTCAAAATTTTTCTTTAGTTTTATGCTACTGCAATAGTGACTGTCTTTGATTTTCTGCACAAGCGGCCACCGATACTACAATAACGATAAGAAGCCACAATAGTCAGATACCAATAGAACAGCCCAGAATCCGCACCATCAGCCCAAGCCGCACCCAATAGGGCAATATAGATGTTATTGTTACTCATATTGACATAGTAGTAATCACCTACAGGTCTGTTACTGTCTCCACCAACTTTAGAGGTCATATACATGAAGTCACAGTCTTCGGAGTAACCAAAGGCTTTAATATAACCCTCTTTTGTAGCACAGCTAAATCCAGTAGCAATATAGTCTGCGATTGTGTCAGAGAAGTCTTTACTTCCGTCCTGCCAGTATGCTTCATTACAGTCACTACCTGCGGAATGTTTTCTGAGGAATCCGTCAATGAATTTCCAGATGTTTCCGAAAGGATTCTTAACACCTCTGTAAACAGGAACATCAACATTGTAAGCAGTACCATTAGAGTGTGTATAATTAACAGTAATCTTACCACTGCCATTTCCTAAAGTAGTGTTTGCCGGATTAGGTACAGAGTTGTTAATGTTATCTACCCAAGGAAGATTTGTAACACCTGCACCGAATGTAGCACAGTTCTGAATGTTAAATGTTGCATACTCTACCACAAATAACATCTGCTCTGCACTTGCAATAGTAACGTCTTCTTGAATCCAGTCTGCACCTCTGTTTGCACACATCTTTCTGATTGCGTCTCTTGTCAGAGCATTGTTCTTTGAAATGTCTGCTTTAGAAGAACCACTGGCAGGTTTAGCACCTGCAATAGAAGAGAACTTGATTCCAGTATAAGGACTAGAACCAATAGTCACTGTGTTATCATTCATGTCATAAGCACCATCAGCACTTTCAAGACAGCCATCATTCTCACCGATAAAGTAGTAATCAAGCTCTTCATTACCCTTCTTAAATGCCGGATGAAGTTTAAATCCGTCTCTTGCTGTAGGACTGATAAGGTCAATCCACTTAGTCATGTGATAGCCCTTTACTTGATAGGTGTCATCAACCTGCTTCTCAAGTCTGACAGGGATTCTCTTGTAGTAGAACTTAGGTTGCATAACCATACACTGTACTTTAGTACCTACAGCTACATCACCTACTGCTACAGTTAAAGCACCTGTCTCTGTGTAGGCTGTATCACCATAGAAAGCAACAACTTTTCCGTCATCAGTTACATTACATCTTCGTCTGTTACCATATACAGGAGACTTGTCATAATCTTCACCTGCACTCCAATACTGGTTATCACCCATTCTCTTAACACTGTTGTTGTCAAGGTCTACTTCTACACCCATGACACCTTCTCCAAGAGTTCCGAGCTGAACTTGAAGGTCAATAACTGTGTTAGAGAGGTTGCTAAAGCTAATCTCCTTACAAAGTCTTGTCATAACACCATCAGCAACTTTAGCAATAGCAAGATTATGTCTTGCCGAATTTGTTGTAGTTGCAAGAGTGTATTTAACCACTTTACGTCTGGAAGTCTCTGTATCAGAACGATTGTCTTTAAACCAGTTAGTTACAGTAGTACTGTCCTGCTGATTTCCTTCTTTTTTCAGTGTTTCACTGTAAGTAGCTGTCTCTTCCCACACTTGAAGATAAACAGTTCCACTTGAAGCTGTAATAGAGAGTCCAGTGCTTTCAACCATGTAACCATCAACTGCTAAAGCACAACCCTCTTTTACTTTTACTGCCCCACCTTCATACACAATCTTACTGAGGTCAGTGACACCATCACCAATGATGTTTTTGATAGCTCTTCTAAGCATACTCTTCTGAATTTCCTGCACTTCATTCATTTCTACTTCAAGAAGTGGTTTTTCAGCACCAAAGACAACACCGGAAACTCCTGCGTTGTCTCTATGATTTGTGTATTTATCAAAACTTGCCATTCTTTAAATCCTCCTTTAATTATACTAAGTTCAGAGTGAACCGCATGATTCTCTCAATAGTCATTTCCTCTGTCTTAGTGATTACTGCATGGTGACGTTTGTTAATCATAATTCCAGAGTCTTTTGCTGTTGTAGCATTACCTCCAAAGATACCAAACTCTCTCCAAACACCATTACAATCACTAGGACCGAAAGTGTGAGAAATTTGCAGAATGTTGGTAGGTGTGCTTACCTCATTATAATCAGAGTTGAGGAACTTAATCTCTCCTGCTCCGATTGCAACTCTTCCTAACTCAGCAGTGAGTTTGGTGGAGTTAATGTCTGGATTCGGCATACTACCATCCCAACTAGAAGCACCACTTCCAACAGCCCAGTACTGAATACCTTTGTAACCACTCTGCTGTTTTAACAGACTCATTACAAGGTTCAAGAAGTTGTTGACTACAAGATTGTGTCCAACTCTTTCTTCAATGTGTCCATCTGCATAATGGATTCTGTCAATAATCTCACCTGTCATGTGAACATTATGACTGTCTTTTGACATAGTTTTTAAATTCATAATTTCTTTGTCCTCCTGTTTAAAATTTGTATTATCATTAAACATAGTTTAATTGATACCTCCTTTATGTGAGTAATAAATTTCCAGATTCTAAAGTAAATGACCCTGCAAGAGAGGTATAGATGTTGCCTTTACCTATTCTACTCTTACCTGATATACCATTTACTGATAAACCTTTACAAATATTATCCACTAAAAATATGTCAGTAATTGACGTATAGATTTTAGTCAGTTCTATATCAAAGACATTTCCTTTAATAGTAGGGGTATAGTCCTCATAAGAAATGCTTGGGTCTTTTGTAAAGCTACAAAATAAATTTGAAATACTTACTCCCTCTAAGATATGGTTGCCCACAATACTCTTGGGGTTTTGAATGAGGTTTATCACTTTACACTTTTCTATAGTACAATTTTCTATTGTACACCTAGTAAATCCATAGTATTGTGCTAAATCATCATTGATTACAATTTTAGAGTTTTTAACAGTCGATTCTGCAAAAATATAAGTAGAAAATTCATTAGGAATAGTACCATATATAGCACACTCTGCCAAAGTACAATTTACAAAATAATTATACTTAGTTAAACTGTTTCCCATATCAATGTAACACCTTAAAAAATTACTGTGAGAACCTATTCTACCAACACAGCTTTTTGGAACTTTAATAATACAGTCAATTAAAAAAATTCCGTCTGAACTTTCTGTTGTTCCATCATAAAAGATGTTATCATTACAAGATTCCACTAAAAAATCACAATCCTTGATAAGAATTTTACCGTGTGATTTCAAATTAGAATCTGTATATATAGACACCATTCTATCAGTATTACTATCTGAGAAAATAGTTTTAAATGTACAATTCTGAATCTTAATTGTACCTACTGATTTATTAGAGTGTCTTGCGTCCACATAAAGAATTTCGTCCGTATTCTTTTTTTCAAAATAACAGGATTCAAATAAGGTGTTGTAACTATCCTTAATTGAATCAAAGTTATATATACAGATACCTCCTCCACCTTCTGCATTTTGAGAATCTAAAAACTTACATCTTATAAAAGAAGTATTATAGTTATCACCTCTAAGGTGAATTGGTTCTATTCGGTCTGAAACCTTATCCATTTTAAAGGTACAATCTTCCAGAGTAACACCGTCTGTTCTACGAAATCCAATCATAACTTTTTGAGAGGTCATTTCTCCTATTTTTTTAGAAGTTAAAGTAATTCCATGAAGGGATATGTTACTATCAATTTCTGAGGAATCATCATAATAAGAGGAATTTATAATATAAAAAGCGTCAGTAAACCTCTCAAAATTATCCGAAAAAATTATTGTAGAATCATATCCAAAAATATGAGTATTGGAAGGTAAAATTAAAAAAGAAGATATTAAATATGTTCCTCTTAACAAAATAATTTTATTTTTACACTTTAAAGCTCTTTTAATTGCTTCTGTGTCATCATGTACACCATCACCTACTGCTCCGAACATCTCTGGTGTTATACCTCGCTCTTCAATACCATCTTGCAGGTTATCATAAAGGTCTTTATTCATAACAGTAACACCATCAGTGGTGTTTCTTCTTGTATAAGCCATTTTCTTACCTCCTTACATTAACCCGAACATTGTCGGGTATCTTACTTGAGTCTCACCATTTACCGTTATCTTAACATACTCCGGAATATTATTCAACACCATAGTATTAAGAACACATACAGAGGTGTTTAAAAATGCCATGATTTCAGTGTCATGTTCATTCTGCACCCTTGCTGTCTCTTGTACAGTGTCCTTTACAGTGCATTTCTCTAAATCTTCTCCTGCAAGATTTCCTATGTCAACATGACCCTCATTAGTGAGTAAGTCTTTATTGAAAGTAAATCCAGTGTTAAGAGAAGCATAAAATCTCTGCTTACCAATCACAAGACTTTCTTTTCTGTGAGTATCTTCTGAGCCAAGACTTGTATTATCAGCAAGACCAACAGTGTCAATAGTTTCGTCAGTGTCAACACCTTCATTGAGATAGAGATTATCATTCAATCTTACCACAAAATTATTTAAAACACCTTTGTAAATCTCAGTAGACTTATCAGACCTAATTGTGGCAATTTCGGACTGTAAATAAACTACCTTATCAGAGTGTTCTTCTGTCTTTGAGATAAAATCGTCATTAGCAAAAATAGCACTGCCAAAAGTATCACCAATATTAAATCTTGAGTTACCTTCATCAGTAATACCAATAGAAGGAAGTGTTGCTTGTTCTTCAAAGATACTCTTCATGGTATTCACAACAACTTCAAGCACCTTTAATCTTCCAGTGTCTAACATTGGTGTTGTCTTGATATTTGTTGCCACAAGTTCATCTGTGTCAATGTAGTCATTTAACACCAAATCCTCATTTAGTAACTTAAATTGATTATTCAGTGTAGGTCTTAAATACTGATTAGATTTCCTCCGGTCAAGATTTCCTGTTTCTTGAAGAATATATTTTATCTTATCCCAAAACTTGTCAACCTCTACATTATAGTAGTAAGACTCATTCAGATAAATACTCTTGTTGAGTCCTAAGTCAAAGTTATTGAGAGTAGGGAACAGTCCTTCTCTATTACCACTAAGAAGTCTGCTATGCTCACTTCTCACTTCTGTAACAAAGTCCTCAAGACTCTCCCTTGCTTGCAACTTCGCTGTCTCATAAAACAGATACACAAAGATAATAGTAACCTCAATAAAGAATGGCAAAAACTCCTTAATAATTCTAAGGAGTTGTTCTCTATCTGGTAAGTCTCTTGCACCTGTCTGGTCATAGTCCATTTCCAGTCTAAGGTCAACATGATAGTCATTTAAAAAATCTGGACTAATTATAATGTCCGCTTTTACATCAGAGATAATAGAGGTAAGGTACTCAATAACTGTAGTAGCACCTTTTCTGGCATAAAGGTCTCCGAGGATAGGAAGTAACTTTCTCAGATATACTTCTGGAATACCATTGAACAGAGGTAAACCATACTGCTCAAAGAGAACACCTAACACTTCGGATGGGGTTCTCTCTGGGTCATTCAAATTTAAGATACCATTCAATTCATCTACTACAAAGGAATATCCTCCGTCAGATAACACCTGTAAATATCTCTTGAGGGCATAGTCAACCATACTGTCAGCGTTGTGGTACATAACAGGAAGTGTATTATATAATTTTCCACTGAATGTTTTGCTGTCCATTACTTTTGACATATATTATACCTCCTTCACTTTACCACCTGTTACATTTAATGTGAATGTTCCTAAAGTAATAATCTTACTATCACTGTCCGGTGAGATTATATCACTGTCCGGTGAGATTATTCTAAAGGACTCAACTCCGGCAAAAGTTTCTCTCACTTGACTCTCCAATTCAGACTTTGCAAATTTAGTGTCAAACTTCATGTTTCCATAAGCAAAGAAAGTGTTCTTCACATAGTCCTCTACATAGTCTGTAATAGTAGCCCTATCATAGTCATCCTCAATGATAAGGTTAGCAGTAAGATTAACTTTATACTCCCCATGTTCTTTAAACTGATAAGAAGTTCCCGGAATAATTCTTGAGTCAAAGAACACTGCAATCTTTTTCAGAAGTTCCTCTGTCATTTCATAACCCTGTCTCATAAGATAAAACACATTCATTTTCAGTTTTGTGGTTTCATCTGGAACACCTTTAGCAGATAACACCTCATAGAAGTTGATTCTTAAAAGGTCTGCATAGTCCTGTGCTGTGATTGCTCTGTCTTGAGTCCTAAAAGTGGCAGGAGCATTTTCTCTAATCTCCTCAATACTTTCTTTTTCATGACCGAGTACTAAAGGTTGGTGAGGATTAAAAGTTTTCTCTACATAAGCTACACTCTCTGAAATTTCAGTGATAGTGTTTGCTTTAACATTACCAATTTCTCCACCACCAGTTCTGTATGAAGCAATGATACCATTATCAAAGACAGCAGGAATTTTACCTCTTGCACCACTACCAAATTCAACATAACAGTTATCAAACTCGTCCACTGTCACAGTGTAGTGTTTGCTTGTCTCGTCACTGTCAATAAAGGTGTTCACTTGAGTCCATAACTCAAATCCATTACCTTCATCAATCATCAACTGAATAGAGTCTGTAAGCACTTCTTGATAATTCAGTTTAAAAGACTGATAAGGCTGTCCGTTGGAAGTACCTAAAAGGTCTTCATTAACAGAAGTTCCTTGTTGTACATTAACCATGTACTTATACTCACCTGCTTCTGTCTTTTCATCACCAAGTTCTCCGGCAGGAATGATAAGGTCATCTGTAGTCTCAAAATAAACAACAACCATATCAGTACTTTCGGCTGTGTGAACAACACTACCTTTAGGAATGATAATGTCTCTATCCATCACATTACCTAAAACAAATACCTGTTGGATAACACTGGCTGTCTGGTTCTTTGCAGTATATCTTAACTGCCTTGCTAACAACACCGCAATTCTTCTATCCTGTGTGGTAGGCAAGAAACAGTCATTTGCAATTACATCACTGTATAAACTACAAATATCCAGACCATTTGCAAGGCACTCAATAATGACAATACCTGCGTCAGTCTGGCTTGTATCAGTGTACTCCGGCATACGTTTCTGTAACTCCTGTATTAAAAGAGTTCTGTATGCTTCATAATCTCTACTTGTATAATCAATACCTTGTGTTGGTTTTCTACTCATTGTTTACTTCACCTACCTCAAATTTTGCTGTGTACCAAGTCTCATACTTGATAATTTTAAAAGTTATGGTAGCAAAGAGAAAGCTACCTTTGTCCGTTGTTTCTACTGTGAACTCAATATTATCCTCAGAAGATTCTACTCTATCCTCAAGTCTTTCAATAGCGTCCATGATTCTTGTCTTCGCTATTGTTTGTAGTGTTTCATCATTTGGTTCAAACACCACATTGATAAGCTCTGAATAAATATCAGCTTCCATTACTCTCTGTAAATAATGAGTTCCGAATATCTGTCTAAGACTTTCCACAATATGTGTCGGGTCTGTAGCACTTGTGGTTGACATTACTACACCACCTTGAGGTCCAATTCTAAAAGGATAACTGATACCTCTAAAACCACTTTTAGGCATAACTGATTCCTCCTTTATACATTAGGTGCGTCAACTCTTGTATCAGCATGAACGACACCTCCACCATTCTTACCGACATAAGCATTGACATTTCCTGCATTAAGATTGTAACAACTAACATTACCTTTCACTTCTAAAGAACCATCAACTGTTACTTTATTGTGAACGATTTTTAAGTCACATACACCTGCTCCAACATTTATTACAATCTCACCATTTTTCATAGTGATAGTACAGTCTGCATAGTTGATAATTCTAACCTTGTTTTTAGAAGAACCATAGCTCTTTCCTAAAGGAGTGGTCTCTTTTTGCCACCAGTTACCTAAATACACAGGAAAATTTGGGTCTCCTTTTTCAAAGGCAATCCAAATTGTCTCTTTTGGTTGAGGGAGACAGAAATCTCCACCTGTGTCATAAGCTACTGGAACACAAGGCTCACACCATGCACTTTCTATTTTATCTCCAAGAACATCTGGTATCAAACACTTTATTCTACCCCTTTTTTCTGGGTCATTGGTATTACTAACAATACCTTTATAAAATCCTGCATACGTTGTGGACATTTCTATTTCACCTCCTTATGGAATAATAAGTTTCAGACCAATAGGAAGTCTCCTATACTGTGATGGACTGATACCATTTGCATTTGCTATCTTAGGATATTGTGCTCCATTTCCATAATACTTTCTAGCAACACTCCACAGACATTCTCCGGCTTTAAGATAATGAATACGCTGTGAAGTCTTTTTAGGTTTTTTAGCAGGTTGAGTACCCTTTTTCTTTTCTGGTTTTTTCTTCTTTGGAACTTTCTTGTCCACAGTACTTGTAGAGGTCTTCTTTAAAGAATTTCCAAAGTCTGTCTTAATAACTGTGGCTGAATGAGAATATCCTTCTTTACTTATCTGTCTTGTTACGTCTTGCACAAAATATAAACCAGACAGATACTTACCTAATCCATTTAACTTTACAGTGTCTCCGGCAGTGAGTTTAATGGTCTCTTTTGTTGCAATAAACTTTAACTGACCTGTGAGAATATTGTACTCAATCGTGTTATATTTCTTCTCTGCACTACCTGTAGAAGAGTTCGGATTAGAGTTACTTGAAGTCATATTTCCACCACTACTTGAGGAAGGTTTTGTATTACCACTTCCAGAAGAGGGTTGTTTATTACCACCACCAGATGAAGGTCTTCTGTTAGAAGAACCTCCACCACCGCTAGAAGACCATTTACCTGTAGTTGGGTCATATGTCATTGAACCACTTCGAGCCATTAAATCTCACCTCCTTTAACTCCATGTTTTCTTGTTAGGGTTATAAGTATACGACCTACCACTATTAGAACCTCCACTTGGAGTATTCTTTGTTTTACTGTCTGTTGTTCTTTTAGAAGTAACCTTCGTAGAACTCAGTTTCTTATTAGAAGATTTAACCACAGAAGAACCAACTTCAACTTGAGCAGATTCCTTGTTAATTTTCGGGCTAAAACTAATAAGGTCATGTGGATAATTTAAGTAAGTCAAGGTCATTTTTGGGTCTTTCAAGTGACCTTTCTTCACATAATAAAAGGTGTTCCCTATAAGTCTTGCTGTAAATGGATAAACTTCATTACCTGCTAACTGAGTAATAAAGTCAATATCCGTCTGGTCTGATTGTGTGATAGTCTCTTGTTTCTCAAAGGCATACCCACTCTCAATCACACATTTAAAACCATAGCTTTTCACGATTTTCTGTACTACCTTTGCGTTGGTAGTATTTTTGAAAGTATTACTCTTTTTCTTCCGGTTCATTAAGTGAGTGTTATCCATACAGGTAACTGTTAAAAGAGGAAGACCACTCTCTTGAAAGATAATATCAATAGCAGAAATATATCCCTCAAATTTAACTCTATAGGAAACTCCTACCCAACCTAACTGTACTTTTATTTTGTTGTCTTCAATGAAGATATTATCCTCAATGTAAAGAAACTCTGGGTCAGCAATCTTAATGACACACATATCAGAACCATCTACTGTTTCTGTTATCTGAATATTATTGATACACTGCTTTTTATCCATTCCCAACTTTTTACCACTTATCCATACATTATATTCGATTGCAAGAAGTTCTCCATTTTTATAGCTTGACATAGAACACCTCCTACACGTTTACAATTTCTAAGACTTCATCATAATCTGGGATAAAGATTCTGTCACCATACTCAATATCAAACTCTGTTCTGTATTTAGGATTTGCGTCTAAAATAGCCCATCTTAAAGCACATATCCCATAATACTTATAGGCAACACCATCTAAGGTGTCACCTTCTACCCACTCATGCACTGTAGCATTGGCAATATTGAAACTAAATCTACTCCGCATTTTAAGTATTGGACTTGAGTTACCATATCTTGTGTACAGTGGTGTTTGCAGGTATCTTGAATTTTCGTACATCATACTCTTCCCACCTGCCTTAATGTTAATGTGAATCTTGTCATAATAGGTCTACCATAACTATCAAGCCTCTCGTCATTTACTTTCAGCTTTTTCAGTACACACACTTTAACGAAATAGCCATAAGCAAAAGTAACCGTAGGTGGCTTTTTAAAAGAACTTTTATTATATTCCGGTGGCATAAGTGCTTCAAAGAATTTCCTAGCTGTGTTAATCTTTCCACTGTAAGGTTTATCATACATAAACACTTCCACTGTAAACTCTCTGACTTTACCACCAGAATATTGTGTTAAAGGATAGCTCATACCGGGAGAGTCAATGTCACTAAACATTGACTCCCTTTCATAAGGCACACTGGTAGGATTGAACTGACATACCAGTTTTTTATTGGTTGAGTTGTTGATAAAGTAACACTTTGTCTTTGCCGGACTATCAGCATTAAACTTTCTGCTCACGTCAATTCCTCCTTCCTAGTAAGCTAACTCTGGGTCTGGTGCATTGATATTCTTGTAATGAGCCATCTTCTTAATCTGCTGTTTTCTTGCAATCTTATCCATGATAAGGTCTGCAAGTCTTTCTGCTTCTGCTTCGGACGCTCCGTTTGCTTGAATTACAATAGCACCAGAGTTAAAGGTTACTGAATTATCTGTGTCTCCACCTTGAGTAGTTGTCTGTTGTGTGTTGTTATTCGTGTAATAATTACCCGGAATAACAGGACTTCCACTATCAGTAGGTGTTGGAGTAGGTTTAAATGGTTCTGGTGAATCTACACTTACTTCCGGCAGGAAAGGTGTAAGAGAACTTACTGCGGAAGAGATTCCACTTAAAGCACTTGTAAATGCACCTGTTACACTGCTGATTAGTGTATTATTTGAAGAACTGTTACTGTTAATAAGGTTTCCTACTTTAGAAGCAAGTACACTTATCCACCCAGTATTTTTCTCAAGTGGCATAACAGCTTCTTGACCATTCTCACCGACACCGATTACACTTGGTTTATCAAACACACCACCCTTTTCATACCAACTAACACTAAGGTGTGGTACAGAAGGTGGGTTAATACTAAGACTACCACTAATACTAAAGTGAGGAAGTGCAATATGTGGTAATTGTAACCTACAACTACTAAAGAAACCACTAATCCTACTTAAAGCACCAGATACAATACTCTTAGCACCATTCATTACATTGCTGATTGTGTTCTTAACTGCATTAAACACACTTGATACAGTACTCTTGATACTTGCACCTATAGATGACACAGTACTCCTCACAGCATTAAATCCTGTAGACACTACACTCTTTATACCACTAATGACATTAGAGATAGTACTTTTAATAGTGTTCCAAGTGGTGCTTACTGTACTTGAAATTCCACTTAATACACTTGAAATAGTGCTTTTAATGGTATTCCATGCTGAACTGATAAAACTTGCAATCGCACTTACCACAGTAGTTATCACAGATTTGATTGCGTTCCAAATTACCTGTACAACATTCCAGATTGCTTGTAAAGCAGTACCAATAGTGCTTACAATAGCACTGAAAATAGAAGAAACCACATTCCAGATACTTTGTAGTATAGTGCCAATAAAATTAGAGATAGCACTAAAGATACTCTGAACACCTTGCCATATTCTATCTAAGTCACCAGTAAAAATTCCCACAATAATATCAAGAATACCACTGACAATGTTCATAATACCACTTAAAGCAGAACTTATAATATTCACAATAGAATTAACTACTGTGACAATGACATTCCACACACCTTGAATGAATGTGGAAATTGTGCTTATAACACCTTGAACTAAAGGTACTAAAACATTAACAAGAAACTCTCCAACAGAAGATATAGCACTAATGATAGCTTGGAATACTGGATTACTTGCAATCTCCTGTGCTTTCTGTACAATGAAGTCTTTCATTTTACCAAAAGCACCACCAACCATTCCGGCAACTTCTACAACTTTATCTTTAAAGTTTAGAAAAGCATCAATTACTGGTTGAATTGCTGTTTTTAAATTCTCCCAGATAGAACTGAGTCCATCTTTTAAGGAGTTCCAGATATTCATACCTTCTTCTTTTAGAGTAGTCCAAATGCCAGACACTTTCGCTTTAAATTCCTCCCAATGTGTCACTGCATAAGTAATAATAGGTGCGAGAACTGCAATAATCGCCGCAATCACTGGTGCTGATAAACCACTAAAGAATCCTACGATAGCACTACCTATACTTTGCAAAGCTGGCATAATAACTGTACTTCTGAAATTTGCTAATGCAGGTCCGATAGTCTGTGTAAAGATAGGCACAATCCTTGAAGCTATATTTGCCAGTCTTGGAAAGATTGCTCCCAACTTACTTGTCAAACTACCCGGAGACATTAACACAGAAAAAGCGGATTTGATAAAACCACCAAGTTTTGTAAAGGTAGGGAAGAGTTTAGTAACAAACTTTCCAATACCACCGATAGCTCTACCTACACCACCAAAGGCTTTCGCTAATGTTCCTACTATACCTACTACTTTTGCGACTTTACCAAAAATACTATCAAGTACTTTAAACACTGCAAAGAACACTATTGCTTTAGCTGTGAATTTACCGAAACTCTCTCCGAATTTGAACCATGCGTCAGCGTCACCACTGGAAAGTAACTGGAAGAAAGAAGTCAGCTTTTCAAGAGCTGTGTCAATAAATGTTCCTTTTAAGTTTGTCTGTAATCCTTGAATGAAATTCTTGATACTGTCACTTACCTCTTTAAATCCTGCAATAAATCCTTCTTTGAATAAACCGAATCTATATTTAAGGTCAAGGATTGCTTCAATCAAAGGAAGTACCCCTAACTCTTTCGCTTTTAAGAATGTGTCCTCACTTAACGTAAATCCATCATCACTATTCCACAATTCTGATAAGGCACGACACACTATCATCAATTTCATAAGACCTACAGTAAGGTTATTCCAGAAACCACCTTTACTCTGTAAGTCTGTAACCACATTCATCATTCCACCAACACTCATGTTAATAGCACCTCTAGCTGTACTAAATGAGTTCATAAGGTTCTGAACAAATCCAGTGATTAAAGTTCTAATACCTGCAAAGTCGGTCTTCCATGCAAGGTACATACCACCAATGGCAAGACCTAAAGGAAGAAGTCTGGCTGTGATTGCTTTCAGACCTCCTACAAGAATACTCTTCATAGAGGAGAAGCTACCACCCATAGCCATGAATACAGTTGCAAGCCCGGATAATGAGGAAACTACTTTAAGTGCCAAACCTGTTAAGGTTAAAAGGACACCTGCAAATGCTGTCATCTGTATTACAAACTTGGCAAGTTTTGGTTGAGTGGTGGTAAGTTTAGTAACCCATCTGATGAAGTTACCAATGGCTTTACCTGCACTCACTAAGGGTTTAATAATGAAACTTAAACTCTCCGCAATTACTTTAGCTATAGAAGCCATATCTGCGTCACTGATTTCAAAGATAGCACTGGTTACACCCTGTAATGCTTCTTTCAAATCATTAAACACACCTGCGTCTGCAACTGCAAGGAAGAGTCTTGTAAACTGGTCGGACACGTTAGAAAGTGTCTGAGACCATGTATTCATATTTGACATCATAAGACCTGCAACACCTAAGTTGTCTGCAAGGTCAGCGAAGTCTTGTGCAATCTGTTCTGGTGTATCTCCCCATGAACGACCCAAAATACCCTCAACGTCAACGTCAAGAGCATTTTTAAGGGAACGTACTTCACCACTGAAAGCATTTCGGATAGCTGTACCCCACTGCATAGCAGGTACATCTGGTCTAAATGCCATAAGGTCTCCAATGAATCCCATCAGTTCTTGTTGGAATCCATTTTTCGCACTTGTCAGAGTCTCAAATGCGTCAAGACCATTCGCTGTGATAGTGGTAAACATACCAGAAAGGTCATTGATTTCAAAAGGTGTTTTAGCCGCAAAGCTCATTAACTTACTAATGGCTTCTTGACCTTTTTGTGCATCACCTGTTAAAGCATTTACAGTGATACGCAAACTCTCAAACTGACTACCAGTATCTACTGTACCTTGTAGCAGTTTTTGGAACATACCAGTAATGGTTGTTCCCATACTTAGAAAGGTGTCACCTAACTGCCCGGTCATTGTTGAGAGTGAACTCAGAGCAGTCAAGTCTGCCATTCTATTTATAGAGTCTGTTGACTGCTCTGCCATCTGCGTCAGTCGCATTAACTGATTCGCCGCATTGTTTATTCCGGCAGTAGCGTTGTCAGTGAAGGACAAAATAAGTCCTAAACCAAAATCCATGAGGTAAACCTCCTTTCTTCTTATCTATTTTCTTTATAAGAAGACTTTGGAGTATTACCACTATTATTGCTACCTTTACTTTCGGCTTTAATCTGCTGTTTTATTCTATCATTCCACACACCTCTTTCAGTGCATGGCATATTCCAAAGCTCTTCTCTGCCCCAGTGATAGAAATAAGCAAGATTGTGAATTTCCATGACAGTTACATCAATGGGGGAGAGAACTAATATCTCTTCCCCCAAAAATGCAACAAACTCCATTAGAAAAAATCAGAACTACCTACCTGTCCACTAATGTCTTCACCACACACATCACAAGTGATTTCAAGGTTGGTATCAATGCCGAAAACATTTTCTTTAATTAAATCCTGCAAGTACTCTCTGTCTCTTAAACTCATATCTGCCACTCTGTCATTAAATACAGGTGTTCCGTCATCAAAGCTCATTAAACGTGTTAAGAGCATTGTTGTGGCAGAAGCCATGTTCTTCTTAAACAATGGGAACACAATCTCTCTGTCTTCTCCGTTCATCTGTCTAAGAGTGCCAATCTTATGTACTGCTCCCTTAGAGTCTTTGTAACCTCTACCCGGCAGTTCAAATCCATAAGTGTACATTCCATTAAACGGAGTGACTTCAAACTCGTCAATTCCAACGATAGTCTTTAGGGTTGCTTTACAGTTCGGGCATTTGTGGGTAAATGTAATATCATTACCCTTGGAGAGCTGTCTGACTTTCATAGCCATGTAGTCAAGGTCTGCTCCCAGAAGACTTCTGATTAACTCTCCCCACTTCTTCGGACCGAGTTCTTTTCTGGTCTTGCCACCAATGTCTACCACTGTTCTCTCTAACAGTACATTGACTAATCTACCACCATTCGCTCTAATCTCCGGCTTGTTGATTGCTTCTTCATCTTTACCATTCATTTCACGATAAGAAAAAGTTCTGAGGTGTTCACCCTCATACTCAATACCTGCTAAAAGAGGTTCGTCTCTGACAATACCATCTTCATCAACAACACTGTCATTCAACTGCCGAATATTCTCCTGCTCAATCTGTTCAACAACACTTGCCATACTCTCGTCTTTTGCTTTCTTTAATGCCATAATCAATTCCTCCATTAAAATAATTATTGAAAATTTGCTACCCTTATAATACAACAAAAACCTCCCTAATGCAATAGGAAGGTTTCTGTGTCAATTTTTTATTGTGTGATTACAGGAAGTACTCAAATGTCATTGTCAGCGTTTCAATGATTACATCACTGCTTGTAGCGTCCAAATCAGCACATTCATACTTACTGAACCATGCTTCTGCACACTTAAACTCTCTGCGGATTTTTCCAAATCTGTCACAAACTTGGATAACCACTGTGTTACGAACTGTATTGTTGTTAAACACTTTCTCGTAAATACCTTGCAGGTAGTCATCAGCGTACATACCTCTTTCAAAGGTAACATCACTAACAGTCTCTCTACCCGGAAGTTTATGTGTATGGTCATACATATTCTCAAGGTACTCAACTACCTCTACTTCTCTACTGAGACCTCCGACTTTCTGAAAGCCTACACCAGTAGGAAGACCCGGAATAGAGACTCTGAACATGAAAGACTGTAAAGGGTCTGCTTCAATGGTTCTTGAAGCCATAGCATTTAAAGCAAGCCCTTTAAACATATTATATAACTTATTCATGCTTTATTCCTCCTTATTAAGAATTACTTGCCATAGAGTGAGCAAGTTTGATAACCACAAACTCAGCAGGTTTAACAGGAGCATAACCAATCTCAACATACAGGAAACCATTGTTGATAGTTGCGTCTGTGTTGTTGGTAGCGTCACAAGTGACATAGTATGCTTCTTCTGCTGTACCTTTCAGCACTCCATTTAAACGGAGAGTTTCAAGGAAGTCTTGACAGGTAGCTGTCACTCTACTCCACAGTGATTCGTCATTCGGCTCAAACACTGCAAACTGTGTTCCGGCATACAGAGACTTCTTGATATTGTAGTTGATAATTACATCAGTTACATATCTCATATCCGCTTTCGGATTAAGACCTCTTGCACCCCAGACAACAATACCTGCATTTGTTCTGGAAACAATACAGATAACACCCACAGGGTTAAGTTGACCAATTTCAGCGTCAGTCAGTTTCTTCTCCATAGAAAGGAAACCTTTAACTACTGCGTCAACTCCGGCAGGTGCTTTCTTGATACCTTGCTGACCGATTACTCTGGAATAAACACCCATCACATGACCTGCTGTTGGAACTGTCTTTGTACCATTCGTAAGAGGGTCAGATACAACACCCCACGGATAAGCAAGACAACCACCATAAGCACTGATACTCTTTCTGTACTCCTTGGTCTCTTTAACAGTAGAACCAATCGGCATATCCAGAATCGGGAATAACATATGTGTGTCACAGTAGGTTAAAATTCCATCATTAACTGTTTTAGAAGTCTGCCCCGGAATAGCAAGAAAGCTTGCGTCATCAATGGTACTGCAAACCTCAAGTGCAGAAACGTAGTTACTGTCAGCTAAATCTTCAATACCATCTGCTCCGTCAGCAAGAGTAATTGTCTCCTCCTGTAACTTTGTCAGTGCTGTTTCAGCTTTAGCAACAATCCAGTTCTGTGTGGTAATATTACTATTGATAGTGTCCACAATAGTATCTTTTGTTACTTCTGTAATCGTTGCCACTCCCTCGTCAGAAGAACTCATAGTAACAATTACATCAAACACCTCATTGGTGTTCTCTACCCAGTCAGCACTTTTCTTAATCTGAACAGTAGGTGCAATCGCTCCCGGATATTTTGCTTCAATCTGTAATCCAGTGTTTAAAGTACCTGTGGCTTTTGCTTTCTTTGCTGTGTTAGAAGCAACACGAACAACATACACAGAACTTCCACCATTAGCAAAAAATCCATATACAGAGTACGGAAGGTCACTGCTCTTCATAAAAGGTGTTTCAAGACCATTTGCGAAATTCTGAATGAACTCTGTCCAAGATGATACTAAAACAGGCTCATTTACAGGACCACTCTTCATAGCACCAATCAGAATACCGATTGTGGAACTTGCTTGCTGAATAGGACTTGCACCAGTTGATACGTCTTGAATGTAAACGTCTGGTCTATTGAAATCCATAGTCTATTCCTCCTTACTTTCTTTATTGTCAACTGTCTTTTCAACAGTAGGCTTTTTAGCTGTCTTCCTTTCGACAACCTCTCTCACTGTCAGAAGTTCTTGTTCCGACAGATTTTTCAAATATCCGGTGTACTGTTTATCACTAATCTGTTTCTCTTTACCCGGAAACAGTCTTAATGTTTTTCCATCACCGAGAGTACAAACAATAGGTCTGTTAATACTCATATTTTTAATGATGTAGGACATTTTCTTCCTCCTTTACAAGTATCACCTGTTAATAGTAAACCTAAAGCAGTTACTCCGAACTTTCGGAAGAGTCTGCTTTCAACACTCTATCTGCAACCATGTGAACATTATAACCTACTTCGTCATCTAATTCTACCCATATCACATAAGAAATTACAGAATGGAATAATCTTTTTTGATTTTTAATCAAGTCCGAGGACTTCATACTCTCATTCAATAACACATTAGAAGACCTTTCAACACCTCCGTCATCAATCACTTTCAGATTGAACTGTCGGAAGTGTTTCATAAGCCATGTTCGTGTCATGGTATTTATATCTTCTTTATATCTCGACCAGAAATCAATCTGGTATATGAGATTAAAAGGTACTGCTGAATCCTGCATACTGAGTAAATTCTCTTTTTCATTCTTACCCATAATCACTGGGTTAGGGTTGTATCTCCTTGCGTCAAACCTATTAAAGATGTGAGTAATCGTCACACAAGGAATTTGCTCTTCCCTTAAATCTTCTTCTGGGTCTCTGACAAACACCATCTTATCTGTTACTGGTTCTATTGTACCCATAGTCGTAAGATACTTAACTGTATTCAGAATTTCTTCTTTCAGTCCTTTTTCAACTTCTTCAAACCAAACATTAGCCGACATTTCTCACACCTCCTTATGGCTCAACAATCTCTTTAAACAACTCTTCCCAACTCTTCTGTAGCAGGTCTTTTACTTCTTCAAAAGTTGGTCTTACTAATGGTCTTGGAGGTAACTTATCAGTACCATACTCAAGCCATATCATAAGCTCACTCATTTTCATTCCACCTTCATGTGACTTCCAAGGTGAAGCACCTACAAAGATTGTACTGCCAGTAGCACTTGACTTGATACGTCTTACTTCAAGTCCATTTGCTAACTGTCCAGTCTCAATCATAATAGTAGTGTCACCACCTTTAAGCTCAACTGTATGGTCTGCTAATGGTGTCCAACCTAAATCTTGGCTGTAGATATGTCCTTTCATCTTTTCAAGAACCATCTGACCATCTTCATAGAATTTTGCTTCAAAAGCAGGTTTCAACTTAACTGCAATATTGCGTAAGTGAATACCTGCTCTATTCCAATCTCCTGTCATTTGAAGTTTCAGTGACATTCAAACCACCTTCCTCTTCGTTGTCATCAGTGATAAAAATGGAAGTAACATCTGACCTGTACTCACACTCGAATACAATAGTCAAGAACACATCTTCCACAAAGGTCATAGGTTTTACATTCTTAATCTCATAGTAAGCACCATGAAACTCAATGTAACCTCTTTTAAGATACTCCCAGTCTTTCTCAGTTTGACAAGCAACACCTTTGTCTCTTAAAGACTTATAAGGCACTGTGAATTTTGGAAGGTCTTTAAATTCCGATTCTACAACCTCGTCACCTCTGGCTTTCATATTACTCTGGGTTTTTGCTACAAGTAAGACAGGCTTTTTATACCTTTTGACTTTTGACTCTCCATAAAAACCACCATTTGTATCTGGACTTAACAGATAAAGATTTACTCCATCACTCACACCATCTGTGAACATGATAGAGTAAACTTCATTCAATCCATCTACGAAAGCGTCTTGAATCTCTTTATCCATTAGCACCACCTCCGAAAGAATCAATATTGATTTCCTCTTCGGTCATTACAGGAGGGGTTTGAAATGTGACTTGCTTATATCCAAACAACTGATTTCTCTCAATAGAAAACACTGCCAAATAATACTCTTTTTCTGGTTGAAGTCCAGTGACTCTTTTGTGTGTATTTCTAAAATTCATAGTGGACATTACAAGTTTAGCACCTTCCAGAACTTTATCTTCTGCTTTTGTTCCCTCCTTGTAAATATCAATGATAGGACTCTCACTCACATACACCAGATATTTACCAAAGTGGTCATTATTAAAGGAAGACCAACTAAAGGCTACTGAATCAGTGGTAATCTCTCCTACTTTAACTCTCACAATAGGAACAGGACCATGTTCATAATTCCTTAGTGAGTAGTGGTTCTTTGAGCGAATTGTATCATAAGTGGTTACACCTTGAATACCTGTATTTAGGTCTACTGTTGCTCCTCCACCATTTTCTACCCAGTCTTCATACTCTTCTTGAGCGTTTTCTGCAAGTGCCATATAGTGTTGAAATCTCTGGTTACGTTTCAACTGGTTATTATTATCCGCTGTAAGGTCATATAAAGGTGCGGAAATAACTGCCAGTTTCAAGTACAGTTCTTTCTTTGACACTAAAATCACTGGATAATCAGAACCCGGTGGCAAGTCAGTAAGGTCTTCCATAGATGGATAGACCTTTGACATACCCAGTTTAAGGAACATGGTAAGTTCTTCATCAGTCATAGTCAAGAAAGCCGGGTCATTAACCTCAGCTTTTTCATTCTGTACATTCACTGCACTCCTTAAAAGAGTTATCAGTTCATTGACTGTAAAAATCATAACACTTACCACCTTTCATTTTCTTTTACAGTGGTGCTAAAATTCCTGCTTTATTAAGAACACTCTTAACAAACTCCGGCACATTATAGCACTGACCTTCTTTTAAATCATAGAGTTCACCACCAATGAAACATCTATGGTCTCTGTTGGCTCTTACTCTTACATTCTTATGAACCACAGTCTTGTCTTCAACTGCTTTGCTGTCAATCTCAACCTCTGGCTCTTTCTCCTCTTCTGGAACAGACACTTCAACGTCAGTTTCTACTTTAACCTCTTTGGTATTATCTCCAACTTCTGTATCAACTACAGGAGTCTCCTGTACTTCAACTTCTGGTGTAGTGTCCTTCTTTACTGCTTTCTTTACTGCCATGATATTTTCCTCCTTAAATGTTTAAAATAAATAAGGGAGGGAAGATAACAAGTGTCTTCCTTCCCTTTCTTTCTTAGGCTACAAGCTGAACTTCCATTTCTGCTGTCTTAGCACCAGAGGTGGCTACAACCGTAATTGTACCTGCCTTTGTGGTACTTGCAACAGTTAAAACACCTGCTGTGGTAATGGTTGCACCTGTATGTTCTGCTTTCAAAGTATAAGTCACACTGTTTGTCATTTCATCACCGAATTGTGATACTGCTTTAGCCACATAAGTAGCTGTTGCATTGGCACTTTCGGGAATCTTCACTTCACTTGGACCATCTTTAAAAACTACACCTGTGAACACATCACCAACTAATCCTTCAAGGATTCCTGCAAGTTTCTCTGGTGTCTCATGTGCATAGAAGACTGCCTGTTTAATAGCTTCAAACTTCTTACTCATATTCACACCTCCGGGAATGAATTAAGCTGTTTCGATAACAACACCATACTCGTTATTCAGAATACCAGTACCCCAGATAGCGTACCATGCAAGAGACTGTTTACGTCCAAAGTCTTCAACACCATTGTCACGAAGTTCAACAGGTAAAGACCATGCAATACCATAGTACTCGTCACCGAAAATAACAGCTTTATATACAGGAACTTGGTTTCCATCAGCATTTTTGATAAGGTCTGCGTCATAAGCCGGGTCAGTATTGGCACAAGCACCATTGCTCATAAGAGTTGTTTCAATGAAACGAGTGTCATCAATACGACCAATCTCACCGTTAAATAACTGCTCTGGTGCTCCATAGTTAGAAGCGTTAATCCATGCACTGTCATCACGAAGGTCACGACTCTGGTGAGGGTGAACGAAACAAATCCAGTAAGCACCTTCACGCTTTGGAGCGTTATTAGTAGCAAGGATTTCAATAGCGTCCTTGATTGTGGACACCTTCATCTTACTGTTAGCTGTCAGACCAGAACGCTCTGTAACAGCAGTAGTACCATCAGAAGCAAACACAATATTTGTACCAGACAGTGCTGTGTCACGAAGTTCACAGTCAAGCACCATAGCATAGTCACGACCCAGAAGAGTTGTAGTACTTGCCATAATGTCATCAAAACTGGACTCCATCAGAAGTCTACTGTTAGATACAGCGTTACCATGCTCGGTAACAGTAATCTGTTTCATGGAACTGCTGAGTGCCTGTGTAGTCATATCTACCATTTCAGTCAGCTTACCACCAAGTTTCAGATTGGCATAAGTCATCATGGAAATAGTAAGACCCGGTTCAACACCTAACTCAGTCTTTCTTGTTGCGAATTGTGCAAAACGCATAACAGGCAGTGCCTTAAACTCAATCTCTTTGGAATACACCATACGGATTGCGTCTGTAAGTTTTACACCGCCATTTTCACTTGTAGTAGCAGTAGTTACTGCTCCTGCCGCATGAGCCTTCATGCAGGCTTTTCTAATAAAACTTGCAAAAATGTTGTTTTTTGCCTTGTTCATCACACGATTACCTCCTTGATTTATTTTTAATGTGTGTGGTTGCAGTAAAGGTTCTCCTTTATCTCAATCCCTGTTTTCTACGGAACTCTTTGTATTCCGGTGAAGCAGGGTCTAAAGAAGCTAAGTACTCAAGAGAGTATTCATTGTCCTGCTGTGGAGAAGCCGGAGGATTTGTAGGATTCTTAGGAGTTCTCTTATCTTTCTTAGTAGTAACTCCCATCTGCTTTCTAATCTCTTCACTTCTTGCCAGTGCAGACTCAAGACTCTTATCAAGTTCCTCAACAGTGTCACCAAACACTAACTCTGGAACTAAAAGGTCTTCTTTGTGTTCTGCCAGAATTTGAGTCTTATGAGTTTTAACCTCATACTCTTTCTCAAGTTCTGCTCGGACTTCTTTCTCTACCTCTTCTCTGTTCACAGGCTTTTGACCTTCAAACTCTTTCACCTTAGTGTCAAGAGCTTCTTTCTCTTTTGTGAGTTTGTCAATCTCTGCTTTCAGAGTTTTGACTTCCTCACTGTCACCCTGTCCGGCAGTCTTCAACTTATCCTGTGCTTCTTTTAACTGCTTCTCTAAATCAGCTTTTGCCAGAAGGTCGGTGTTGTGCTGTTCTGTCAGTGTGTTGACCTGTGTTTGAAGTTTCTCAATCTTCTTGTACTGTTTGTCTTTCTCTTCTTTTCTTGCTTTCGCAATCAAATCCTCATAGTTGATAGTAGGCTTTGTTACTGTAGGGTCATTACCCTCACCACCTTCATCACCCGGTTTCTCTTCTGCAAATGCTTTAAGAGTCAGACCATTAAAAAGTTTTCTCACGATTGCTTCTGTACTCATAGGTCCTACAATAATACCACGTTTCTTAGTCATAAGTGTACCTCCATACTTTTTGATTTTCTTTATACTAACACATAATAATCTGCAAGTCCAGTAGTCTCACAGATTATTTTATGTGTTTTGCACTTCTATTGTACAGTTCCACCACCATTTTGTCCAGTAATTTCTGTACGAACTTGTTCAATAGGTGTTTGTCCATTAGTCATACCACTGTTAATTTGGGGTGCTTGACCTTGCATTTGATTCTGATACCACATCTGCTGTAACATAGGATTAAAGAGTTCTGGGTGTTCCTCTCTTTCCTTATCAATCTCTGCAAGTTTCTGGTTAATATCTTCTTTACCGATTCTTTCCATAGCACCATGTCTACACTCAAGACCCAATTTCATTTCTGACTCAAGTTTCTGTAACTCAAGAAGTTCGTCCTTCGGAAGAGTGTCTGGAAGAGTAACCTCATTGTACAGGAAGTCCTTCTTACTGATATTATCCGGCTTCTCAATCAGTCCTTCTAACAGTGCAATGTGAAGAATCATTTTATTCACTGTCTCAAGACTGGTCTTTGTACACTGTCTCTTTATCCTCGTTTTTTCAATCAATGGCAGGTTCATATACTGTAAAGCAACACCACTTGTGTTACTGATAGCATTAGCACCACCTAAAACTGTCTCTGGAACACCACCAATTTCACACATAGCTGTCTTTAAAGAATCTGTATAGTTAGAGCTTGCTCCTAAATCTCCCTGTAACTCAAGGTTTGCTACTTTAGCATCTTTTGGAAGACCTCCCCACACTTTATTAGCACCCTTCTCAAGATTACCAATCTTTGCTCCAAACACACAGGTAATAGGTGCTGAGTGATAGTCAATGATTTCAGAAATATCACTTCTCTTAGTGTTCAACTCCACATTCAGAGGAATAATATCTTCAAGGTCTCCCATACCATAAGTTCTTCCGGCAATCGGAAAGTTCTTAATCTGGACAAAAGGAATGATACCATAAGGGTTATCCATTTTGTCAATCTCTTCTTTATCTTCATACACAATGATTTTATCTCTTGTCCACAACTCTTTGTAAATCACAGTGGTAAGACTTGACCTTCTAAAGAGAATACCAGTATTCACTCTCTTCTCAATCGGGTACATGATAAGAATGGAATCCAGTTTATCCTTGTCATGTGGATTGAAAGTTGGGAAGACATACTGTGTAGGAAGTACTGTAAGTCTAATCTTTCCATCTGGATATTCCTCAAATGGGTCATCTAAATCTTCTGGTGATTCAAAGGACACTTTCATCCATGCTTCACCTGTGATACTCTTAGTCTGACCGATTTCAACACACAGCTCGTCTCTCTTATTAGAGTTCCACACTGCATTTAAGAAGTCATTAACTGTTTTCTCAACAATCTTCTCCGGCTTATTCTCAAGTTCGTCTGGGTCAATAACACCATCATGGTTCTGGTCTCTGACAGTAGTATCAATCTTAGTATCTCCAACTGTAACACCTTTATCATCAAGTGCCATAGGTGTCTTGATAGAGAATCCCTTACCAAACTCAAAGGACACAAACTTATTAACAAAAGGTCTACAGTAGTTAAATGTCACCTGTGGACTATCAAGGTCATCAATACCTTCCCAATGATAACCCTCATAGAAGTTCCATGCTTCTTTAATCTTTTCAAGTCTCAACACTTCAAGGTTTGTAAGGTCTCCTTCACTGACAAGACCACCAATGTTAAGACTCTCTTCTAATCCTGCATTATATCTGTGTTTAAAAGTGTTCATCATTTACCTCCTTCTTTTTCCTGTGAATCTGTTTCTGCTTCTCTGCTGTTTAGCATACTGTGTGAGTGGTTTGTTACCAAATAACTTGCTTCTGTCTTTTGTCTCAGTGTCATCTTTTACACCCGGCTCTCTTGCTCCCCACAATGCTAAAGCCCATGAGTCGGGGTAATCATCATGTGCCCCTCTTTCATCTGGATGGCTTACTACAAGATTACTACCACTGTAACCTTTCTGCAAGTCTGTCATCTGCTGAATGAATTTCTGGTGTTCCTTTGTCTTTTGTGTCTCTTTACTGTTAGGGTATTTCGCCCTACCAGTGTTTATCTCTTTATCCAGATTCTTATAAAGCTCTGACTTACTCTTAGTACTAAAGACAAACAACTCAACCTCATATTTTACATTGGCTCTAATTCTCTGCCCCAAACTTGATTCTCTGGTAGCGTCTACCACTAATTTAGCAATTCGGAAGTTTTTCAGATAGTCCATAATGATTGCATACTGTTCTTCATAGTCCTTTGCTATCTCTGGGTTAATCTCTAACCAGTCTTTAATGTATGAATTATAAGCTAAATACACTTCCTCTTCTTGTGTCTCTTCATTATATGCTGACTCCATTAAAACAGGATTCTCCCAGTCAACTTCTACTATAGTGATGACAGTACTATCTGCATCTTTGCTCTTCTTATCACTACCTCCACCAACATCAATACCTCCAACATGGTTTGCTTGGAGGTCTCTGTCTACTCGGTCAAGGAAACTATCACCACAGTTAGCTTCAAATTCATCAATGTCAATAAACATACCTCTTGAGATAATCCACTCAAGGTTGTATGACATACGGAACTCGTCACTGTTCTCTCCGAGACTTCTCTTCTCCCTTTCAACATACTTTGCATATCTTGGATTGTACTTCTGTACCACCTTATAATTGTACTCAAAGTGATTTCTAATCTTGATACGTTTTTCTTCATAATCCTTTTTGTTTCTCTGGATTGCTTCATAGAAATCACCCTTAAAGGTTGTTGCAGTACCAATCTTACAAATAGTAGCATTGTAAGCCGCACCCATAGGGTGAATAGACTTTCTGATTTTGTAGTTACTAATGTCCTGTGCTTCTTCACAGATAATGAACTTAAAGGACTCACCCTCAATGTTACTACCATCACTGGCAGAAATAGCAGTTACAAAAGAACCATTACTAAGTGCTACAGTCTGTCCATTGGAAGTAGTAAACTCAAGTCTAAAGTCTGGGTCTTCCAGAATAGCAAGACTTTCTTTACACTGTATTCTGGACTTCATTCTTCGGTAAGTAATTTGTGCCTGTCTCTGACTCGGAGCGAAAATTCCTACCCAGAAACCATCTTTAAACATTTGTAGTCTTGGGTCATCTGCGAACATTGGCATATTTGCCAACTGTGGTAGGATAATCATAAGACCACCAACTGTGATAGCAATAGTCTCAGTCTTACCACTCTGACGAGCAAAAAGAGCTGTAATTTCAGCTCCATCATTTTCTAGTACAGACCTTATGATACGTTTTGAAAACTGAGTCTGATACTTATACATTACCCTCCCAGAATATGCTTCACAAAAGTTATAGATTCTGTCCACCAACTCTGTAGTGCTTATTCTTCCTGCATGGACTGTCTCTACAAAAAACTCATAAAACCAATCCGTGAAAAATGCTAAAATAAGTCTCACATTAAATAGCACGATTTTTACAATCCTATTCACTTTCTCACCTCAATTTCTATATAAAAATAAAAGGGTAAAGACTTTTCAATCTTTACCCTAGTATAAATCATTCTGCTTTAATTGTCCATACAGATTATCTCTTATATCCTCTTGTGTATCTTGGTGTGGTGTTCTTTTTTCTGTACTCGCTCAACACTTTGTTGTCCTGCTTCTTACATATCTCAACTACTCTCCGGCACGTTTTAACATCAAACATACCAATGTGACACTCTTCTTGTGGGATATGTAACATGGCTGATAACCAGATATAGGCTTCTTTTCGTGTCATCAAACCAGATTTCCAAAGAGTATCAAAAGCGTCATGTGCTTTATGTTTCTCTCTTCTTAAAACACTGTCAGCAAGTCTTCCCAGTGGAATATCTGTTCCGGGATGACACCCTACATAAGAGTCACACTGAGGAAAATTACTACACACCCACATCTTTCCATAATTCTTATTATTGTGATACACAAAATGGGAATCTCTTAAAACTACATTCGCTCCACAATAAGGACACTTTTTAGCAAACCCATAAGCAGACTTACTTGGTTTATCTTTTCGACTCATTACATTCCTCCTGCTTGAACATGGTCTTTCCATGTACACTCTAAGGCTGACTTGTCTGGTCTCATTCTAAAGAAACGAGGGTGTCTCATTTTACCAGTGTCCTTAAACAGCTCATTTGCTTTAATCTCTACTACTTCACCTTCAAAGGTATATTTCTCCCAATCTTTGCTCTCAGTTATGTGCTTATTATTAGACTCTTCTTCTGGCATAATTTTCACTATCTCACCAGTCTTCTTGTTTCTCCATGAGAATGAGAAAGTGTTTCTCATACCATCATTGAAACCAGAACAGTCACCTACTTCAACTACTTGACACTCTTTACCTTCAAGTGTCATTGTCTCAATGTTAAATTTCTTACTCTTCGGAAGTTTCTCAATTTCCTCTGGGGTAATAATTACACCATATCTGATGTTACCCACCATTCTGTAGTAATGAAATCTTGTTACAGGTCTGAGACCTCTGTTTAAAAGACCTTTGGCAGAAGTCTGACTCATAATATCTACTCTCTGTCTTCTGTCTTCAATGTCTACCCAGTAACCCCATCTGTCATTTGGAAACTTACCTTCATATTCATCTGTAGGCTCAGTGAAGCCCATGATGACACACTCTCTTGTCAAAAACTTCTTGACTTTGGAGTATTCCCAACCTCTTTTATGGTGGTATCTACCTTCTTTAGACTTTAAAATAACTCCCTCTCCACCAGTGGCTACAATTAGCTCATAGTAACCTCTAGGTGTCATGTACCCCGGCTCTTCATGTAAGCACTTGTACAGATTAGGGTACACCTCTTTTTCGTCTTCAAGTGTATCAAAGAATGGGTCTTCATCAAAATCCGTAATTCTATTCATTAACATATCATGAGCATATAATTTATCACCTGTCACTGGGTCAGTGATGTACTCTCCACAAACATAGAATGGTACAAACTCTATATACTTACTACCAGTCTCTTCTACTGCTTGCTTTAAATACCGCTTTCTCTTTATCAAGGACATTTTTCTAAGGTCAATACCTTTATACTTGATAATATCAAAAGCATGGAGAGAGATAAATCCTTTCTCAAGCTGTCTGTCTACAGCTTTATCCCACAGACAATTCAATGTACTTGATACTTCTTTGAATGGCTGATTGTTAATGAACATTTCTCCATCAAGAACAGTGCCATCAAGCTCTGGAACATCAATATCCCGAATGTGTGGAACACTGTCTGTATTCTCAGTATAAAACCCACTCTTCTTACTCACTCTTCGACTAAACACTCTTGAATAGCCCATATCTGGTCCATCTGCTGTTGGCTGACTAAAATACTGATTGATACCTCTAGTTCCGTCAAACTTCTCTTCGATAATGTTTGTCTCTTTAGCAAACTGTTCATCCTGTTCTTCCTCGGTCTCTAATTCTTTGGCAGTCATGGGTTCATAACCTTTAACACCTGCAAACTGATATACTTCTGGACAATTCCACTCTTCTTGAGGAAACATTTCTTCAAGCTCAGTTCCATCACCAAAGTAAAGTCTATTGTCAGACTCTCTGTGTAATGTACTAAAGTCTTTCTTCATCAATTCTACCTCACTTTCTTTTTCTATATCTCTATTATATCACATAACACAGATACTATAAAATCACTCCTGTATATCATCCGGTGTCTCTTCAATGTTACTGTCTCTGAGTTCCTTGAGTTTATAGGCTCTCAACTCTTTCTTCATTTCCTCATGCTCTTTGATAACCTGTATCAATTTAGCAAACACTCTTCTCTTCTGTTGGTCTCCTGTTGAAGCAATACACTGAATACAGTAATTCTCCAACTGTTCAGAAGTAAGTGAAGCAGGTGGAGTAGGTTCATTCTCCTGTTCTACAGGCAGGTCAACCTCTTTTAAAATATCACTCTGTTTTCTACCACCTTTAAATGTTACATCAATTACTTCATGCTTTCCCGGGATGTGTGGCATACTACTTTTCCTCCTTCACAATAATAAGCTCATTTAACAGTTCTTTAAGGTTTCCTTTTGTGTTCATATCTTGTATAGACACAAGTTTGTTTCCCGGTAATAAAGACGCTCTGAGGTCTTCTACCTTGTCATCATTGATAATAACATGGCTGTAAATAACAGGGTCACATATACCGGGGTCTGGATTGTACACACCAATAGGATTGAACTGGGAACTAAACATTAGTCTCTGGTTTTCCTGCTTAGTACAATCAATCATTTTTGCTACTGCCAGACTGGACATAAACATCATAAGGTCATACCCTTTGTGTGGCAGAACTTGACTCAAATTCAGTGACACATAGTTTCTTTGTCCTAAATGGTCTACTTCATGTTCTACTACTAAATTAGAGTACGCAGTTCTCACCGCAGTCACAAAGCACACAGGCACATAGTCTTCCTTATATGCTTCTTCTCTGGTGTCAAAGTACTTTAAAGACTCAAGTACTTTATCCAGTTTTACATTTTTCTGCACCCGAATATTCTGTTTGAGCAGGTCTTTCTTTAAACACGCTATCACAATACATTCCTCCTTTATATAAAAAATAGGGAACAGATTTCTCTGTTCCCTAATCTTAACACATCTGACCTAAAGGTTCAACTTACTCAGCTTCGTACTCTTCTCCGCAATTTTCACAGATGAACTTTTTGGATTTCTTCTCATACTTGAGCTTACGTCCACAGCAGTAGTTCTCTTCATCAATCTCATAAGGGTCTCCTGCTTCATGCTCTTCACCATCATCATCAATGAAGCGTTTCTTAACCTCACAGTACATAGCAACAAGGTCTTCAAACTGGTAATCATCACCCAGAGCTTCAAGTTCTTCCTCAGAAGCATAGGTCTCAAGGAATGTCTGAATGTCCTCTTCTGTGATAGTGTCATTCTCAACACCTTCGATAATGTCAGCCATCATAGACTTGACTGCTTCGGCTCTCTCTTCACTCATGCCATCTGGATTGTTTACACCCTCTGGGTCATACTCTGGGAAGTAAGACTCTTCATTAAACTCTTCGCCATCTTCATCTTCGGCAGTCTCCTCTTCTGCTTCTGCTGTTGTTTCCTCAACATCAGCTTCTTCCTCAGAATCGTCTTCATCATCATCTTCAAGCTGAACAATGCCATCTGCGATTGCTTTCGCTAAAACTTTGACAACATCAGACTTCTTGCCCTTTGCTTCAATGTCAAACTCTGCAAGGTACTCAATGATTTCCTTTGCAGACATATCTTCGGTAGCTTCTGTAGCCATCTGAATGTACTGCTCGTCTACTTCCTCTTCCTCTGGCTCTTCGGTCTTTGCAGACTTTTTCAGACCACCCTTCTTCTTGTTGATAGAAACAACTTTGCCATCATCTTTTGCAGGTGCTTCATCTGTCTCTTCCGGCTCTGCTTCATTCTCAACTGTAGCAGAAACAGTTACCTGTAACATTCTCTCAACAATCTCGTCTCTTGTACCCTTGCAGGAAACACCAACACTTGCACCCAGTTTCTTGAGTTCATTAAACTTCATGCTCATAAGCTGTTCTCTTGAGAACTTACCTTCAACTGTTGCTTCTGTCTCTTCCGGCTCATTCATAGCAGGCTGTTCTTTCTGTACTGCCTGTCTGCGTGTTGCAGACTTGGTTTCCACTGCATTTCTCTTCTCTACTCCACCTGCAAGTTCGTCTCTCAGAATAGTAGCACCTTCAATAATTGCATTAAGTCCTTCGATAATTCTCTCGTTTTTCATGTGATTTTTACCTCCATAAATTCTTTAATATGTTTTATTTTTGAGCTTTTGTTTGCTCTGTGAACACAGTATAGCACTGGTGTTAGTGAGTGTCAAACACCTTTGGTTTAAGGTCTCCAACACGTTTCTTTAAATACGTTACTTTCTCCTCAATCTTTAACATTTCAGAGAACAGTCCTTTCACTGCTTCACTCTTTTCATCAAAAGGAATAGTGTCAGAACCTAAAACTGCTTCGTGTCTTGCTTGTAATTCTTCATAAGTACCTGTCAGTGTTAAAATAAGGTTATTCAGAACACCGACATTTTCATTAGAGACTTCTTTGATAAAGTCCTCCATAGGACTATCAATAAGAACTCCCAAACTGCTTTTTGACTTCAATGGTATTCACCTCCTCAATCTTGTAATTTCAGATTCAAGTGTATCATTGTCAGCACAAAAACACAACTCACCAAAATCTTGACTGGAAGATAGACCTCACAGAAGAATTGATAATACACTACACACACAAGACCTGCAATCATGCAGAAAAATGTAGCAAGCATAGTAATCTTCCGTATAGTGTTCAACAGGTTCACCCAGAAGGGTATGAACTTATCAACAACAAACAGTTCTATTCTCCTAAAGAAGTACTTCATACTGCAATCACCTCCTTCATAGATAATAACCCCATATCTACTGCTCGGTTTGTGTATCTCTCTAAAAGAGAATAAAATTGAGGGTCGTGCATAACACCCTTTCTCCGAACATAGTTAGGATTTGTATATTGGAGGTGATGACACACCTCATGTATTGTATGATAAAGCACCGTTGAATAAGAAAACATAACCTTCATCTTTTTATATTTATAAGGATAAATTCTCACCTCTGCAACTTTACCCTCATACTCTGGAAAATATCTGCCATAGAATGATTTACTGTATGGTCTAATCACAACATTAAATTCTTCCACTGGCAGTCTCAGCTTTTGCAGGTCAGAGACTAACCTGTGCTGTAACTCTTCCTCACTAAGCATATTAAACAACCTCCTAACTCTGTAAGAAAGAGTATAACACAGGTTACTCTCACTGTCCACTTTATGCAACTAACAACATTCCTCCGGCAATTCTCTCAAGCTCAATTCTTCTCTCAAGAGTGAAATCCTGTGCAACTTGAGTAATAGAATTGATAAGACCCCATCTGTTTTTGTTGTAAGTACCATCCTGCATAAGCTGAATAACTTTACCAGTACTTTCATCAGACATATTTGTGGAGTTCTTAATACTCTCAATAAGCTCCTTTAAGGAATCTTCATCTTTAAAAGCGTCCTCAAGTGAAACTGTGGCTGTGTTCTTAATACTTTCTACCACCTTTGCAACAATAGGCTCTACTAAATCAAGAGCTTCCTGCAAATTACTCTGGAACGCTTCTGTTGTGATACCTCTGTGTACTTGGTGGAATAACACTCCAAACTTCTTCGGCACAATCAATCCATTGGTACACACTTTCTTCCAGATAAAGAAGTTCACTGTCAAGTTACTTCTACCCACATCACTTGAGTCAATGGAAAAACCCGGATAAAGGTCTTCATTATCAACAGGAAGTCTTGTAGGAGAAACCAGTCTCATATGCAATCTCTCTTCATTTAAGAAGAATCCCTTAATACTGTAGTCATCTACAGGAAATGAGTCCTGCATACTCTGTAAAATGGTAGGTGTATCACATACTGAATATCTTGGTGTGAGGACACCTCTAATCTTTCCGTCATACTCACGAATAAACAAGTCTTTGTTAAAATCACTCAACCATGAGTTCATGTTATCCTGTGCAAGTTCAATTCTGCCGGAACTGATACACTTCTTCATATACTCATGTGGAACACCTACTTTATTACATAACTGACCCATAGCGTGTCTGGAAATGCTAGGTCTTCTCACTTCACCACTTTCAGTAGTGTATGTGATACCTGCAAGCTCATTTAATCTCAGTCTTTCATCAGTGACATTCCTCACTGTAAAATCTTCACATAAACTCTGAATGTTATGTGATTTGTCCAGTATCATTTTAAATGATACTTTACCCATATCAAGTAACTCTCTTGTATCTGGCTCTTCTGTCGGAGTAACAACCTGTGGTGTAATAATCTCCTTTGGTCTTTTCATCAGCTTCATGTTATATCTCCTTTCTATAACTGCTTCATTCACTCAGCTTGTACACTCATTATAGGATAAAAAAAGAAAGAGGTCAAAACACCACTGTGTCTCAACCTCTTCACTATTATACATCTTCTTCTAATAATACCCTCTTAAAGAGCTTCATTACTTTACCCGGCATTGCATGAGTTCTCACATACTTCTTTGCTTCTTCCGGTTCATCAAATGGCACCCAGTTAGAAAGATAGTTACCAAGTGCTTCATTATAACGTGGAACACCACATACATAATCTCTCATAAAGACTTTACTCTCAGCACCTTCTAAGTCAAGGTCTCTAATAGGACTGTCCTTTCTCTGTCTCAACTCATTCATAAGCTGTTCCGTAGAAATACTAGACACTTGGAAATTGATACTCTCAACTCTCTCAAATCTATGTGTCTGACCTGTCTGGTTATCCCATCTTTCAGAAATAGTACCTTTATCAGTCTCAGTACTGTTCCACTCTTCTACAGGTCTCACAAATACTCCGTATTCTGGGTGACACACATTAAAGTAGTAGCATACCCAAATGTCTCTCACTGCGTCTTTTGCGATATTCTGTACAAAATAGTACTCACCCTTAAAGTGTCTGTACAACCCCGGCTTTACTGTAATAGATTCATTCATTTAGTAGTCCTCCTTACTTTCATAAGCAAATACAGTTCCATCAACTGTGTCATAAACAGGTAACTTATTAACCCAATTTTCAGTAACACTATCACTATAGAAATAACACACATACTCTGGTAAATCTGTGCCATGTACAATGACCTTATACACATTTGCTAAAGTCTCTGGCTCAACTACTCTATCGTCCATCATTCCATTGTATGCTACTGAAAATTGAGGACACCCATTATTATTCTCATAGATGACTTCTTCAACACTGCTAGGAAATTTACCACTATGTAGTCTGTTTAAGATTACTTGACACACATACTGTTGACTCAGCTCATGACCTTTATAATCACCTGCTTCTGCTTCAACACATTGAGCAATCAAATAAACCTCTGCTTCTGTAAAATAGTAATCAGCTATTTCTACTTCCTTCAACTCGTCATTTTCTTTTAACAACTTTCCATAGTCAATCTGTAATTCTTCATAACTCTCTTGCCATGAATTGACTATTTTCTCATTATCACTTCTCTGCTTGTCTATTAAAGCTGTCTGCTCGTCATTCACCTCCAACAAGTCCATATAATCATCATTGGTCTTTATAAGGAAGACAAGAAATAGCACAAGCAATACAAGGATAATTCCTTGATAAACACGTTCCTTCACTTTTATAAACCTCCTAACTAAAAATAGCTTGCATGATTTCTCACACAAGCTATTCTATCATTTATTTTCGTGTTGGTAAAGTTTCCACAATGGAGTCAATAACCTTTCTCACATCACTCGCACCTGTACCAATAGAACTGTATACATTGATAACATCAATCACTCTTTCAGAAAAACCAGTGATAAGGTTCTTTCTGTAGTCATCAGTATTAGCAATAGCAAAGTTATTACCTAAAAGGTTATCAATGTAAAGTTTCTTAATGACCTTGTTTTTAAAGAGTTTATTCAACTCAGCGTCAGTATCATAACTTCTACCACCCCAATTATAACCCCTTCTTAAAACAAAGGTCTTTCCACTTGAACTGTAGCAATCATTATCAGAAAGTACAATCAGATTATCATACTTAGTGTCCTGCTGATTAAGAGTGTAAAGTGCTACATCAAGAGAAGTTCCACCTCCAACATTATGTCTCTGAATCTCTTTCATAATGTCCATAACTGTAGATTTTCTGGAAATGTTAGTTACCTGTTCACACTCAGTAGCAAATACATACACATCTGCAATACCTTTCTTAAAGCAGATAGCACCTAACATACAAGCTACAATGTCAGCAGTCACATCAGAAGCACCAGAAACAGGGTGTCTCATACTTCCACTTCTATCAATGAGGATAGCACTATAGCCATCAATGTTCTGTAAGTTATCAATAGACAGGTCAAGTGCTTCTACTAAAGCGTCCATGACTCTTCTCTTTCCGGCAGAATTACTCAGATTGGAAACTTCCATATACGCACTGTAGAATCTGAATGGTAACAGTCTGGACTTCTCAACCTCTTTCTTATTAGTAAGTTTAGCCACAATGCTGTCTACAGCTTCTTTATCACTAAACATACCTGCTCTGTCAAGTGCTACAAGGTTTTTCACAATAGCCATTACAGAAGAGGTGTCAATGGACTTCTTAACATCAGCCTTAGTAGACTTGCTGTTGCTGTTTTTGGACTTAGCAAGCTCACTCTGTACCTGCTTCACTTCTTCACTGCCACCAAACTCTACATTACCTTCAATGACTCTCTTAAAGAAGTCTTCACTGACTCTGGAATTAGCCGGATTAGGTCTCAACAGCTTCACACAATCTGCCATAGAAACTTCTCTGTTCTCTCCAAGTGCTTTAGATAATTGATACTCATTAAAGGACTCCAACTTGTGCTGTAAAGCCTTTCTCAACTGCATTGGAAGTGGCTGATTTCTGTGGTTAGTTTTATTCTTACCACGACCTTTTGTAGTCACTTCAAAACCAAACACATTCATCTGCATTGCCATAATGTCAGTAATGTCTTTACCTCTTCTCACAATATAGTCACTGTAAGTCTGTAACTTATTCTTACCAGTCACTTCATCAAGAAAGTCCTCACCCTTAAATCTTGGGTCATTAAAACAAGCTGTGAGTACTGCCAGAGGGTACTGAATCATATTGTATTCTCTGCCAATTCTGGCTACCTTGAGTGCATACTCAACGTCCTCGTCTGGGATTTCTGCAATCAATCTCTGGATTTCTTTAAAATCACTCTCAGCAGTCTTTCCCTTCTCATAGAAAGTCTTCTCACCAAAGAAGCTACCTAACACTTTGCTAAACAGTGTTTCAAGAGTGTTCAGCTTATGTACCACACTTCCCTCATGGTTCACTGTCTTTCTGGTGTCAGCTTTCATGTTTACACTACCACGTTTGTTGTTCATTGTTGCCATAATAAATTCCTCCATTCTTTCATGTGTTTATATAATAAAAGACCTCACAATCGGGGAATTGTGAAGTCCTTTAATCTTAACTCAAAGTAGCAAGAAGAAAACCATTATTGTGTGAAATCTTTGTGCTTCATTAGCAGTGAAGTGCCTTACCATTAGGCTATCTGTCAAATTTTTGGCTGACGGAGTAGGAGTCGAACCTACAAAATGATGTAAACAATAACTACACAATCCTGCTACAATTATTTCTTCGTTAAAATTAGGAGTAAAGCCATTTAGCTGAGTTTCATATAATGAAAGTTTTCAAGACTTTTGCGTATGCCAATTTCGCCAAATTGCTTTTACACAGCAATTATCGGATTTGAACCGATATATTATGATGTAAGCTAAATGTACACAACCCAATTATTATTCTCTCATAAAGTGGAGTAAAACGATAAAGTCTGTTTGTTATCACAATAGGATTTGAACCTATATTAACTCCGTTGAAGGGAATTGTCTTAACCATTTGACTATATGATGTAAACTTTATCTGCACAACCACTTAATTTACTTTTCATCAATAAGGAAGAAAAACGTGAAAGACTTCTTTTTCATATTGTTGGAATTGAACCAACTACACTTATTTCCCAAAAATAATGCTCTACCGATTGAGCTAAACATGATGTAATCTTTTACTACACATTCCTTATTTGTTTTAACACTGCTTTCAGCGTGTCTACACTATAACACACATTTTGAAAGCTGTCAAACTGCCCTTACTGGATTTGAACCAGTGAAATGCAGGAGTCAAAGTCCTGTGCCTTACCACTTGGCGAAAGGGCATTAAAGCTGACATTTTCTCACGCATTTACCTTCCACCAGTGACACTTCTTAGTTATCACCAATGGTACAGTCGAGTGGAGGGGCTGTCAGCTCACCTACTTTGGCTTATCTCTAACACATGAAAGTGAGAGTGTTTTCTCCGGCACATTACCTCCGAAGAGTCGGAATGACACGACTTGAACGTGCGACAAATAGATTAAAAGTCTACTGCTCTACCAACTGAGCTACATTCCGTTAAGTCACTGTGGTAGGAGAGTCCGTCTATTATCCTCTCTGTTCACACTTCATTGGATAGACTAAAGTGATTTCAGCTACTACCTCCTTGTCTGCTACTCATACATATCCGTCTCGTCTATCAAGACCTTTCGCTTTGGCAATCAACAAGTTCGTGACTATCAGCATTTTTATGTAAGTCCTCCACTTCTGGAATACCTTACTTAGTCGGCTGACAAGACTAAACTGACTCAGCAGGACTCGAACCTGCGACTTTCTGATTAACAGTCAGACGTTCTACCAACTGAACTATGAGTCATCATGCACACTCATGTAGTTTCCGTTTTCCTATTGCTAGCATTGGTCTCTGCACAACTGAGTGTGTGATATAGGAATTTCCTAGGATTCCTATAACTGAGTAGGGAGGTATCGAACCTTCTTTACAACACTGTTGCAACACAGGTGTTTTCTTCCACAACAAAGCTACTCATTAAAGGTAAGTGTCTGTAGGCTTTCCACCTACTTGCAGGTTTGGTAGTTATCGTCTAACTCACAAGACCTCTTTTACCCAGTGACTTTTCTGGCAACCTTACGGATTTGTTTCCACTGACTATTGCTACACAGTCTTAACCACATGGGAATATGGGCTGTATAACTCATTTCACTTACCAATAGTGGTAAAGGGTACTATCACCTCGCCCTGTTATTATCGGGTGAATTTAGTAGGTACACGCATTACTGCATATTGTGTATGACCTCTCTTACCACTAAACGGAGTGTACAGGACTCGAACCTGTGCTACGCATATAGCGTACTAAAAGATTAGCAATCTCTCCTCTTCACCAACTTGAGTAACACTCCATTACAGACAGTGTGATTTTAACACCCCTGCTCACTTACTTACACCAAAGGGCTTTGGCTGTAAACTGTCTGCGTCTCTTGAAGACATTTCAGAGTATATCACAGCTTAAAACTGCTGTCAAATCACTCCAAAAGCTGATTATCGTCTAACACCTGTAAGATTGCATTGTTCATCTTTCTCCACACCTTCATGTAAAAGATAGCAACCTTCTCTTCTGTGTCATCATCTAAATCAAGTCCGGCTTCATTTGCAAAAGCATGGAACATTTCATGTGCCACAATCTCACAAGTCCTAACATCACGTTCTGTCTCACTACACCCATTTTCTTTAGAGTGTAAACAGTACAGCTCTTTGTCATACATTCGGCACTCACCCATGTTACCTTCGGAAAGTCTCTTTAACTCTTTTCTCTTTCCAACTTGAACATCATAGTCAGTACCTAACACATTTACAGTAGTGTGTTTCATAACCTCACACCTCCAAGGAACATAAAGTAGAACAATCCTGCAATCATCACTGTCAACACAATGAAGAGTGCTAAGTAGAACCATTTCAGCTTGTAATCCACAATCACGTTTGGTAACTGTGATTTCTTACTGTCATTTGCCATCATGTACACTAAACAGGCAAACCAACAGAGCATTAAAAACACTAAAATGACGGTTAAAATAAATCTCATGTACCTTCTTCCTCACTTTCTAAAATTCTTCGTCTTTCTCTGACTGGCTCTATTATATCATACTCACTAAATCAGTCAAACGTCCTTCTCGGCTCTTCCTGCATTACGTCTTTAACAATAAACTATTTAATTATTTATATATTATATATTATATTAAAGACTTATTGTTAATGATGTAATGCCAGTTCCACTCATTCTTCGGACCATTCTTTAACACTGCTATATTCAGTGTTTTAACACACATTTACCTCACATATACAGTGCTTTATGGACCACTTACCACACTCACAAATTTACCTCACAGAATTTTAACACCTCACTTTCTCACCTTTCTCTCACAACACCTCACATATACAGGGGTATGGGGTTATTTTATACACATACCTTACCAAAATCTCGCCCAGTTCTAAGGTACTAGGTGCAGTCTCGGCAGTCCACAGACCATTTAAGGGTGGGGTGGACATATAAATTTTGGAAAATCAGTGTGTTTTCTCATAAAATCTTCACCAAATATCAAACCAAAGTGTTTTCTTCAATAATTTCTTGTGTTATGAATGAAAACACAAAAATTTTTATTCAAAAAGAATTTATATTTATACATTGTGTGTATAGTATTGTATATCACTTGTGTTATGTGTTGTATATACTATATGTAGTGTGTATCATGTGTATATAGTGTATGTATATACTATATGTAGTGTATGGGTGTACAATAAAATAAATGAATAATTATTACTTATTTATAGTGATTATACATATAATATACATAGAACTATTAAAAGACCACATATAATATATTCAAATATATCACCAATTTTTATGCGGATATAGAGATATACTACCTACCATATATTTCTTTATATATGTCTTTATTATAGCCTTCCACCCTCACCTCTTTTCACATCACAAATTTTTCTCACAGGATATTTTCATTTCAGTGACTTTCCAGAACCTCACTCACCTCTTTTAGTGTTTTTATATAACCTCACAAAAATCACTAAACGCTCTTTCGGGCTTTTCTCACTTACAACACACCAACACCTTTTAATCACCTTCTGGCACACCTCACTACACACTGGCACATAACCAAAAAAGAAGAGGAGCATATCTCAGCTCCTCTCCTATCATGTACAAACTCTTAATACTCTATGTGCCTTTCCTCACATTCATCACTTGCGTCCTGCAACTTCTCAATCACATCTGTGAACATTCCAATCGGGAAGTGAATTGACTTACCTTTTAAATATCCAGTGTAGGCTTCTGACTCTCTGTACATAGTCATAAAGCAACAAGCAGGTGCTTCATCATCATCCCACCGCTTTACACTGACTTCAATGTAATCTTTCACAACCTTTGTTGGGTCTTTAAAAGAAGGATATTCACGCACCAGAAATCTCACTGGTGGAAACATAGGATTGTAACCGTCTGGTGGGAGTTTATTAGGTTTCTTCTCCCTCTTCTTAGGTTCTTCTGGTGTCTGCTGTACTTCTACAGACTTCTTTAGTTCCTTCCTCTTGATTGGTTTCAGTTTCATGCTAAAACACACTCCTTTCTTCACATTCACACTTATTGTTAGTTAGAGCTTAAACCACTCTATAGAACACTGGACACTTGTGTGTCCAATGCTCAAACAATGGTTTAATGTTTAGATACCAAGTAAACTGTTCAAGGTGCTACTCACTATCATCTTTCTAGCGAGTTCTTTTGTTGTCATACCTGCCTTATGGGCTTCTTCGTCAACAATCTTCTTGATACTGTCCTTTCCAGAATCATTGATATGTAACACAGTATTGACACTTCTCAAAGCGTCCTGCACTTCATCAGCCACATACAACCACTGAATCTGTGCATAAGGACTACTGTTAGCCAGTTTAAATGCAAAGGAATTAGCACTGCATTTGTCACCAAGTAAGTTCTTAGCTTCGATAATAGCTTTTCTTGCTTCAACCAGCTTCTTCAACGCTTCTGCCGGAATAACACTGTCTGGAATTTCCTCACAAGTCAGTGGAGGATTGTCATAATCGAACTTCTCCTCCTCACTGGTTAAATCAGTCGGGGAAATTCCTAACATTCTTTTCAGTTCCTCTGGCATTTCATCAAACATTCTTGACATAATAACACTCTCCTTTTCTTTTCACTCTTATGTGTGTTTAGTTACTGAGCCTGTAATGGACTCACTCTCACCGACAAGCGAAACACTTGTCGGCAAGGTCAGCTCACTACCTAAGTGTGTTTTGGGAGTGTGTTATTTATTAGTAAGGAGTCTTATGTGTTGCCACACAAGTTCCTGTACTATCATAGACATTAGTGATAAGTTCATCACCTTCTCTGTAGCTTCTTATCTTAAAAGCTGTCTCAATCTCACCTGCATTTCTCTGAGTGATTTCAACAGTCATGCTACCATCATGTCTTGCAGGTCCACCTGCAAGTGAAGTTCTTCTCCCTTCAACATCAGCACTTAAATAAAATGGTCTTACTGCCATAGCTTTTGTCTCCTTTCACTAAACACTGCTCACATTCTGTGTGAAGAGTACCTTTAGTACTCATTACTGCACACCACTCTATATAGTGATGTACAGTGTATCAATACTAAAGTATTGCCTGTAAGTATTGGTCATACAACTGAATACCAATCTCATTATGAATATCAAAGTCCTCACGCATGAGTCTTCTTATACACATTGAGATTGTTTTCAGTGTGTTCCATTTCATGTCCTGTATCATTTCTAATGTCTGGACATATGTTTCCGGGGTCATTTCAAGTCTTCTACGTTTAGTGTCCTGCTCGTCTCTGTCTAACTGGCAGTACTCTTTCACCCTGTAATCAAGTCTGGCATTGAGATATGTCTCCTTGTCTACATAGGCTATAGCATACACACTAAATCCATTGGACTTATACTGTGCAAGCTCTAAAAGTCTGTAAGCCTTTCTTCTCAGAATTTCATCAGCATCTTTCTCCGGCAGGTAGAATAATGTCTCTTCTCTGCCCTCATTGTCTACTAAACGATAAATCATGTAATTTCCTTTCATAGTTACACACTCCTTTACACTTTTTACTTCACACACTTATTAGAGAACTTTTCAGCACTCATTCTTACACACCACCCCTTTCGGGGTGATATGCAAGGTCAGTGTTGAAACACTGAATGTTATTCCACAGCGTCAGTCAATCTGTACAGTTCAAATTCCATGTTGCTTGTGTAGCGGAATCCATCTTCTGTGATAGTCATATCCTTCGGCTGAATGATGTATGGCATATCAGTGTAGCTTGAGATTCCTACAGCGAGTTTGTCCTCGTCTGACAGGTAGATACAAGACACTAAATCCAAGTCATTCGGGAAGTTCTTAGGCTTTTTAACAGTCTCAATAGTTCCCACATAGTCGAACTGTCTCAGAAGTCTCTCAGTCCAGTAGATTGCGAAGTAGATTTCCTCTTCGTTCTCAAGGGCTTTTCTGAGGTCTGCAAAGGTCTTAATGTCCTGTGCTTTAGTGAGTGTACCAATCTCAGTAGTGATAGTTTCTTCAAACATACCTGCTAAATCGAAGTTAGTACCTTTCTGCTCTGACTTCTGCACCGCTGACTTCTTTTCGGACTTTTTGGCTACAGGCTTCTTAGCCGGAGCTTTTTTCTCTTCCTTCGGAGCTGTCTCTTCTGTCTTAGGCTCTTCCTTCTTAGAAGACTTTTTGAGGGTCTTTTTAGTAGAATTTGCCGGAGCAGGTTTGGACTCTTCCTCTGGTAACAGAGCTTCTACCTCTTTCACTAAAGGTCTGAGGTCTGACAGCTTTACACTGTCATGGTCTTTCTTCCAAGCGTTTGCAGTATAAGTGATTCTTTCCTGCAAGTTCTTGTCAGTCACCCCATTGAAATGCTCGTCTAAAAACTGTACCATCTGTTCCTTGTTCATTTTTGCTGTTGTCATAATAACACTCTCCTTTTCTTATTTTAATGTAATGTGTTTTGGATAAGCCTATCCACTCACTACACTTTTCAGTGTAGAGAGCCATCTTAGTTGAGAATGAGGAAGTAATCTTCCACAGGGTACTCATGGCACACATATTCTTTTTCCGGCTTTAAAAGCTCAAGTTCCTCGTCAGTGTAGTCTTTTATCACATGGAACTTATCACCTCTGTGGTTCTTGCATACTCTCATATCACCTTTGAATACGCTTTCCTGTGTCATAGTCTTCTTATTCATTACCACTACTGTCATTTCTCCCATGTTATGCTCCTCCTTAAAATATAGTGAGTGCATAGGCTTATGCAAGTGCCGGACACTAAATAAGCTGTCTGGCACTCACACCTACAATAAGAGTGTGAGTTTGTGTTTTCACTTTCTCTACCAGTATACTCTCGACAACTTTTGAGGTCGCATAATGTGTAACTATCTCCGGCTGTCTCAAGTACTTAATAAAGCACTTATTCAATTATCAAGGTACAATGCTATGACTTTGCTCCGTTTCTGTCACTCGGCAACTTGTCACGTTATCTGGTTACTCACTCAAGCGTTTCTGTCACTCGCTATTGAGCTTGTCTATACTTTATCACATGTAAAGTCACTTGTCAATACTTTTTTATGACTTTTCATAAATTTCTTTTTGACACTGTATTTTGCGTTTCTAGGGGCTTTTTGTGTCTAGGGTACAAATTATTGCATAAAGGCATAAAATCGCTCTGAGGGGCATTTAAAGCGTTTCTAGGCTATTCTAGGGGCTTGCGTTGTCTCTTATCTGAGGTGTACAAGGCTTTTCTAGGGTTTTCAGTGTATCATGTAATATTGCACAAAAGGCTTGATTTTAGGGGCTTTTTGGCGTGTTTTCGGACGTTCTGGAAGGTGCTTTTTGAGGGAATCAGAACAGCTCTGAAAAAAGATTATGCAAGTTGCACAAAGAATTTATGACTTTATGACTTTTGCACAACATAACATTCCTTTTGTTGTGCATATTGCTATTTTATGATTTTATGACTATTTTCTATCACAAAACACTTGACAAGTGATTAAAAGTGTGATATTTAAAAGGACTTTCCAGTGTTGTATACACTTCCTTTATAGACAATAAAAAGAACACTCCCACATTACTAAGAGTGTTCTTTATCACGTTCATTGGCTTATCCTTACACATTACATGAGTGTTATTTCTTTCCGAGTTTCTTAATCTTCTTGAGCTTCACACCACTACTCACTGGCTTTTGTGTTTGTGGTGTTTCCACTACTTCTTCCTCTTCCTGCACACTTACTGGTTTTGGGAGTTTCTTGTGTCTTTTCATTCCTTTATTAAAAGGCTTATCTTCTTTAATTGCCCGGTATGCAGAATCTTCTGCTTCTTCAATCAAGGCACTAAAGTAATCACCATACTCATTAAACACTTCATCCTCAAGTGCTTTCTGTATAGGTGACACTCTAGGACACCTTCCCTCTGCTTTCTTATTTCTCTGTTCTGGTGTGAGTGGTGTTCTTCCTAAGTAGTGTGTTTCATAGTAATCCTCACTTGTTACTCTACACACATAATGGAAATAGTGTTTCCTTGTCTTGTGGTGTTTAATCATTCTTTCCACACACTCAACTGCACTGTCTAAATCACTACCACAATAAACACAGTGGTGTGTGATGTTGTCCATGACTCTGTACCACTCTACTGTCTCTTCGTCATCTGGGTCAAAACCTCCAATATAACTCACATCACCAGTGACTTTATTTACAAAGGTTGGTGCTTTCTTTCTGTACTGTCCTTTCACTATATAGAAAAGACCTCTTAAACTTTCTTCGGGTGTTATATGTGCCATACTATGTTCTCCTCTCTGTTTCATGTGTTTTCTATGTCATTCACTAAACACAGTATAGCACACTATCACTAACACCACAATCACTGTCACATCACTTGGATTTCCGGGTGTTTGGTGTTTGTGGTTTAAAAGGTGTGCCACACTTAGGACACTCAGTAACACCTTTCATAGTGATTTTAGTCACCTTACCACACTTACTGCAAGTTCTTGTTTTATTCATGTTTGTCTCTCCTTCTCTCTATATAGAGTAATAGTAATAGAATAATCCTTCCTCCCTCTGTCTATATAGAGGAGGGAGTAATACTTCCTCTTGTCTATATAGGGGAAATTAGTATCAACCACCTGTCCAATCACATACTCTAAATCACCTGTAACACTTGAAAAATCAAGTGTTTGAGTGTTCTTAGGTAGTCCTCAAACCTAAGTGTTGTTACCATTCCCTCTATATAGAGGAAGAGGAAAGCCGGAAGTGATTTTCTATAAGAATAGTATAACATATAACACTAAAGACAACAACTATAACACCTTTAAATCACTACCTCTTACCAGTCATCACATCACCTTCGACCACACCTAAACACTGATTTTACCACCTTTGCGGAAGAAACCTGCCGAGGTGCAAGGTATTTTAGGTGCAGATAGAAAAGGCACTATAGTGCCACTATATTGTGACTTTAAAGACAGTCTCTTACTACTATCTCTTATACTATTATCTATATGGTCTATATAGTCTCTTTACTGTTTCACTTTAGCGTCCGGCTTTTTCTCTATAGTTATTTCTTACCCGGATTATTTGGTAAAGGTTTCCTTTACTGCGGAATTTCTTCTATATGAGTAACATCATTCCTACCCTCATTAAAACACTTACTACTATTACTCCTA